>Ga0316222_1003538_pt1 | contig 15201 bp, 12 predicted proteins | sample TBH18011metaG_FD_206008 | JGI IMG/M metagenome (GOLD analysis project Ga0316222, IMG submission 206008) | Freshwater microbial communities from Trout Bog Lake, Wisconsin, USA - TBH18011 | ecosystem: Environmental > Aquatic > Freshwater > Lake > Hypolimnion/Profundal zone | place: USA: Wisconsin...
AAGCCAAAGTCACTATGAGAAAAGCTTACGGTTATAAGACTTATGAAATGCTAGAACTATCGCTATATCATGTACTTGGCAAATTACCCGAGCCGGAATTAAGCCACAGATTTTATTAGAGAATCAATAAAAATTAAATCACAACCACTTCGGTCAGCCGCATCAAGGATTGCTTGATAGGGTCGATCGCTAGTTACTGTTTCTGACGAACACTCTACACCAGCTGCATGAGCTGCAACCTCAGCTTTGGCAAGTATGCCACGAGCATCACCGGCTGCGTTTGCGGCGTACCCCTCTGGCTCCATAATTCTCTCTAGGCCCCCATCATTTGTTGAGCCGTAGTCAGGCTGTGCTGTAAAGAATAACAACCGAGACCCAAGGGATCGCGCAAACTTGATTGCCTCTCCAACAGTAGATATAGACAAATTAGAATTATCTAGCGGTACCAATATATTCTTATACATGTAGAACCCCGTTTAATCGAACCAATCCACTTTCTAGAAAAACATTCATGCAACATCAATCCTACCCTTATTTTAGTAAGAGTAGGATTAGAATAAAAATGGGAAGAGCTAAGCCCTTCCCTAAATGGATGCTCTTGCAGCACCCGAGGAGGGGGAAGAGCATAACTCTTCCCAACCTAGATACTAGGGCAGCATCTAGATTAGACTACTCAGAAAAATGGCAATGCAACTTTGTTCAATCAAAGTCTAATTCAACAAGTCCGTCAGTTCAAACCTAGTATCGTTTGCAGTGCAGATAAAAGTTTATTCAGATTTGCATCTGAAGCATCTGCTGCACGCCAGCCTACAACATTATCTGGACGAATCAACAGAGCCCCACTTTCATCAATCTCGGAAACTCGTTCAAAATCACCGTAGGTGTCAACGTACTCCTGACCGGGGCCAATGACGTGTACCTGAATATCAAGTTTCAATGCAGCAGATGCCTTTGCAGCAGCATCGACCCAAGCTGAGCCCGATAACCCGGTTAGAATAGTAAAGCGTCCTTTTCCACACAGATCAAGTGTTGAAACACGACGCTGGTTTTTTGTGAGCCAACAGTGCGGCGTATGAGCACCTGGACGGCTACTGGATTGGAAGAAATATTCCTTGTCACGAGTAAACTCCGGGACTGAAGTACCATCAGAGGCAACCGCTCCAGATACATAACGTTGGTTCATCTCCACACCATGACCACCCCCAAAGGCGATGATTGTATCGTCCATTGCTTTTCTGAATTGAGAACGCATCTTTGCGCTTTCAGAACTGGTACCTTTCAACATTTCACGGCTCTTCTGGAGATCTGCTTCAGTGGGAGAAGGAGGAAGACCAAGCGCCTGAAACAAAGGCGGAAGCTTTGATAAACTCTTGAATGCACGTTCCACAAGTTGTTTTGCAATTGGAGTACGCTCTGCGTCGTAGGATTCAAGCAGCTTAGGCGCAGCCTGCCCCTTAAGAACCATTGCGATCTTCCAGCACAAATTGTGGGAATCTTGAATCGATGTATTTAACCCCATGCCACCCATCGGTGTGTGGCGGTGGACGGCATCCCCCATGCAAAATACACGACCACGTGTATTCTGCGCAGCGTATTGCTGGTTGATCGTCCACGTTGACATCGCCTCGATGGTGACGGGAATTTTGTCTGAGCCAAGAATTTTCTGCACGATTGCTTTTGCTTCTGCGTTGTCGAGTTTCGGAGCTCCCTTGGCTAACTCATAACCCCAGACGCAAACCCATTTATTCCAGGGACGCACCATCCGGATTACACCAATTCCGTTTCCGTTGACACCTATGCCGGATTGAAGTGTCCAGAACATATCCCCGCGACGATGGTCACAATATGTTGCCAAGTCAGCCTCGAATTCGATATTTACAGAACCAGAATCTCCAAGTGCCATCTGACCTTCGAAAGGCAATTGAATATCCTGCGCAACCTTAGAGCGTGCACCATCGGCACCGATTACGTACTTGGCACGAATTTGGTACTCGGCCTCAGTGATGTGATCTAAAACTGTGACGGTTACCCCATCAGCGTCTTGAACATGGGAAAGGTACTCGGTTTGAAAACGAACATCGGAACCACGCAAACTCGCCGCATTAACTACTAGTGGCTCGAAATATAGTTGTGGCAAATCACAGTAGGTCGATGGGCTCGCCAGATCATGCTCAGCCTTGGCTGTTGGATGAGTCGCCCAGCTACGAATACGGCCAAATTCCTCGCCCGTCACGCTGGCCGCATAGATGTGCTCTCCCATGTAGCTTTGAGGCGAAGCAAGCGCAATTGCAGCCTGTTCCAGTCCGATATCACGCATAACTTCCATTGCGCGCTGATTTGTGATGTGTGAACGCGGGCCCGGTGATGTAGACTTGAATTTATTGATCATGATGTTCCGCACACCCAGATCAGCCAAAAGCACAGAGGCTACAGCTCCGGAAGGACCCGCACCAACAATAAGCACATCGGTATCTACAATTTTTCCCATTTTTACAACTCCTCGTTATCTTTAGTTATCATTCGACTTTGCTTACTACCTGCCAAAATTTTTTTGTTAGGCGCCTGTCAACAGAAAATCAGTAACAATTTTTGTGAACAACTCCGGATATTCCATCATTGCCCAGTGCCGGCAATGTGGCAGGAAATATCCAGTCGAGTTCTCCAGAAGTTCCAGAAATCGGACGTTTTCCTTCATTGGAACGACCAAATCATCTTTTCCGGCAAAAACAAGAGTGCGCGTTTTAACTGCTTCAATTCTTGACTCTTCGTAGTTCAAACCACCGTTGTCTCTCACCCATTGCATGGTTGCGCGGTACGCTGCTTTACGAGCCGGTTCAATAGCCAACTCATATCGATAATTTAGAAGCTCTTCAGACATTTGTAGTTTTGGATTTGCCAGTACGGCGACAATTTTGCGCATTCCTTCCAAGGTGTAGTCGTAATGAATTACAGGGGCGAGAGCTTCGCTTACCCCGTGATTCAGTCCACCGCTACCCATTAAGACGATACTCTTCACCAAATCTGGACGCTTCATCGCAACACCAAGCGCTGTTGCCCCTCCCATGGAATTACCCACAATATCGACTGGTTTGCCTCCAATCGCCTCTATAAATGCAATTGCTTGATCGTTTCTAGCTTCCTGCGTATAGGAATATACAGAAGGATCTGGAGCATCAGACTGGCCGAAACCAACCATATCCATAGCAAAGGTATGCATGCGGCTTGCAAAAAGATCGAAGCAACCCTTCCAATTCCCAAACGAATCGGCACCAGCCCCACCTCCATGAATCAGCAAAACTGTATTACCATTACCTCCTTCAAAATATCCACTATTAAAGGAGCCGGTTTTAATAAATTTTCTATCTTTCTCTTCCATATTCATTTATCCAGTATCAATCAGTAATAAATCGTAATCTGCATATAAATTGTGAACGTTCGCATTCAGCCAAATGATCAGTGCGCTTGTCCGTGCATATGTCCCCAATCGCTTAGTTGAGAGTAGTTCTTAATCTCCCAGTTATTGTCGTCAATAACAATTCCACCCCATCCGTATTCGATGAGAACTCCTGAAGGGGTCTTGACGTAAAAAGAGAACATGTGATCATTTGGATGATGGCCAAGCCCCATGCCAATTTCAAATCCGGCTGCCATGCATCGATCATAGGCGAGTCCAACGTCATCCATTTCTTCCACCTGAATCATCAAATGGTGAATTTTCTTCGGCATTGGAATCTGTGCTGTCGCTATCGAATGATGCCGTCCAGTCACCGTATGAAAGAAAGTGGCGTCAACATCGAACGTGCCGCGAGGCGTCTCAAGTGGCCCACGAATATAGTCACTGAGGCGAAACCCGAGAACTTTGCGAAAAAAATCTGTAGTTTCCTTGTAATTCTTTGCGACGCACATAATGTGTCCAACACCTAGTCGCCCCGCATTAAAATTACCTTTCATAACTTTTGAAGTGAAAGGAGTCGTGCCGGGTGCATAGGTTGGACCAAATGCAAATTCGTGTCGAAGACCATTGGGGTCCTCGCAAAAATAAACCCTTTCTACACACCGCATTGCAGCAATTTCACGACCACAGTCCGACACTTTTATGCCCGACTTACTCAAACCATTAAGATAAAGATCAAGGTCATCTTCCGTATCGAACAACCAACCTGCATACGCAATATCATCTTCATCACCTTTTTCAATGATAATTCGCTGTAAGTGATCATCCATTCTGAGTGAAAGAAGCGCCCCCTCTATCTTCTTACTTACTTGTAGTCCCAGTACATCTACCGCAAGTTCTTCCCATCTGGCAAGATCGCTTACCCGCAAACCCAGATAACCGAGAGATATGATTTCTGCCACGTAAGTTCTCCTCTACGACGTTATTTACCGAAGTTTTACCCATAACATAGTGACTAGAATGTGAATTGAATTGCGTCATTCCTAACCACAAAATTTGCTTGCTAATTCTAGTGTTGAGCAAAGGTATAGGCTATCGCCTTAATGTAGAGACTCATCCGATTCTTGCACTTTGTTTCAAAATACTAGCGTCGGAGAAATTAGCTGCTGCTTCGTATAAGTTTGCGAGGTCCAGTTGGCAATATGGCGCTGGGTCGCCCATATTTAGTTGGGGATTTAGGATACTTGCTTGACATTGATCACTAGATGTTCAATAAATTTGAAAAGCTGATTGCGATAAAGATGGCCACATCAATACGAGGAATTAATCCATACCGCAACTCTTTCAATTCAATATTGTATGTCTTTACTTCAGCACAGTTCATGCACGGCCGGGGCGCAAGAAGAAGTACGCCAAGGAAGGGATAAGAATCATGGCTCCAGCCATGTTTAGCAGGAACATAAAAGCTAAAAGTATCCCCATGTCAGCTTGAAATTTGATTGGGGAAAAAAACCAGGTTCCGACAGCAATGCTGAGTGTAACGCCAGTCAAGACGACAACCTTTCCAGTGAATAATAAAGCTCTGTAATACGCCTCAGAAAGTGATTGTCCTGCACGCAACCTTGCAAGGGTAACTGAGAGCATGTATAGCGCATAATCTACACCAATACCGACGCCAAGCGCTATAACTGGTAGCGTAGCAACTTTCACACCGATACCCAACTTCACCATTAACGCCTCGCACAGAATTGAGGTAAGCATTAAAGGAATAATCGCGCATACTACGGCGCGCCATGATCTAAATGTAATAAATGCCAGCGCGCTGACTGCTGCATACACCAACAGCAACATTTGAGAATTAGCTTTTTTAACAACAATATTTGTCGCTGCTTCAATACCTGATGTGCCAGCCGCTTGGATAATTGAACTTTCTGGTGTGTTATTTTTTTCCCCAAAATTTTCTACAGCTGTAACAACTGCGCTTAATGTTTCCGCCCTGTGATCTTTTAAATATACATAAACAGGAAGCATGTCACACGCACCACTGTAAAAATCGCGAGGAGCTCTCGTGACGATGGAATTGATATTTTGTTGTGATTTAGGCACCTCGTACCAGCGGAAGGCCCCATCATTCATGCCGACACCGGCTTGTTTGGCAAAATCTGCAAGTGAGCTCGTAGTCTCTACTCCCTCTAGTTGCTTAAGCTCCCACTCCAGAGCATCCACCTTCATTAGATTTTCATACAGAGAACAATCTCCTGGAGATGTTTTCAACATGACCACGAAAAGATCACTACTTGATGAGTAGTTACTTGTCATGAAGGCATTATCGCGGTTATATCTAGAATTCTTTGTAAACTCGGCCGCACCAGGATCAAGATCTCCTATTTTCAATCCAGTACTTACAACCGCACTTACTCCAGCAATGATTACTGTAACCAGCAAAGCGACAGTCGCCCACTTTCGCTGAGTAAATTTATCCAGAAAAGCCCACAATATATGCTTCTTTTGATTTGGATCTTTTTGATCTGCCAATTCCGAACGCAAGCTTCTGCGGGCGGCATTCGGGCTCACACTTGTGAATGAAAGCAGAACTGGCAGCAGTAACAAGTTGGTAAAGATTAGCGCAGCCATCCCAATACTAGCTGTTATTGCCAAATCCTGTATCACTTGAATTTGAATAACCATCAGTACTGCAAAGCCAACTCCATCGGCAAACAAAGCTGTGACTCCGGCAAGAATCAGTCGCCTGAATGTATATCGCGCCGCAACCAGTTTGTGAGTGCCTCTTCCGATATCCTGCATGATCCCATTCATCTTCTGGGCACCGTGACTCATCCCGATTGCAAAAACCAAAAATGGCACCAATATTGAATACGGATCCAACTCATATCCAAGTGTGGGCAGCAGCCCCAAAAGCCATACAACAGCTACAAGTGAACATGAGACAACTAGCAGAGTGCTACGTATACAACGGGTATATCCATAAAGAAATATCGTACATATTGCTATGGCGACCAGAAAAAACCCCAGTACAATTTTCAAACTGCTGATGAGATCTCCAACAATTTTGGCGAAACCGGTAATGTATATTTTTGTCTTGCCGTCTTCATATTTATGCCTGAGAACTTCGAGTCTTTCTGAAAAAGTGTGATAGTCAAGCCTTTCCCCGGTAGTTTCATCTTTCTCAAGTAGCGGGACAACAATGATGCTCGAACGGTAGTTCGTCGATACCAGTCCCCCTACCTCACCGGAACGCTCAACATTAGCCCGCAATTTTTGAATCGATTCTGGAGAACCATTGTAATTATCCTCAATGACCGGACCACCTTCGAATCCCTCTTCTGTTGCCCCCATCCATCGGGTCGCGGGGGTCCACAATGATTTCATATAAGGACGCTCTACCCCAGGCATCAGAAATATTTCGTCATTAATCTTCCGCAATGTTTCAAGGTAGTTAGCATCGTAGATCGTGCCGTCCACATTTTCTACTGCAATTCGAACCGCATTCCCTACTCCGACCAGGTCTGCCTTGTTTTTAAGGTAGTTAGCGATGTAGGGATGCTTGGTCGGGATCATTTTTTCAAAACTGGCCCCCAAGTGTAATTTTGTTGCCTGAAAACCAAGAATCAAGGTTACTATCAAGCAAACAACAACAAATGCAATGCGATTATTGAATATCAACCTCTCCAGAATATTTCCAGAACGGGTATCAAATTTTGAAATGTCTGAGATAACAGGATGTTCAGCCAATGTTTTAACGTCTGTCATTCCCTTGCCCCTCCGTTCTCGTTAACAAATTGAATACGAGAAACGCCTCTGGGGCCACTACGAATAATTCCACCATCAGATGCTTCCACCAAGTCTGAAATAGGAGCAGTATTTTTGACTGCCATCATTACAAATTTTTTCCCGTTATCGATACTCTTAAACAGTTGACCCGCTTCATTGCCAAGTACGATATTCCCATTTGTTAGCCGAAGGCCGGCAGTTACCGACGTATCATTTTGCTTAATGTTTTGCCAAGTCTTTCCTGTATTTTCGCTAATGAACGCATTTCCCTTAAGTCCAAAAGCAATCAAAGCTGTTCCAGATGTCACTGCTCCAAAATAGGTTCCCTTGCTGGGAGAAGTTACTTTTACAAAAGTTTTCCCTCTATCTGGAGATTCGAGTACCTCACCCTGCTCACCTACCAAAAACAAAATTCCATTGAGGTTTTTAATGTCGTAAATATGCTTATCGTTATGTTCGCCCAGTTTGCCTGCTAGCGATATCCAATGAGCACCACCATCCTCTGTTTTAAAAATTGCCCCGAACGCTCCTGCAACAAATCCTTCTTTTTCATCGATGAAATACAAGGCTAACAATGGGTTTTCAGCCCCATCTATAGGAGGTTGTGTTTCGCCTAGAGAGGCTGTACCTTTTGCAGTGGCCAGTCTAATGGCCTCCTTTCCATCAAATTGTGTCGTCCAACTCTCTCCACCATCTATACTCTTGAGAATGACACCATAATGACCAACGGCCCATCCAATTTTTTCTCCTGGAAAAATTACACGCGTCAATGTTGTTGAAACTGGAGTTTTGGCTTGTCGCCAGGATTTTCCATCGTCGTCAGATAACAGAATCACGCCTCTCTCCCCAACCGATACTATTCTTTTCCCCGCTCTTGCGACACTTAACTGAAGCAGCGTCGACCACCGGGAAGTCATCATCGCCGGGGTATTTAATACATCTGCGGCCAACGTAATGTTCGGCGCAATGACGAAAGCAAATAACAAACATAGGATTATTAATCTAAGTCGTGAATTGCTTTTTTCTTTTATATTTAACTGCACTACGCTTGACAGCATATGGAACCCTACCTCACTTATGAAAAAATGTCGGGCACAAATTACTGCCCGACATTTCATCTCCTAAATCTGACTACAACCTACAATTACCGGCTTGTATCGTTCGCCAACGCTTCTGGTGAAAAATAAGATAGTGGCCGAGGAGCCATAACCTTCATCTGATCTACGTATTGAATTGCTGCGTAGGTCGATGCTTGCAAGTTGTACACAGCCGTGAAGTTGGTTCCAAGCATTCCACCTGTTTCCGGAAGGACTTCGTTCATAACTTGGGATGCACGCCACAGCTTGCCTTGTGCGTCATATCCGTCTACGAGAAGCACAGCCCAACTGTCTTCATCAACATAAAACCGGCGTTTTGGAACAGCATGACGCTTCCCATTAGCAACGGTTGCTTCCACAACCCAAACACGGTGAAGCTCCCAACGTACCGCATCAGGATTGGTATGGAAGGGAACGAAAGCTTTGTCTTCGCCTACTGAGAAAAAGCGATTGTTGTTATAAGGAACATAGAGTTCCTCCTTCCCGACCAGTTTCCAGTTGTAGCGATCTATGCGACTTCTCAATCCGGATACCTCATCAAAGTAGCTGGCACCTGAAACCATGAAGTCTGGTGTATCGTAGCTTACTGTAGGAGCGCGTCTAACTCGGCGTTGCCCCACCATGTATTGCCAAACTTGTGGTTCAATCGACATATCGAAAGAGTCATGTGCAATGATTGCCTCCCCGGCTTTGAAAGCAGGTGCGGTTGTAGTGACTTTTAGATAGGTATGATTTCCTCTACACTTTTCTTCAGTTTCGCCTTTTTGATAAAAGCACACTTGTTCACCCAGCACACCTCTTGATGCCAAGCTTCGTGTGCCATTTGATGAACCGACAAACACGTCAAAAACCGTGTCAGATGAGGGATTGCGCGGACGAACCAAATGATTAATGATTATTTCATTGCCAGTTTTGGGTATCGGAAACGGAACGCCGCCCCATGCACCGGTAAAGCTTAGTCCATCTTTCGTTAATGTTGCTTGAGTCGCAGCCTTGAACGTGTTGTCATAAATCCATTGAGGAGCGCCTGCTGTCCGGTGGGTTGGGTAAACGTCGATACGATAAGACGGATACTTATTCAAAAGCGCAAGCGTCCCTTCACTCAACTTTACACCATATTGAGCGGCATTTTTTGATGTAATTTGGGCAATGGGCTTTTCTTCAGGAAACGGATCTGGATATTTACCATTTCCGCTACCCGGGATTGGCTTCGTATATCCTCCCTGCCAAACAGGAATGGTTCCGTCCTTGTTTCCCGCTTTTTCTGCCCCGAGCGGAGTCAGAGTTGTTTTCAATTCATTTGCTTCTTCTGCTGTCACTGCTGCAAATGAATGGGTTGCTGGCAGTGAGACTGCAAGAGCTAATACCGCTGCTAATTTCAATGTATTCATATAATTTCCTCTATATATCAGAATGTACGCTGGATCGACGCAGAAATGAAGGCGCGATCTGCGAATGAGTTTTGATAGGTTCCTGCTAAGGGTGTTGTTCCTAGTGGCAGTTGAGTGCCATTCGCGTTACCGCTGTTACCAAAGTAACCGATGTAAGTGAGCGATGCCTTCCACGTACGATCGATTTCAGCATTCACACCAATATTAAAATCCCCACCATGCTCAGGCATCAGCTGCAAAACAGCAGAGCGCCCACTCAGACCATAGCCAACTCCCATCGGGATGGAGAGATCAACACCAGGTCTAACATTAAAATATTGAGGCGAAAATGACATACGAATGAATTGTGCATCACGCGTATGGGCTGGATTGATGCCGAATGACCCCAGTGCAGTCGCGAGACCAGCCAGCGGAGGAGCAGGTACTGCCAATAGACCCGGTATTGAAGGCGCGGTATAGGTGATTGAGTCAAGTCGGTTGAACGCGTATTCCGCAACTAAGGTTGAAGCATCCCAAAGCGCACTTCCACCAAAAATACTAATCGTCGACAGGTTCATATGCAGCGAATTTCCTCTGTCGTACGGTGTATTGCTCTGGTTATTCATCCCGTTCACCGAGAGGAACGCATCGCCAGGTGCGGCAAGTGCCACGTTTCTTCTGGTCGAAATTTCACCAGCTATATTAGTACCACTCACAACTGTGGAAACACTTGCGCCATACACCTTGATATCTTGTTGATACATCAGGTTGTAAGTCAAATTAGCCGGAGCTGGCGGAGCTCCCGTTGGAGCAAAACTATTCATGTTTAGAGTCAAAACAGGGGCCTTGTCGTCGTATTTGGCGGCATAAAGACCATATTCGAAGTCACCCACCGCGAACTTCACTTGCGCCCCTAACTGCCCGCTGTTTCTCCCAGAAAAATCTGCACCGCGATAAACATCCACACCTCCGTTGGCCAATATCGCATAATCGGAACCATCACCAAGAATACTGGCTGGACTTAAAAAGCTACCGTACCCCGGGAAGCGGAGTGGCTTCCATTGGAATTGATAATACGCACCTATCGATACTTCTGGAGTAACGCTAAGACTTCCCGAAAGCTGATTTACCGGCATCGCAACTTCTTTAAATTGTGCATTTGGCATAGACCATGCCTTGATTATGTCGACTGGCCCTTGCGCACCTGCAACCGCGTTGGCCCCTAGGAACAGTGATTCTCCGTAAATCACCGTGTGTTTACCGGCGCGGAGGGTCAGATTATGATCATCCAGATCGAATTTTCCAAAAACAAAGGCATCGTCAATTTCAGCGTGTTGCCCCATGATGTTTTTGGCATCAGTATTAAGCACATTCATGGCAACTGCACCTCTCGCCTGTGCCTGCGTGTTGGCATATGTCCCCGGTACTGAATAAGGCCCCGTCGTCGGGTAGTGGTTAGTACCACCGGCATATACGTCATCGTACCAAGCCGTAGCTGAGATTCGCCCGCCAATATTTTTAAAAGACACATCAAATTCTGACAGCAAATCCGCACGGTTATTGACCATGTCCCCCTTCCCATATCCCAGATCACCAAAGGCCGTATTAGCCCAAGCCCCGTTCTGGTTTGCAATAAATCCATTCGGAGACTGCATTCTCCATGCTGCCGTATATTTCAAAGTGTTATCCCAACGAACTTTTAGGTCATCGGTATTGACTAACTCCGTCCCATGCGCGGTTTGAAACGCGACGCAATTAGCGATAACAGCCGCGACAGCAACTGCAATCGCTTTTGACTTGTAACTCAGCTTTATTGTCCCGATCTGCTGGGTAGTTTTATGCATTAGATTAACCTCCATAGTATTTTTAACATTCCCCTATAAACCTTATTCTTACAGTGGGTTTCCACTTGCCGCGAACCAGTACCGAGCTCTGTAAGATCAAGAACTCAAATAGGTTCAAGCAACAACCCCCAACATAGATTTTGATGAGAGAGGTAGCTTCCGTCTATCAAGTTCTTGGCTGGCTTATCTGATTCTTGACTTTTTCTATGGGGAAAGATGGATGTTTATGGATAACGATGTCTTTGGTATTTGGCTGTCTATAACATGAGTCATGTACGACTACCCTTGCGTAACGGTCCGGTTAGGATAATTTGGATGAACTTCATTGCGAATATATTGTGAGGCAGGATTGGGTTAGAAGTGTGCTCTCGTCGAAGTCGGGAGCGGACTCTCAAACAAGCAAAATTTTCAGAATCGTCAGCGTCCGCAGTGGCCGAATTGTGTGCCTTCATTGTGATTTTCATTTTAGTCGGCATTGGTTAAGGGTTGTCGGATGTCAGCCCATCGACTGCGGCGTGGTCAGGATACGACAGAACGTTCCGGGCTGACGTCGGGCAACACTTAACCATTTCGGACTTTATGTCAGGGTCGGTGTTCGTGCAATCATTTGCAGTCAATTGTCAGAGCTGATGCATCAAGCCAGCAGTGCCTTAATGTTTCGATGAAACGCAGGTTCCAAGTCTTGCATTTGCCGCGCAATGTTGACCTGCATATTAGCGCATGAAACTTCGATCAAATTTTCCTCGATTTTGTAATTGCCTTTTGCTTTGAACCATGGGAGAACTTTAGCAAGATGCCAAATAGCTGAATTTCCATCGTGAATTGGTGACGGAAAAATAGACTTGTTGCCAACCACCAGTTTTCGGATGTTCTGCCGACTGCAACCAAGAATCTGTGCGATATCCGTCAGCCCGACCAGATCTGGTGTAGCTTCAACCAATCTAGCTTCAGGAATAGCCTTTTTTACATCAGCTATAGCGCTTGCAACCGCCTCCAAAGCAGAAATTGCTTCTCTTGTGAAATTCAAAGCAACGCGACCATGCTGACCGATTCCAATGGCGGCATCATCGCAACCTGCTTCGTATAGCGCGTCAACAAATTTATTAGGATCAGTTTCTGGATCGGGAAGATCGAATTTAAGTAAGAAATCGAATTCTGTCATAGCTCATTCCTCATCATTATTGGTTACTCTGTTTCGATGCACCTTGCAGTTATCAACTACTCGGCGAAGTTGTTTAGCGTGATTACCGGGATTTTTGGGAGTGCTCCAGATACTCGTTCTGCAAAATTCTCCGCACCGGCATTCCTTGTCGTTGTAGGGACAATACATCTGTCCCCACGCATGAGAGCCGCCTTCAACAATACGCCAGCCTTTACTCCGTGCATATTCAATAGCTGCGGCAATTTCTTTTTTCGGATGCGTCATTGATATGCTCGAATTGAAGTTGAGATAATGCTAGGTTATTGCGTGATGGTTGTCAAGTGACAACTTGCATGTGTCATGCACACCGCAAAATTTGAAAGATTGCCAAGTATCGGCAATGGCATCAACCAAAAAGTCATGACATCAAATAGGTTGCACTACAACGGACAGTCAGTGCGACCTGAAAAGTCGCTTTTATTTCTGTTTCATAGGAGGAATTATGTCCTAGCGAAGCCGGTTGTTCCATTAGCCGTTCCCTGCCCAGATATGCGGAGCCGGTAACAACTTGGTGTGAAGCTCTGGGGACAATGTATCTATGGGCCAGTGGATGTTAATCCGGATTAAACCACGCCAGATATCGAGTTGAATATCTTCATTAGGTATCGAAGTGTTGATCATAACCCATTTGATCTGCAAACTCACATTCAGAGTAAACTAAGGCCATCTTCAAGCGGCTTCGGCAATCTTCCAGTTGAAGATACGATTTCAACACCCTACGGTAACCTTTTATCTTGAGGCAACGCGCATACTTCTACCATCGATGAGGGCGTGATGCATATTTGCCAGATTGTCCGCCAAGCATATGGCCAAAGTCTTTCGTTGCTGCGGGCTATTTAGTTCAAAGATTTCGCAATGCCTCTGCAAATTTGCTGGCCAACCTGAAACAGCGAAAAGCCGTTAGATAAATATCCAGTCATATTTTGGATTGTCACTATAGATTTTAACCTTGTCATCAAACATTTCGATCCAGTCCTTAAGTCTTGAGGCCTATTCAATAGTTGTCATTCGGCTATCCTTACATACCGCTCTATTACCGTCTGCGAGCATTGGCAAGACAGTCTTTTTTACGAAAGCTGAAAACATCCGTTTGATCCATGTGTCAGTTGGCTCGGCGTAGAATTCGCTTCCACACGTTTTCGAAACAAGGCCAATGCTAATAAGCCTCGCTTTCGCCATGTTAGAAATTTTTGTAAACTCGGCGTCAAGAAAAATGGTGCTCATTTCTGAAATTCTTCATATTATTTTTATCCGCTAAAATCTATTAGTTTTAAGCTCATCCGTTCGTAGAGGTATTGTAATGAAAGTGCATTTTTTGATTGCTACGCTACAGATGCATTTTGATCCCAGTCGATTTTAGCTATGTTCTATTCTTCCTTTTTGTTAACATAGTTTGCTATCAGCTCCTCCAACTTTGTATTCCACATTGTGAGTGCTTCGTATTTTTGGAGTAAATATTCATAGCGGTCATAGTGTGTATTCTGTACACCAGAAAGACCATGTGATTGGATTTGAGCGCGGATATCTTTGTGGACGTCATAACTGGCTAAAAGTGTCTCGCAAGTGCGCCTAATGTCGGCATATTTAAATGGCGACTTAATCTTATTTTCTGCTACTAGATTGTCCGAAATACCGGATACCAAGATAGAAGCATCTCTAGAATGAATCAGATTTCCATTTTTATCGACAAAAATATTGTCGCTATTACTGCCTTTAGATTCCTTCAGCCTCGACAATATAGACTCTGCATACCCAACAATGGGGAGAACATGATTTCGTGGTTTTTTTCGTCTCCCTTTTTTATCTTTCAAGGTAATAGTTGCAATTTGAATCACGTTTTTGTTTTTATCAATTACACACTGCCCTTCGAAATCAATATACGATAAATTAACTCGCAGCAATTGTTCCATCCTCTGACCTCCAAGGGAAAGGCTGACCATTAGCACATCCTTTTCCGCAGATTGAGGAAGCATCTTCAGTTCATTAACATAGTAGGCTAATTCCTTTTCTGAAAGAGCGCGCTCACCGGCGTTCTTAAACTCAGATAGCGCAGGAATCTTACTAACAGGATTAAGCTGAAGACCAAAGATAATGTCACTATCTTTTGTTCTCGGATCATTTTCTGAAGTCATTGCACGTTGGAATGCTGAATACAATTGTGAACGCAAGGCTAAAGCTGTAGGGCCTTTTCCTGCAGTGATAAGTTTTTCTAGCGGAGGCAAGAGTTCTCTTGATGTTATTGATGCAGCTTCCTTTTGGCAAAGCTCAGGGTAAGGTTTCCTAATATAGCGATTGAAATTACCTTTAACTTTTTCTGCACTTTCTGCTCCGCGTTCTAACAAATATTTCTCATAGTTTTCGAGTACTTTATCAAGAGCCCCGTTGGCCACTTCAAAATCCCCCAGCATTGGCCACCCAAAATCCCCCAGGCAGGACGGGCAGATTATGAGCTTATTGAGGTGTTTTGAGCAAATCGGGTTGCGGCCTCTTTGAGCCGATAGCT
>Ga0316222_1003540_pt1 | contig 15191 bp, 14 predicted proteins | sample TBH18011metaG_FD_206008 | JGI IMG/M metagenome (GOLD analysis project Ga0316222, IMG submission 206008) | Freshwater microbial communities from Trout Bog Lake, Wisconsin, USA - TBH18011 | ecosystem: Environmental > Aquatic > Freshwater > Lake > Hypolimnion/Profundal zone | place: USA: Wisconsin...
TTTAAAAAAACGTCCTGCTCCAGCCAAACCAGTTGTGATGGAAAGTCATGCCGTTGCCTGGGAAAATGAAGGAGATCACGAAGACCTCTCCGCGGCCGAGCAAGCCTTAGACAAGATCAAGAGCGATCACCCACCTGTCCGCCCACCAAAATCTGAAAACAAAACAAACACTGTTCCTGAAAAGCCAAAACGCGTTATTCGCACAGGCCCTCCTAGCTTATTTGTTTTAGACACTAACGTTTTAATGCATGATCCCAGTTCCCTTTTCCGCTTTTCGGAACACGATGTCTTCCTGCCAATGACAACATTGGAGGAACTCGATAATCACAAGAAAGGTATGACAGAGGTTGCCCGCAATGCACGGACAGTGAGTCGCTCCCTAGATCAATTAGTAGCTGGCACTAGCGGCACACTAGACGAAGGCATCCCCTTAAATAAACTAGGGAACAAGGATGTATCCGGTCGCCTGTTCTTCCAAACGAAATTAACCACTCAATCATTGCCAGAGGGTCTCCCGGAAGGCAAGGGCGACAACCTCATCTTAGCGGTTGTCAGCGAGTTGCAAAAAACCCGCAAAGGCCAAGAAGTAGTACTGGTATCCAAAGATATCAATATGCGCATCAAGGCGCGAGCACTTGGGTTGCCAGCTGAAGATTACTTCAACGACCAGGTACTTGAAGATCGTGACTTAATGTATGCAGGAGTCATGACTCTCTCAGCAGATTTTTGGCCCAAGCACGGCAAAGCCATGGAGAGCTGGGCTGACTCAAAATCGGGAACCATGTTTTATCGCATCACTGGACCAGCTGTTCCGAGCATGCTGGTAAATCAGTTCGTTTATCAAGAAAATCCTGACGGCTCAACACCCTTTTATGCACAAGTAAAAGAAATCAATGGCAAGACCGCCCTCCTTCAAACCTTGCGGGACTTTTCGCATCAAAAGAATAATGTCTGGAGCGTCACCGCTCGGAATCGTGAGCAAAATTTCGCCATGAATTTACTGATGAACCCAGAAGTTGATTTTGTGACCCTTCTGGGGCAGGCTGGCACAGGGAAAACCTTGCTAGCATTAGCTGCTGGACTGGAGCAAGTACTCGACAGTAAACGCTATAACGAAATCATCATCACTCGAGCAACTGTGCCAGTTGGGGAAGATATTGGATTCCTTCCCGGAACAGAGGAAGAAAAAATGCAACCCTGGATGGGCGCATTTGATGACAACCTAGAAGTGCTCCATCGCAATGAAGATAGCTCTGGCGAATGGGGTCGCGCTGCTACCCAAGAATTAATTCGTTCGCGCATCAAAGTGAAGAGCATGAACTTCATGCGGGGCAGAACGTTTGTCAGCAAATTTGTCATCATTGACGAAGCGCAGAACTTAACCCCCAAACAAATGAAAACCTTGGTGACCAGAGCTGGCCCTGGCACCAAAATTGTTTGTCTAGGTAATATTGCGCAAATTGACACACCTTATCTAACCGAAGGCTCATCCGGCCTTACCTATGTCGTTGATCGCTTTAAAGGTTGGCGCCATGGCGGCCATGTGACCCTGGCGCGGGGCGAACGTTCCCGCCTTGCAGATCATGCAGCGGACGCCCTTTAACCACCCACTCTCATGCCGCGCCCTGCTGGGGTGCGGCATTTTTATTTCAACCCTACTAATCCTATCGGGTTGTGCAAGCCTTGGCCCCAAAACCAATGCCTCCAAAATCGCGCAATTTCAACAAGACACTAGCGTGGGAACTGAGGATATCTCGATAGCTGCCATAGGGCTAGTCGGGGTGCCATATCGGTATGGCGGGAATAATCCAGGCGGAGGATTTGATTGCAGTGGCCTCATTATGTACGTCTATAAAAAGACCGCCGGAATTAAGCTGCCACGTACCATTGAAGGTATGAGCAATAAAGGGCAAAACATTGATAATCAAGCGCCTGCTCCCGGTGACCTGGTATTTTTTAACACCACTGGTGACAAATATTCCCATGCTGGAATCTATGTTGGAAAGGGTCGCTTTGTTCATGCCCCCAGCACTGGAGGCACCGTTCGACTTGACTACATTACCACTCCCTATTGGGCATCCCACTTTACTGAAGTGCGACGGATTAATCCTTAACCACCCGATTGGCCAATCAGAAGAGACATGAAACCCTTTGACTTTGAACACATCCAAGATGTACTGATCACCGCCGCAACAGACGTTGGCCTAAAAATAGTAGCAGCCATTGTGATTTGGATAATTGGCCGCTGGATTATTGGCATTGCCCTACGCTTAATTCGTCTTGGATTGGAGCGTCAAAAACTAGACCCAACCATTTTGCGCTATGCCCATTCCGTAGTATCAGTCACCCTAAATATCCTTTTGGTCATTGGCATTCTTGGTAACTTTGGCATTCAAACCACCAGCTTTGCTGCCTTAATTGCCACTGCTGGCGTCGCGGTTGGTGCAGCATGGGCTGGCCTGCTATCGAACTTTGCAGCAGGGATCTTTATTATTGTTTTGCGCCCGTTCAAGGTTGGCGATACGATTACTGCCGCAGGAACATCCGGAACAGTTAAAGAAATTGGGCTCTTTTCCTCAACACTCTATACCTCGGATAATATCGCCACCATCATTGGCAACACTAGAATTCTAGGCGATACCATTCAGAACTTTAGTGACACCCCTTACCGTCGCGTAGATTTGAAATGCCAAATATCCAGCTCTGCAGATCCCATTGCAGCCATGGCATTGTTGAAAGAAAAAATCGCCGATATTCCCAATGTATTAAGCGAGCCACCAGTAGAGATTAATATTTTTGAATTTAATCTAGTTGGACCAGTGCTGGCTGTCAGGCCTTATTGCAAAAATGATCATTATTGGCAAGTGTACTTTGATGCAAACCGCGTGATGAGTCAATCTCTAACAGCCGCCGGATTCCCAACGCCAATGGCGGCGCAACATATGATTGTCAAACAAAATTAGAATGCAGAAGAATTTCTGAAAACAAAAAGTCTCGCATCACGAGGCTTTTTTATCCACCCAATCGCGGTAAAACGCCTTTACTTCTAACTTAAAAAGGCTCGTAACCGCCCGAAGAGTAAGCAACAGACCCCATCGCCAAATTATCAAATTTTGTATAGGGACCCTGCCAACTTAAACGAACTGTGCCAATTGGACCATTTCGTTGTTTGCCGATAATAATTTCAGCCACACCTTTATCGGTAGTGGTATCTGGGTGATAAACCTCGTCACGGTAGATAAACATAATCAAATCGGCATCTTGTTCAATCGCACCAGACTCACGTAAGTCCGACATAATGGGGCGCTTATTGGGGCGCTGCTCTAGCCCCCGATTTAACTGGGATAAGGCTACTACAGGGCATTGCAATTCTTTTGCCAAAGACTTCAATGAACGTGAAATCTCTGAGATTTCAGTTGCGCGATTTTCAGCTCCCGAACCACTCATCAACTGCAAGTAGTCGATCACGACGAGGCCAAGTGTGCCTCCAAAGTTTCGAGCAATTCGACGAGCTCTAGCCCGCAATTCCAAGCTGGATAATGAGCCAGTCTCATCAATCAAAATTTGAGTATTACTAAGGCGGGCAATCGCATCGGTCACCCGCGGCCACTCATCATCTTGTAATTTTCCGGTGCGCATACGACCTTGATCTACGCGACCTACAGAACCTAGTAAACGTGCGGCTAATTGCTCACCCGACATCTCCATAGAGAAAACAACGACAGGCAAACCTTCTGCGAGTGCAACGTTCTCAGCAATGTTCAAGGCAAATGCAGTATTGTGAGTTACTACGTAATCATTAGTAACGTAAGTTCTTTGAGGGTGGCTTACAGAGATACATTGAGCATTGGCTACTCTCGATGGCTCAATACTCTTGAACGTGAGACGTCGTTGACGATCCCAATGAGATCTGAGGCGCTCTTTTTTCTCGGGCAAAGTAAAAGCATCAAAGCCTGCAGCAAAACTCATATTGAGTACATAAGCAAGGCGACCTTCTTTGCGCTCACCTTGATAGGTATACGAAGTCTTTTTATTTGCAATTGAGCAAAACCCACCCAGCGATCTTGCTAGGGACGCAACATCTTGTGCTAACTGTTTGCTTACCGTGCAAAAGCGAATCGAGCCCCATTTTTCAACCCAGCCATCGGTATCCATTAAACCCTGGAACAAAGCTAAACGAGCTGTTTTGTCAGCCTCGAGATAAAGACTGGGAATCGCTTTATCAAAACTTCTACTACCAAGAACTCCAAGCTCGTCCAAGGCGGATCTAAAGTAATTAGTGCTGACATTGGCTCTTTGACCGTTGACAGCAATTCTTTCCTTGGAAACCAAGCGCCAGTCATATGCACCAGCGTGTACCAACTCCATCTCATAGCCCGCAAGTGCGTTCATACGCTCAATCAGCTCAGGGGATTTGGTAGAAAACATCACGCTGCTATCTGATAAAGCCAAGGTTCCATCACCCAATAAGGCGCCTAGCACCCAAGGATGAATTGGCAATTCATTCGAGTGACCAAAGTCACCAGAAACGGGATCAATCCACAATCTGTTTTTGTAGCGTACACACTCCAACATCTCCATCAGACGGGTAGTGCTGATAACACGTGGCTCTGACCAATCACGATACATCACCCGCCATAAGTGCTCATCACAGCACTCTGCTGTGCGACCATCAGAGAAGGTAACCTTGTAAATTTGCTTCAGGCCTTGAGGATAAATACCAGTTACCGTAGATGGCTGACCATCAATGGATGCTAATTGCTCGCCAATCTGCAATTCACCCATCAACTTCCAGCCGGCTTCGGTTTTGATCTTGGCATCTAGCGGTTGCGCCTTACCCATTGATGGACGACCGGCAACAATCACGAGGTCGCCTTTTTGCAGACCACTCGTTTGCTTATCGAGATCAATGAAGCCAGTTGCAATTCCAGTAATATCGCTACCGCCCTGGCGATTGTAGAGCTCATCAATCCGAGCCACCACCGTTCTAAGCAAGGGCTCAATTTCAAGATAGTCAGCCTTACGACTACCCTCTTCACCAATTTGCAAGATACGGGATTCAGCCTCATCTAACAGCGTTCTTACTGAACGCCCCTCTGGAACAAAGGCCGAGTTAACGATATTGTCTGAAACCTCAATCAAGCGACGCAAGATACTCCGGTCGCGAACAATGTCGGCATAACCCTTGATATTGGCCGCACTTGGCGTGCTTTGTGCCAATGAATTCAGGTAATCAATACCAACCAAATCACCGCCCTGCTCCGACTTAACAGCCTCATGAACGGTAATGACATCGGCGGGGTGATTGTCGCCAACTAAACGCGCAATAACCTTATAGATCAATGCGTGCTCAGGGCGATAAAAATCTTTATCAGTGAGGATGCCGCCCAAGCGATCCCAGGCGGTGTTATCAATCAGCAGACCGCCGAGCAAAGATTGCTCGGCTTCTACAGAATGCGGCGGAACCTTTAAGGCCTGCACGACTGCATCCCCCGATCCCATCATGCCAGGATTTAGCGTAACGGAACGTGAACGAGATTCAGCCATGAGGCTAGTGGTTTACTTGAAGCCTAAAACTAAAAATTAAGCTTGCTCGCCAACTACACGAATCGTGATATCAACCACTACATCAGTATGAACTGCAACTGCTACAGGGTGATCACCAACCATCTTCAACGGGCCAGTAGGCAAACGAACAGAAGATTTTTCAATTTCAAAACCTTTTGCCTTCAACGCGTCAGCGATATCGTGATTGGTTACAGAACCAAATAAACGACCGTCAACACCAGCCTTCTGACCGATCTCAAGAACCAAATCCTTAAGCTTTGCGCCAACCGCTTCAGCAGCAGCCAACTTCTCGGCAGCAAGCTTCTCCAATTCAGCGCGACGCACTGCAAAATCAGCAATCGCTGATTCGGTTGCACGGCGTGCTTTGCGTTGCGGGATTAAGAAATTGCGAGCGTAACCGTCTTTAACGCGAACTACATCGCCAAGGTTGCCCAGGTTTGTTACTTTTTCTAAAAGAATGATTTGCATTGAGGGCTCCCAATTATTTCTTATGTTGATCAGAGAATGGCAACAAGGCCAGGAAACGCGCACGCTTAATAGCGGTATCTAACTGACGTTGATATTTTGCTTTTGTACCAGTTAAACGAGCAGGAGTGATTTTGGCGTTTTCACCAATAAAGTCCTTCAAGGTATCAACATCTTTGTAGTCAATTTGCTCAACACCAGCAACAGTAAAACGGCAATAACGCTTACGCTTGAACAATGGGTTCTGAGCAGGTTTCTTTTTGAAATCGGGTTTCTTTCCAAACGCCATGATGATTTCCTCTTTAATTTTTCAATTGAATATGGGTAATATGAAAAACCAGTCTTTGATTCCGTAGAGTCTTGGGCGCTAAAAATCCTTCAAACACTGCCTCAGCCCCTAAATCCATTTGCTCTAAGTCCTTTTGGATCGGACCAATTGCAACGGCTTCAACGCTCATCTGAATTTTCCTTGCCACTCCTACCTCATTTGCCTGCCCGCTATGCTCAAGCTGGCAATGCATCACCGGTATTCCTGCAGGTGTAAATCGAATTGCGTCTTTAGTGACCAAGAATGCAGTTAGGGTGAAATGATTCAACGCCGCTCCGCCACTCTGATACGTTTTCTAGTCTGTGTTTTCCTCTTCAAATTTATAAACTTAGGCTGCCGCTACAGGAGCGTCGGCTTGAGCTGATTTACGAGCTTCTTCACGTTGCACTTCTTTCATCATGATGGAAGGCTCAGTTTCAGCTTTCTTGGTCTTGATAATTAGGTGACGCAAAACAGCATCGTTAAATTTGAACGCATGCTCGAGTTCTTCCAGAGTTTTCTGGTCGCACTCAATATTCATGCAAACGTAATGGGCTTTAGCAAGCTTGTCGATCATGTAAGCCATCTGACGACGACCCCAATCTTCAATGCGGTGAACTTTGCCACCAGCTGCAGCTAATGTCGCTTTGTAGCGATCAATCATCGCAGGCACTTGCTCGCTTTGGTCCGGATGGACGATAAAGACGATTTCATAATGACGCATCAAACACTCCTTCAGGATAAAGTCACCTGGGCGTCTTGCTAATCTCAGATGGTTGGTGAGCTTAGCGCCAGTGTGACAAGGTAGTAACAAATTGTAGGTACAACATACAACGCTTTTAATACCCTCACCTAATTTCAGGCAAGTCCACTATTCTAGCAAAAAAATCCTGCCAAGTCAGGGGTTTACCGCTCAGTTTCGCCTGGATTTCCGCATTCAGAGCCAATTGAAGTGCAATTCTGGCTTTGGGAGCATTCAAGATCCCCGATGGCAAGCAACCCAACAAGTCTTTTTCGGGGATATCAGCCAAAGTCACTCCACCACCCGTTCTGCTCGCTCGAACCAAGGCAATCCCCTGTGAGACCGCCCGTTGCAAGGGTTCAATCCAAGCATCATGAAAACCCCCCATGCCAGTTCCCGCAAGCACCAAACCCTTTACATCGGCAGATAACCACTGTTCAATCGTCTGGGGGCGTGCTCCGGCATGGCTGGTTAAGATCTCTACCCATGGCCACTCCTGGCCGCCGGGGATTGGCAGATCACCCTCCCATGCAGCCTCGATAGCCTTAACTCCGGATAACCACGACGGGTTAATGAGGTGGGCAGAACTACTGGGGGAGTCTTGAACAAGTGCATTTAAAGCTGTTGCATGGCGCTTAGCCAAATCGATCGCCATACAGGCGCGACCATTGATCACCGCAAAAACACCGCCAGGGCAGTCATCAATTGAACTAGCAGCCCAACGTATGGCATCCAAAAGATTGGATGGGCCATCTGCAGTAGGCGCATTTGCCGGCAGCATCGCCCCCGTCAGAATGACTCGCTTACCCAAAGTTTGTGAGTACTTACCGCAAGTGAGTTGTAAAAAGGCCCCGACTTCCTCCATCGTATCGGTACCATGGGTGATCACCACTCCGATCACCATCGAATTTGCCAGAGCCTCTCGCACGGCATACCCCAAAGCGCTCATTTGCGCTTCGAGAAGATTGCGGCTATTGATATTGGCCAATTGCCGAGAAACTAGCGCTACCCCTTTAGGAATTGCGGATTCAATCTGGCTTAACAAAGTAGTGATGGCTACCTTGCCCGCCTCATATTCCAGAGGCCTATCCAGCGGATTAGCAGCCAAGCCAGCAATGGTCCCCCCCATGCCCAAAATTAGAATGTGAGGGACTCTTTCAATGTCAAACGAAGGCTTGGTAGTGAAATCAGTAAGCATGTCCCATTATCCCCACAAAATCCCTTGAATTAACAATAGGTGCTGTATACAATCCCAGTATGGACATAAATACAGTCGATTTTCCAGAGGGGCTGACTGCCCTCCCCAAGCTCACTCCTCGCCAAAAGGAGATTTTGGAACTCATTAGCCATGCTATTGACGAAAGTGGCTCGCCACCAACACGCGCCGAGATCGCCAATCAGCTGGGGTTTGCCTCCGCCAATGCCGCTGAAGAACACCTCCGCGCCCTGGCAAAAAAGGGGTATATCGAACTCACCCCCGGGACTTCACGTGGCATTCGAATTCCACAACGCTTTAATCAATCTCACAACCCCAATCAATACCGCCAAATGTCCTTGCCATCTGGTGCGCTTCAGCAACTCACCCTGCCATTGATCGGCCGAGTGGCTGCTGGCTCACCCATCATGGCGGTAGAGCATATTGAAAAACATGTTCCTATTGACCCTAGCTTGTTTACCAAAGGAGCCGACTACCTACTAAAAGTCAAAGGGATGAGCATGCGTGATGCAGGAATCCTAGATGGGGATTATTTAGCCGTTAGAAAAACTAGCGATGTTCGGAATGGCGATATTGTGGTGGCCCGCCTAGACGATGAAGTAACGGTCAAACGCTGGAATCAGAAAGCAACACCGGGCGGCATAGTAATCGAGCTACAAGCTGAAAATCCGGATTTCAAGAACATTGTGGTTGATGAACGCCAGCCCAACTTTGCCGTAGAGGGGCAGGCTGTTGGCCTTATCCGGGCCGAGGGACTCTAATCGCCGGACTCTCCTTGAAAAAATAAAAGGCCTCTAATCTAGAGGCCTTTTTGCTCATGTGCGCCTTTGCAGCGCGGACGCTGATTAACGCTTGGTTGGCGCCACAACATTCGCATTCTTTGGTGATGCAGTAATGGTGATCAGCGTCTTAGGCCCTGTGAGCGGACCCTCGTTGAGCTCAATGGTGGAAGTACGATCGCCTTTTGTAAAAACCAAAATACTGGTCTTCGATTTCACGGCACTCACGGTTGTCCAACCCGCATTCGGGTATTCCGACTGAAAAAATGCATAGATATCAGTCGGCGATTGCACACCAGAGAGCACCACTCGACCAACCCAATTATCTCCACGACCAATGATTAAAGAGTCTGAACCGATAATCTTGGCGGCAGCAGGCAACGGCATATCACCCAACAATTGCGCTTGAATCTCTTGTACCTCGCTGGGCGTTCCAGAGGGAGAGTCGCCAGATGAAGCGCAAGCAAAAAGCAAGCTAGAGGCAAACAAAGCGAGCAATACTGTCTGGATTCGATTCAATAGAGTCATGAGGCGGCTTTATATGGTTGACACTTACTTACAGCGGTTAGAAGTATTTTAGGTGAAGACCCTAAATCGTCAAGCAAATTCTGGAGGCGCGTGAGGGAATCGAACCCCCGTACGAAGCTTTGCAGGCTCCTGCCTAACCACTCGGCCAACGCGCCATATACCTAAATCAAAAATGGGAAGCTTTTTAGGGCTTCCCATCGAACTTGGAGCGGGAAAGGAGGTTCGAACTCCCGACCTATACCTTGGCAAGGTATCGCTCTACCAGCTGAGCTATTCCCGCATAACAGGGCGATAGTTTAACAAACTATTCGGGATAACGCATTATTTACCAATACCCAGGAAATTGAGAACACTCAAAATCGCTGAGAGCCCAGCAATCACGGGGCCTCCCGACCCTAATTAGTTTTATCGACCAACTGCGGCAGCGCTTTCTTCAGGTAATAGAACATCGACCAAAGCGTTAAAAACGATGCCGCCCAAATCAACCATGTGCCAACCCTTGCGCAGTTAAGCCAACCAAACAGGGTTTCATTGAGCAATAAAAAAGGGATCGCAATCAATTGCGCAGTCGTCTTTAGCTTGCCCACCATATGCACCGCAACACTTTTGCCCGCACCCAAAAGAGCCATCCACTCCCGCAAAGCGGAAATAGTAATTTCGCGACCAATAATTACCAGCGCCACCCAAACCTGCACACGGTCCAGATTCAACAAAACCAAGAGGGACGCGGCCACAATTAACTTATCGGCTACGGGATCCAAGAATTGACCAAAGGCCGATTCTTGCTTCATGCGTCTGGCTAAAAATCCATCGAGCCAATCTGTCACTGCCGCAAATACAAAAATCACTGTAGCAATCAGATTTTGCTCAAAAGGGCTAAGCCAGTTGCTCGGCAAATAAAAGACCGCCACCAGCAGGGGTATTGCAGCAACACGCAACCAAGTTAAGGCAATGGGCAGATTAAAGGGCATGATGCAAGCATAAACGAATCTGATGGCAGAGGATACGCCCTTCTATTTGAGGGCAATTAATGAAGTTGGCGGTAAATTTGCTCCGCTAGGGCGGTAGAAATTCCCTCAACACTAGCAATCTCTTCGACGCTCGCATTAGCAACGCCCCTCAAGCCACCGAAGCGCGCTAGCAATTTCTGACGCCGCTTGGCACCAATCCCTTCGATTTCTTCTAGACGAGAAACGGTTCTCGCTTTAGCGCGCTTGGCACGCATCCCGGTAATCGCGAAGCGATGAGCCTCATCTCGGATTTGCGCTACCAACAGTAAAGCTGCGCTATCGATACCCAGCTCCAAGGGCTTTCGGTCATCGGCAAAAATTAAGGTCTCCAACCCAACCTTGCGACCCTCCCCTTTTGCAACCCCCACAATCAAACTAACATCCATACCAAACTCCGAAAGCACTTGTCTGGCCATTTCTACTTGCCCTTTGCCCCCGTCAATCAAGATCATCTGCGGAACTTTTTCAAGCGGCAACTCTTGGAAATTGGCATAGCGTCGCTGTAACACTTGACGCATCGCTGCATAGTCATCCCCAGGGATAATACCGTTGATATTAAAACGACGGTATTCACTTGGTTGCATCGCATTTTTTGCATAAACCACGCACGAGGCCTGGGTTGCTTCGCCTGAGGTATGACTAATGTCAAAACATTCAATTCGTAATTGCTCAAGACTCTCCAATTCAATACCCAGAACATCCGCCAATGCTCGAGCCCTGGCTAATTGACCGCCAGTTTCAAGTAAGCGCTTCGTTAAGGCAATTTTGGCATTCCCCTCCGCCATTGAAAGCCAATGCCGCCTCTGACCCTGAGGTTGGTGCAAAAATTGAATCTTTCTACCAGCCTGCTCCGACAGAATATTCTGCAAATCATCTGACACCTTCTCGCCATTGACACGATCATCCTCAGCACGCAAGGAATGATTCAAAATAATGACTGATGGAATCACCACTCCGGATGATGAATTCTCTGCCTGTATATCCTCCAAATAGTGTTGCTGAATAAATGCTTCCAGAATCTCGGCGGGAGGCGCTAGCTCACCGGCTTGGGTACGCAAGCCCTGAGGGAAATAAGGGCGATCCCCTAAGTGACGGCCACCGCGCACCATGGCCAAGTTCACGCAAACCATTCCCTCTATTTGCGCAACCGCAATGACGTCAACATCACCCTCTCCCTCAGCAACCGCATCCATCGACTGTTGATGCAAAACACTCGATAAGTCTGCAATACGATCGCGTAAAACGGCAGCCATCTCAAACTCCATAGCATCACTATGAGCTTGCATCTCCCGCTCCAACTCTGAGAGCACGCGACGATGATCGCCCTCCAAAAACCGAGCGGCCTGAACCACATCTTGAGCATACTGTTCTTGACTTAAGCGCCCCACACAAGGGGCACTGCAACGATGAATTTGATGTAACAAACAGGGGCGACTACGATTTTTAAAAACAGAATCTTCACAGGTTCTCAAGCGAAATACTTTCTGCAAAATCTGTACGCTATTACGAACAGCCCACGCATTTGGGAAAGGGCCAAAATACTGATTCCGTTTATCCACCTTACCGCGATAAGAAGCCAGACGAGGAAATGAATGGCCCGTCAACATCACATAGGGATAAGACTTATCATCGCGAAAGAGAATATTAAAAGGGGGAGCCAGCTCTTTTATTAAATTATTTTCCAGAAGCAAGGCTTCCGCCTCCGTCCGTGTTACTGTTGTTTCGTAGCGCGCTATTTTTCCCACCATGTGCTCGATACGCGGAGAGAGTTGGGTGCGCTGGAAGTAACTAGAAACACGCTTTTTTAGGTTGCGCGCTTTTCCTACATAAAGGATATGACCCGCCTCATCAAAAAAGCGATATACCCCCGGCAATCCGGGCAGCCGTTTAACATCTTGCTGAAGGTTTTCAAAAAGCGAATTACTCATGCGTTGGGATATTTTCTGCCAAATCGTCGATAACTATGGAGATGCCGGTATTTGCTGGCGCCTAGCTAGAAGCTTAACAAGCATACATGGTCAAGACGTGCGTATTTTCTGTGACAACCTACCCGTCCTCCATTTAATCGCCTCAGGGGTTGATGCCTCCATCAAACAAAAAATTGATCTTCAACCTTGGGAAGCTAGTTTTCAGAATGCCCGGCATGCGGTCGATGCACCACAAGTGGTGATTGAGGCCTTTGGATGCAACCTGCCGGAGCGCTACCTCGCTGGTCTCCTTGCCGCCTCCCAACAGCCCATTATTCTGAACCTAGAGTACCTCACTGCAGAATCGTGGATTACTGATTTTCATGGGAAGCCATCGCCCCAGGCACACGGGATTCCGAAGTATTTCTTCTTTCCGGGTTTCCAAGATCAAACTGGCGGCATTTTGATTGATCCCATTCCCGCACCAGCATTAACTCGCTCTCACGAACAGCCACCGGAAGATCTGCAAGCAACCTGGTCGCAACTGCGTCCGGATGCCAAACGCATCAGCGTCTTCTGTTACCCCAACGCCCCGCTAGAACAATGGCTGCAAGATCTTGGCGCCCTAGGCGAACCAATTGATATTCTGCTCACCGATAGTCACGCTGACCGACTCAAAACCCATGTGACTACGGAGATGCCATTGCCAGCCTCCCTGAAAGTATTTTCCCTGCCGTTTGTTTCACAAGATCACTATGATTGGCTTTTATCCCAGTGTGACCTGAATATCGTACGCGGTGAAGACTCTTTTGTAAGAGCTCAATTAGCAGGTAAACCGTTCATATGGCATATCTACCCTCAAGAGGATTATGCTCACGAAGCCAAATTAGAGGCCTTTTTAGCGCTTTATCTCGAAGAAGCATCAAAAGATCTTCAGAAGGCCTGCAGACAGGCTATGCACTGGGAGATGCCCAGCAACTGGTTTAGTCAAATCCAGATGTGGGAGAGTCATTCCCAATCCTGGCGGCAGCAATTACTTAAAAAACAGGGGGATGGGGGCTTGGCAGCCCGCCTAATGGGATTTGTAGCCTAAGTAGAGGCAAAAAGGATCCCTAGGCGGTTACAATCTTGGTTTTGACAAAACCCGCAGAAAACTCCTCTGCACCCAGGAATAGCAAGATGAAAACAGCACAAGAACTCCGCGTTGGTAACGTAGTGATGATCGGCACTGATGCCATGGTCGTTTTAAAAGCCGAATATAGCCGCTCTGGCCGCAACTCTTCTGTAGTGAAGATGAAATTTAAAAACTTGTTAACCGGCGCGCCCAACGAAGGCGTCTTTAAAGCGGATGACAAATTTGACGTAGTGATCCTAGACAAAAAAGAATGCACTTATTCTTATTTTGCAGATCCAATGTATGTATTTATGGATTCTGACTACAACCAATATGAGGTTGAATCCGAATTCATGGGCGATGCACTGCATTACCTTGAAGAAGGGATGCCTTGCGAAGTGGTCTTCTACGAAGGTAAAGCGCTTTCCGTTGCAATGCCAAACTCACTAGTTCGCGAGATTATCTACACCGAGCCTGCGGTTAAGGGCGACACCAGCTCAGGCAAAGTAATGAAGAATGCCAAATTGGCCACTGGCTATGAATTGCAAGTTCCCCTCTTTTGCAATACTGGCGACAAAATTGAGATTGACACCCGCACTGGTGAATACCGCAGTCGCGCAAACTAATCACGCTTCAAGCAAACATTTAGTCAGCAGCACATTGATGTTAAAAACCCCGGCATGCCGGGGTTTTTTCTTAGCCAATCAACTTTAACTGCTTGAGCAAACCTTGGGCATGTTGATACTCCGGCTCAGCTTGCAGTGCTTTCCATGTCAACGATGGCGCCTGGGGCATTAAACGATTTAAACGGGCAGCAGATTGAGAGTGTTTTGCTTTTGATACCTTAAGATGTGAAAGCAGTTGATCTGCCAAATCCGGACGATTACAAATCAACACTGCATCACAGCCCGCATCTAATGCAAGCTCCGCACCCTTCACCACTGAACCAGCAACACTCGCCCCCTCCATAGAGAGGTCATCGCTAAAAATCACCCCCTCAAAACCCAACTCTTCACGCAAGACAGAGTGCAGCCAAATTTTTGAGAACCCAGCGGGCAAGGAGTCAACTTGGGGGTAAATCACATGTGCCGGCATCACCGCTGACAAACTCAAATCTAGCCACTCATATGGCTTTGCATCCTGATTCAGAATCTCCGCCAAAGAGCGTTCATCCACCGGAATGGCGACATGAGAATCTGCCTCAGCCCACCCATGACCAGGAAAATGCTTGCCGCAATTGGCCATACCCGCCAAACGCAATCCTTCATTCAAACTTTTGGCTAGTGCAAATACGATTTGCGGATCACGACCAAAGGATCGATCGCCAATCACCTCGCTACGTCCAAAATCCAAGTCTAGTACCGGCGTAAAACTAAAATCCACGCCACACGCTCTAAGCTCGGTAGCTAAAACATACCCGCATGCAGTAGCGGCAGCCATTGCCAACGCCGCTGATTCAGCGGGATGCATGGTCATACTTTTGCGAGACCATAAGTCACCCAATTTGCGCATTGCTGGCAAATGAGTAAAGCCATCCGCTTTACAACGCTGCACT
>Ga0316222_1003542_pt1 | contig 15188 bp, 17 predicted proteins | sample TBH18011metaG_FD_206008 | JGI IMG/M metagenome (GOLD analysis project Ga0316222, IMG submission 206008) | Freshwater microbial communities from Trout Bog Lake, Wisconsin, USA - TBH18011 | ecosystem: Environmental > Aquatic > Freshwater > Lake > Hypolimnion/Profundal zone | place: USA: Wisconsin...
CAGTTGCGTTTCACTTCGTTCGCCGTGACCAGCTTACGGCGGGACTTGCACCCGCAAGAGTGCGCCCATGCTGGGCGCACATCGAAAAGCCCCGGTCTCGCGACCGGGGCTTCATCCGTCGATGGTTTCCCACCAAAACTTGGTGGGCGCTGTAGGATTCGAACCTACGGCCCGCTGATTAAGAGTTAGCTGGTCTAGCCCTTACGGCACTAGGAAACGCAACATTCTTGCCCTGCCTTTTACCCCTTAACCGACTGCGGCACAAGGCTTTATGCGGGTCTGCGGCGCAAATCCCTTATGGCGCAACGGAAAAGCGAATGTGTATTTTTACACCCGAAATCCGTCAAGGATTATTCGGATTTTGATACGGCGGCGTGTACGGTTTTTTTGCCGTTCTCACCGTCATTTAATCAGCTGGTCTCAGACCCCATTGTGACGCGCGGCAAAACCGTATAGAACGGGGCATTGTCAACGTTCGGAGTCTCGCCCCATGCCCCACCCGAAAGCGAAAAAGCCCGCGCCGAAAGACGCGGCGACGGAAAAGGGGGTGCTGGAAAAGACGAGTCTCCTGCGCCTGCATATCAACGCCGCCCACGTCCGAAACACGGTCGAAATTGTCGAAAACAGACGGCTCGACCGCACTGCGCTACGCTTTGAGCGCACGACTAACGACACCGCCTGCGCTGGCCTGATGATTAAACTTCGCAAGCGGACGGCGGCGTGGGTGTGGCAGGGGCCGCAAGTCGCCCCTCCCGACGCCCCGAAAACGGCCGCACCGCCATACACGCAATACACGCTGGGCGAAGTCCGCGCCGACGACGACCCCGACGGGATGCGGGAGCGAGTCAGGCAAGCGCGAGTCCTGATAGCGCGGGGCGTCGACCCGAGGCCGTTTTTTACGCGGTGGGATGAGGGGTCGCCCGTCAGCGCAAGCGGCGGCGGTTGGCTGTGGGACGACGCCGTGGAAAAGTTTTTGGCCGCCGTGCGCGGCACCCCCGAAGTGCGGGGCAAGGCCTTCAAAACTTGGGATGATTATCGCAAGAATCTGCTCGGTAAAAACAGGCCGCATTTCGGCGGGAAATATCTGGCCGATCTCGTTCCCGACGATCTCAAGCGGATGCAATACACGCTGGCGCAAGCCGTCTCGCCCGCGACGGCGGCGCACATGATGAGGGTCGTCAGTAGCATGTTGACTTGGTGTGCCAAGCAACCCGATTCGGGAATCGCCGTGTCGACAGCGAAAGGCGTGCCGTTGTGCGACGTTCCGCCGTCCGTCAAGAAAGGTAAAATGCCGACGGCGGACATGATCGGAAAAATGCCGTGGCTGACCGAATACGCCCCGTCCGCCGCCGTAACGTCGAAAATCGCGGCGGCGATAATTCTGCTCACGGTTCAAAGGCGCGAAACCGTTTTTTCCGCCCGCCGCGCCGATTTCAAAGATTACGATTTGGCCGAGGACGGGAATCAGATTGCCGTCTGGCACGTCCCGCCGCTGGGAATGAAAGTCAAGGGACAGGACGCGGACGACCCGAGTCTGCTTGTCGGCCATATGATCCCGATGCATCCCATCCTCGTCGCGCTGGTCAGAACGGCTCTCGCAATCGGATCGCCAAACTCGGAATGGCTGTTTCCGCAACTGCGAGTCCGTAGGGTTGGCGATGCGGGCGACGGACACCAAGATAGCGGCGCGGCGGGGCGGCTCATGCTGGCCGTGGACGTGGGATTTACCCCGCACGATTTCCGCAAGCGTTTCGGGAGGTGGGCGACCGACGTTTGCCAACCCGCCTTTTCGGGCGAGGAAGTCAAGGCGGTCCTAGACCACGGCGAGGGCGAAAGCGGCAACGTAACACGCGAAAAATACTCGTTCGCGCAACAAATTTATCTCAAAAAGCCGATTCTCGACGCATGGACGGACTACGTGCTGGCGCAAGTAAGGCGGTGCCGCCCCGACGACATTAAAGACGATCTGCCGCCCCTGCTGTCTGGGTCGGCGCGTTTTGTCAGAGGATGACGGGGTGGGCGGGGCGGCGGCAATCCTTACGCCGTCCGCCCCTGCCCCGCCATCGCCAAAGCCACCTCCGCCGCCCGCTCGCGCATGATCGCCGCCCGCGAATGGCGGGCAACGTCCGCGACCCCGTCGGCCGCATCCCCGCGATTGCCCGCCTCATAATCGCCCTGCGCGAGTTGCAGGCGTAGCGCGTCGGCTACCGCGCCCCCTCGGACGGCAAGCGTCAAGAGGTCCGCCATCGCCTCGGCTATCGGGTCTGTCGTCGTCGTCGTCGTCTCTCCCCGTCGTCTCATTTCCGCGTCCTCCATGTCCGAACAATCACGCTCCGAAAAAGCAAATCCTGCATGGCGGCGTCGTCCAACCCGCTCCGCCGTCCGACGAATTTGCGCGCCGCCTCGGGGCAAAGCCCGTTGGTTTCCCCCACGGGGGCGTTGGTGACCGCCCATGCCTCCGCCGCCGCCTCGGGTGGGGCCAAGTCGTAAAACTCGGCGCGTTCATGCCGCCAGTCGAGTATCGCGGCGGCGGTGGCTCTGGCGTTGGCGGACTCGGCCCCCGACCACGGGAGAGTGCAAATCGCCCAAAGCGGGACGTTCGGGCGGATGACCCATTGCTCGGTCGACATGTCGAATCGGCACCCGAGCGCGGACAGGCGCGCACCCCGCGTCTGCTCCCGATCGCCCGCTGGTGAAATCGGGATTTCCTCGGCTACCGAAAACATCATCTTTTCGCACGCCGTCGGCTTGGTGTCGGCTCCCTTCGTCCTGCGCTCCGCTACCGTTTTCGACCATTCCCCAAATCGGGAGTCTACCTCCCTGTGGCGGCACAACGCCCTGAATTCGTCGGGCATCCTGTCGGCGGGGCGGCGGCTCGGCGCGGCCATTATCGCGTCGGCAAGGATTGCGCGGCGTATCTGGTCGTCTGCGGTCATGGTGTCCCCCCGTCGTCGTCGCCCGCGTAGCCTAAAAAGCGTTCCATGATCTGGGCCGCCGTCTCGCTGTCCGCGTCCCTGTCGGGCGGCCCGTGGTCGGCAATCGCGGCGTCCACGTCCTCCAAAAGCACGTATTTTTCGTCCTCGGGAATTCGGTCGGGCCAGCGGGCGACGGCGGCGGCGCACGCCTCGGCAATCGCCGTGCGGGATTTCTCGCGGCGGGCCTCACGGCGGGCTTCGCGGTAGTCGTCGGCGGACGGCAGGTTGCCGTGGTCGCCCCGCCGCCGTCCGAACGTGGTTGCGAGGCTGTCGGTCATGCCGCCTCCGTGTCCGCCATGTGCCAGGCGGCGAGGACCGCGCCCGTCCCTGCGGGGATGGCGTCGGCGGCGATCAGCGCGGCAATCCTCGCTATCGTCGGGTCCTGCCCCCGTAGCGCGGCGTAGGCTATCGCGGACCTGTCGTCCAAGCCCTCGGCGGCGACCATGTTTTCGACGGCGTGGGCTACGGATTGTCCGTCAATCATCATCATTCCTCCCCCATCCCCATCAGCACCGCCGCCTTCGCCGCTTGGATACGCACGGCGAAGGTCGTCCCCTCGTCCGTAAGCACGCGCAACGTCCGCCTCGCCCGCCTGTCCGACAACGGCCTCAAAATGTCCGTCGTCGCGGCGGCGAGGCGTCTGGCGGCCGCGTCGGCAAGCATCGCGTCGAGCGACCCGACCGCGCTTGCGGCGACGATCTCGCGGGCGATACGCAGGGCGGCGAGGCGGTCGGCGGGGTCGGTCATGGCGCACCTCTCAAAACGGGATGTTGCGAACGGATACCTCCATCGCGGCGTCCCAAATCTCGGTCGGATTGCCGCCCTTTCGTTGGGCGTGGGACACGCGGGGCAGGGCGACCAGCGCGTCGGCTTGGTAGTCGCCGCCGTCCAAAATGTCCTCCACCAACGCCGCCGCCTCCCTCTCGCGCCCCTTGTCGGCGGACGCGGCGAAATGCCTGCGCCAGTCGAGCGCGTTTTTGGCGGCGACGTAGCGCATGGCGGCGTCGGCGGCGGCGTCCGCCTGTCGGGCGTTGAGCCGCGTCCTGCGGGCGGCGGCAAGTATGGCGTCGATCTCGGTCATGTTTTCGCTCCGTGAAAATCGCATAATATAAATGCTCTCACGTTTTCGGCGGCTTGCAAGTCCGTTTTTGACAATGCGCGGAAACAAAGTGGACAATGGCAAGTTGGCAAGGAAGTTTGCAGGATGAGATTATTTAAGCGTCATGCCGTTGCTTTTTGCATATATACGGCGGCTACGCTCCAAACTCCCGCCGCGCCCATGCGTGGAACTGCGGCATGTCGTAAACGGCGATGCTCTTGCCTTTCGGGACGAACGACGTATCCGCCGCCGCGTCGACAAGCCATGCCCTCGCCGCCGCCCATTCTATGCCGCGACTAACCTTGTCCTATCCGCCCTCAACCGTATTTCCTTTCGTCCTGCGGGGTGTCGGCGGCATCGTGTCGGCTTCGCCCCGCCTGCGGGTCGGCGGCGATCAGCTCCGCCCCTTCGTCGCGGGCCTGCCGTGCGGCGATCTGCAACTCCCCCGCCGTCATCGTCTCAAGGCGTTTGGCGGCTTCGGGGTGGGCGTCGGCGTAAGCCCTCAACCGTGCGTCCGCAATGTCCGCGCCGCCGTAATAGGCTTTGAGCGACACGCCCGCCTCGGCGTCCTGCTTTGCGGAAAGCTTGGCCTCGGCCTCTCGGCGGAGGTCGGCGGCGACGGACGGCGACGGCGCGAGTCCGTCCCGAAAATCGACGGCAATGCCCATCCGTGCCGCCTGCCGCGCAACGGAATCGACCGCCTCCTGCGGCCACGTCCCCATTATCTCGACTTCGGTCCATTCGGCGTCCGCCGCCCTTTGCAACATGGCCCGAATCAGCACCTCGGACGGCGGCCCGTCCGCAATCAACTGGTCGCCCCTGTCGATTATGCGTGCGCCCTCGGCTATCTCGACGGCAACATGGTCGTCGTGGCGCACGGCGGCATATCCCTGACCCGACCACCAATCATGCGCTTCGTCCAGCCGCAAGGCGGTCGGAGGATTGCCGCTTGCCGACGCGACGGACGGCTTGGCCGCGTCCGCCTGCCATGCTCGGGCTTGGCGGCAGAGGTCGGACGCCTCGCGATAATCCGACCGTGCGTTTTCGGCGGGATTACCCTTCGTCAGCGCGATCAGTTTGGCCTTCGTCTGCGCCGCGACGTTGGCGAGGCCCTGTCCCGACATGACACGCGACAGGGCCTCGGAGGCGATCAGCGCGGACAACGCCGCCCTCTCGACCGCCGCCCTCGCGCCCGACGCCCTTTGCAAATCGGGTGCGCGGAGTCCCCGCATCTGGCCGTCCGCCCGCCGTGCGTCCGCCCATCGCCCTTCCGCGTCCGCCGCCGCCGCCTCGGCGCGTGCCTTGCGGTCGGCGTCCCGCCCCGCCATGACGCGGGCGTATAGCGGCTCAAGGTCGCGCAACGCCGCGTCGCGCAACGCGACGACCCCCGACGCGGCTATTCCGAGGGTCGCGCCCGCTACCGCGCCGCCCGCCGACAATCCGACGAAGGCGGCCGAGCCGACAAGCTCCCCGAGGTGCATCCCGAAAATCCCGCGCTTGGACAATTGCCTCGCCGCCGCCAGAAACGGCGTCGAGCCGAATTTCGCGCCGACCGCCGCCCATCTCGCCGTCCGATTCATCGCCATTTGATCGCCCCCCATCTCAATTTCGGCTCTTGCGCCGAATCGACGACGCCCGCCACGGCGGCGGTCCGAGGTCTGCTCCTTGCAATCGTGTCGGTTGTTCGACCGACACGACGATTCTCCCACGGCATGCGTGCTTTTGCAACGACGCCATGCAAGCGGAGATTGTGGACACGGCGATACGGCGGGAGGCGGCGAAACGGAAATTGCGGAAGGGGTCATGCCCATTTCGATGGAAATCAGCGGTTGCCCGCCGTGCGGCAATCGCTCAAACTCCGCACTTCCCCGCCGCCGTATCCGATGTGATCCATGCCGCCGCCCTCCCGCATTACGTCATGGAAAAATGCTACGGCTGGCGGACGCATTCCACAACGAGCGGCGTGCATTAATTGTCCGGGTTGCTACCTTTTAACGTCCGTCGTCGTCCGCAAGCATGGCGGCGATTTCGGCATGGCCGCAATCGGCGGCGATCTGCTGGGCCGTCCTGCCGCGCCTGTCCGTCAGGTTGCGGTCGGCTCCCGCCGCCAGCAACAACCGCAGGCAGTCCGTGCGGGCGTGATATGCGGTCCACATGAGCGCGCTAAATCGCCAGTCGTAGCGGGAGGCGGCGTTCGGGTCCGCGCCCTCCGCCAGCAGTTCGGCGGCGGCGGCGGCGTAGCCGAAGGCGCAGGCGCGGACAAGGGCGGCGTCCAGCCCCGATTTGGTTACTGCGCGGGTCATCGTCCGTCCTTGGCAACGGCGAGGTCGGCCAGAAAATCGGGGTCGCATACGGCTTCGGTTTCGTCGGGATTCGCGCCGTAGGACATGGCGGCGGCGATTTCGGCGGCGGTCGGGTTACGACCGTCCTCGACGACGGGGGCGATCGGCGGGTCGGTCGTCATCTCACTCGCCCCCTTCGGTGGCGACCGCGTAGGCTGGCATCTCATAGAGGATGGAAGTCAATCCCCGTTGTCCGTTCCCGTCCTGCGCCCAAGTGTCCGTCGCGCGGACCAGCCCGCAGTGGACACAAACATCGGTGCTGACGACGCCGCCGCCATTGCCGTGAACGCCGCCGTCTTTCCATTCGTGGTCGTGTCCTTCGGCGCACTTCGGCTCCGTGGGGTCAATGGTGACGGTGTTATCAGCACCGTCGTCATGAAGTAGGGACCGAACGCCGTAGCTGATCCAAACGGTCGATTTCGGGGAGCACTCGCCATCGGCGGGGGCGATCATCCCCATCGCCTCGGCGGCGGTCGTCGCGAACACGACCTCGCCCCCTTCGTCGCCCCGATACGTGTGCCACGGGATTTCCTCCCCCGAGGCCGCCAGCGCCGTCACCGCCTCGTCGTAGGCATCGGACGCCGCGTCGCGCCCATCCCCCGCCGACGCCTCCCCCCAAGCCTCTGCGGCATCCAAAACGCACCTCGCGCCCGCCCCGACCGTCCGACCGCGATAGGCGCTCATGATCGAATCCAAATCGTTGAAAACGTCGGCAATTTCAGTCATTTCACTTGCTCCCGAGTTCGACGGACGATTGCGTGACGGCCATCTCACGCCCCCCTGAACCGTTCGGGACACCGCTCACGGAGGGCGTCCTCTGCCAGTCCCTCCAAGTGCTCGGCCAGCGGGGCGCGGGAATAATCTGGCACGACCGACTCCAAAATCGCCTCTACCGAATCGGCAGTCAGGGTCGGGTGGCCCTGCGGCAACCAGCGTCCTTTCAACATGGCGGCGACCTCGATGGGGATGCGGATCAGCGGATGGCCTTGTTCGCTGTATCCTCCGCCGTCCTCGTCGGCATCCCAATCGCCGTTTTCCTCCGCGCACATCGCGACCTCGTCGACAAACGCGTCCACGACCGCGTTGTAAACGTCGGGGTCGATGTAGCCGTGTTCGATCTGGATGTTAGGGTCGGCGCGGAAATCGGCCAAAGCGCGGTCGAACAATGCGGAGGACACCTCCGCGTCGTCGGACCGCTCCGATCCCTCTGGCGGCTTCAAGAGGACGCACGACATCCCTTCGTCGTCGGCCTCGATCTCGGACAACCATTCGTTTTCAGATTCCGCCACCTCAGCGAAGTATGCCGCAAATGCGGAGACCGCCGCCTTGCGGTCGCCACGGTCGCCCCATTCCGCGCCGAAATGATGGCCGCTTCTGTTGTCGGTCGGGTCCAGCGCGAAAATATATCCAGTGATCTTATGGTAATTCATCTCATTGCTCCGTCAAATCGCGATATTTCGCCGCCAGCACCTTCGCCACATCGTAGTCGCCCATGTTCGGACCGCCGCATATCTCGACCAGTTCCTGCCATTCGTCGGCCTTGACGGCGACATACTGTCTGTCGTCGTCGTCGTCGCATCCGACAAATCCGCCGTCCTCCGTTTCCCAAGCCTCATAGACCTCGCTTCCGATGATGCAACGCGGCGCGATTGCGGGGGGCTGGCTTCTGGCGATTTCATACAGGGCGAAATCACGCGGGAAGCCGTCTATCCAGCCTTCGGCAATGACGGTCGCCGTAGCCTCCTTTATGGCCGCCGCCAGTTCGTTTTCGTCGCCGTAGCGGCCCTCGACCGCGGTCCCCTCGTCGGCGCCGTGGTGGTCGACCGACGCGATCAGATGTTCGTCGTCCTCCAACGCCATCGCCATACCGACCACCGCCGCCTGTCGGTCATGGCTCCAAAAACCGCCGCAAGCGGTCAACCGCACCGTGAGGCCGTCTGCAAACGCCGCCGCGATGCTTGGGTATCCCGCCAGTCTCGCCAGTTCCGCCGTCTGATCGGGCGTCTCGATTTCGAGGGTCCTTTCCATCTTAGAATCCTTCCGCGCGTTCCCGCCGCTCGATCATGCGCTCGACCGCCTCCACAAGTTCCGCCCTCGTATCGTAGCCGCTTACATCGGAAGTAAAGCCGCTGTCGCTCAACAGATACCACGGATACGTCTCGTATCCGTCCTCCCGCGTCGGGTATCCGATGCGCCACGACCGCCCTATGCTCAGACCGAGCTTGTCCATTTTCTGTCTAAACGTCTTTGCCCGCTTCATCTCACGCTCTCCTTTGCCGTTATATATACAAAGCGTAAGCGGCATCTATTGACGCCGTCAAGCGGGCTAATGCGACAGAATGAAAAATGTGCGAAAGCAGAGCAAAAGCGTGTTATTAGCGCAACACTTGCCGCATACGCCGTTTATATGGTGCCGCTATATTATCGCCTCAGACGCCTTTACTTGCCTTGTATGTTGCGTGATTTACGCTAAACGTCAAGCCGATATTCGGGGGGCGGGCATGGGGGCATGTCGTCGCTTCAAGCGGTGCGGATAGGAAGGACAGGGCGGAAGGTTGAGGCGGTTCGGCTTCGGGCATGGCTATGCCGCCGTCCGCTCACGCATTCGGGATTTCTGGATTTCGGCGTTCGGGAATTACCGAATTAGGGAATTACGGAGTCTGGCTGCGGGGCAGGCTTCCGCCATCCGCCGTCCTGCCATACTGCCCGCTCGGCGTAATTGGCCTCCCGCCACCGATATTCCGCCGCCGCCTCGGAGTCGTCCTCGCGGTATGACGACAACGGCCTGACGCCGACCCGCTCCGATAGGGCCGCGAAATACTGGCGCTCGGCAAACGCCCGCGCCGCCGTCTCGGTCTGAAAGGCGTCCGTCGCCATAGGTTCGGGCGGCTCCCAATCCGCATCTGGATTCTGCGGCTGGGCGTCGGCGGCGTAGGAACGCCAATCGACAATCCATGCTGGATTCGTCGTCGTCGCGGGCTTGGGCTTGGCCGTGGTCGGCTCTGGCCTGTCGTCGTCGGTCATGTGGTCCGCCCCCGCAATCGTATCGGAGCGGCACCGTAGCACGGCGGAGAGGGCGCGGAAACAGGCGGCGGCAAGGTGAATCGGGGCGTCCGACGCTACGATACGACGACGAAAAACGCCTTAACCTCCATCTTTCCTATTTGCCAAAGCCTCCCGTCCGTGGCGGCGTAGCCGACACTCCCCCTCGCCCCTTTTTATCACGGCGTCCATTCCTCGGCGGGTGCCGCCGTCGTCGTCTGCGCCGTGGCGAGTTTCGCCGCCATTCTTGCGTCCTCCGCATCCTCTACGGACGGCGCCATTGTCGGCGTCGGCGGTTGCGTGGTGGCGGCGAAATCGTCAAGCCATGAGTCGTCGTATTGCGCGGGCTTGGCCGTGGTCGGCGGCGGCGCGATCGGAGCCGTGGTCGGGGCCGCCTTGCTCGGCGGTGCGGGGGCGTCCAGCCATGATAGGTCGTCGTCGGGCTTGGCAGTCGTCGGCGCAATCGGGGCCGTCGTCGTCCTTATTATCGGCGCGGCGGTCGTCGTCGGCGCGGGCATGGTCGGCTTGGCCGTCAAATTTTCCAGCCATTCCGAAACGTCCTCTTTCGTCAGCGGCGCGGCGGTGGACGGCGGCGGCGTAGGCGCGGCTGTCGTCAAAATCTGGGCCGCCGTCGTCGGCGGGGCTGTCGTCGGCACAATCGGCGCGGCGGTCGGAGTCGGCGTCTCGATTCCGTCCTCCTTATTTCGGACGGCCACAAGTTCGTCGTTCCAGTCCTTGCCGATCGTCGGCTGGTCGGCAACGATGACGGCGGCAGGGTCGGCCTCCAAAATGATGTTCGTGAGCTGGGTTCGGTAAATCTCGCCCGCGTCGTCGTTATCGACGCAAAGGCTAAACTCCGCGCCCTTGTGCCGCTTCGCCAACGCCGCGATTTCACGACGACCCGCCTCGACGACGTTGCCGCCAAGCGACACGTAAAGAGTGTTCTGGTCGGGCCGCAAATCGTGATAACTCATCGCGTCGATCGCCGCTTCAAAGATGCAAATGCGGCTCGGATTTGCCGTATTGCCGCCTCGGAATAGGGCGCGACGACCGCCCGACGAAAAGCCGCCCGTCCTGTCGGGATAGGTGCCTTTCGCGTATTTTTCCTCCCATCCGCTAACTGTCCCGTCGCTCAACCTATGCGCGAAACAGTCGGCGTTGCCGATGGCGCGGATGGAGTCGGAAAAATACGAAAGCGTGGCCTCGGAAAGGCGGCGGATTGCCGTGAGCCTGTCCGTCCAGCCGCGCTTCGTCGCCGCCCATTTTGCCCCAATTCCGTTGAGATTCTGACGTTCCTTTTCGCTCAATTCGTCCACGGAAAGTGGGCCGTCTGGGCGGGGCGGCGGCGGGGGCGGCGGCTCATGCGGCACGGCGTCGTCAAAGTTCAGGCCGTAGCCGTTTTCGCGCAAATACGCGCACGACTCCTTGAATGAATAATGATGATGATGGGACAGCCAACCGAAAATATCGCCTTTTCCATTGTTCGGGTTCGGGCATGTCCATCCCCATTTGCCGTCTGTGAATTGTTTGACTCCGTATTTGTCGTCATTTTTGCCGCCCGTTCGTATTTCAAACGTGCCGCTCCGCCATTCCTTGCCTTTCCACGTCGGGTTTTCTTTTATAATGAAATCAGCAAGGTTCATTCGCCGCCAATGATCGATTTCGGCTTGGGATTGGGCGGCGGTGCGTAGGGCTGGGCGGGGCGGCAACATGGCTGACTCCTTTCTGGCGGCGGTGGCGGATACGGCATTTAAGCGGCGGCGGATTAACTCGGCGGGCGACGGCTCCATTGTAAGGTCTCCCGATGCAATAAATGATTGCAATGAGGTGTCGGCGGCGAAGTCGCTCACGTTGTCCTTCGATTCGCTCCTGTTGGAGTCGGCAACGAGGATGTTCCTCAGTTCGGCGCGGACGCGGGCCGCCTCCTGTTCGTCGGTAAGCGAGGGGTCGCCGTCGGGAACGCGGTCTATCAGCGCGGAAGTATCGACATACATTCTGCAAGATGTAGTGTGCCGCGTCATGCCGACATACGTTGACTCCGACCCGAGTCCTCTGGCCGATGCGGCGTTAAGCACGAAAGCGTCGCGGACTGTCCGCCCCTGACTTTGATGGACGGTGGCGCAATAATAATGCTGGCATTTCGGACTGCGCGGGCCTGCGGGCTGGTCGGGCTTCGGCTTGCCGACGTATTGCGACCACTTCGCCGTAACTTCGCCGCCCTTATCCAAGCGGACTCTGACGGTCGGGTCGGCGGGGTCGCCGTCGATGGCGAGGACAACGCAACCGTCCGAATTGTTGACGATAGGTTGGCCGCGCAACTCGATCCGCTCGCCCCATATCAAGGAGTCGCCGACAGAAATCGAAAGTTCCTGCGGCGCGGAGTTCTGGCCTCGGCGGACGCTCTTGACGACAAATTCGTCGTCGGCAAGCCTGCCCGCCGCCCGAAACTCCGCACGGAGCAAGGCGTTTAGGCGGTGAACGTCCGCGTTTTTGGATGCTAGGCATAGCCGCGTCCGCCGCCCTCGGTCGTCAAAGTCGGGATGCTCGGCGAGGTGCGCCGCCCAATCCCGCGCCAACAACTGCATGGCTCCGTCGCCCGCTTCGGCGTCGTCCTTGCCGTCCGCCCATGTAATACAGCCACGGTCGTCGTATTCCAAAACCGCCGCGCAATCCCCTTTCGCGAAACGCTCCGACGCGGCTCTCTGCCACGCCCCGTCCTTCTCGGACTGCTGGCGCATGATGGTTCTGATTTCGGCGTCGCCGCATTTTGCCGCGATGAGTTTGAGCGGCGCGCCCGCGCTTACTGGCTGTAACTGCAGGGGATCGCCCATCAAAACCACTTTTGACAGCTTGGCGATTTCAAGCAGTTGCGCCATCTGTTCCGTGCCGATCATGCCGCTCTCGTCCACAACTATAAGCGTGTCCGCGTCGAGCCTGATTTTGCCGCTCTGGACGCGGGCTATGAATGCGGCGACGGCGGCGGACATGGCCTCCGCTACTTCCGTGTCGCTTCTCACCACGTCGGATGCGGCCCACGACGGCGCGATCGCAAAGCATTTCAGGCTCGTTCCGCCGTACTCGCCCGCAAGCCGCGCCGCCTCCACGACGCATTGACTTGACCATGACTTTCCGCTTCCTGCCGACCCGACAAGGACTGACACGCCGTCGCGGTTGCATAGGCGCCTGACCGCGTCGGACTGCTCTGGCGATATGCCACGCTTCGCGGCGATGGCGGCCTCGACGGCGGCGGCGGGAATCCATTCGCGCTCGTCGAGCCGCCCAACGCTGTTGAGCAACAATGACCGCTCGGCGGCGATCAGCTCGGGAGTCGTCCAAACGCGGTCGCCGTCCTTATCGACGCCGATCTCCACAAGCCCCGCCGTCGCCGCGTCGATGTGGCGGAGCGCGGTCGTCGCGTCGGCCAAGCCCTGAAACTTCTCGACGGCAAGCAAAAGCTTTCGCTTCGGACATACCGCGTCATGCGTGAAACAGTCTTTAAGCGCGGCGGCGGCAAGGGCGGAAAGCGCGAGTTCGTTTAATTCATCGTCGGTCAATTCGTCCGCGCCGTCCGCCTCGCGCATGTCGGCGATCGCTTGGCTTCGCTTCGCCGCCACCGCCTCGCCGCCCAATCTGACGGCCTCGGCTATCGTCTGCGAATCGTGGCCGATCGCCGCCAACTGCGCCGTCCATGATTCCTGCAACTCGGCGGCGGTAACGCGGACTTTGGACGACCGCGAATTGATGGTCGCCCTCTGCGCGGCGGCGGCGTTGCCCTTCGTCGCCCTGCCGCCCATCGCCTTGACGACCGCCTCCCGACGCTTGGAAAACACGTCGGCGGCCTCGGTCGGGCATCCCGCGACCTTGAAAACGCGGTCGTCTCGCTCGCATTCGATTCCGCACCGCGCCCGCAACTGCGCCGCCAGCTCCGCCCTGTAAACCGCGCCGATCACCGTGGCGTGGGTCAAAATGGCCGTGTTGTCCAGCGCGCCCGTCGAGCCGTCCGCGCCCGCCCGCTGGACGACGGCGGGCAGGACGCAATGGCTGTGAATCTGCGGGTCGCCTACGTTCCCGTCCTGCGGGCGGCTGGTGGAATGGTGAAAAATCGCCGCCGCCCAATGGCCCGCCGCCTCGCTCTTTTTGCTCCCCTTGCCCGTCCGAGTCCTGACAAGGCCCTGCTCGGCCATGAACGTCAGCGCACGTCGGACGGCGGCCTCTTGGGCGGCTCGGATGCCTTCGCGGAGTTCGGGATTGGCGGCGTAGAGGGTCGACACGCTTTTCGGCGCGCTCATGGTGCAATCTTGTCCCGCCCTCGGCTTCCGCCCCGCAATGTCGCGCCTCTGCGTCAATACGGCCTGCGTCAACGGATGACGGCCAGCGGCCAATGAGCGGAGGTCGTCGCCGTTTACCGCCGCGCCGTCCGTCGCAAACGCCGCCATCCCATTTACGATCGGCGTGCGCGGCTCTGGCACAAACCAAGTCTGCGTCTCGCCGTCGAGTCCCGTGGGGTCGGCGTCCGTATAATAGGACGTGCGATCTCCCCTCTCGTCGGCTCGGAGATAATATTCGCAACTGCCGATCATCATGGTCGTAAACATATTAGCCGCCCGCCGTCAAGGAATCGGCTATGAATCCGCAAATCGCCCGCTGGCCATCCTCGACGGACGACAAAAGGGCGCGGCATTGCTCGGCCTCGTTGCTTCCGCCTCGGTCGATCCACGCCTCCACCGCCGCCGTAGCCGCCGCCTCGATTCCGAGCCGACGCCTGGCGGCAAGGGCTTTGAGGGCGGCGTGGGATTCGGCGGACAAGTGTATCGTCAGGTGCTTCATTTGCCGTCCTCCACTCCCGATCTGCCGTCGATGCGCCGAAAATCCCGATTCGCCGCAACGCCTTTATTCGTAAGCCTTACGCAGTAAACACCTGCTCCAAAGGAGCGTAGGGTGTGGGACTAACTTAATGCTAGGTTCGGACGCCGTACAATTGCAAGCGAATATAAACCGCTTGCTTTCAATACTGTTGACGACAACATGCGGAATGCGGGCTTTCGACGGCTAATTATTTTACCGCCGTCCAACTTGTTCCAACGCTGTCCAAACTGGCCGTCCATGTTGTTCCAACTCTGTCCAAATCCTTATTTCGTAAGGCTTCCGCTGTCGAACATGCGGAGGGGGCGGACGGCTCGGGGCGGTCGGCTGTCCATGTCGTGCCAAACCTGTCCGCTCGGCGCGACGGCGGCTGTCCAAGCCGTTCCGACGTTGTCCAAATACTTATTCGGCAAGGCCTCGGGCGGCGGCAACGTGGTCGCGGACGGCGGCGGCATGGTCTGGCGACGGGGCGGAGCGGGGCGGAGCGGCGGCGTCCGTCCATATCGTTCCAAGGCTGTCCAGCGTCTACGGCGACCTCACGGCTCGGCGCGACGGCGGCTGTCCATATCGTTCCAAGGCTGTCCAAATCCTGTCGGCGCAAGGCTTCGGGCGGCGGCTACGTGGTCGCGGCGGCGTCGGGCGGTTGTCCGTCCATGTCGTTCCAAGGCTGTCCAAATCCTGTCGGCGCAAGGCGTTCGTCGGGGCCTTGGGGGCGGTCGGCCATACCGTGTCGTCTCCGTCCAGCGTGTCCGATGGCAATGCGACGGGCGCGGATGCGGCTCGCGCCATTGCGGCATCGGTATGGAGGGGGCAACGATGTTCTGTCCGCCTTCGTCCAGCCCCCCCCTTGACTCCCCCGTCCGTCGC
>Ga0316222_1003543_pt1 | contig 15187 bp, 15 predicted proteins | sample TBH18011metaG_FD_206008 | JGI IMG/M metagenome (GOLD analysis project Ga0316222, IMG submission 206008) | Freshwater microbial communities from Trout Bog Lake, Wisconsin, USA - TBH18011 | ecosystem: Environmental > Aquatic > Freshwater > Lake > Hypolimnion/Profundal zone | place: USA: Wisconsin...
GGCAATACAGGGCCAACTGGTCCAACAGGACAGTCCGGCAGCATGGGACTGACAGGGCCAACGGGTCCCTTTGGATCACAGGGCAATATCGGCAGTACCGGGCCAACCGGTGCTACCGGTATTGGATCCACTGGACCAACTGGATACACAGGACCGCAAGGTATACAAGGATCCCAAGGTAACCTAGGACCATCGGGCGCCACTGGAGCAACTGGTCCAACAGGAGCCAGCAATCCCAACAGTTCCAGCATAACCGTGTCCACAACTGGTACGAACGCAGCATTTTATCCAACGTTTGTCAGTGCATCATCCGGCAGTGCCCTGCCAGCATACGCCAGTCTAGGTTTCAACTACAACCCCTATACTTCTGCCGTGACGATAGGTGGCAATGCCCAGATCGGCGGTACCGTGTTGTTGGTAGCCCCGGTAAACTTTCCGGCATTTGATGCATTTTTCCAATACAGCGCACAGGTCAACAACTACATGCAGTTGTTGTCACAAAATCAAAGCGGAGGAAACGCTGCCAGTACCGATTTTGTGGCAACAGCCAACAATGGCAGCGACAACGATACCTACGTTGACCTAGGTATAAACAGCAGCGGATATAATCAGCCCGCATACAACCTAACATCCGCCAATGACGCATACCTGTATGTTGCGGGCAACACCATAACAGGTGGTGGCAACCTCGTCATCAGCACCACCACCGCACGCGACATAGTGTTCTCAGTTAATGGACAAACCGTCGGCAACGAGATAGCTCGGTTCAGCGCACAATACCAGAATTTCCGTGTCAGTTCCACAACACCGAGCCTGGATGTTTATACCGGTGCAATGATAACGGCCGGCGGCATGGCAGTTGGCGGCAACATCAACATAGGCAACATCGCCAGCGTTGGTGGCAGCTTGACGGTTGGAAACAATGTTTACGTTGGCAACACCATCACCGTAACCAACGGGCTGTACAGCAAGGGCAGTTTCAAAGGAACCTACGCCGATGGTATAGTGGTCGACTATATCAATGGCAACGGTCGTATCAGCGTTGGGCTTGCTGACAACATAACGTTTTATACGGGCGGACCGAGCGCCACCAACACGCTGACCATCAACAGCAGCGGTAACGTAAGCATTCCGTTTACCACATCTGCCAATTCTGCAACCACTGGAGCATTGATAGTTTCTGGAGGCATCGGCGTAGGCGATAATGTGCAGGTTTCGGGCAATGTGGTCTCAGGCGGGAACATGGTGGTCTCCAACCTAGGCCACGGCATTGTGTTCCCCGACAACACCTTCCAGGTCACCGCCGGCGGTGTTTATGCAATAACCACAGTTGCTGCCAGCACCTATAACGCGGTGCCGTTGGACAGGTTCCTGGCGGTTAGCTACACAAGCACGGGCAGCGTTGCCGTGACATTGCCCAACGCAGCCAGCATGGTGCTGGGCACGCAGCTGATCATCAAGGACACGGGCGGCAACGCAGGTGCGCATGCGATAAACATCGCTGCCTATGGCAGCAACACAATAGATGGGCAGGCAAGCGTGGCGATTTCAGCCAATTACAACAGCTATACATTGGTTTATACGGGCGCAAACAATTGGAGCGTGATCTAAAATGAGTTTTATCACCAATCAACTTAATGGAAATATCGCTGTAACAGGTAACATAGTTCCTGCAAGCAACACCAGCACGCTGGGTTCTGCCACACAAGGCTGGGGCAATATTTTCATAGCCAATGGCAACATAACAGCAGTGCCAGAACAAATAACTGTCATACCAAATTTCACTTTTGATCAAGCAGTGACCTACAGCATACAAATGACTGATCAACTCTACATCGGTCAATATGGCTTGACAAATGGCATAAGTGCTCCCTATACGGTTATACAATTGACAACAGCCAATACTGGACTAGCCATTGGTGACACAGTCACTGGCACAAACATTCCAGGTGATAGTGCGATACTGTTTGTTGGTTCAGGTACCTACAACAATATCATTATCATAGATCAAACAGTAAATGGCTCTGTTCCTTCTTACGGAACCATTCTCAGTTTTATCAGAATTAATGTTGCTGCTGCATTGGCTATCAGCACGCAAACAGCCACTGACATTCAATTGCTGGTGGGTGCTGGCGGACAAATTGTTGCACACGGCAATGTTTATCCCTATACCGACAATGTCTATGATGTAGGCCAGCGTTTGCGGAGATACAATGATGTCTGGCTAGGTGGCAACATTTATATGACTGACCAAACGCTGGGTTATACCAACACTTTGCAGGCCAACAACGGATACTTTAACATTCTAGGCACAACCGGATTTACAGTTGGAGAGTTTATATTCAGCGGTTCAAATCTCCAAATACAACAAAGCAATGTAACCATTAATATCGGTGCATCCTCAGATACAGGCATTGTTCAGTTCAATCGTGGGATAACAGTAACCAACACTTTAACAGGAAACAGCACTTTTTCAGTTACAAGACAAGGGCTTGTGACTGTGTTTACTCCAAAAACATTGTTAACCACTGAAAGTGCCTTCAGTATCATTGGTTCTAGCACAGGACATCAGCAAAGTAGAAATTTTACAGGAACACTGCTGCAACTCACAGCACAAGACACACAGCCAGCACGAGTCAGCATTGATGCATTTGGGTCAGCAGCATATCCAGTCATTGCAGGACGCCAGGCAGAAGGCACAGTGTGTGCCCCAACTGCAACCTTAAATGGCGATACACTCATGCGTATGAGCGGGCAGGGTTATGGAACCACAGCATATGTTGGTGCTATTGCACGGATAAATTTGCAGGCCGCCCAAAATTTTACCGATAGCCATGCTGGTACTAGAATACGGTTTCAAACCACTCCCCTCAACAGCACTACCATTCAAACAGCAACAGCAGATATCACTCCATGCGGCATGTCTTTTGCTTGTAATCCGTTGGGCGGTGTCACATACCCAGATTCTACACGTCAAACCACAGCATGGCTAGGCACAACTCCTGCCAGCAACATTACAGGGTTGGCAACTGTTGCCACAACAGGATGTTATGCAAACTTATTAAACCCACCTGTAATATCTGCGGTAGGTCATTCAGGACTATTTGGTGATTTACAAGGTGTTCCACCCACAGTTTATTCCGTGACAGTTGGTGCAGGTCTTGCACAAACAGCCACATCTGGCAACATTGGTATCAATGCCACTGGCGTGGCCAATGTTAGAGCAGCCCTTGGTTATGGACAAATATCAATAACTGATACTGGCTGCAAAAACCTTGTATTAGCGTTGCCACAACCATTGGCAACCAACAGTTTGGTTACATTTGGTAATTTGACAATTACTGGTAACTTGACAGTCAACGGTACATTTACCACCAGTGGTAACTCAACGATTGAAAGCAAAACTCTGACATTGGCAAACTCTGCTACCAGCAGCAGTCAAATTGATGGTGGTGGTATTTTACTTGGAACTGATGGGTTTTCTAAAAGCATATTGTATAATCTAGCCAACAATTGGTGGGATACTGACAGTGCAGGTATTAATACTCTGCAACTTTTTGCCTTAAACACACAACTGAACTTTTTGAATGTAACAACTCAAGCACATATTGGGTTGGCATATACAGGATATGATTATCCCAATGCTCCTTTACAAATTGACAGCAGTTTCAACAGTTACAGCCAAATAGTATCAGTTAATCACAGCACAGGCACCTGTGCCAGCACAGACTTTGTTGCCACATCAAATCTAGGCAACAATCTAGATCATTATATAGACATGGGCATCAATGGTAGCAGTTTTTCCAGTCCTTGCTGGACAATTAACGGACCAAATGATGGATATCTTTATGTAGATTCAGGAAATTTGGCAATAGGCACCAGCAAAACCAACAGCCGAGTGGTGTTCTTTACTGGCAACACGCTGGCAGCCAACTCAGCCGGTTATATATCCTGTGGTGGCCGTTGGATACTAGGCAACGCTGACGACTTAGCAACAAAATTACAAGTATCGGGCAATGCCAGTTTCAGTGGCAATGTTGCTGCTCATGCTGTTAATACAACAAATATCATTGCTGCAGGAACAGTTGCCATTGGCACAGCAATGCCACCTATGACATACAGCAATGCAAATCTACAGGTTTTAGGCAGTGCAAATCAAACTATACAGGCTATTGTTCAAAACAACTGTGGCGGTTGTAATGCATCTTCAGATTTTGTGGCCACTGCCAACAATGGATCATGCAGCACCAACTATATTGATCTGGGCATCAACAGCAGCACATACAACCAAGCAGCATTCAACGCACAATATCCCAATGATGGATATCTTTACACCAGCAATGCAAACCTAGTAATCAGCACAGCACATGTTGGTGCCAAAATTGTTTTCACCACAGATGGTATTACCACCAACAATCTAGCAGGCTATGTCACTGGACAGCGTTGGATACTTGGTGGCTCAGATGATCACAAAAGCAAACTACAAGTTGGCGGAGATATCATTTCATCGGGCAACGTTTCGGTAACCAAAACCTTGTCAGCGGGATCAATTATCACCACTAATGTTGGAACAACGGGTGATTTGCAAGTTGTAGGAACAGCAACAGTTAATACGCTTGTTGCCAATACCACAGTTCGTGCACTTGGTTCGCTGTTTGCAAATACTCTCAGCAGCAACAGTACTAGTATCTCTCAAACGCTGAATGTAACTGGTTCTGCTCAAGTCAACAGCATGACAGCCAACTTGCTAACAACTACTCAAACATTGAATGTACAAGGATTGGCAATATTCAACTCTGTACAAAGCAACAATGCCATCACCACCAATGGCTTACAATCTGCGGCACAAGTCACTGTGGCAAATCTTGTCAGTAATGGTGCTATACAAGGTACCAATTTAACTGCTGCAGGATATGGTAATTTTGCCAACAACCTCTATGTAGGCAGCAGCACAGCATCATCATGCACCGCAACAGGTGCATTGGTTGTTGCAGGTGGTATAGGTGTTGGAGGAGCTGTGTATGCAGCAACATTCCATGGTTGCGGTGCTGCTCTGACAAATACACCAACAGGTCCAACTGGTCCGCGAGTGACAGGCCCTACTGGTGCTGCTTCGACAGTAACAGGTCCAACTGGACAAACAGGTTCAACTGGAGCAGCAAGTACAGTCACAGGTCCAACTGGACAAACAGGTCCAACTGGTTCAACAGGAGCAGCAAGTACAGTAACAGGTCCAACTGGTCCGCGAGTGACAGGCCCTACTGGTGCTGCTTCAACAGTCACAGGTCCAACTGGAGCAGCAAGTACAGTAACAGGTCCAACTGGAGCAGCAAGTACAGTAACAGGTCCAACTGGTGCTTCTTCAACAGTCACAGGTCCAACTGGAGCAGCAAGTACAGTCACAGGTCCAACTGGACAAACAGGTGCTACAGGTGCTGCTTCAACAGTTACAGGTCCAACTGGTGCTTCTTCAACAGTCACAGGTCCAACTGGAGCAGCAAGTACAGTCACAGGTCCAACTGGACAAACAGGTGCTACAGGTGCTGCTTCAACAGTTACAGGTCCAACAGGCCCTACTGGTGGAGTAATTACATATGGCAATACCAATGTATCGAGCTATCTCAGTGGGCCAGTAATTATTGGTAATTTGTCCATTGTCAACACAACTGTATCAACGTCTGATATTACCGGTGCATTGACAGTTGCAGGTGGTATAGGTGTTTCTGGAAATATAAATTCTGGAGGACAGATTGTTGATGTAAATGGTAATGCTCGTAGTTTGCCAGTTGCAAACAAAACATCTGGATATGTATTAACTCCTGCAGATAACGGCAACATTGTTAGCATAACAACTGGCAACGTCACGGTACCGGGCAATGTGTTTGTCAATCCGTTTGGACAGGTAATAACTATATTCAACAACAACACGTCACCGCAGTTTGTGGTACAGGGTGCAGGTATAACCATGCATTGGGCAGGCACTGCCAATACAGGCAATCGCTCACTTGCTCAGTATGGCTTAGCAACCGTTGTGGCCATATCGGCAAATGTGTTTGTAATCAGCGGAGCAGGACTAACATAATGGCTAGTGTGCAAGGATTGATGGCAACATATGTGCAGTTTATACCATATACTGTTACTGTAACTTCTGCAGGTGCAGGCAGTGTTGAAATACCGGTAGGTGCCACGCATGCATATGTTGAAGCTATTGGTGGCGGTGGTACAAGCACGCACGGCGGTCCTCCTGGACAACAAGCCGGTGGTGGTGGAGGAGGATATGGCGGAAGTTATCTAGCCGTGGTTGCAGGGCAGAATATCTACTACAGTGTTGGTGCTGCTGCTGGCAATAGTTGGGTGAATATATCGGCCAACTCAGCACCAACACTATCATCACAAGGAGCACTTGGAGCAGCAGGCGGTACAGGAAGTGGTGGCACAGGTGGCACAGGTGGTACCGCAAATATAGGAGCCACAACATACAATGGGGCTGCTGGCACAGGCGGCGGTGGTGCTGTAGGAGGAGGTGCAGCAGGTAATGGTGGTGCAGCCAGCGGCCGAACTGGCGGTATAGGTTCTGCAACCAACAGCCCAAGTTTGCCTGGGGGTGCTGGCGGAGCTAACACTTCTCCTGGAGGTAGCCCAGGTGGTGGTGGTGGAGGCGGACCAGGTGGCACCAGTGCGGCAGGTGCGATTCAAATATCCTTTAGTTGATTATCTGCTAAATATCATAACAGATTTGGAAGAATTAAATGACCGTAGGCAGCAACGTAAACCCAAACTATCCTATTCCGGGTGTGGATCAATCCTCGAGGGGTTTCCGCGATAATTTTGCCACGATTAAAAGCGAGATAGAAAACCTACAAAGCAAAAACATCCAGCTTGCAGGATCGCTCATAAGTGAACCAGTGCAGATCGGCAACGGAATTGGTGACATAATAATTCCTGTTGCAGTAAGTCTTTCAAATATTCAAGCTGCTGGCGCCAACCTTTCGGTTCAGTATAATTTTAACAACGTCATATCTGGCAGCGAAATGTACTACAACAATGGTAATGTTGGAATTGGTTCCAGCATACCACAGCGTACGCTGGATGTCGTGGGCAATGTACGCATAGTTTCACCTGCTGAAAATACCTACATGCGCCTGGGATCCAGGCTTACGATAAATGCTGCCAGTGAAACCACGGCTTTTAGCACGGCGCATGCCAACGCCATCGTCATAACCAACAGCACGCAGACCGTGGGCATTGGGTCTGCGGCACAATCGCAGCTGGAAGTATGGTCAAACACCAACGACGTGGTGCGTGTGCACGCCTTGGTCAACAACGCGGACGACACCATAAGATTTACCACCGGCACGCTGAACAGCACGCTGGGCCTGGCATTTGAGCAGACCAACACCAACCGTGTGGGCGGCCTGCGCATGGACCAAAATGGCAACGTCAGCCTACATGCCGGCGAGAGCATGTTTGCCAACCTTTCAAATTCAAGCCGTGTAATCAACATACTGCCGAACCACAATGTTGGCATTGGATCAACCAATCCCCAGCATACGCTGGACGTGGCTGGCAACGCCTACATCAGCGGCACGCTGGCAGTTGGTACAGTTCCTACCATAACAGGATCTCGCAGCAGCGGCGCAGCATTAAACAATCTTCTCAATGCCATGCAGGCCATGGGTCTATTGATCAACAGCACCACGGCATAACAGGACACAGCAATGACAGACACCCCGAAGATATTTGGACAGCAGCTACCGCCAGCAAACATTGACACAAACCTCATGACCGTTGCTAACACCGACGAGGCAATGGTGAACATTTTTGTCACCAATCAAAGCGCAAATTTTGACTATTTCAGCGTGGCAATCGTGCCATATGATCAAAGCGAGCAGGCTGCCAATTTCATAGCCTACCAAGCTCCCCTGATAGGCGGAGGTATCATAAGTTTTGCACAAATATACCTGGGCAGCGGTGATAGGATACAGGTAAGCACCGCGCAGGGCGCATGTAGTTTTACAGCCACTGGCGTGCTCTACAGCGGCCCTGGATCTGAACCATACGTGCCCGTGGTAACCGGATCCTTGGGTGGCAATACGGCATTGGCCAGCCTGGTGCAGGCACTGGCCACGATAGGACTGATAATAAACGACACAACGGCATAACGGAGAAGAATTCTTGGCAGCATCACCGCAAATAATTGGCCAGACCAAACCGCCCGCACTTGATACGGTGTTTTTGTTTGTGGTTCCGGATGGTTCCACTGCTGAGTTCAGCATCTTCATCAACAATCAAAGCCAGGCCTATGATGGTTACAGCATAGCATTGGTACCCAATGGTCAAATGCAAACCCCTGCAACACAACTGGCATATCTCACACAGCTGGCCGGCGGAACAACGGCAGCATTCAGTGGTTTATACCTAAATTCCGGTGACAGCGTGTTGGTTTCAAGCGCGCTTGGCAGTTGTAGTTTCATGGCAACCGGCCTCGTTTTTTCATCCTAATACGCCGTGTTCACCAAGCCATTGCCTAAATATATGGTGAAATGGGACAGGTAATAAGATTTCCCCGTGCAAAAAAGAGACCCGGCAGGAAGGTTGAAGACTTCTTTGTTGAGAGGCTACCGCAGTCACAACAGCACTGTGACCTTGGTTCCATTAATTTCACCTGTGCAACATGCAGCAACGTCAGCCACTTCAGTTTCAAAGGTGTGGTTTTCAAGGATCTAAACTTTTATTGCGGATCCTGCGGCGTGGGCTATAAGCTTGATAATCCGCTATTTTCATCCAAAAGAGATACAAAAACAAAATGAATCAACCGCTCAGTGACCATCCTTTTTCCATACCTCTCGAAGACCTGAGCCAGGACGAGCTGGACAAGCGTTTTAACGACCTAATGAGCCGCTTCAACATCGCCAGGCGCATGCAGATGGACCCAAACGTTCTGCATCAAATCGATCTACTGTTGGTTTCGGTTGAAACCGAAAAGTATAGGCGAGCAGCAGTTGACGACAAACAAAATGGCGTAATACTAGATACAGATCCAATAGAGATTCCAACATTCAAGGGTTTTAAGTAAAGTGATCGCAAATTTAGAAACAATCCTCCGCCATCGTCTGCGGCTGATACGCCTGCTGGATGGCAAGCTTCTCAGCAGTGATTGTGAGATTGAAAGCCAGATAGACATGGCGCTTGGTGCCAACATACACGAGGTGCAGCTACGACTTTCGGCCATGAAACTATGGTTGGAAGATTTCGTGGATAGCAGCATTGCATATAGCCCTGATACGGAAATGGATACGGATTGGTTGGATGAGCTTTCGAACAACATAATGATGATTCCTGGTGAACCAATGGATCATATGTTGGCAGCCGTGATACATGCCAAGCTTGGGGCAATTGGTGAGGATGTTGTAACCATCAAACGCACGCATTTTTTCACCGACACCTCCCATGGATTCAGCAACGCCATCTCAGGGTCAACTGATGAATGGTTGCCTGCCATGGCGGAATGGATTGGACCGAGACATTTCCACAAGATACCATGGTGGCATCGCGCGGATGCCAGCAGCATTGATCTCCAACCTGGTCCAGATGACGATCTAACGGTGATTCCTAGCCTTGGTGATAAGTTGGTTGACATGATGCGCGACGATAGGCAAACTGTGGATGAAACAGATGCCGTGTCTGCAGAAATAATCAAACCAAAATTCAAACCGAGGCTGATAACATCTGAAGATGATTGATCTTGGAGATCGCACCATATACCCGGACGGAACCGTTGTTTGCAAGCAATCCGCACTGATGGAGCGGTTGTATGCGGGTAAGGATCTCGGTGGTCTGCTGTGTGATGATCAAGACGATGCCGAGGAATGGCACAATGCAGCAAGGCTTTGTGATAGTGCCGAACAGGGCCCGGAATTTGCCGCAGGTGAGATATACAGCACCGTGGATTGGTATCAATATTGGCTGACTCCTGAGCCATATCGGTCAATAGACCTAGGCGATTGGTGCCTTGCTAGATGTAAAACCGACGTTGAACGCGAACGGGTGGTGCAAGAACTGGCAGAGATGCAGGACAGGAACATGCATCCGTTGATACGCCATCTCATCTACTGTGCAGATGTTTGGAGACAAAACCATGTGGTATGGGGGGTTGGGCGAGGCAGCAGCGTGTGCTCCTTTGTATTATATCTCACGGGCATCAATAGGATTAATCCGTTGGAATACGGTCTCGATATACATGAGTGGCTGAAATAAGATTAAATACGTGTATAAAGCCAAGCAAGGAGATTGAAATGGCAAAAAAGATTTACAAGACCATGCGTGGTCGCCCAATTGATATGTTGGCCATAGCTGCGGCCAATGCTGAAAAGCAGGCAATAGGCAATGCAAAGATGAACGCCCGTGGTGACATACTGGGTCCAAATGGTGTTGTGTTGCGCACCCAGGAGCAGATTGAAGCAGAATGGCGCAGGAACCAGCAGCGCCAGCAGGAAGTTGCTGGCATCAGCAACAACATTAAAGCACCGTTGCCGGCGGACAAGACCGCACCAAGGACGTTGCAGGCTGATCAAAACTTTGAGCCCGATGTTGCACCCGTAATTGATGAAACAGAAACAATAACACCGGTTGACAATGCGGAGCAGGTAAAGAAGATGGTACAAACACGCCGCAAGATCGTAGATGCGGACTGATTTTAAAAGGAACTACATAAATGGCCGATTTTGATTATGAGCTAAAGGACGATGACATCGTGCATCCTCTTCCGGATGTCATACTGGTAACCAACATGGAACACGGAGAACGAGTCACCGCAACTGGCATAATCATTCCCGATGACAATGGCAAAAGCAGCGGTGTTAAGCCTCGCTGGGCCACGGTCTGGGCAGTGGGATCAAATGTGGAGGACGTGGCAGCTGGGGATAAGGTGTTGGTTGCACACGGTCGCTGGACCCGCGGCGTCAAGGTCAAGGAGGCCGATGGCGGTACCACGGTGATACGCAGGGTTGATCCAGCTGATATATTGTTGGTTGAATACAGTTGACGCACCAGTTCTCACGTGGCATAGTAGTGTTTACATGGAGAAACACGCACGATGAGCATCAAGAATCTTTGGGTTGAAACCTACCGTCCAAGCAAGCTGGACGAGTATGTTTGGAGCGACGCAGCACAAAAGGAACAGGTAATGTCCTGGGTGCGGGACGGAAACATTCCAAACCTGTTGCTCAGTGGCAGCGCCGGGGTTGGCAAATGTCTGGGTCCAAATGAACAAATAACTGTAAGGTTAGATGTGTCAAAATTGTCAAAGAAACAGCGTGATATTCTTGGCATAATTTAACAATTTTTCCTAATTTATCCTCATATTCTCCTCTGCTTTATAAATAATATTGCTTAGGAGAATATGAGGAATGATACGAAAAACCGCACAGCAACGCACTGAAGAATTTACATCAAAGACAAGTGTAAAAAAAATTTTGAGAGAAGAATACCAGCTTTCTAATGAAATTAGAAGTGAACTTTTAGATTTTTGGACTAAATGGTTAATCGAAAACCCAAAAAAAGAACCATATGATAGTCTATATACACAATTATGTAATTTTATCAAAAGCAAAGAATTGAATTTTTATGAACGTCATATAAAATTAAAAAATATCTCACTACATACCCTAGAACAATACCAAATTCTGTTTGGAAAACAACAAGGAGAATTAAAATATAAATCTAGGTGTTCACGATTATCAGAAACGGTTGGATTAAAAACACCAAATGACAAAATAAATGCATTTTTTTCACTAAAGGTTATATCTAAGATAATCACTCAAATAGATATATCTCCGGAACAAATGAAGGAATTATCTCTGTTATTAGATGCGTATAAATGGCAAAACTTCAAATACCACTGGGAATTGATAGCCGATTTAATCAAATTTCATCACCCTAATTATATCGAGCGATACAATACATGTATTACAAATAATTATTCAAGTGACGAATATATGAACGCAAGATATGGAAACAACAGCGAGTATATTAATTATCTTAAGCGGACAAAATCTGACCAAGGGCGTAAAAATTTTGCCAATTGTACAGATTATTGGCTATCAAAAGGATTTGACTATGATACAGCATTAGAAAAAGTATATTCAATACAACGTGATAGGAATAAGCGTGCTATAGAATCTGTCAAGTCTGACCCTGATGTAAGTCCTAGGCGACTTGGCTTTTGGATTAGACGAGGTTATTCTGAATTAGATGCAAAAAATATTTTATCAGAACTCCAATGCAGAGATTTACAGTTTTTCATTAACAAATATGGGTCAGATGAGGGGTGTGAAAAATATTATGCCATGCTTAAAAAACGTCAAGCCACATGGTTTGCTAGGACTGATGAAGAACGTGCTGTAATAAATGCATCAAAAGGTAAAACTTTTGAAGAATTGGTGAGCACATGGGGGCATGAACGGGCTGTCAGCATTATTAAATCTCGTACTTCTGAAAATACAAAAATAAGTAAAGAAAGTATAAAATTTTTTATGAATTTGGATTGTTTATTAGGCGATTACTCTAAATTTTCTATTACTGGATATAAAGGACCAGAACGGTTTGTAATCACACCAAATGGTTTAATATTTGTAGACTATTTTTTAAATGGTAAAGTAATAGAATATTATGGAAGTTTTTGGCATGCCAACCCAAGAATTTTTCAAGAAGATGAAATACACCCAGTTATTAATACAGCATGCAAAGATATTTGGAAGACTGACGCAGATCGCATTGACTTACTGAATAAACTCGGCCACAATGTACTTATAGTATGGTCAAGCGATGTTGCAGATGCCCAAAACGATATGCTACACCGAGCCAGAGATTTTTTATTAGGATAGAGAACCGCAAAAATGACGGAATTTGTAATATCTATACAACAGTTATTTGAACTCACAGAGAACCTAGAATCTCCATTTGAGAAAGCACAGGATATAAAAGATTATAATATAGAAATTAAAACTGTTACCGGTTGGCAAACAATTAATGCGGTTGTACGGAAAAATACAGACGCTGCAAAGTATTTTTTAGACAATGGTGAGGAATTGATTTGTGCAACACGACATTTAGTTTTTGAGGACGGTAGATGCAAGCAGATCTCTGCCTGTGCGCAAATAGATTTAGTCAATGGCACTGCTAAAATTATCGGTTCTGAATTCCTAGGACCCCAAATATTATACGATGTATCAATTGATGATCCTCATATATATGTTACTGAAAATGGTATTATACATCACAACACTACCCTTGCTAAATGTTTATTCAATGAGCTGAGAGTTGACCCAACTGATGTTCGCTATATCAATGCCAGCCATAATACCGGTGTCGATTACTATCGTAACCTAACCGGCTTTGTTGAAACCATGCCAAGTGGCGACTATCGCTACATATTGCTGGACGAAGCTGATTATCTGTCTCCAAACGCACAGGCAATGCTGCGTTCCATGATGGAAGAATATTCCAACGTCTGTAGATGGGTATTGACATGCAACTATCCGCACAAGATCATTCCAGCACTGCATTCAAGGACACAAGGATTCCATATCGAGGATCTTGATCGCGAGCAGTTCACTACTCGCACCGCAACGATTTTGCTCACAGAAGGTATTGATCTTACTGAAGAAAATCTTGAAATACTCGATGAATACATCACCGTTACATATCCAGATCTACGCAAGTGCATCAACCTATTGCAGCAAAATTGCACGGATAACGAGCTCAAGCGCCCCAGCGCAAGGAGCGGCAAAGGATCCGCGGATTACATGGTGTCTGCTGTATCACTGTTCAAGGCCGGTAAGATCCATGACGCACGCAAGCTGATCTGTGCAAATGCCACCGGTGAGGAATACGAGGACATTTACAAGCTGCTCTATCGCAATCTGGATTGGTGGGGCGCAACGGAAGATCAGCAAAATCGCGCCATCGTCATTATCGCCAACAGGTTACGGGATCATGCCCTTTGTGCGGATGGTGAAATGAATCTGGCAGCGGCGCTGATTGAACTATCAATGGTGGCCGACGGCTAACACTTTTTAACAAGTTAGGCTTGTTAGCTGTTAGATTGCGCCCACGGTGGTGGCAATGCTTGGACGGACGGATCCAATATATCCAGTATCATTTGATCAACCGTGGCCTGGTAATTGGCCACGGTGGCAGCACCCATAGCGTCGGTTACCCAACCCTGTACCTGCTCCTGGGTTAGTTGATCATATGGTGTAAATGGTGATCCTGCCTCATATGTCACCTGCTGTGTGCCATAAACCTGTGCAGATGTTGGCGGGGTGAGATCATTGGTACCGAACATTATCCAATGCACGGTGAACACCACGTTCGTTTGGCTGGCGTAGGTTGGATAAACTTCCAGTTGTGGAAAGATCCAGGAATATGTATTGGCCATCACGTGTTCCTTGTTGCTGTATTTATGGGTTTATGATGGCTGTGCTGGTCTCCCTGTCAAGGGTCATGGTACCGTAGCAGCAGAAATTCCAATCATCATTGCCGTATCCATCTCCTGAAATCTCATCATGGCAGGGAACATTCAGCCGCACATGCTTGACCAGGAATTCCTGGCCATTTTCAAACACGCGCCATACATGGTCCTTTGACCCTCTTCCAGGATTTCCTCGTGATTTATTGAAGCGTATTAGGTATTTGTTTTGAGACATGTTACACCTTGATGAGTTCCAGTAAATTTTACCATATCTTATATATGATTTCAATATGTCAAGATAGGTTTGCCAGGCTTTGGTCAAAGATTGGTTCCCATTGTCCTATCGTAGCCTGCCTCCATACCGTGACGTTCTTGTACCAAGGAGTTTGGCCTCCCGAGGCGGTGCCTCCCCAGGTAAAGTAGTCATCGGGTCTGGTGTAGACAAACGTGCGTGCTCCCAGCGCTCCGCTTGCATGCGCCACGCTTGAACACGAACACAGTGATATGTCACATAGTGAAATTATGGCCAATGTGTCCTGCCAACAGGTGATGTCCTTGGTTAGGTCAACAACACCTTCTGGACAGTGCGAGGCTTCCATGCAAACGCTATACAGCGTATACTTGTGTTTGAGTTTGTTTACCAATGGCTCGATGGGAATATCCCTGATGTGTTTCTCGGCAAAATTGCCGTTGCCCTTCCAACTGAGCACGGCG
>Ga0316222_1003544_pt1 | contig 15186 bp, 10 predicted proteins | sample TBH18011metaG_FD_206008 | JGI IMG/M metagenome (GOLD analysis project Ga0316222, IMG submission 206008) | Freshwater microbial communities from Trout Bog Lake, Wisconsin, USA - TBH18011 | ecosystem: Environmental > Aquatic > Freshwater > Lake > Hypolimnion/Profundal zone | place: USA: Wisconsin...
TGGGCCGCTGACCAGCGTCACACGCGCACCAAGTTCGGCCAAGGCGGCAGCAATGGCGTGGCCTTGTTTGCCGGAACTGCGATTGGCGATGTAGCGCACTGGGTCAATCGGCTCATGCGTCGGGCCGGAGGTGACGAGCGCGTGCTTGCCCGCCAGTGGTTTGGCGGTGGTGAGCAAAGCCTCGATGGCCGCCAGAATGGCGGGCGGCTCGGCGAGGCGGCCAGGGCCGAACTCGTTGCAGGCCATCACGCCTGCATCGGGGCCGACAACCGACACCCCGCGCGATGTGAGTGTGGCGATATTCGCTTGGGTGGCCGGATGCAGCCACATACGCACATTCATCGCAGGTGCCACCAGCACCGGCTTATCGGTGGCGAGCAACAGCGTGGTGGCGAGATCGCTCGCCAAGCCATGCGTCATCTTCGCCAGAATATCCGCCGAGGCGGGGGCTATAACCACCAGATCGGCGGAGCGGGAGAGTTGGATATGGCCCATCTCGCTCTCATCGGTGAGCGAGAACAGATCGGTGTAGACTTTATGTTCGGTCAGCGCTTGCAGAGAGAGCGGAGTGACGAATTGTTCGCCCGCTTTGGTCAGCACAGCGGTGACGCCCGCGCCCGATTTGCGCAGCAGACGCACCAATTCCAACGCCTTGTAGGCAGCAATGCCGCCCGAGACGATGAGGAGGATGCGTTTGCCGAGAAGGCTCACAGACGCCAACCCGTATGAATGGCGGCAATCCCGCCCGAGAGATTGCGCACCTGCACCCGGCCCAACCCCGCGTTGCGGAACATTCCGGCCAGCGTCTCCTGATCGGGCATCATGCGGATGCTCTCGGCGAGGTATTGATAGCTGTCCTCATCCTTGGCCACCACGCGGCCCAGCTTGGGCAGCACCTTGAAGCTCCACAGATCATAGATCGGGCTGAGGGCCGCCACCTGCACGCGGGAGAATTCCAGCACGCAGAACCGCCCGCCCGGCCGCAACACGCGGCGCGCCTCGGCGATCACCGCATCCTTGTCGGTGCAGTTGCGCAGGCCGAAGGACATCGACACCGTGTCCACCGAGCGATCCGGCAGCGGCAGCTTTTCGGCGTCGGCGTTGAGGAAGCTGATGTTGTCGGCAAACCCCTTCGCCATGGCGCGATCGCGGCCCACGCTGAGCATCGCCGCATTGATGTCTGACAAAATCGCAGGTCCGCCACCATGGTCGAGCCAGCCGAAGGTGATGTCGCCGGTGCCGCCGGCCAGATCGAGCAGATCGCGACGGGGGGAGGGCGAGAGCACATTGATGAAAATGCGCTTCCACACACGATGAATGCCGAGCGACATCAGGTCGTTCATCAAATCGTATTTCGGCGCCACGCTGTCGAAGACCTCGCGCACGAGTGTCTTCTTATCGTCGCGATTGACGCGGCGATAACCGAAATCGATGTCGTCTGCGGCGCCCTGAGACGCAGTGGTATTGTCGCTCATGCGCACACTCTATAGCGTCCCGCGCCATGCCGGAACTCCCTGAAGTAGAGACCGTGATGCGTGGGCTAGAGGCGCGGCTTTTGGGCCGCAGGATCGCCCGTGCAGAACTTCGCCGCCCCGATCTGCGCTGGAAGGTGCCAGAAGTGCTGCCAAGCGTGCTGCAAGGCGCAGAAGTGGCGAGTTTTCGCCGTCGCGCGAAATACATCCTCATGCGTCTGGTGGGGCGGCAGACCGTGCTGATCCATTTGGGCATGTCTGGCAGGATGAATCTCGGTAGCGTCGGCCAGAACGAAGCACCGCCCGCGCATGAGCATCTGCTGATCGAAACCGAAGACGGCACCCGTTTGGGCTTCGTCGATCCACGTCGCTTCGGCGCACTTGACCTGCTCGACCCTGACAATGAGGACGGCCACAAGCTGCTCGCGGGGCTGGGGCCGGAGCCGTTGGAGGCGGGTTTCAACGCGGCCCATCTCGCTCGCGTGCTGGCAGGGCGCAACACCCCGATGAAGGCAGCCTTGCTCGATCAGGCCAATGTGGCGGGGTTGGGCAATATCTATGTCTCCGAGGCGCTGTTTCGTGCCCATATCTCGCCAGAGCGCCGGGCAGGGGAGGTGACGACGGCGGAGATTGCCCTGCTGGTGGCGGAAATCCGCGCAACGCTCACCGAGGCCATTGCTGCCGGTGGCTCAACCTTGCGCGACTATGCGCAGCCTTCGGGTGAGTTGGGCTATTTCCAGCATAATTTTAAAGTCTATGGCCGTGCTGGAGAGCCCTGCGCGCACTGTCCCGGGCCGCCGGGATGCGGTGGGATTGTGCGCATCGTGCAATCTGGCCGGTCGAGCTTCTATTGCCCCTCTTCGCAGCCCTAGCTACATCCGAGAGCAAGAAAACAAGGAGACGCAGTGATGAGCGCCTATGAAATGATCCTGGTGGAAACGCACGGCCACGTGTCGCTGATCCGCCTCAACCGTCCCAAGGCGCTGAATGCGCTGTGTGGCCAGTTGGTCAATGAATTGAATGATGCGCTCGCCATCGCGCAGGCCGATCCGGAGATCGGGGCCATCGTGCTCACCGGCTCCGAGCGCGCTTTCGCCGCCGGTGCCGACATCAAGGAAATGAAGGACAAATCCTATCCCGAAACCGCGCTGAACGATTTCATCGCCCCTTGGGAGAACATCCTGCGCATCGGCAAGCCGGTGATCGCCGCTGTGGCCGGATTCGCGCTGGGTGGCGGCTGTGAGCTGGCGATGATGTGCGATTTCATCATTGCCGCCGACACCGCGAAATTCGGTCAGCCGGAAATCAATCTCGGCGTCATTCCCGGTGCCGGTGGCACGCAGCGTCTGACGCGGGCGGTGGGGAAATCCAAGGCGATGGATCTGGTGCTCACCGCGCGGATGATGGACGCCGCCGAAGCCGAGCGCTGCAACCTCGTCAGCCGCATCGTGCCCGCCGACAAGCTGATTGAAGAGGCGCTGTCGGTGGCCGAGAAGATCGCCAATCTGTCGCCGGTGGCGGTGGCCATCGGCAAGCAGGCGGTCAATCGGGCGTTCGAGACCACGCTGACCGAGGGCGTGCGTGCCGAGCGTGGGCTGTTCCTGGCATTGTTTGGCACGCCGGATCAGCGCGAAGGCATGGCGGCGTTTGCCGAGAAGCGTGCACCGGTTTTCCGCCGCAACCCCGCTGCGGAATGACGGCATTGCTTGAAGCGCGGTTGGGGATTCTTGACTCACGCTCAGGCGCAGACTATCACCCCGCCTCCTCGCGGTCATCGCTGGTGAAATGTCGGGTCTGTGATCCTATGCAGACTCGCCATATTTCGCATGGCATGGCACGATAACGGCAACGAACTGCAACCGGACCGGATAACCGATCCGTATCTTTTGAAGAGAGCCCATGGCCAACAACGCTTCTGCGCGCAAGCGCATCCGCCAGACCGCGGTCCGCACCGAGCGCAACGCCGCACGCAAGTCGCGCATGCGCACCTTCCTCAAGAAGGTTGAGGCTGCGATCACGTCCGGTGACAAGACCGTTGCCCAGGAAGCCCTGCGCACCGCACAGCCGGAAGCGCAGCGCGCTGCCACCAAGGGTGTGATCCACCTGAACACGGTCGCCCGCAAGATTTCGCGCCTCTCCGCGCGGATCAAGGCGATGGCCACCGCTTGATTTCGAACCTGGCGTAGTCTGTTCGCAGTCTGCGCCAGTGTTTTCGAAATACGCAATGTTCCGGGCTAGCTCGGATCTTTGTCTATACTTATTTACAGTCGATAGAAAATGCCACCAGAGGTCCACCTCTGGTGATATTTTTTTGCGTCCACTGCTTTCGACATAAAATTGCAAGTTGTGATTTGCCTCGTGCCGATTTTCCGACCTATCATTTCTGATGATGAGGCGACGGAAAGAACCGGCCAAAGAGTTCAATTCTGTTAGAAACTGAGACGTTCCGCTGAAGGGGTATTGGGTGGCATGAGCAGAGCAGAGGAAGAAGCCCTTGCGCATGCGCGGGGGACCAACGCCCATAATCATGAGCCTGAATCCCAGCTTGCCGTTCAGTGGGCCCGTATCCGTGGCCATCTGCAAAGTGAAGTCGGTGATGTCGAATATCGGACCTGGCTGCGTCAGATGACGCTGGGCGGGCTGGAAGGCGACGAGATCACCGTGCGCCTGCCCACCCGTTTTCTGCGTGATTGGGTCCGCTCGCATTACGGCGACCGTCTGACTGCGCTGTGGATTGCCGAAAACCGCGCCGTACGCCGGGTGGAGATCCGCGTCGGTGCCGGTGTGCAGGTAACGCCGATTTCCGAACCACTCAGCGCCCCGCCTTCTGCAGCCCCGCGTCCGGTGCAGGCGATCTCTGCGAGCGTTGCAGTCGCACCGCAGCCAGCCCCTGCCATTCGTCCGGAAGAGCGTCTGGATGCGCCGTTGGACCCGCGCTTCACCTTCGACAGCTTCATCGTCGGCAAGCCGAACGAATTCGCCTATGCCTGCGCCCGCCGGGTGGCCGAAAAGCCCGCCAGCCAGGGCTTCAACCCGCTGTTCCTGTATGGCGGCGTCGGTCTGGGCAAAACCCATCTGATGCACGCCATCGCCTGGGAGTTGACCAACCCAACCCAGACGCCGGGCGAGAACCGTCAGCCGGTCACAGTCGCCTATATGTCGGCTGAGAAGTTCATGTATCGCTTCATCGCAGCGATCCGTGCGCGCTCGACGATGGAGTTCAAGGAACAGCTGCGCAGCGTGGATGTGCTGATGGTCGATGACCTTCAGTTCCTCATCGGCAAAGACGCCACGCAGGAAGAGTTCTTCCACACCTTCAACGCGCTGGTCGATGCCGGCAAGCAGATCGTCGTCTCGTCGGACAAATCACCGTCTGACCTTTCGGGCCTGGAAGACCGCGTGCGCACCCGTCTGGGCTGCGGCATGGTGGCCGATCTGCATGCGACGACGTTTGAATTGCGGATGTCCATTCTGGAAGCCAAGGCCGCCCGCGCGGGTGTGCCGGTGCCGCCGAAGGTGATGGAATTCCTCGCCCACAAGATCACCACCAATGTGCGTGAGCTTGAAGGTGCGCTGAACCGCCTGATCGCCCACGCCAATCTGTTCGGTCGCTCCGTGACGTTGGAGACGACGCAGGAAGTGCTGCACGACATCCTCAAGGCGCATGACCGTCGCGTCACGATTGAGGAAATTCAGCGCAAGGTGGCTGAGCATTACAATATCCGCCTGACCGACATGGCCTCGGCCCGTCGTGCGCGTGCGGTGGCGCGGCCGCGTCAGGTGGCGATGTATCTGGCCAAGCAACTCACCAGCCGCTCACTGCCGGAAATTGGTCGCAAATTCGGCAATCGCGACCACACCACGGTGATGCACGCGGTCAGCCGGGTGACGGAATTGATGGAGCGCGATTCCGGCTTCTCCGAGGATGTGGAGTTGCTGCGTCGGATGCTGGAATCGTAAGACATTCCGCCCTACGGTGTTGCACAACAACAACCGAGGAATCGACATGCCCCAGCCCGATCATATCTCCAAACTCGGCGTACCGCCGGAGGAGAACCTGCCCGACGATCTGAAGCTGATCTGGGCGAAGTGCCGGGAAAAGTTGGGCTTTGTGCCGAACGTGTTCAACACGCTCAGCCTCAAGCCACAGCGCCTGCGCGATTTCATGCAGATGTTCAACGAGATCATGCTGTCGGAGAGCACTTTCTCCAAGCTCGAACGCGAGATGGTCGCTGTTGTCGTCTCGGCGGCCAACCGTTGTTATTACTGCCTGGTGTCGCACGGGGCTGCGGTGCGCAAGATGTCCGGCGACCCGCAATTGGGTGAGATGCTGGCGCTGAATTTTCGGGTGGCCGATGTGTCGCCGAAAATGCGCGGTGTGCTGGATTTCGCACATAAACTCACCGTCACCCCCGCCGATGTGGTGGAGGCAGACCGGCAGAAGCTGCGTGACCTGGGGCTGTCGAGCGAGGATATTTTCGACTTGGCCGAAGTGGTGGCGCTGTTCAACTTCTCCAACCGCGTCGCCATCGCATCTGACATGATGCCGAACGCGGAATATCACACGCAGGCGCGGTAGTCCCCGCCTTCACATCACCGGATCAATCGGCGACGGCGGGGTGCCACCAGCTTCGATGGCCTCGCCCGCCGCGATCAGCAGATCTTCGCGATAACGCGGGCCGATCAACTGCACGCCCACCGGCGCGCGGCCAACCAGGCCGGTGGCGACCGTCAGCCCCGGTAGCGACATCGCGGGCAGGCCGGTTTGCAGCAATTGTGCCTCCAGCACCGCCTGGAAAGCCTCCACGCTTTTCATGTCTTCCTGATCAGCGAACGGGAGCACGCCCGAAACCGGGGCGAGCAGAACCGGGTAGCGGTCTAGGAAAAGCTGGAATTCGCGGGTGATCGTGGCTCGGCGGACGAGGCATTTCGCCACGATATCGGGCGGCAGGCTCTCCGCCATGTGGCGCACGCCTTCAATCACACGCAGCGCGCCCGGATCGCCCTCACGCTCCACCATGTCAGCAAAGGCTGCGAAATTATCGCCGAGCCAGAGCTTGAGCTGAATATCGGTCGCCTCGCGGAAGCTGGGTGTGTCGTCCACTTCCTCGACAATATAGCCTGCGGCTTCGAGGCGTCGCGCGGCGTCGGTGAGAGCCGTGATGATTTCCGGTGCGACGAACATGCCATTCGGGCGCAGACAAAGTGCCACCTTCTTCGCCACCGGGGCCCCGGCATAGGGCACTGGCGTGTACCAGGCATCGCGGGCATCGGGTGCTGCCATGGCTTTGAAGCTGACCTTGATGTCCGCCATCGTACGGGCGAGCGGGCCGGAGACGGCCATGAGTTGCGGGCCGATGCCGCGTTCAGCGCCGGATTTGTTCCAAGCGGGCACCCGGCCCAGGCTCGGACGCAGACCATGCACGCCGCACGCATAGGCGGGATAGCGGATTGAGCCGCCAATGTCCGAGCCATGCGCAATCGCGCCAATCCCCGCCGCCACGGCGGATGCAGCGCCACCCGATGAGCCACCCGGCGTGAGTGACGGATCGCGGGGATTTTTCGTCGCCCCATGCAATTCATTGTTGGTGAACCAGCGCAGCGAGAAGGCGGGTGTGTTGGTGCGACCGAGCAGCACCGCCCCCGCCTTGCGCAGATTGGCCACCACCGGGTTGTCCTCGGTGGCGATCAGATCTTTTTGCAGGCGCAGACCGTTGGTGGTGGCGTAGCCGACCTGATCGGCGAGGCATTTGATTGTCACCGGCACACCGGCGAGCGGGCCGGGGTCTTCACCGACAGAGAGTTTGCGGTCGATGGCGTCAGCCTGGGCGAGCACGTCATCCGGGCGGTGTTCCACCACGGCGTTCAGCCAGGGATTGACTGCATCCAATCGCGCCAACGCATCGATTGCGGCCTCGCGTGCGGAGATTTCACGGCTGCGGATCTTGGCCGCAAGATTGGTGGCGGAGAGGCGCCAGAGGTCGGACATCGTAGCTAAACTCCTCGCAATGACGGGTTCAAAACTCTCTCACGCTCCGTCGCCGTCGGGAAGACGGCCCGTGCTGATTGCGCCAATCAAAATGTCGGCGTCTGGCGTGCTGAACAATTCCTCCACCGGCACCGTCACCCGCCGCCGCCAATTGGGGCGTTCGCGATCCGTGCCCGGCAGGTTCACCGCCTCGCGCTCGCCCGCGATATCCTCGGCCTGCACATAGGCGAGATCACAGCCGGTTTCGGCCACGAAGCGATGGGCGGCTTCTGCCAGATCACCATCGCCCACCACCCGCCGCAAGGCCGCGATATCGGCCTCGCGCTCCTCCACCGGCGGTGCGGACAGGCCGAGGGCGGTGCGTTCGGTGATGTCAGCAGCTTCCTGCCAACCGCGCAGAGTGGGTAGATCATGTGTCGAGACGCAGGTGACAGCCCGCTGTGGATAGGAATCTCGGGCGCGGAACTCCATGCCGTCGCGTTCCAGCAGCAGCACGCGATAGCCCAGAATATCATTCGCCGTCAGCGCCTCGCGCAGGCCATCGAGCACGGTGCCGAGATCCTCGCCGATGATCAGCGCCTTTGCCTTATGCGATTCCAGCGCCACCTGACCGAGCAGATCGGAGAACGGATAGGCGACATAAGTGCCGTCGGACGCCGTGCCGCCTTCCGGCACATAGAACAGCCGAGCAAGCCCGAGCGCGTGATCGATGCGCAAGCCGCCTGCGTGGCGCAGATTGGTGGCGAGCAATTCGGCGAAATCGGCATAACCGGTGCGCCGCATCGCCAGCGGGTTCATCGGCGGCAGACCCCAGACCTGGCCTTCAGCCGAGAACGGATCGGGCGGGGCTCCAACGGAGACCCCATGCACCATCCGGTCGCCCAGCGCCCAGGCCTCGGCCCCATCCGGCGCACAGCCAACGGCCAGATCGCGGATGATGCCGATGTTCAGCCCGCAGGAGGATTCTGCCAACGCGGTGTCGGACAGATATTGCAGATAGCTGTGGAACAAGATGCGCTGCGCGTGTGAGGCCGCGAAGGCTGCGCAATCGTCACTGCGCGGATTGGACAATGCGCCCGCCCATTGCGGCCACGGCACGCCGATGCGGGTTTCGGCAATCGCCTGGAACAGCGCGAAATCCGCCAGCGACTGGCCGCGTTCGGCGCGGAAGCGGGCGAAATCCTCGGCATGCATCTCATTGAGGAAGCGCTGCCACAGCCAAGGCATCTTCGCCGCCCAGACGCGGACATATTCGACCTGATTGCTCCAGCGCAGCGATTCCGTGGCCGGGGCTGCCTGTGGCACGTCGAGATAGATCGGGTCGAGGAAGCGGCGATCCGATGGCTGATAGGGTGAAGCGCGTTCGCGTTCATCAGGGAACAGCGCGTGCATCGGGTTCAATGCGAGCGCCGCCCCACCGGCTGCGCGGGTGCCTTCAACCAGTCTGGCCAGCGTGGTGAAATCACCGATGCCCTGATCGCCGGAGCGGCGCAGGGAATAGAGCTGCGCTGAAAGCCCGAAACGGCGGCGACCATCGGCCAAGGCGGGTGGCAGGTAGCAGCGGCTGGGGGCGACGGTGAGGTGACATCTCGTCCACGGCGCATCCTCACGCCAGATCTGATAGCGTCCCATCGCCAGATCCGGCAGCGTGACCTTCCAGATCTGCGCTCCACGGCGGTCCGGCGCCACGCAGGGCAGCACGCGGGCATCGATGGAGCCAGCGCGGATTCGATGTGTGCTGCCGTCTTCGCCCTCGGCGATCAACCATGTGGTGACGGGCGCGCGCCCTGCGGGGAGGCCGAGCTTGATCTGCATATTGCCGCCCAGTCGCACCACGGCCGATTCCGGGATCGGACGCAGCGGGCCGGATTCAGCCAGTGACGCCAGCGCGTCGCGAATCTCGCCATTGCTGCCCGCGCCGATGCCGAGAGCGCCGAGCATGTGGCGCAATGCGTCCGGCGTGACGCGATGATGTGTGCCGTCGGTCTCCCACCATTCTTCCGAAATCCCCGCTGCTTGGGCGAGGCGACCGAGCTGTGTGGGGTCGGCTTCGCGGCGGATCGGCACCGGGTCGGGCTGTTCGGCCCAGATCTGCACCGAGCGCGCGGTGAGCACGAATTGCGGTGAGCCATAGGCGGAATCCGCCGCCCGCTTCCAAATCTTGCCATCTTCGGCGGGCGGCAAGGTGAGTTCGCTGTTCTGCTGCCCGCGGTTGATGCACAGCGCCACGCGCTGCCCGGCGCGGCAGAGCATCATGATCAGCGTGGCAGCGTCCGGGCGGTTCCAGTCCCACGCCTCCAACGGTCGCCCATCGGGACGCAGCCAAACGACATCCGGGTTGGGCTCGCCAGGGGCGGGGCTGCCGGTGAGGAAAGCGTCGTCGTGCAAGGCGGGCAGATCACGGCGCAGCGCGATCATCTGGCGTGTCCAGGCCAACATCGGGCGGTTGCCATTGGCCCAATCGAGCCACGCCGTTTCGTTGTTCTGCGCGTAGGGATTGTTGTTGCCGCCTTGGGACTGGCCGAATTCGCTGCCCATGGCGAGCATCGGCGTGCCGCGTGACAGCAGGGTGATGGCAATCAGCGCGCGCTGATCGGCCTCACGGGCGGCGATGATGGCAGGATCGGCGGTCGGGCCTTCAACGCCGTGGTTCCAGGAATTATTGGCGTCCGTGCCGTCGCGATTATCCTCGCCATTCGCCTCGTTGTGCTTGGCGGTGTAGGCGGTGAGGTCAGCGAGCGTGAAGCCGTCATGGGCGGTGATGAAATTCACCGTGCGCGACGGGCGGTATTTGCGGCCGAACAGATCGGAGGAGCCCGCCAGACGGGTGGCGAGCGGGCCGAGCATGTTCTGATCGCCACGCCAAAAGCGCCGCACATCATCGCGGAAACGGTCGTTCCACTCACCCCAATTGCCGGGAAACTGCCCGGTGCGCCAACCGCCGGGGCCGCAATCCCAAGGCTCGGCGATGATCTTGAGTTTTGAGAGTTCAGGATCGGCATCAATGGCGGTCAGCAGCGGCGCATCTTGGTCATAGCCATCTTCGCGGCGGGCCAGGATGGTGGCCAGATCGAAGCGGAAGCCGTGCACACCGCCAAGTTTCGCCCAGGCGCGCACCGTGTCCATCGCCAGACGCAGGCCGCCGGTGCGGTGCAGAGCCAGCGTGTTGCCGCACCCGCTGTCATTGGCGTCGCGCCACGGGGTGGTGGAGCCTGCGCGGAAATACAAAGCGTTGTCGATGCCGCGCAGTGACAGCGTGGGGCCGGTTTCGTCGCCTTCGCCGGTGTGGTTGAGCACCAGATCGACAATCGTCTCAATGCCCGCCCGTGCCAACGCCCACACCGCCGCGCGCACCTCCGGCCAACCGCCAGGGGCGAGGCGCGGATCGGGGGTCATGAAGGCGATGGTGTTGTAGCCCCAATAGTTTTCGAGTCCTTTTTCGGTCAGATGTCGCTCAGAAATCCACGCGCAGGGCGGCATGATTTCCAGCGTGGTGACGCCGAGTGCCTTGAGATGGGCAATCGAGGCCGGATGGGCGAGACCTGCGAAGGTGCCGCGCATGCGGGGGGTGATGTCGGCATGGCGCATCGAATAGCCGCGCACATGTGCTTCATAAATCACCGTCTTGTCCCACGGCACCAAAGGTGTCGGGATTGGGCCGGATTCCGGCTGGCATACAATGGCTTTCGGCACGAAATGCGCCGAGTTGGTGTCGTCCATCGCTCCGCTATCGGTAGAGGAACGCTGGCTGGGATGGAATTGCGCGATGCTGTCCAGCGCCATCGCGTAAGGGTCGATCAGCAGCTTGGTCGGGTTGAACCGGTGCCCCTCGGCCGGAGCCCAGCGCCCATGCACGCGCAGGCCGTATCTGTGGCCGGGCACAATGCCGGGGATTTCACCGTGAAACACATCTCCCGTCCGCGCGGGCAGCGGGATGCGGTATTCGCTGCCATCGTCGGTGAACAGGCAGAATTCCACCGCTGTTGCATTGCGCGACAGCACGGCGACGTTCGCACCGGTGGCGGTGACGGTGACACCCAAGGGCGCGGGCAGGCCGGTGGTGGGGATTGGGAGTCTCATGCGGGTTGCAGAATGCTCCGATAAAGAGCGGCATATTGCTGTGCCGGGCCGCGCCAGGAGACGTCTGAGTTCATGCCGTTGGCCTGCATTTTTGCCCAGACGTTTTTCTGAGCATACAGATTCGCCGTGCGTCCCATTGCCTGGGTGAGCGCCATGGCGGTGATCGGCGAGAATTGCACCCCGGTGGCGCCACCTGCGGCAATCGCAGCCGGATTGGCGTCGATCACCGTGTCGGCCAGACCGCCGACGCGGGCGACGACCGGCACGGCACCATAGCGCAGCGCGCAAAGTTGGGTCAGACCGCATGGCTCGAAGCGCGACGGCACCAGCAGCGCATCCACACCACCCTGCACCATATGCGCCAACGCCTCATCATAGCCGACCACCACGCCGATCTGACGCGGATTGGCGGCAGCGGCGGCCCGGAAGCCTTCTTCAAGTGGCGGATCTCCCGCCCCGAGCATCGCCAATTGCGCGCCCAAGCCGGTGAGTTCGGGCAGCACTTCGAGCAGCAGGTCGAGACCTTTCTGCCATGTCAGACGACTGACGACGCCGAACAGCAGCGTGTTCGGCTCCACTGCCAGCCCCAGCCGCGCCTGCAACGCCGCCTTGTTCGCCGCCCGCTTCTTAAGCGTCTTGGCATCGAAGGGGGCCGCCAATGTTGGATCGGCGACCGGATTCCAGGCTTGCACGTCGATGCCGTTCAACACGCCAGACACCGCATTGCCGCGCGCGCGCAACAGGCCGTCAAACCCCATGCCGCCCTCGGGCGTGCAGATTTCGCTGGCATAGGTGGGCGAGACGGTGGTGATGCGATCGGAGAATTGCAGGCCGGATTTCAGCAGGCTCAGCGCGCCGTAAAATTCCAGACCATCCATCGTCGCCGCTTCCGGCGGCAAATGCAGCGGCACGCGCTGCGCCAGCGGCATTTTGCCAGCGAAGGCGAGATTATGGATGGTGAAGACCGTGCCGGGCCGAGGCTCACCGGAATAGGTGAGATAGGCCGCCGCCAGCCCCGCCTGCCAATCATGCGCATGGACGATCTGCGGCTTCCACCCATCCACCCCCTGCAACCCAATCCCCGCCGCCGCCCGACCGAGGGCCGCGAAACGTTGTGGATTATCCGGCCAATCCCGCCCGTCCGAGCCGAGATAGGGCGAGCCGGGACGGTCGAAGAGATGCGGAATGTCCAGCGCCAGCCACTCCAGGCCATGGGCCGAAAACGCCAGCAAATTGCCGCGCCCGCCTGCCTGATCGGCAACCCCAACTGGCAGATCGAGCACCGTCATCCCGGCTGCCTGAGCTGCCCGCCGTACCGCTGGATAAGCAGGAATGAGAGTGCGCATCTGCACCCCCTCGGCGGCCAGCGCCAGCGGCAATGCACCGGCAACATCGCCCAGACCGCCGGTTTTGATCAGCGGATAGGCCTCGGAGGCAACTGAGAGAACCGCAAGACTCATGGTGAGATCCTGTCGATCATGCGCTGCGTGACCAGACACAGCCCACTTGCTGTGCGGCGGAAGCGCTTGGCATCCAATTCGGGGTCTTCGCCGACCACCAATCCGGTCGGAATTTTCACGCCGCGATCCACGATCACCCGCGTCAGGCGCGCGTAGCGACCAATATCGACTTCGGGCAGAATCACCGCGCCGTCCAGCTTGGCGTAAGAATGTGCGTGCACGTTGCTCGACAACAGCGAGCGATGCACGCTGGCACCGGAGACGATGCTGCCACCGGCGATCAGGGACGAGATCGCCTCACCCCGCCTGCCTTCCACGTTATGGACGAATTTCGCCGGTGCGGTGATTTCCGCATAGGTCCAGATCGGCCAGTTGCGGTCATAGATATCCAGATCCGGCACCACATCGGTGAGGTCGATATTGGCGTCGTAATAGGCATCCACCGTGCCGACATCGCGCCAATACGAGGTGCGTTCGGCGCTGGAGCGCACGCAAGAGCGGTCGAACGGATGCGCCATCGCTTTGCCGTTCTTCACCAGATGCGGAATGATGTCCTTGCCGAAATCGCGCGATGAGTTCGGATCAGCGGCATCGCGGTGCAGTTGTTCGATCAGGAATTTGGTATCGAAGACGTAGATGCCCATCGAGGCCAGCGACATGTCAGGCTTGTTGGGCATCGGTGCCGGATTGGCGGGCTTTTCGTCAAAGGACAGGATGCGGTCGTCTTCATCGACATGCATCACCCCGAAACCAGACGCCCAGGCGCGCGGCACTTCCAGACATGCGACGGTGACATCCGCCCCCGCATTGACGTGCTGCTGCAGCATTTGCTCGTAATCCATCTTGTAGATGTGATCACCGGCCAGCAGCACGATGTATTTCGGGTCGTAGCTCTCAATAATGTCGATGTTCTGGTACACCGCATCGGCGGTGCCCATATACCATTGGTCTTCCGACACGCGCTGGCTGGCGGGCAGGATGTCGAAGCTCTCGTTGCGTTCAGAGCGGAAGAAATTCCAGCCGCGTTGCAGATGCCGGATCAGGCTATGCGCCTTGTATTGCGTGGCGACAGCCATACGGCGAATGCCGGAATTGAGCGCGTTGGATAGGGCGAAGTCGATAATTCGCAGCTTACCGCCGAAATAGACCGCAGGCTTCGCCCGAAAATCCGTCAGCTCCATCAGTCGGGTGCCGCGTCCGCCGGCAAGAACATAGGCCATTGCCTGACGCGCGAGGGGACCGCTGGAGGGTTGGAAGGCATTCATGCGAGTCGATCCGTTTATTGCGGTTTCGTTGTTCAGCCCCGCTCAAGGCGCAGATAAATCGTGGCCAGAGGCGGGATGGTGACTTCGGCAGATGCTGGGAAATTCTGCCATGGCGTGGAAGTGGCTTCCACCCCGCCGAGATTGCCCAGGCCACCGCCGCCATAGATTGTGGCGTCGGTGTTCAAAATTTCCGTCCAGCGCCCGGCTTCCGGCAGGCCGATGCGATAGCCGGGGCGTGGAACCGGGGTGAAATTCGTCACCATCGCAACCGGTGCGTCCTCAGCCCCGCCGAAGCGAACCCAGGCAAGCACCGAGTTTTCGCGGTCATCGGCGCTGATCCAGCGGAAGCCCTCGAACTCGCAATCGCGCGCATGCAGGGCTGGCTCGCCGCGATAGACGCCATTGAGGTCGCGCACACAACGCTGCACGCCCTGGTGCCAATGGGTGTCGAGTAGATGCCAGTCGAGTGACTGGTTGAAGTTCCATTCCTGCCCCTGGGCGAATTCCTGCCCCATGAAGAGCAATTTCTTGCCCGGATGCGCCCACATGAATGCGTAATAGGCACGCAGAGTGGCGAATTTCTGCCAAGCATCGCCAGGGATGCGGGAGAGCAGCGAGCCTTTGCCGTGCACCACCTCGTCATGCGAGATCGGCAAAACGAAATTCTCGGAAAAGGCATAGAGCAGGCCGAAGGTCAGCTTGTCGTGATGCCAGGGACGATGGATCGGATCACGCGCCAGATAATCCAGCGTGTCATTCATCCAGCCCATGTTCCACTTAAAGCCGAACCCCAAGCCCCCCGCATCGACCGGGGCAGAGACGCCGGGCCAGGAGGTGGATTCCTCGGCAATGGACATGATGCCCGGATGCAGACCATAGGCGAGTGTGTTGGCCTGACGCAGAAAATCCACCGCCTCGGG
>Ga0316222_1003545_pt1 | contig 15183 bp, 15 predicted proteins | sample TBH18011metaG_FD_206008 | JGI IMG/M metagenome (GOLD analysis project Ga0316222, IMG submission 206008) | Freshwater microbial communities from Trout Bog Lake, Wisconsin, USA - TBH18011 | ecosystem: Environmental > Aquatic > Freshwater > Lake > Hypolimnion/Profundal zone | place: USA: Wisconsin...
CACGTTGCGGACCGCCACCAGATAGCCCGCGCCGTCCAGCAGCAGCACCAGCAGCATTGCGCCGGTCAGCTTGATGTGCAGGGTGCGGGCGATGCCCGGCAACCCCTGCTTGCGCCGGTCGGAAAATTTCCGCCACGCATACAGCACCGATCCCGAATACGCGAAGGCCAGGCCGATCAGCACCGTCGCCAGCCCGAATTGCTGGAAGCCCAGCAACGAGGAGATGCCCCACGCCGCCGCCGCCATCAATCCGATGATGATGAACCCGCGCGGCGCCCGGTAGGGCCGGGTCAATTCCGGCTGGTCGCGCCGCAGCAGCCAGACCGCCACATTCGGCATGCCGATGCCGATAAGGTAGGTGAAATTGGCCGAGGCGATCAGCCACACCGGGTCGCCGATCAGCAGGAACCAGATGGAGAACCCCGCCGTCAGCAGCGTTGCCATCCACGGCGCATCCGTCCGCGACCGCCAGCCCAGGAACTCCGGCACCAGCCCGTCATCCGCCAGTTGCGAGAGCGTGCGCGCCGCGCCGGCCAGCGGCTGCAAGGTGCCGTGGAACATGTTGAACATCATGAACCAGATGGCCGCCGACTTGGCGAGGTTCCCCAGCACCGGCGCGAACGTCGGTCCCAGCACCAGCATCAGGTCTTTTCCCAGCGCCTCCGGTCCCAGCACGCCCAGCCAGACCACCGGCAGGATGACGAAATACACCGAGGCCATCAGCCCGCTCGCGAAGACCGCGCGTTTGACGTTCTTTTCCGGCTCGCGGGTTTCGCCCACGTGACAGGTGGCCGCTTCAAAGGCCGGGGCCGCAAACCCGACGAGATATAATCCGGCCATGGCGCTGGAAAGCGCGCCGAACCAGCCGGGGAAGGGGAGTGTCAGATGAAAATCCACCGCCTGATGCCAGTCCACTTTTCCTGCCAGCACCGGTGCCAGCCCGGAGATGAAGGCCAGGCCGGCGGACATCGTGGCGATCGGCAGCGCCAGCCGGCCCACCCATTTCACGCCCGCCAGATTGACTGCCGTGAACAGGACAACGATGCCGATCGCCATGGCGTTGATGGAAATGCCCGGCAGATACCATTGGTGGATGGCGGCCGCAGAGAGCAGCGCCGTGAGTCCGCACGTGGGCACCCAGCCCCACCAGTAGCAGACGCCCGTGAGATTGGCCAGGACCGGGCTGTAAGGTTTGAAGGCTTCCGCGCAGGTCGCCGCGATGCCGCCCACGCGGTTCGGATACATCAGCACCAGCTCCAGCCAGCCCGGCGCCGCCGCCCAGCTCAGCAGCAGTCCCAGGATCAGCAACGGCACCGCCGCGCTGCCCTGTCCCGGAATGGGGTCCTGGCCCACGAATAACGCGCCGATCAGGAAGAGACTTTGATTGCTGCCGCCCATGGCCATGGCCGTGGTGGCGAGCCAGCCCAGCGCCCGCGGATGCGGACGCGTTTGCCCGGTGTTATTTTCTTTGTTCCCAAGTAAACCCATAGCGATGATCCTCCGGCTGAGGCCTGCCCCGATGACGTTCTGAATTAACGTTGTTTATGTAGCACCAACTCTTTGCGGCTTCAAGCCTTATTAGTCGGATGAAGTGTCTTATAAGACGGTTGACTAATCGTCAACCGGCTTGGCCGGTTCAGGATAAGAGGCTCGCCACCGCGGCGGCCGCGCGCCGGGGGGCGCCGGGTTCGCCGAGGGAGGCGATGATCCGGTCCAGCTGGCTTTTGATGCCCGCCTGCCGGGCCTCGTTCTGCAGCAGTTCGAGCGTCGCGCCCGCGAGGTTCTCCGCCGTGGCCGCGCTCTGGATGAATTCCGGATAAACCTCCGCGCCCGCCATCAGGTTCGGCATGGTCAGCGATTTTACCGTCACGATGCGCCGTGCGATCTCATAAGTGAGCCACGAAGTCTTGTAGAGGGTCACCGTCGGCACGCCGAAGAACGCGCATTCCATCGTGACCGTGCCGGTGGAGGCGATGGCCAGGTCGGCCTGCCGGAGCGCCTGCGCCAGGCCGCCAATCTGGATTTCCAGCTGCGCGCCGCCGAGGGACAGGGCCAGCCGTTTCAGGGATTCATTCGGCAAAACCATTTTCGGTTTCACCCCCGGCTGCTTGAGTTGAACCAATTGCAGCGCCGCCAGCATCACCGGCAGATGCCGCTGCAACTCACTCCGCCGGCTTCCCGGCAGCAACAGGATGGTTGACGCACGTTTTTCAACCGTGCCAACGGACGTTGCCGGGCGCGTCAATCGCAAATCGTCATTCGCAAATCTCCCAATCATCGGGTGCCCGACAAATTCCACGCGCAGCTTCGGCACGCGCCCGGCATACCAGGCTTTTTCAAAAGGGAAGATGCTCAACAGCAGATCATAGTCCGCCTCCAGCCGGTGCGCCCGGCCCGGGCGTGAGGCCCACACCTGGGGCGAGACGAATTGCACCAGCCGCGGATTCCAGGTGGAAAACGGATTGCTGCGGACATATTCTTTCACCGCGTGGCCGAACCGCAGGTTGAACCCGCCGTAGTCGACGCCGATCACGACATCCGGCTGGCGGTGGATGGCCAGTTCCTTCAATTGATTGAACAGCGCGCGGAACTTGAAGATGTTCTTGAGCACGTCGGTGATGCCGACCACCGAATGCTGCGTCAGGTCAAACGCCAGCTCCACGCCCGCCGCCGCCATCTTCGGGCCGCCCGCGCCGAAGAACACCGCGTCCGGAAACCGCTCGCGCAGCGCGGCCACCAGCTCCGCCGCGAGCAAGTCCCCGCTCGCCTCCCCGGCGATCAGCATGAATGATTTCGGTTTCATGTGAAAAAGTAGCGGGTGAAATGGAAGAAAACCGGAGCGGCGAAACAAAGGGAATCGATCCGATCCAGAACCCCGCCATGGCCCTCAATCAGATTGCCATAGTCCTTTACGCCACGGTCCCGTTTGATGGCGGACATTACCAGACCGCCGCCAAACCCCATGAAAGTGATAAGGGCCGACATGCCGGCCGATTGCAAGGGAGTGAACGGTGTGACCCACCATAGGCTTGTGCCAATCAAAATCGTGCTGGCGACTCCGCCAATGAATCCTTCCCAAGTCTTATTTGGACTCACCTCCGGCGCGATTTTATGCCGCCCCATTGTTTTGCCCCAAGTGTATTGAAGTACGTCACTGAGCTGGGTAATCAGCACGAGATAGAACAATAATTTTGCATTTTGTCCGACATAGCCTGGAATATTCAAGGTCAGCAAAGCAGGGATATAGCTGACGCAGTAAACACAAATCATCAGACCCCACTGGATTTTTGCGGTGCGTTCCAGAAAATTCCGGCAATCACCGGCCGCTGCACTGCGGATGGGGAGGATGAGGAAAGCATAGACCGGGATTAAAATTGAAAAAAGACCGTACCACTTCATACCCACCAGAACATACTGGAGCGGCAGTGCGATGAAAAAAACCCAAAACAAAGAACGGTGATCACCGAGCCGGGTCGGGGTGAGCGTGATAAATTCGCGCAAGGCCACGAATGACATGAAGGCGAACAAAATAATGGCCCCGCTGAGACCGGCGGCCAGCGCCAGACTGAAGATGACCGCCATCAGCCACCAGGCGCGAATCCGGGCATTCAGATTTTGTACCGTTGCCCGGCCTTTATCGCCAGTGATTCGCCTCGCCAAGACCCAGCCGATAAAAGAAGAAAGGGCCAGCAGGGTCAGCACACCCTCAGCCAGCCAGCCGGTTTGTCTGTCAAAAATGAGGTTCATGATTTTTGCAGCGCCTTGACCGCCTGTCGCGCCCGTTCCAAAAAAGCGGTTTTTTCCTCTCCTGATTCCAATCGAATCGGGGCACCAAAGCTGAGACAGCCCATTAATGGCACGGGCAGAATTTCTCCTTTCGGCAAAATGCGGTTCAAATTTTCTATCAATACGGGGATGAACTCAACATCTGACCGGTCTTTGGCCAGATGAAACAGTCCGCCTTTGAACGGTGCCATTTCCCCGTCAGCCTGCCGGCCTCCCTCTGGAAAAATGATCAGGGAATGCCGGTCGCCCAAAGCGTTGAGCATGTCAGCCAAAGGATTGTCGTGAGCCGTTGGTCGTTTGCGCTCTATCAATACGGCATTGAGTATGCGGCCGGCCAGGAAACGTCGCAACCGGCTTTTGACCCAATAATCACGGGCGGCCACCGGACGGGTGAGTACCCGCACTTGCCGGGGTAAAGATGCCCAGATGACCAAAGTGTCCAAATTGCTAGTATGGTTCGCAAAATAAACCCGCTGCCGGACATCCGGCCGCGTGCCGATCCAGCGGATATTGGCGCCGCTGACGAGTTTTGCCACCATGACGAGCAAATCCTGAATCATTTTGACTCCATTTCCCGGGCGATCCGCCGGCAGCGCCGGAAAATCGTCACCAGGCAGCCGGCAGAAATGAATATCAATGCCAGCGGAATAGCTGCTGCCAAAATTGGCCAGCGAGGAGTGGCGGCACCGATGGCACAGGCGGCCGTCATGGCTGCCATGCGTTGAGGCTTGGCCATGGGACCCAGAAACTGTTGTCCCGCTCCCATGCCGGCACCCAGTGCCCTGACATAGGCGGTAGTGACTGCCAATATTGCCGTGCTCCAGCCTAGTTCTCTAATCCAAGCAGGATCAGAAATTGAATAGCCTGCGCCAATGAAAATGAAGGCATCCGAAAAACGGTCGGGCAACTCATTGAAAATTTCACCGGACTTGGTCTTGAAGCCTCCTTCAATGGCCACCATGCCGTCGAAAAGGTTGCATAATAGCCGCATCTGCATTCCACTTAGGGCCAGAATCAGCAAGACACTCCAGTGCCAGTCATGAGCAGAGCGACCGGCATACCAGAGGCATGTGCCAGCACAGGCGGCAAAAACCGTGCTGGCAACCGAGATCCAATTAGGTCGGATTCCCGATGCTGCCAGCCATTTGGCCGCTGCCTTCGCCCATTTAGTCTCGCGTGATTTTAAAGGACGACGGCTTATTTCTTCCGATTTGTCCATCTCGTCAAATAATCTATCCTGCCTGTCAAAAAAGTCATTTGCTCTGCTGCACCTGCCGCGTGATCTCAAATGCCAAGTCCAGCGCCTGCTTGGCGGATTCGCCGCTCACGACGGGTGTGCGCTTGGCTTCGACGCATTGCACGAAGCTTTGCAGTTCCAACTTGAGCGGCTCGTCTTTCAGGATGGGCACCGGCTCGCGCACGATTTTCTTCCCGGCAAATTCGCTCACGATGGAGGCATTGCTGCCGGCGAGGGCGAGCAGCTTGGCGAGGGCGGAGCTCTCATGCTCGCCATCGCGGGCCATGCGGTAGATAAATCCTTCCTGGGTGCGGTAATCGAGGGAGATGTAGCTGGGAGTGGTTCCGCCGCTGAACACGCGGATCTTCCGCATGCGGTCCGGGCTCACGCGGCTCACGGTGAGATTGGCCACGCAGCCGTTGGCGAAGCGCAGGCGGGCGTTGGCGATATCCTCGCTGTTGCTCAGCACGGGAATGCCCACGGCATCCACGCTCACGACGGGCGATTTCACGAAGGCGAGCACGATGTCGAGGTCGTGGATCATCAGGTCCAGCACCACGCCGATGTCCGTGGAGCGGGCGGGGTAGGGGGAGAGCCGGTGGGTCTCGATGAAGCGCGGTTCCGGCGCGGCGGATTCGAGGTATTTGAAAACGGGGTTGAAGCGTTCGACGTGGCCGACCTGGAGCACGCAGTTTTTTTCGCGCGCCAGTTGGATCAATTCGGCGGCCTGCGCGGTGTTATCCGTCATCGGCTTTTCCACGAGCACGTGCTTGCCTTGGGCCAGCAACTGTTTGGCGAGGTCGTAGTGGGTGATGGTGGGGGTGGCGATGTTCAGGGCGTCGCTGGCGGCGGCGGCCTCGGCGACGGAGCTGAAGACACGCAACTGGTGTTTCGCCGCGATTTTGCGGGCGGTGTCCGCGTGGGCGTCGTAGATGCCCGTGAGTTCCACGTGGCCGGCGGCGGCGAGTTCGGCGTAGATGCGGGCATGATGCTGACCGAGTGCGCCGGTGCCCAGCACGGCGACTTTGACCTTTGATGCCATGCGGCTCATTGTGCCAGCGCGAGGCCAAAGGCTAAAGGCTAAAGTCGGCAGGGAAAGGTTGAAGGCCTAAGATTAAAGGTTTAAGGAGGACGTAGGCGGGGTGGGTGCGAAGGGCGTTGGTCTGGCGGAACGATGCGGACCGCGACCTTCAGGTCGCTTCAACGTGCCAACCGACGGAGTGGCGGCCGTTTCGCCCGGCACGGCCTGGCTACGCTGAAGCGGCGCAAACGCCACAGTCCCATCTTTTGGTAATTCGGGACAGGGCAAACCTGCGCCCGGTGGCCCTCACGCAGTGAGTTTGAACTTTAGACTTTTGACTCATCCCCCTACAATTTCGCCTGTGCCAATTTTAAGCTATCTCCTGACGGTGCTGGGCGCGTATCTGCTCGGCTCGATTCCGACCGGCTTTCTGGCGGCCAAGGCGAAAGGCATTGATATCCGCAGCGTAGGCAGCGGCAACATCGGCGCCACGAACGCCATGCGCGTGCTGGGCAAACCGGCCGGCATCACCGTGCTGCTGCTGGACGCGGCCAAGGGTTTTCTCGCCGTTTGCCTGGCCACCGGGCTGGCCCGGCATGGGGGGCAGACGGATGAGACGATTGCCACGCTGCGCGTGCTGGCGGGCATCGGCGCGGTGCTGGGGCATAACTACACCTGCTGGCTGAAGTTCAAAGGCGGCAAAGGCATCGCCACCACGGCGGGTGTTTATCTGGCGCTGGCCCCGTGGGCGCTGCTGGCGGCGCTGGTGTTTTTTCTGCTGACCGTGGTGACCACCCGTTATGTCTCCCTCGGTTCCATTTTCGGGGCGGTGGCCTTGCCGGCGTTCGTCTGGGTGTTGCATCCGCATGAACTCCTCCTGGGCATCGTCACCACCGCGCTCGGGTTGCTGGCGATCTACAAACACAAGGGCAACATCCAACGGCTGCGGGCGGGCACGGAAAACCGGCTCGGCCAGAAGAAGGAGGCCAGATGAAAGTCACCGTCCTGGGTTCGGGGGCGTGGGGCGCGGCGCTGGCGAAGGTGCTGCATGACAGCGGCCATGCCGTGACCCTGTGGGGTCGCAATCGCGCGTTGCTGGCGGAGTTGCAACTGGGGCGCAGCGAAAAATTATTGCCCGGGGTGGCGCTGCCGACCGGCTGGCACACCGAAACGGATTTTCCGCGCGCCGTGGCGGAGGCCGAATGCGTGGTGCTCGCGATCCCCTCGCAATCGTTCCGCGCGATCGCCGCCCAACTGCAAAGTCACCCCGCCATTCTCGTGAGCGCCACCAAGGGCATCGAGTATGAGACGGGCGAGACGATGAGCCGGATTTTGCGCGAGCGGGCGCCGGCGGATCGCGTGGCGGTGATTTCGGGGCCGAGCTTCGCGCGCGAAGTGGCCTTGGGTATCCCCACCTCGGTGGTGTGCGCCAGCCAGGACGACACGACGGCGAAGCTGGTGCAGGGTTTGTTTCACCGGCCGGCGTTCCGCATCTATCGCAGCGCGGATATTTTGGGCGTGGAATATGGCGGGGCGCTGAAGAATGTCATCGCCGTGGCGGCCGGCGTGGGCGACGGCCTGGGCTACGGCGATAACACCAAGGCCGGTCTCGTCACGCGGGCGCTCTCGGAGATCCGCCGGCTGGGCGTGGCCGCGGGGGCGCAGCCGGAGACTTTTTCCGGACTGGGCGGTTTGGGCGACCTGATGCTCACGTGTTTTTCCCGGCAGAGCCGCAATCGCGAACTGGGCGAGCGCCTGGGCCGCGGCGAAAGCATCGCGGCCATCGAGGCTTCGCATCCGAAGCTGGCGGAGGGCTATCCCACCACGCGTTCCGCCCACCGGCTGGCCCGGCAGAAGAACGTGGCCACGCCGATCATCGATGAGGTTTACGCGATGCTTTACGAGGCGAAGGAACCGAAGCTGGCCGTGCGCGATCTGATTTCGCGGGCGTTCAAGGCGGAGGATTGAAGGGAAGGTTGAAGGTTGAAGGTTGAAGGTTGAAGGGCGCGTGGGTTAATGAAAGCGCGGGTTGAACTGAAAACCGTTTTTCCCCAGATGCCAGACCCTGGACCCAGTGTCTGGCCATGCGCTGCGAGTTGGGACAACTCGCGCTCCGGGCGGTGGTTTGCAGGGGGCGTTTTTTCCTACAGTGAACGGTTGTGGCTGGCGAGAGCGGCAGAGGACTGCCGCAGTCCATAAGCTGGCGCCGGTTTTATGCGCCAGCTTTTGCCATCCTCAATCTTCCATTCTCCATCCTCGTTTTTTACAAGGGCGGCGGGGGCGGCGGGGAGCCGGCCCACTCATTCAGGAAATGCAGCGTGCCGCAGTCGAGGCAATGCGACTGGCTGAACTGCGCAAGGCAGCCGGGGCATTTGCCCATGGTTTCAAACAGGTCGAACTGCGTGCCGCATTTGTTGCAGCGCCAGTAGTTGCCCAACGGCGGGGAGTTTTTGCAATCGGGGCAGGTGAATTCCGGCCGGCGCGGGAGTTTGGCGATGCGGCCGAGGGCCAGGGCGTGTTTCAGGCCGCGCCAGCAGCTCATCAAAATGAAGACTGTAATGAAACCAAGCCAGAGGGAATGGAGCAACACCGCCAGCATAATCACGCCTGCCACCCCGATGAATCCGATGATGCTGACCACCAGCAAGCTTTTGGCCCGCCCGATCACAAACCACAGCAGAGACCGTAATATTTGCCCGCCATCCAGCGGGTAAATGGGCAGCATGTTAAAAATAAGCAGTCCCAGGTTGATTTGCCAAACACCGTGGCAAAAATCATAGATATCCGGATGGCTGTCGTAAAAGCCGAGATGATAACTGGCGGACCATAGCACGGACAGCAGCACAACCAGCACCACATTCACCAACGGACCGGCGGCGATGCTCCAAAGCTGCGGCCCCGGACGCTCCGGCGGAGACACGTATGCCACGCCTCCCAACGGGCCGAGCACAATGTCGTGCGTTTTGCCGCCTACCTGGCGGCAGGCCAGTTGATGGCCAAATTCATGAACCAGTACGATCAGATAAAGGGACAGGCATAGCAGTACGCTCAAGATCCAAGGGGAATTATCTTCGGACTTATACTGCCAGATGATATACCCGGCCGCCAACAGCCAGAGCCAGTTCAGGTAGACATCGATCCCAAAGAGGCGGAACAGGTGGATGGAATTGTTACGGGTCGGCATCAGAGCGCCCCCTTGATGAGCGCGAGCAAATCCGCATGCGATTCCACGGCCTTGAACTGCGGGAATTCCTTTTTCACGTTCTCCGGCGAATGGATCAGGAAGCCGACGTTGGCTTCGCCGAGCATGGCGGTGTCGTTGTAGGAATCGCCGGCGGCGATGACCTGGTAGTTCAGCGACTTCAGCGCGGCCACGGATTTCTGTTTCTGGTTCGGCTGGCGCAACCGGTAGCCGGTGATGCGGTTGCTGCCGTCCACGATGAGGCGGTGGCAGAAGAGGGTGGGCCGGTCGAGCTTCTGGATGAGGGGCTGGGCGAACTGCTCAAAGGTGTCGGACAGGATGATGACCTGCACCAGCGAGCGCAGTTCATCGAGGAAGGCCTTCGCGCCAGGGAGCGGCTGGAGGGTGGCGATGACGTTCTGGATATCCGCGAGCTTGATGCCGTGCCGGTCGAGGATGGCGATCCGGTAGTTCATCAGCTTGTCGTAGTCCGGCTCGTCGCGGGTGGTGCGGCGCAGTTCGGGGATGCCGGTCTTCTCGGCGACGGCGATCCAGATCTCCGGCGTGAGCACGCCTTCCATGTCCAAGGTGACGATTGTTTGTTTCACAGGGTTGATGTGGGTGGGGATTATGACGTGGTTCGCTGCGTCCGAAAACAGGAAAAACGAAGATGGTATGATTGCTCGCCCTCACCCCGGCCCTCTCCCCCAGGAGAGGGGGAAACGTTCCCCGCTGCTTTCAGCAAACCAGACGCTGGATTGGTCGGACGGGTGGACGAATGGACGGAAAATGTGCCAGGGAAAAACCCTCTCCTGGGGGAGAGGGCAGGGTGAGGGCGAGCGTTTAAACCATTTATGTCCGTCGGATTCATTTGAGGACGAGTTCTAATGCCGGGCGAGCAGATACTTTTTGAAAGTGTCGTAGTCCGCGGACATGAAGTCGAAGGCCTCCGGAAGTTTTTCAGCGGCGGCGATCAGGGGCGGGGCCCCGGGGGAGAAGCCGAGCAGGTTTTCGATCTCGGCCGGGAATTTGGCCGGGTGCGCGGTCTCCAAAATGACGGCGGGCGAACCTTGGCGGGCTTCGGTTTTCTGCCAGTCGAGAAAGCCGCGCCAGGCGACGGCCCCGTGCGGTTCCAGCAACAGCTCGTGGCGGGTCCACGTTTCCCGGACGGTTTCGCGGGTGCGCTCGTTGCCGACGGCGCCGGAGAAGACATCGCGGCGCAGGGCGGCGAGGTCGGGGGCGCGATTGATCTTGCCCGTCTCGTCCATCTGGCCGCCGTAGAGGGCGACCAGCCGGGCGAGATTGCTCGGGTGACCGACGTTCATGGCGTTCGAGAGCGAGTTGCGCGAGGGGAAAACCTTTTCGTAATGGCCGGTGGCGAGGAAGCGCGGAAACGCGTCATTGTCATTCACCGAGGCGATGACCTTCTTCACGGGCAGGCCCATGGAGCGGGCGACCATGGCGCCCATCATGTCGCCGAAATTGCCGCTGGGCACGGAGAAGACGATGGGTTCGCCGGGCTGGGCGAGCCGGGAGGCGGCGTAGAAATAATAGACGCTCTGGGGCAGCAGCCGGCCGATGTTGATGGAATTGGCGGAGGAAAGCGGAAGATCCTTCAGCGTGGGGTCGGCGAAGGCGCGCTTCACCATGGCCTGGCAGTCGTCGAACTTGCCGTCGATGGCCACGGTGCTGACATTGCCGCCGAGCACGGTCATGAGCTTGCGCTGGCGCAGGCTGACCTCGGCAAAGGGAAAGAGGACGATGACGCGGACGCCGGGGATGTTGTGAAAGGCGTGGGCGACGGCGGAGCCGGTGTCCCCGCTGGTCGCGGTGAGGATGGTGAGCTGGTTGCCGTCCTCGCGGAGGAACTTGCCCATGAGCCGTGCCATCATGCGGGCGGCGAAATCCTTGAACGACGCGGTGGGGCCCTGATCCAGCCGCAACACATGGACGCGGTCGAGGTTCTTCACCGGCTCGAGCGGCACCGGAAAATTGTAGGCGTCACGGCAGAAGCCGGCCAGCTCGTCTTCCGGCACGATGTCGCGCGTGAATTTGGACAGGACGCGGAAGGCGATGTCCGCGTAGGGCAGGGCGGGGAAGGCGGCGAGTTCTTCGGGCGTTAGTTGGGGGAATTTGGCCGGGAAATAGAGTCCGCGATCCGGCGCGAGCCCGCGCAGGAAAGCTTCCCGCAGGGTGACGGCGGGGGCCTGTCCGTTGGTGCTGGAAAAAAGGAGCGGCATGAGACTCGGTCAAGCGGGCCGCAGCCTCACTTGAAATTTTCCACGCGGTACATCACCGGCTCGGCGGTGACGGCGGGCAGCTTGGCGATCTTGGCGAGGGCGCGCAGGACCACGCCGTTGGTCGCGTTGTGCAGCATCAAAATCAGGGGCACACTCGGCCCGGGCTGGCCTTCGGGCTGGGTGACAGAGGAGATGCCGATGTTTGACTGGCCGAAGATGCCGGTGATGCGGGCGAGGGTGCCGGGCTTGTCCAGCACGCTCAGGCGCACGAAATAGCGCGAGACGACTTCCTCGATGGGGGCGACCACGCCGGCGCATTCGTGCGGAACGAACGGCGGGAGGCGGTTGCCGGTCTTGATGTCCAGCGCGGCATCGGCAAGATCGCTCAGCACGGCGCTGGCGGTGGCGTCCTTGCCCGCGCCGGTGCCGTAGAACAAAGTGTCGCCCACGATGTCGCCGCGGATGAACACGGCGTTGAACACCTGGTCCACATTCGCGAGCACGTGCGTGTTCGGGATGAGCGTGGGATAGACGGAAACTTGCAGGCGGCCGCCGCGGTCAAGCGGCTTGACGATGCCGAGCAGCTTGATGGTGTAGCCCAGCCGGCCGGCGTATTCGATATCCACGGGGGTGATGTGGCGGATGCCTTCGGTGTGGATATGCTTGGGATTGACCCAGAAACCGTGCGCGAGCGAGGCAAGGATGCCGGTTTTGTGCGCGGCGTCATGGCCGTCCACATCAAGGTCGGGCGGCGTTTCGGCGTAGCCGAGCCGTTGCGCCTCGGCGAGGACCTGCGCGAAATCCTCGCCCTGGTGTTTCATGCGCGAGAGGATGAAATTGCAGGTGCCGTTCACGATACCATAGATGGCGGTGATGCGGTTGCCCACGAAACCTTCGCGGAGGGACTTGATGATGGGGATGCCGCCGGCCACGCTGGCTTCGTAATAGAGATTGGCGCCGTGTTTTTTCGCGGCGGCGAACAGTTCCTCGCCGTGGGTGGAAAGGAGGGCTTTGTTCGCAGTGACGACGGGTTTGCCGAGCTTGAGCGCGGCGAGCACGACTTCGCGGGCCACGGTGGTGCCGCCGATGAGCTCGGCCACCAGGTGGACATTGGGGTCGTAAACGACTTCGCGCCAGTCGTTGGTGAGCAATTCCCGGGGGATGCGGACGGCGCGCTTCTTTTTGAGATCGCGCACGGCGACGCGCACGAGGCAGAGATTCGCATCCAGCCGCGCGGCCATGAGCAGGCCGTTCTGCTGCAACGCCTCATAGACGCCGCTGCCGACCGTGCCGCCACCGACAATTCCGAGATTTACCTGCTGCATAATTGAACGGTCATGATGCCCGGAAACGGGGTGGGGGACAATTCAATTCTAAAGCCGGGGAAGGACCGGTTGCGGACAGAAGTGGAAATGAAAACAGCCAACACCCAACGTCCAACATCCAGTGACGGAGCACCGGAGTGCGTGGCGGCACGGGAATTGCCGGCCTGGTGGCGCGTCGCGGGGCGATGGCAGACAGTAAATCAAGCCGGCCAGTGTTCGCCCACCACGCGGGCGATGTCCTGGAGGAGGTTGATCTCGGCGGCGGTGTATTCATGCTCCCGGGCGGTGCCGATGCCGAAGGTGCCCACGAGGGTTTCGCCGCGGCGGATGGGGACGCAGATGGCGCCGCCCACGCCGGTCTGCCTGGCGCCGGGTTTGGCCACGCCGGAGGTGTCGGTCTGGAGATTGCAGATGGAGACGGGGCGGTTCTGCTGGGCGGTCTGGCCGGCGATGCCTTTGCCGACGGGAATGGTTTTGACGATCTCGAGCAACTGGGGCGGCACGCCCACCTGGGCGGCGAGGTGCAGCAGCTGGGTGGCCGCGTCCAGTCGGTGGATGGTGCCGGTCTCGGCGGCGAATTGCTTCAGCGTCTCGCGCAGGACGAGGTCGGGACCGGATTCCTGTTTGAGCCAGGCGGGGAGGTTGGCCAGAAAAGTGTTCATGGAGTGTTTTCAGCGGCGGTGGTGGCGTCGGATTCGGACCGGTAGTGGAGGACCTTCACTTTTTCGAGAGTGACGAGGCCGCCGGCGAACATCTTTTCGACGGTGGGGAGAAAGGCATGGATCTTTTCCTCGCTGTCGACGATTTCGATGACGAGCGGAAGATCGGCGGAAAGACGGAGGACTTTCGTGGTGTGGAGGCGGCTGTCCTTGCCGAAACCCATGGGGCCGCGCAGGACGGTGGCACCGGCCAGGCGGGCCTCGCGGGCGGCGAGCACGATGGCTTCGTAGAGGGGCTGATGCTGCCAGCGGTCGCTTTCGCCGAGGTAGATCCGCAGGAGAAACGCGTCAGTGGGGATTTGCATATCAGTTGCCTTTGGTTGAACTCAGGAGCGTGCCGAGCAGGTAGCCCAGCCACACGCCGATCAGGCAGAGGACGACGGAGAGCAGGATGTTCCCGCCGGCCTGCAGCCATTGGCGATCCTGGATGAATTGCAGGGTGCGCCAGCTGAACGAGGAGAAGGTGGTGTAGCCGCCGCAGACGCCGATCATGAGGAATTGGGTGGCGAACACGCGGGTGCGCGGGTCCATGCGGCCGTCGGGATTGGCCATGGCCCCGATGAAGCCGATGAGAAAGGAGCCGGTGATATTGATGAGGAGGACGCCCCACGGGAACGAGTTGCCCATCCGGGCTTGGACGAGGCCGTCCACCCAATAGCGGCTGACGCTGCCGATGGATCCCCCGAGCGCCACCCAAAGATATGCCATGTTCATAATGATCCTGCGAATGTCGGTTGATTCGTAGGAGTCATCAGCCTGAAACGGTCAGGCGGTTTTCCAAGGTCCGGAAGGCAAACTCCATTGCCGCCCAAAATGTCCGTCGAATGGGGTGCGAATGCAACTGAAAAGATGGGGATGCTACCCCGTTACAGGGTGCATGGTTACACTGTTGCATGGGGGGATTCTTTGCGGGTGCGCTCCGAACGGGGTGCATCCTTGATACTGTTCTTGCAGCCAACGGCGGTAGCGCCGATTGGAAATCGGCCGCGCGTGGCCAGGCCAATGGTTGCAGTGATTGTCACGCCCGGCGGATTGCCAATCCGCGCTACGTCAAGAACAGTGGCAAGATGCACCCCTCCGAACGGGGCCGGCGTTTAAAAACTTGGTGTCCGGGAGGCTTGGTGGTTCAATGGGCGGACATGATTTTGGGCACGGGCATTGATATCGTCGAGGTGGCGCGCATCGCGGCGTCGTATGCGGAGTTTGGCGACCGGTTTGCGGACCGGGTGCTGCGGCCGGCGGAGAAGGCGTATTGCCTGACGAACAAGGACCCGATGCCGTTTCTGGCGGCGCGGTTCGCGGCGAAGGAGGCGGTTGTCAAAGCCTTCGGCACGGGGATCGGCCCGGAGCTGAGCTGGCTGGATCTGGAGATCTGCCGGAAGGAATCGGGCGCGCCCTACGTGGTGCTGCATGGCCGGGGGCAGGAATTGTTCGTGGCGCGGGGGGCGCGGGCATTGCATATCAGTCTGACGCACACGGCGCAATACGGGGCGGCGACGGCGATTCTCGAAGGTTAAAGGTTAAAGGTCCAAGGTTGAAGGTCAGGAGGTCCGCTTCGAAGCCGGGCGCCCGCATCGTGTGCATCTGAAAGGTTCCCCCATTTGTCAGTTCCAAAGTGAGTCCCAGTGGCCATTCTGCCTGGCTTCAATCAGGGCGGAGAGGTTTTGCTGGCCT
>Ga0316222_1003549_pt1 | contig 15170 bp, 11 predicted proteins | sample TBH18011metaG_FD_206008 | JGI IMG/M metagenome (GOLD analysis project Ga0316222, IMG submission 206008) | Freshwater microbial communities from Trout Bog Lake, Wisconsin, USA - TBH18011 | ecosystem: Environmental > Aquatic > Freshwater > Lake > Hypolimnion/Profundal zone | place: USA: Wisconsin...
GTAGGGCTGCATCTCGCGCAGGAACGGCAGATGGGCCTCGCCCCAGGCCGCGATGTGGTCGTAGTCATCGCAATCGGCAATCGTGCCGCACACCACCAGCAGCAATACCTCCGACAACGGATGTGCCACCTTCCACGGCTCACGCGGATCGTCGATCATCGAAAAGTGCTCAAGCAGCGCCCGCAGGCGCGATTTTTCTCCGAACAGTGAGGCGGTCAGTGGCATCAGGCGTCTCCGAAATCAGGGCGATTCAGAGAATCACGACCAGCGCAAGCCGTAACCCGCGTTAACCTGAGTTCGGAGCCCTGGATCCTGTTGAGTTCGATTTGACAGGCGAGCGCTTTGTCATACAATGCAAGACAGAGAGAATAGCCCCCAACCAGATAGGCTATGAAGATGCCCACCCTGTCCATCCGTATCCCGGACGATATCAGCAGCCGGTTGGACCATGCGGCGAAGAGCACCCACCGTTCGCGTTCTTTCATCGTGAAGGAGGCCTTGAACAGGCACCTGAGCGAAATCGTTCAGGATCAGGGCGGCGGACAAACCCGGCTTGAGAAGCTGCGTGCGCTTAAGGGCGCGGGAGCGCGGCAATACGGTGCCCTGAGCGCGGAGCAGATCGAGGCGGATATTCATGAGTTCCGGGGAGATGAATAGCAGGCTTGCAGGAGCGCGGAAGCTCTATGTAGACGCGAATGTCATCATCTATTTCGTCGAGGGCGACGAGACCCATCAGAAAATGGCGGATGCGCTGTTCGAGTACGCGGAAGTCAACGGAATCGCCCTCATAACCAGCGAAATCGCAGTCGGGGAGTGCCTTTATGGCGCTCACAAGCGCGAGCGTCCGGATTCGGTCGAGCGGTTCGAGGTCATTTTCGATGAGGTGGGGATACTCCACCTCGTGCCTGTCGAAATCGACATTGTGAAGCGGGCCGCCAAGATCGGTGCAAACCATCACCTCAAGCTGATCGACGCCTTGCATGTTGCCTCAGCCATGGAGACGGGGTGCGACGTGTTCGTGACCAACGACCGGGGAATCAAAAGCACGCCAGGTTTGAAGGTCGTGCAGCTTTCGAAGCTGTAGCCAGCCCGCGTCGTCAGAAGTCGTCGGGGATGTCCACGCCATCGGGAAACAACAGGACGCCCGCCTTCACCAGGACGGATTTGATGGTGGGGAATTCGGCGAAGCCGCGCCAGCACCTTGCGGCCCGCCTTGATCTCCTCGTCCTCGAAGGCGATATCGGTCTTGGCGTTGGTCTCGCGCCGGGCCATATCGGCCAAGGGTCACCCCTTATGGCCGCCCAGCCCCATGTTTGGATAGGGATCGCGGCTGAACATGTCGCTCCACGCGGCCAATTCCTCGTCGTGCCGGCGTTCAACGACAGCATCAAATCGGGCGGCGGCGGCGAGGGCCGCGATCGGATGCAGATTGCCGACCCCCATGTGAGGGTCCGGGTCCGTCTGTCCCAGCATCTCCCAACTCGCAATCTCGACCGAGCGGTCAGGGCCGCTTGGGTTGGATTGAGTGAACAAATTCTGCAGGCGGCTGGATTCGGTTCCGGTGATGTCTCCGGCCCCGGCGGTGGCACCGGCGGCCAGGGCCACGGCAGCGGCGAGAAGCAGGGGGTGTCTCATCGTGGACCTCCGTGTTGCGAGGGGCATCTCACCTCATGTTGGTCGGCCCTGCCGCCATATCAACCTTCCAGGTGCGGCCTGTGGAGATCCCGCCCAATAAATTTGGAACTTCGGCGGCGGGGCGTAGGCCATCCCGATTCACCAAGACTTAAGTATAGTTCTGGCATGATGCGCCCATGAGCACGACACGATCCCTTCTCGATATCATCCGTGACGCCTTGGCATCGGCCGAGCGCGCCGGCCTCAGCCATTGGGCCGCGCTGGAATATGCCGCTTCCGTCGTCATGGGAATCGATCATGGGCTGACCCTGGGGGCGGCGCGGGTTATCGTGGCCAGTCTGGTGCCGGTGATTACCGCCTAGAGCGGGATGGTTTCAAGTCGACTCATCCCGCGACAGAGGCCGTTGAGGCCGAGGCCAAGCAAACCGGAGGTTTGCGCCCGGCGAGGGACATACAAAAGGGCTGGAGCATGTGCGACCTGATCGCATCGGGCTCTAGGAACGTGCCCCCTTGGAGCCGATCGAGGGGAAAGGGCGGGCGTCCAACCGCCGGACGTGTGCTACCATCAACCTGGGGTTCGATACCGCTGGGGGCCGTCATGATGCAGGATCTCGCGCTGTCGCAGGTCTATCGGCTGCTGGAGCCGGGGCCGGTGGTTCTCCTGACCACCGCCCACCAGGGTCGCGCCAATGTGATGGCCATGTCCTGGCACATGATGATGGAGTTCGTGCCGCCGCTGGTGGCCTGCGTCGTCAGCGGTCGCGGCCACAGCTTCGCCGCCTTGCGGGCGACCGGCGAATGCGTCATCGCCATCCCGGCCGCCGGGCGGGCGGAGGCCGTGGTGAAGATCGGCAATTCGTCGGGCCGCGACCTGGACAAGTTCAAGGAATTCGGCCTCACCCCGGCGGCGGCCCAGGAGGTCGCGGCGCCGCTGATCGCCGAATGCTTCGCCAATCTGGAATGCCGGGTCGTCGACCAATGCCTGGTCGAGCGTTACAACACCTTCATCCTCGAAGTGGTCAAGGCCTGGATCGATCCGGCCCAGGATGATACCAGGACGATCCACCACCATGGATACGGAACCTTCGTCATCGACGGCGAAACCATCACCCTGCCATCGAAGATGCCGTGATGCTCCGGCGCCTGCCGGGCATAGTCCTGGCATTCCCGGGTCCCGCTCATTAGGATGGCGAGATGGGGGCGAGCGCATGGGGGCGCCATGGCCTGGGTAGCCGTTTTGTGGGCGACGCCGTTGCGGCGGTTGATGGCATTCATCTCCGTCGCCAATCTGCTCGTCTACATCTTGGCGCTGCTCTCGCTGTATTCCAGTTACCGGCAATATCACGAGCGGGCCGCCATCAGTTCGCGCAACACCGACCGTCTGGTTGCCCAGGACATCGGCAGCGAGATCGACCGCATCGATCTTGCCCTGCGCATGGTGGTCTTCGAGATCGACCGCGAGCGCCGCGCGGGGGGCGGGACCGATGCCCGCCTGGATGAGTTCCTGTCGCTGCTGCAGGCCAGCCTGCCCATGGTGCTCCGGTTGCGGGTCGCCGCGGCCGATGGCCAGGTGATTCATGGCCTCGACCCGGCGAGGAAGGGGAGCATCAACAACGGCGACCGCGACTACTTCCTGGCCCTGCGTGACGATTCCCGGGTGGATTTCGCCATCTCCAGGCCGACGCTGGCGCGCAGCGACGGTCAGTGGGTGCTGGCCTTCGCCCGCCGTCTCCTTCCCTCGCCCGGCGGCGGTTTCGGCGGCATCGTCTACGCGTCGGTGCCGGTGGACTGGTTCATCCGCAAATTCGACGCCCTGGAGGTGGGAAAGCACGGGGTGGTGGTCATGCGCGGCGACGCATCGCGCGATTTCGATCTGCTGGCCCGCTATCCGTCGGATTACATCGTCGGGCAAACCAAGGTATCGGAGCTTTTCCGGGCGATGATCGCCGCCGCGCCCCAGACCGGCAGCTACGAGGCCGCGGCCGGCGCCGATGCCGTCTACCGCAGCTTCTCCTATCACCGGGTGGGGACCTATCCGCTGATCACCCTGGTCGGCCTGGCCCCCCAGGATTACATGGGTGATTGGTGGCGCGAGGCGGTCAAGATGGTGGTGCTGGTGGCGGCGTTCACCCTGGTGACGCTTTTCGGCGGGTGGGCCATGGCCCAGGCCTGGACCGCGTTGCAGAATCGATCCGACGATTTGAAACGCTCCAACGCCGACCTGGAGCAATTCGCCTATGTGGCATCCCACGACCTGCAGACGCCGCTGCGCAATATCGTCAGCTACACCCAACTGCTCGAACGGCGCTATCGTGGCCGGCTCGATGGCGACGCCGATGAATTCATCGCCTTCATCGTCAACGGCTCCAAGCAGATGGCGCGGCTGATCTCCGACCTGCTCGAATATTCCCGCATTTCCCGGCAGGCGAAACCGCTGGCCCCGATCCGGGCGGCCGAGGCCGTCGCCCAGGCCTTGCGCAACCTCCAGCCGGACATGGAGCAGGCCGGCGCGGAAATCGTGGTGGGCGAACTGCCGACGGTGATGGCGGAGCAGGCCCTGCTCACCAGCCTGTTCCAGAACCTGTTGGGCAACGGCCTCAAATATCGCGCCCCGGACCGCAAGCTCCGGCTGTCGGTGACGGCGGAACGGGCGGTTCCGGAGGGGTGGCGCTTCGCCGTGGCCGATAACGGCATCGGCATCAATCCGGCCTACCACGACAAGATCTTCGAGATGTTTCAACGCCTGAACCCGGCCATCGCCACGGAAGGCTCCGGCATCGGGCTGACCTTGTGCCGGCGCATCGTCCATCGTTTCGGCGGCACCATCTGGCTTCAGTCGACGCCGGACGGTGGCTCGACCTTCTTTCTCACCCTGCGGGACGGGAACGCCCCCGCCGCCTGAGGGACATCAACACGCTCCATTCTCCCTTACGGCTCCCGCAGCGCCTCGTCGAAGCCCTTCATCATCGGATAGAGCAGGTAGCTGATCACCGTCCGCCGGCCGATGACGATCTCGGCGGTCAGGGTCATGCCGGGCAACAGCCGGACATTGGGGCCGAGATTGCGCAAGGCGACCGTGCCCAGTTCCAGGCGGCCGCGATAAAACGCCTCGCTGGCTTTATCGGGGCGCCCGGCCGAGAGCGAGGCGTCGTCCTGCTCGCGGGTGAAGGCATCCTCGCTGATGGTGGACAGCGACGCCGGCACGGTGCCGTAGCGCTGGAAGGGGAAGGCGTCCAGCTTGACCCGCACCGGATCGCCCGGATGCAGCAGGCCGATATCGGCGGCGCCGATCTGCACCTCGGCCTCCAGCGGAGCGTCGAGCGGCACCAGGGTGAACAGCGGCTCGGCTTCGCGCACCACCGAGCCGACCGAGCGTTTCGCCACTTCCAGCACCACCGCGTCACCGGGAGCGGTCAGCGCCACCAGTTCGCTCTTGCGTTCTGCCTTGGCCAGTTGATCGGCCACCTGATCGCGGTCGCGCCGCGCCGTGACCAGATCCTCCATGGCCTTCTGCTGCCACTCGCGATCGAACCCGGCCCGGCCGGCCTGGGCTCCGGCCAATTGGCGGCGGATTTCCTCGGCGTGGTTGACGGTCTCGGCCAGGTCGCGCTCGACCGCCAGGCGCTGGTCGCCGCTCTCCAGCAGCTTGAGCCTGGAGCCCAGCCCCTTGTCCTGCAATTGCTGCTGCATGGCCTCGATCTGCCGGACGCCGTCCAGCCGGCGGGCCAGGACATCGCGGTTCTGCAGATTGGTGGACAGGGCGGCGGCCAGTTGGGCGACGCCTTCATCCAGCTTGTGCCGCTGCGCCGTCCGCGCCGCCGCCCGCTCGTCGAACAACTGGCGCTGCAGGCGCTCCTCGCCATTGCCGCCGGCCGCATAGCCGTTTCCGGCCACCTCCGCGTCCAGCCGCGCCACCTGGGCTTCCAGGCTGGCGCGGCGTTTCTCGAGCTGGGCGGTGTCGGCGGTGGTGAAGGTGGCGTCCAGCGTCCCCAGGACATCGCCCTTGTGGACCACCTGTCCCGGACGCACATGGATGTCCCGCACGATGGAGGTCTCGAACGGTTGGATCACCATGGTCCCGAGAATGGTGGACAATTTGCCGCGGGCGCTCACCACCCGGTCGATCCGGGCCAGCGAGGCCCAGATCACCGCGACCGCCAGCAGCGCCGCCATGCCCCAGACCGCCACCGGCACGCCGTTCATGATGGGCCGGGCCTCGATGGCCTCGGCATCGGACAGGAAATCCATGGCCTCGACCGGCGGTCCCTGCCGCGCCGGCAGGACCGCTCCGCCGCCCGCCACCAGGGCGGCGGCCCGCGATCGCATGGAGCCCGCGTGGGACGTCATCCGGGCCAAGCCCCGGCGGAGAGATGGAAGCGTCATCATAGACCGTTCCTGATCTGCTGGTTCCAAAGATGGGCGTAGAGGGGAGAGCGCTGCACCAGTTCGCCGTGGCGGCCCTGATCGACGACACGGCCCTGGTCGACCACGGCGATGCTGTCGCAATCGACCAGGGTGGTCAGGCGGTGCGAGACGATGATCACGGTGCGGCCGGCGGCGATGCGGCCGAGATTGGCCATGATGATGGCCTCGCTGTCGGGGTCCAGGGCGCTGGTGGCCTCGTCCAGCACCAGGATGGGCGGGCAGGGCAGCAGGGCGCGGGCGATGGCCAGACGCTGGCGCTGGCCGCCCGACAGATTGGCGCCGTTCTCCTCCAGCATGCTGTCGAAGCCGTGCGGCAGCCGTTCGATGAATTCATCGGCGCCGGCCAGTTGCGCCGCCGCGACGATCTCCTCGAAGCTGGCGTCGGGCTTGGTCATGGCGATGTTTTCCCGCACGCTGCCCCGGAACAGGAAATTCTCCTGCAGCACCACCCCGATGGAACGGCGCAGATGGGTGAGGTTGACCTCGCGCAGATCGATGCCGTCCAGCCGCACCATGCCCTGCTCGGGGGCGTAGAGGCCCTGCAGCAGCTTGGTCAGGGTGCTCTTGCCCGAGCCGCTCTTGCCGACGATGCCGACCACCTGGCCGGCGGGAACCATCAGGCAGGCCCCGGACAGGGCCGGCCGCTGGGCGCCGGGATAGCGGAACGAGACATCCTCGAAGCTGACGGCGCCCTGGAACACCGGCATCAGCCCGCCGCTCCGGTGGCTCTCGGTCGGGCGGTTCATCACCTCGCCCAGCATGCGCACCGACAGCGCCGTCTCCTGGTAGTCCTGGGCCAGCGACACCATCTGCACCAGCGGCTGAACCACCCGCCCCGACAGCATCTGGAAAGCCATCAGCGTGCCCACCGTCAGGGTGCCGGCGAAGACGTCGCCGGCGCCGACGCCGATCACCGCCACCAGCATCACCTTGTCGAGGAAGCCGATGGCCGCCTGGGCCAAGGCCGAAAGCCGGGCCACCGACTGATGGGTCTCGACCGCGGCGGCGGCCTTGCGGTCCCACTGCCGGCGCATGGCCGGCTCCACCGCCAGCGCCTTGACGGTGCGCATGCCGTGGATGGCCTCGACCAGCATGGCCTGGCGTTCGCCCTCGGCGGCGTAGAGGTCCGACAAGCGGCGGCGGAAGGTGCCGGTCAGCGCCACCACCACCACCCCGACCAGGCCGGCGAAACCCAGCACCAGCGCCGCCAGCTTGACGCTGTAGGCCAGCAATAGCGGTACGAACACCACCAGGGCGGTGGCGTCCAGCGCGGTCAGGAACAGCCGGCCGGTGAGGAACTGGCGGATCTTTTCCACCTGCTGCATGTGCCGGACCACCACGCCGGCGGTGTTGCGCTCGAAGAAATCGATGGGCAGGTCGAGCAGATGGCGAAAGGTTCGCGTCGCCAGCCGGATGTCGATCTTGCTGGTGGCGTGCATCAGCAGGCTTTGGCGCAGCCAGCCGAAGCCGGCGTCGAACAGCAGGGCCATGACCACGCCGATGGTCAGGGCGTAGAGCGTCGACCAGCCCTGGTGGACCAGCACCTTGTCCACCACCAGCTGGAAGAACAGCGGTGAGGCCAGGGCCAGCACATGCATGGCCAGGGCCGCCACCGTCACGTCGCGGAACACCGCTTTCTGGCGCAGGATCTCCGGGATGAACCACTTCAGGCCGAAAGGCTGTTCGGGATCGTCGAGAGCGTAGTCGCGCTTCAGCAGGACCATCTCGCCCCGCCACGCTTCCTGGAACGCCGCCGGCTCGACGAACAGCAGGCCGGGACCGGCCAGCGGGTCCATCACCGCCACCGCCACCTTGTCGCCGTCGCGGCCGAAGCCGGCGACGACCACCCAATTGCCGTGGACCAGCCGGGCCAGCGCCGGAAAGGCGCTGCCCAGACGGCCGAGGCCGTCCCAGTCGAGCCGGACGGCGCGGGCCTTCAATCCGGCGGCGCGGGCCATGGCCGCCAGCCGCCCGGCGGCGGGCTCCTCGGCCCCCAGGGCGTGTTCGTGGAGCAAAGCGGCGGCATTGAGGCGCAAACCGTGGTGCTGGCCCACCGCCGCCAGGCAGTTGACCGCGGTGTGGCTGGACGGCGGCGGTCCTTCGGCCGTCGCCTCCACGTTCGCCTTGATCGGCGAGAGATGGGTCATGGCCGATCTCCGCTCACGACGCCGACGCCAGCAACTGGGTCTGCGGCGGCGGCGGTACCAATGGCGGTACCGGGGTGACGACGCTGGTGCCCAGGCCGATGGCGAGGTTGAAATCGGTGGCGTTGCTCTGGGTCGCCCCGGTCTGGTAGTTGGGCCGCACCAGATAGGTGCCGGCGGCCAGGGTGGCGGTGATGCTCTGGTCCTGGGTGCCGCCCTTGGTCGAGCCGGCGGAATAGCCCGAACCGGCCGGTCCGTAGATGTAGAGATCGCAATTGGCGGCCAGATCGGTCAGCGTCACCGTCACCGCCGCGGCCTGGGCCAGGGTGAAGGAATAGTAGTGCTGGATCTCGGTCGGGCTGAGGGCGTCGGTGGCGGTCAGAACCGTATTGCCCGACAGGGTACCCAGATTGGTGGGGGTGTTGGAATTGGCGTTGGCGGTTCCCGACGGCAGGGTGACGGCGCGGCCGGTGGTGACGCCGCTCCACATCTGGCCATCGGAGGCCATGACCTCGATGGTATCGGTGGATGCGCCGCTGCCGCCGGTATAGGTCAGGTTGGCCAGACTGCCGGGGGTGACGGCGATCCACTTGCCATCGGCCTGGGTCACGCCGTTGAGGGCGAAATGGCCGCTGCCGCCGCCGGCATCCAGCACCTCATAGGCGGTCACTGCCTGGTTGTCGGGGTCGGAGGCCTGGAACAGGGGGGCGGCGGCCACGGTCTGGCCCACCTGCAGATTGGTGTTGTAGCCGACCGCGACGGTGGGCGGCAGGTCGCTCACCGCCGGTGCCGCGCCGCTCAGACGGTAGACCTCCACCGTGGCGGAATTGATGTTGGCGGCTTCGGCGGTCAGGTTGGTCTGGGCGATCAGGACGTCGGCGGCATCGGTTCCGGGGCCGGTGGCCGCCGGACCGCTGTTGTCGATGACGAAGACCTGGCCGTTGCTGACCTGCGACACCACCATGACGTGACCGAAATTGGCGTTGTTCCAGTCCAGTTGGACCACGTCGCCGGCCTTCAAAGTGGACATCCAGTTGGCATTGACCGGACCGGTGGCGGCGTTATAGGCCACCGACCATTGGCCGTTGGCGGTGCCGGCGGCGATGCCGTTGGCCGAGGCCAGGCTGAGGGAGGCGCCGGCCCGGGCCGAGATGTCCTGGACCAGGTTCCAGCAGCCCTGGGAATCCCAGGTCTGGCCGACGAACGATTGCGCCACCTGAACCATCTCGGCGGCGGAGGCCACCCCCGGCGTGGTGTCCACCCCGGTGGCGCTGGTGACGATGGCCACGGTCTGGGTCTGCAGCGGGTTGCCGTTCTTGTCGAAGGCGGTGATGCCGAAATTCTGCACCCGATTGTTCTGGGCCGAGGCCTGGAAGGTGAAGTCCGACAGGGTTTCGCCGTTGGTGCTGGTGAAGCTGGCGCTGTTGGTGGTGACGTATTGGCCGTTGACCAGGGTGAAGGTCAGGGTATAGCCGCCCGACAACACGACGCCGCTCTTGGCGGTCAGGGTGCCGTAATCGTAGGTCTCGGCCCCGGCGTAATGATTTTCATCCTCGCTGGTGATGACGATGGTCGCGGGGGCGTTGGCGCCGGCCGGAACCTGGAAAATGGTGCCCAGATTGATCAATCCGTCGGGCCGGGCGATGTAGGACTGGCGGGATTCGGTGATCAGGCTGGCGGCCGGGGGATTGGCCGGCGTGCCGGTGGTGATGGCGTTACCGAACAGGTCGACGTTCTGGGTGGCCTGGCCGCCCTTGCTGTCGCTGACGGTATAGCTGAAATCGCCGAACAGGGTGGGGGCGCCGATTTTACCGCCGGTGGCCGGCGCCTGGAAGATCAGGCCGGTGAGCTGGGCGGCGGTCAGCACCTCGCCGACCGTCACCGCGGTGCCGTTGGCCAGATGCACCGTCCCGGCCTGGGGCAGGGTGTCGACCGTGATGGTCATGGGGTTGCCGGCGGCATCGGTGGGGGCGGTGATGCCCAGCGCCACGCTGGAGCCGAAGGCGGTACTGATGCCGATATCGGCCTGGACCACCGGCGGTGGCGCGGTCACCGACAGGCTGACGGTATCGGAGAGGGTGGCGCCCTTGCCATCCGCCACCTGGTAGCTGAAGCCGCCCATGGCGCCGCTGCCGGCGGCGGGGGCCTGGTAGACCAGACCGGTGAGCTGGGCGGCGGTCAGCACTTGGCCGGCGGCCACCGCCTGACCGCTGGACAGCATGATCGAGCCGCTGGTGGGCAGGGTGGTGACGGTGATGGTCAGGGCGTTACCGGAGGCATCGGTGGGGGCGACGATGGCAAGGTTGACCTTGCTGCCTTCGGCGACGCTGACGGTCTTGGCGGTGTCCACCACCGGCGGCAGTGACACCGACAGGGTCACGGTTTCGTAGGCATAGCCGCCCTTGCCGTCCGACACCTGATAGCTGAAGCCGCCCATGGGGCCGCTGCTGTTGGCGGGGGCCTGGTAGACCAGGCCGGTCAGCTGGGCGGTGGTCAGGGTCTGACCGACCGCCACCTTCTGGCCGTTGGCCAGGGTGATCGATCCGTTGGCCGGCAGGCCGGTCACCATGATGGTCAGGGCATTGCCGGCGGCGTCGGTGGGAGCGGCGATGGCGAGGCCGAGCTGGGTGCCACGGTCGACGATGACGGTCTTGTTGGCCTCGGCCACCGGCGGCGGGTTTACCGACAGGCTGACGGTCTCGGATGCGATGCCGCCCTTGCCGTCCGACACCTGGTAGCTGAAGCCGCCCATGGCGCCACTGCTGGCGGCGGGCGCCAGATAGACCAGGCCGGTGAGCTGGGCGGCGGTCAGGGTCTGACCATTGGCGATCTTCAGGCCGGCCGCAAGGATCGAGCCGTTGGTCGGCAGGCCGGTCACCGTGATGGTCATGGGATTGCCGGCGGCATCGGTGGGAGCGCTGATTCCCAGGGCGACGATGGCGCCCTCGCCGAGGCTGATGCTCTTGCTGGCCTGGACCACCGGCGGCGGCGGCGCGGTGACCGACAGGCTGACGGTCTCGGATGCGGTGCCGCCCTTGCCGTCCGACACCTGGTAGCTGAAGCCGCCGGTGGCCCCCGTGCTGTTGGCGGGAGCCTGGTAGGCGAGCGCGGCGAGCTGGGCGGCGGTCAGGGTCTGGCCGATGGTCACCGTCTGGCCGGTGGCGAGCATGATCGAGCCGCTGGTCGGCAGGCTGGTGACGGTGATGGTCAGGGCATTGCCGGCGGCGTCGGTGGGGGCGGTGATGGCCAGATTGACCTTGCCGCCCTCGGCGACGCTGAGCGCCTTGCTGGCCTGGACCACCGGCGGCGGCGCGGCCACCGACAGGGTCACGGTCTCGGACGCGGTGGCGCCCTTGCCGTCCGAGACCTGATAGGCGAAGCCGCCCATGGCGCCGCTGCCGCTGGCCGGCGCCTGGTAGATCAGGGTGGCGAGCTGATAGGCGGTCAGCACTTCGCCCATGGTCACCGGTTGGCCGTTCGGCAGGAAAATCCCTCCCTGGGTCGGCAGGCTGGTGATCTTGATCGTCAAATTGCTGTTGCCGGCCTCGGACGGCGGAGTGATGTTAAGATTGACTCTGGCGCCAACGCCTAGGGTGAATACTGTATTCGGCTGAGTTATCAGAGAATTATTTGTCGTCATGATCAGCTCCACTCGATTTCTTCGACGTGATTTGCCGATCATAATGTGTTTGTCTTTCCACACTGTTAACGCATTCACAAAGGTGTTACATTTTTTTCTTGCACACACGGTTCAGCCGCATCATCGCTTCTCGGGCGTCGGCGATTGCGGTACTCTTTCGGAAAATCGGGGTGGCACGGCTCATGGATCTTCGACAGGCTCTGAAGCGGGCCAGCGGTTGGACGGCCTTCCACTTCACGGTGGCGGCGCCGCTGACGGCGCTCTCCGGTTTGGCGCTCCTCCATATGGATCAGATGGAGCGGCGCGAGCGGCGGTCAGAGGCTCGCGCCGAGATTCGGACTCGTCTCGATGCCATCCGGGGGCGGCTGGAGGCGGCAATCACCGGACCGCTGCTGCGGACCCGCGGCGTTTCAGCCGAGATCGCGCTTCACGGCGACATCTCTTCGGATGAATTCTCCCGCCTCGCCCAGATCCTTCTCGAAGGTCACCGCAACGTCATCACCATGGCGTTGAGCCACGGCACCGTCATCGCCATGGCGTATCCGCTGGCCGGCAATGAATCCATCATTGGCGTGGATTTCCGAAGTGTTCCCCACCAATGGCCGACGGTCCGCCGAGTCATTGAAAGCCGGACCCCGGTGCTGCAGGGGCCGGTGACCCTGATCCAGGGCTATACCGGGCTGATTGTCCGCTCCCCGATTTTTCTGCCCGATCCCAGGACCGGCGCGGATTCGTTCTTCGGCGTCGTCAGCGTCGCCCTTGATGTGGATGGGGTCTTGGCCGATGCCGGCCTGGGCCAGCCCGACCTGCCGATCCGGGTGGCCATTCGCGGCCGCGATGGACTGGGGGCGGCCGGTGAGGTGTTCCATGGCGACGAGGAGATCTTTCACCGCGATCCGGTGGAGATGGATGTCATGCTACCTTACGGCTCGTGGCGCATGGCTGCGGTGCCCAAGGAGGAGGCCGGCGCCAAGACCGATTTCGAACGGACCTCGCATCGTGCCCTGGCCGCCCTGCTGTTCCTGCTGGTGGCGACCGCCAGTTTCGGGACGGCCTATCACCTGGCGACCCAGCAGGACATCGCCAGGCGCAAGCAGGTGGAACAAGAGCTTCGCCATGCCCACAGCCTGGCGGAGGTGGCCAATCGCGCCAAGACCGAACTCCTGGCCAATATGAGCCACGAATTGCGCACCCCGTTGAACGCGATCATCGGCTTCGCCGAGATTATCCACATTCAGGCGCTGGGTCCCGACAACCCCAAATACACCGATTATATCGGCGACATCATGGCATCCGGCCGCCATTTGATGGCCTTGATCAGCGATATCCTCGACATTTCGGCCATCGAATCCGGCAAGCTGGAATTGCACGAGGCCTCCATCGAGGTGGCGGATCTGGTGGAATCGGCCATCCGCCAGGTCTCGGCCAGGGCGGCCGGCAACGGGCTGGTGCTGAGCTGGGATGTCGCCTCCTCGTTCCGGCGCATGATCGCCGACGAGCGCCGTCTCATGCAGGTGCTGCTCAATTTGTTGTCGAACGCCGTCAAGTTCACTCCGGCGGGCGGCAAGGTGACGCTGACCGCCGGTCTGGCCGAGGACGGCTCCGGCGTGTTCGTCGTCTCGGATACCGGTATCGGCATGGACCCGGCCGGCATCGCCACGGCGCTGTCGCCCTATGGCCAGGTCGAAAATGCCTATATCCGCAGTCGAGAAGGGAGCGGCCTGGGGCTGCCGCTGGCCGGCAATCTCACCGCCGCCCATGGCGGCACCCTGTCGATCGCCAGTCGAGTCGGCGCCGGCACCGACATCACCCTGACTTTTCCGCCGGAACGCTGCCGCCAGCTGGGGGCGCCGGATGAAATCCGGGCCAACCTGGAACGGGAGACCGGGAATCCCGCCGGTACGGCTGAGCGGCGCGTCATCGACGGAAGTTACATCCTTTGAGGAGGCCTCGGCCGGACGGCGGAATGCTGCGGATCACGCCGCCGCCTGACAGACCCACGGAGTGAACCCTTTCCCTCACGGTGATGCTGACGGTCGGGAGCGGTGCCCCCTGTCTGTCGCTATTTACCTTCCCCCGCCGATGCCGTATTAATTCACCCGGCCCCCTCCAATCAAGGGCATGACGTCGATGTTCCCGAAAACCCTGAGCCGGCTTGTGCTGCTGATCGCCATCGGCGGTGCGGGTCTGTTGGCTTACCGCCATTTTGGCGGCAGCGTGGTCGTCCCGGCAACGGCGACCGTGGCCGTCCCGGTGACCGCCACCCCCGCCGCCCGATCGGATGTTCCGGTTATCCTCAACGGCCTCGGGACGGTCACCGCCACCAATACCGTCACCGTCCGCACCCAGGTGGATGGCCAACTGCATCAGGTGCTGTTCCACGAGGGCCAGGAGGTCAAGAGCGGCGACGTCCTGGTTCAGATCGATCCCCGCACCTATCAGGCCCAGCTTGACCAGGCCATCGCCATGAAGGCCCAGAACGAGGCGCAGCTGGCCAATGCCCGGCGCGACCTCGCCCGCTATTCGGTGCTGGTCAAGAACGAATACGCCACCCGTCAGCAGGTGGACACCACCCAGGCGTTGGTGACCCAGCTGGAAGCCGCGGTCCTGGGCAGTCAGGCCGCGATCGAGAATGCGCGGGTCCTGCTCGGCTATACCACCATCCGCTCCCCCATCGACGGCCGCGCCGGTTTCCGCCAGATCGACCAGGGCAACATCGTGCATGTGAGCGACGCCACGCCGGTGGTGGTGATCACCCAGATGCGGCCTATCATGGTGGTCTTCACCCTGCCTCAGGACATCCTGCCCGACGTGATCAAGGCCATGGCGGGCAATTCGCTGGCGGTGACGGCCCTGTCGCGCGACGGCAAGCAGGTGCTCGACCGGGGGCGTCTGGAACTGGTGGACAACCAGATCGACCAGACCACCGGCACCGCCCGCCTCAAGGCCTCCATGCCCAATGAGAACGGCCTGTTGTGGCCGGGGCAATTCGTCAACGCCCGGATGGTGCTGGGAACCCGTCAGAAGGCGGTGACGGTGCCGGCTTCGGCCATCCTGCGCGGTCAGCAGGGCGCCTATGTCTATGTGGTCCGCGCCGACGCCTCCGCCGAGGTGCGGCCGGTGGTCGTTGCCCAGTCCGATGATGCCCTGGCGGTGATCGAGTCCGGGGTGGAGGAGTGCGAGAACGTGGTCACTACCGGCCAGATGCGGCTGCAGAACGGCGCCAGGGTCGAACTCAGAACCCCATGAGATACGCCGAATCATGAGCATATCCGCCCCCTTCATCCGCCGTCCCGTCGCCACCACCCTGCTGATGGCAGCGGTGC
>Ga0316222_1003551_pt1 | contig 15166 bp, 18 predicted proteins | sample TBH18011metaG_FD_206008 | JGI IMG/M metagenome (GOLD analysis project Ga0316222, IMG submission 206008) | Freshwater microbial communities from Trout Bog Lake, Wisconsin, USA - TBH18011 | ecosystem: Environmental > Aquatic > Freshwater > Lake > Hypolimnion/Profundal zone | place: USA: Wisconsin...
CTGGGCGCCGGAGACCATGGCGCCGAAGGTGTCGAGGATGTGCAGCTTCGCCTGCTCGGCGGCGGCTGGCGGCAAGGGCGTGGCGGCGGCTTGGGCCATGTAGTCGCTCAACGTGGTCATGAGCGGGCTGATCGGCTGGGCGGCGCGGGCGGGGAGGCCGAGGGCCAGGCCTCCGAGGCTTGCGAGCATCAGCTTGCGTCGAGACAAATTGGCCATGCCGGCGTTCCCCCGTTGTTGTTTTGCGGGAGTATTGGCCGGCGGCGGGGCTTCGGCTAGAGGGTCAGACGTCGACTTCGGGGGCGAGCGATTTGATGAGGTCGAACACCCGCTTGCGCACGCCGCCGTCGGTGATGCGGTAGTAGGCGCGCACCAGTTCCAGGGTTTCGCGGCGGTTGAGGGTGTCGTCGTTGCCGAAGCCGTCCTGGGCGTCGGAGAAGCCCATGGCGCGGCGGGCACCGTGCGAGCCAGCCTGGCCACCGTAGGCGGCGGCGAGGGCCGGGGGCATGTCGTCGTAGAAGAAGCTGATGGGAACATCGAGCACGCGGGACAGGTCGAACAGCCGCGATGCGCTGACGCGGTTCACGCCGCGCTCGTATTTCTGCACCTGCTGGAAGGTGAGGCCGAGCGCTTCGCCGAGGCGTTCCTGCGACATGCCCATCAAGGTGCGACGCAGCCGCATGCGCATGCCGACATGGGTGTCGATCGGGCTCTGCTTGTGCTCCTTGTCCACCTTGTCGTCGATCGGCTTCTGCTCGAAGTCGTCGTTGCCTGCTTGATGTGCCATCTGCCCAATGTCCGACCGCTGCAGGCAATGGGAAACGGAGCGCCTGTCCGCGTGTTACGGTTGGTTCGCGTCTGTTTTCTATTGCCTATGGTTGTCGCAAAGGTTAACGGCACAACCCTAAATCGTCAACGTTTGGATCGAATTCCAGTGTGAACGATTAAGGAGCGTTACGGCGGCGCAGGGCCAGGCCCAGCAGAAGTGACAGCAGGGCCAGGGCCAGCGGTATCCACAGGCCAAGGCGGGCGAACGGCGTGGCCGGCAGTTTGCCCGGCAGTTGCACCAGCAGCACGCCGCGCTCGCCCATGCCGAGGCGGCCGAGTTCGCGGCCGCGGGCGTCAAAACCCGCTGTGATGCCGGTGTTGGCGGCGCGCATCACCGGCAGGCCTTCCTCCACCGCGCGCATGCGAACGGCGGCCAGGTGCTGGCGCGGGCCGGTGGAGTTGCCGAACCAGCTGTCGTTGGTGACGTTGACCATCCAGTCCGGACGATCGGCCTCGTTGACGACGAAGCCGGGGAAGATCGCCTCGTAGCAGATCAAGGCACCCGCCGGCGGCACGCCGGGCATGCGCAGGGTGAGCGGGCCGGTGCCTTTGGCCAGCCCCTCGCCCGGCAGCAGCTTGACCGAGACCGGCATCCAGTCCGGGATGTATTCGCCGAACGGCACCAGGTGCCATTTGTCGTAGATGGCGGGCACCGGGCCGGGGCCGTAGACGGCGACCAGGCTGTTGCGCAACCGGTGATCGTCGTCAAAGCGCAGGCTGCCGACCAGGGCGGGGCCGCTGGCGGACTCGGCGACGGCGGCGCGGGCGCCGGGGTCTGAGTCGATAAGGAAGGGGCTGGCGGTTTCCGGCCAGACCACGACGGTGGATTTGCCGGCGGCCTCGGTGATGCCCTGCTCGGTGAGGCCGAGGTAGCGGCGGAAGGAGTCGACGTAGAACGCGCGGTCGGCTTTTTGGCCCTGGGTGACGTTGCCCTGCACCAGCACCACCGTGAGGTCAGGCCCCTGAGGCACCGGGCGCGCGAGTTGCCAGAAGCCGAAGCCGGCCCAGACTGCCAGCAGTGCGGCGCCGCCGATCAGGCCACGGCGGCCCAGCGTCGGCGTGCAGGCGAGCAGGATGGTCAGCAGCGTCAGGCCATGCACGCTGATCAGCGCGGCCGGCTGGATGAACACATCGCCGAAGGCGCCGGGCACCGTCCAGACGCTGCCGAACAGGTTCCAGGGAAAGCCGGTGGCGACGAATTGCTGGGCCAGGCCCATCAGCGTCCAGCCGCCGGCGAGCACCAGCACGCGGGCGGGGCCTTGGGGCATCCGCGAGGCGAGCAGGCAGGGCAGTGCGATGAACGGCGACAGCACCACCGCCAGCATCGGCACCGCGAACGGCACCAGCCACCAGAAATGCGCGACGTCGAACAGGATCGCCTCGGTAATCCAGTAGAGCCCGACCAGATGGTGGCCGATGGCGAACCAGAAGCCGACAAGCAAAGCCCGGCGCGGTGTGGTTTTGTCGAGCAGGGCCAGCAGGGCCGGGAAGGCCAGCAGCAGCACCGGCAGCGCGTGGAACGGTGGCAGCGCCAGGGCCGACAGCACGCCAAAACCGGCCGCGGCCGCAAGGCGCTTGCGGCCCTGCGGGGAACTCAAAGCCGTCAACACGCGCATATTCTATCCTCTGACGATCCGCTCTTGCGGCACCGGCTGCCCGCACAGCGCCCATGCGATGCATTCCGCCGCCATCACGCCCATGCTGACCAGCGAAGCCTCGGTGACACCGCTGATATGGGGCGTGGCGATGACCTTGGAGTGGCGGCGCAGCGGGTTGTCGAGCGCCGGGGGCTCGCCTTCGAACACGTCCAGCGCGGCGCCGGCGAGGTGGCCGCTGTCGAGGGCTGCGGCGAGGGCTGCCTCATCGACGATGCCGCCGCGGGCGGTGTTGATCACCATGGCACCCTTCGGCAACCGCGCCAGGGCGGCGGCGTCGATCAGGTGATGGGTGGCTGATGTCAGCGGGCAGTGCACCGAGAGCGCGTCGGCGTTTTCCAGCAGCGCGTCCAGCGACGGCGCCAGGGTGACGCCGGGCAATATGGTTACACGCTGGCTGGGGGCGAAGGCGGCGACGATCATGCCGAACGCCTGCGCCATCGGCACCACCGCCTGGGCGATGCCGCCGAAGCCGACCAGGCCGAGCCGTAGGCCTTCGAGGTCGCGCACGCTGGCGGTGGGGTCGCGCCAGCGTCCTTCGGCGATATCGACGCCGAGCGGGCGGAAGCCCTTGGCCAAGGCCAGGATCATCGCCAGCGTGTGCTCGGCGACGGCGCGGGTGTTGGAGCCGGTGGAGCGGGTGACGAGAATGCCGCGCGCGGTGGCGGCGGCGATATCGACGTCATCAACGCCGACGCCGTGGCGGGCGACCACCCGGAGCTTCGGCGAGGCATCCATCGCGGCGATGCTGACCGGGCCCTGGCGGGTCAGGATCGCATCGGCCTGCACGGACGCGGTCAGCGCCGCGACCTCCTCGGCTGATGGGTATGGGCGCATGTAGTGGATGGCGCAGCCGGCGGCGTGGAGAATGTCCACCGCCGGCTGCGCCAGGAAGCCCGAGGTCATGATGACGTTGAAACGCGCCGGCGCGGCGTCGCTCTCGGCCAGGCTCATTCAGCGGTGTCGCGGGTCTGGCGGCCGTAGTGGCGGAGGTATTTCTCGGTCACCAGTTCGGTTTTCACCACCACGGCAACGTCGGTGGTGTTGAACTGGGTGTCGATGACGGCACCGTCGCCGACGAAGCCGCCGAGCCGCAGGTAGCCTTTCACCAGCGGCGGCAGGCCGGCCAGGGTGCGCCTGGCATCCAGCGTGGCGGGGTCCATCCGGCGCATTTCGATGAAGCGTGATTCGAGCGCGCGCGGGCGGATCTCCTCGGGTGCGAGGTGGTTGGCATAGAGATAGGTGAGTCGCTCGGCGTTCTCGTCGGGGTCGATGCCCGGCAGGCTGGCGCAGCCGAACATCAGGTCGATGCTGTGCAGGTTGACGTAGGCGGCGATGCCGCTCCACAGCAACTGCATGGTGGCGCGGCCGCGGTGCTCGAGGTTTACGCAGGAGCGGCCAAGTTCGAGGATGCTACCCGGAAACGATAACATCTTTGAAATGTCATACTCATCGGCCGAATAAAACCGCCCGACACGGGCTGCGGCCTCTCTGCGGATCAATCGGTAGGTGCCGACGACGGCGTCGGGGCCATCGCCCATCTGGTGATCCATCACCAGCAAGTGATCGGCGACGGCATCGTAGGCATCGACATCGCGCAGACTGCGGGCCGCTTCCGGGTCCGGCCTGGCGCCCATTTCCTGGTAGAACACCCGGTATCGCAACGCCTGCACGGCGTCGATTTCCGCGGGAGAAGTGGCGATTCTGACACCGAGATTACCGGCGCGCAGCTCGCCGAAGCCTTCAAGGCTCGGCGCGAAAGGGGTCGTGGTGTCGAGCATGGGGTGCGCTGGTTCGATCATCGTGAGGCGCCGCTTTCGCGGATGCCGGTGTCTGCGGGGATATCGGTGTGGTCCTGGGTCGGCTGCGGCCTGGCGGTACCACGGGGGTGCTTCGCAGGCTCGGGAGCCACATCAGGCCTACGGCCGAAAAGTTCAAGTCGGGCTGACACCAATTTGAAACCTAACCGCTCGGCAATCTCGTTCAGCATGCGCTCGTGCGCAGGTTCCTCGAACTCGATCACGCGGCCGGTGTCGACATCGATCAGGTGGTGGTGGTGGCCGTGTTCGGTCGGCTCATAGCGCGCACGCCCGCCGCCGAAGTCGCGACGCTCCAGGATACCCTTCTCCTCCAGCAGCCGCACGGTGCGGTAGACGGTGGCGATCGAGATCCGATTGTCCAGGGCGGTGGCGCGGCGATAAAGCTCTTCGACATCGGGGTGATCGCCCGGCTCGGACAGGACCTTGGCAATGGTCCGGCGCTGGCCGGTCATTTTCAGCCCCTTCTCGATGCACAGACGCTCGATCCGGCTTTCCATCAGCCCCCCAAATCCAACCGCCAAACAGGACCGCCCAAATATCGGGGCAGCCTCACCAAACGACACGACACCAGCCCGTGCGCATGGGGCCGGTCGGTCGACGGTCAGGCGATCAATCCTGGATGGCGTAGCCGATCTGGTGCACTGCTGTCCAATCGAAGCCGCGCGGCGAACCGCTGCGGCTTCGTGGAACGGTTCCTAGCCGCGCTTGCGTCCCTTGGTGCCGAGGCCGATCTGCTTGGCCAGCGTGGAGCGGCGGCTGGCGTAATCCGGGCACACCATCGGGTAATCCGGCGACAGGCCCCAGCGGACGCGATAGGCTTCCGGCGTGAGGTTATACGCGGTCTTGAGATGGCGCTTGAGCATTTTCAGCTTCTTGCCGTCCTCAAGGCAGACGATGTAATCGGGGAACACCGATTTCTTCACCGGAACCGCAGGCACCAGCTTATCGGGCACTGCGGGCGCCAGGGCAACACCACTCAGGCTGCGATAAACATCCTGAATCAGCGCTGGCAGCGAGCTCGCTGCGACGGCATTGTTGGCGACATGTGCCGAGATGATCTCGGCAGTCAGGGCGAGTACATCCACGTTGGGTTCAGCGTCTGACATGACCATACCTCTCCAGGGCTTATTTGTTGGCGATATTGAGATCTGCCCAGGTGTTTCGCAATGTAAAACTTTCGGTATGCAAACTAAATTGATATGAATCAAGATATCCCCGACGACTCCCACCGTGGCGCTCCGGAAACCGGCGTAAATCCGCCAATTTCCACGAAATGGACAATTGATGTAACCGCGGACATGTGTCCTATGACCTTCGTGCGAACCCGCCTGGCACTCGACCGGATGCCCGCCGGCGCCATTCTGTTGGTGCGGCTGCGCGGTGAGGAACCCCGTCGCAACGTTCCGCGCACCGCTGTTGCCCAGGGCCATCAGGTGCTGGGCGAGACCACCGATGCCGAGGGCGTGACCTCGCTATGGATCCGGCGCGGCTGAGGCCGGGGCGGGCGCAAGGTTCAGCCGCAGCACCAGCGCGTCCATCCCCTGCGCGTAATAGCCGCGCCTCAGACCGACCTGGGTGAAGCCGAGCCCGGCATACAGAGCCCGGGCGGCGGTGTTGGTGTCGGCGACTTCCAGCAGCATCGCGGTGGCGCCGAATTGCGCGGCGCGGGCGACGGCGGCCTGCAGAAGCTTGCGGGCGAGGCCTTGGCGCCGGGCCTGCGGCACCACCGCGAGGGTCAAGATTTCCGCTTCATCGGCCGCCACCCGTGCCAGCACGAAGCCATCCGGCCCGGCCAGCAGGCCGAAGGCGCCGGGCAGGCCGAGTTGCAGGGCCAAGGCATCCGCCCCCCAACGCTGTTTCGGCTCGAAGGCGGCGGCGTGAACGGCTGCCATCGCCGGGCCGTGGGCGATGCTGGCCGGGATCAATTCGGTCATGGCGACGGCGGCGGCCTGAGTCCGCCGGCCGGCAGCTTGGCTTCGGGCGGATCGATATAGAGCGGCATCGCTTCCAACGGCGGCAGTTCGGCGCACAGTCGCCGGGCGCCGACGGCTGCGACGTGCTCGATGCGCGGCAGCCGGGCATCGGTCAGCCGCACATCGAAGCCCCGGCTGGCGAGGCGAGCGGCAACCGCGATGGCGGCGTCTCCGGCGAGCGCGACCGGGCCGTCGGGGTTCGCCAGCGCGTCGAGCTGCCAGGGCCTGACCTGGCCGTTGATGGACAGGAACACCCGGGCGCGCCTGCTGTCGATCGCGGTCCATAATGTGCGGCCGGCCAGCGGCTGGGGGCTGAGGTCGATCTCGGATTGCAGCGCCTCGGCGACGGTGACGCCGACAACCCGGCATTGTCCGGCGGCGAGGCCGTGCGCGAGGGCGATGGCGCTGCGCAGGCCGGTGAAGCTGCCGGGGCCGACGGTGACGGCCACGCCCTCCAGCCGCGCGCCGGGCGGCAACGCGCGCAGGACATCTTCGAGCATCGGCGCCAACAGCGCCTGTTGGCCGCGCGAGGAGGCGACGGTGCGGCTGGCCATCACCACGCCGTCTTGCACCAACGCCACCGAACAACGCGCCAGGGCCGCATCGAGAGCCAGAATTCTCATGGCCGAAAGATACGAGCGTGGGTGGCATAATCCTAGCCGCCGCGTTGCAATGCCGGGGTGCTCAAGGGAAGATGGCCGACGTTTGGCAAAGGCTGCTTCATGGACAAGATCATCATCACCGCCGGCCCGCACCGTTTCACCGCGCGCTTCGAGGACGCCGCCGCGCCCAAGACCTGTGCGAAGTTCCGCAGCCTGCTGCCTTACAAGGAGCGCATCATCCATGTGCGCTGGAGCGGCGAATCGTGCTGGATTCCGCTGGGCGATCTTGATCTGGGCCTGGGTTACGAGAACCACACCTCGTTCCCGGCTCCGGGGCAGATCCTGCTGTATCCCGGCGGCATCAGCGAGACCGAGATCCTGTTTCCCTATGGCAGCGTGTGTTTCGCCAGCAAGGTAGGCCAGCTCGCCGGCAACCATTTCCTGACGGTGCTCGACAATCTCGAGAACCTGGCAACCCTCGGCAAGATGACATTGTGGCAGGGCGCCCAGGACATCACCTTCGCCTATGCTTGAACATGTGACCGAGGCGGACGGTGTGTTGCTCGACATCGTCTACGCCACCGATCGGGTGTTCACCGGCCGCGCCGTCTACACGCGGCCGGTGGCGCTGCTGCTGCCGGAGGCGAAGGCGCTGCTGGCGTTGGCCGTCGGCATGGCGGCGGCGCTGGGTCTGCGACTGAGGATCTTCGACGCCTACCGTCCGATCGAGGCGCAGTGGGCGCTATGGAATGCCGCCACCGACAAGCGTTTCGTGTCCGATCCGCGCAAGGGCGGCATTCACCCGCGCGGGGCGGCGGTGGATCTGACGCTGGTCGATGCCGATGGCGCCGAGCTGGACATGGGCTGCGGGTTCGATGATTTCACCGCCCGCGCCGCCCATGGCTGCCTGGAGATTTCGATCGAAGCCCAACGCAACCGGGCAATCCTGCTGGGGATCATGACGGCGGCGGGGTGGGATCACTATCGGCTGGAGTGGTGGCACTACCAGTTGTTCGACTGCCGGCGTTATCCGCCGCTGTCGGCGTCCGCGGTGCCGGAGGGGCCGATGTAGGGTCGCACGACGATGCGGGCCGGGGTTGAACCCCGGCCCTCGTCGGATCAGGCGAGAATGCAGGCTTCGTCGAACGACAGGCGCGGCGCGCGCGGGAACAGCACCGACTCGTCGCCATGGCCGAGATTGATCAGGAAGTTGGACTTCCAGCCGTGGCCGGCCAGGAACGCCTCGTCCACCTTCGCCTTGTCAAAGCCGCTCATCGCACCGCTGTCGATGCCGAGCGCGCGGGCGGCCATGATCAGATAGGCGCCCTGCAGCGTGCTGTTGCGAAACGCGGTCTCCTCGGCGAGGGCCGGGTTGCCGGAGAACCAGGCGCGGGCGTCGGCGTGCGGGAACAGCTTGGGAAGCTGCTCGTAGAACTTCGGGTCGTAGGCGACGATGACGGTAACCGGGGCGGTCATGGTCTTGTCCAGGTTGCCGGCCGACAGCGCGGGCTTCAGCTTTTCCTTGGCCTCGGGCGTGCGCACGAAGATGAAACGGGCGGGGCAGCTGTTGGCCGAGGTCGGGGCCATCTTCACCAGATCGTAGATCGCCTGGAGTTCGGCGTCCGAAACAGGCTTGTCGGTCCACTTGTTCTGCGTGCGCGCGGCGGTGAACAGCGCGTCGAGGGCGGTGTGATCAAGGCTCATGGAAATTCCTTACGTTCGGCGTCGAACGATGGGGGATTTATAAGGTCAGGCGGCCTGGATCAAGCCAGGACCTGTTCGACCCGCGTCACTTCCGGAACGTAGTGGCGCAGCATGTTCTCGATGCCGTGCTTCAGCGTCGCCGAGCTGGACGGGCAGCCGCTGCAGGCGCCCTGCATGTGCAGGCGCACCACGCCGTCGCGGTAGCCGCGGAAGACGATGTCGCCGCCGTCAGACGCCACGGCGGGGCGCACGCGGGTGTCCAGCAGCTCCTTGATCTGGGCGACGATCTCGGCGTCTTCCGGCGAGACGTCTTCCAGCGCTGCTTCGTCTTCGCCTTCGATCACCGGAAGGCCGGCGACGAAATGCTCCATGATCACGCCGAGCACCTGCGGCCGCAGGCTGGCCCAGCCGAGCTCGTCGGTTTTGGTGACGGTGATGAAATCACCGCCGAGGAACACCCGGGTCACGCCGTCCAGCGCGAAGATCGAGGTGGCGAGCAGGCTGCGGGCGGCGGCCTCGGCAGAGGCGAAATCGGCGGTGCCGGCGCCCATCACATCGCGCCCCGGCAGGAACTTCAGCGTGGCGGGGTTGGGCGTGCCTTCGGTCTCGATGAACATGGCCTGATCCTGAAAAGCGGACCTTGTCGGTCCTGTTCTGGAAAAATCGGACAGGTGAGGCCAAAGTGCAAGAGCCACGCCGCTGCGGATGCTTGCTTTCTTTCGGTTGTTCTCGCATGTCCGGCCTGCGACCGGGCATATCGGGGGTATCATGGCTCTGCACAGGCGGTTGTTTTTGGGTGCGCTGGCAACGCTGCCGATGGCCAGGCTGGCCTGGGGCGAGACCGCGCACCGGTTGACCATCCTGCACATGAACGATTTTCACAGCCGACACGAGCCGGTGGATGGCCGCGCCCTCGGCTGCAAGCCGGGCGCGAAGGCGGATTGCCTCGGCGGCGTGGCGCATCTGGCGTCAGCACTGTTCGCTGAGCGGGCGGCAGCCGAGGCGGCCGGGCGCAGCGTGTTGCTGGTGGATGCCGGCGACCAGTTCCAGGGCAGCCTTTTCTACACCGCCTGGCACGGCGAGGTTGAGCTGGCCGTCATGCATGTGCTTGGCACCGAGGCGATGGCGGTGGGCAACCACGAGTTCGACAACGGGCCGGAGACGCTGGCCCGCTTCGTGAAGGCGGCGAAATTCCCGGTACTGTCGGCCAATATCGACGCCTCCGCCGATCCGGCGCTGGCGGGGCTGCTGCGGGCGTCGATGCGGATCAACAAGGCGGGGCTGGAGATCGGCATCGTCGGGCTGACCACGCTGCAGACCGCCACCACCTCCTCGCCCGGCCCGCATGTGCTGTTTGCGGAGCCGGCGCCGATCCTGGCCGCCGAAGCCGCTGCCCTGCGTGGCGCTGGGGCGAAGCTGGTGATCGCGTTGTCGCATCTGGGGGTGGATGAGGACCGGGCGCTGGCGGGGCATGCGCCGGGGGTGGATGTGTTCGTCGGTGGGCACTCGCACACGCTGCTGTCTGACAGCGAAGCCGGCGCTGCCGGGCCGGCGCATGCGGCCTATTCCGGGCCGGCCGGGCGCGCCGTGGTGGTGCAGGCGGCGTGCTATGGGCGGTATTTCGGCAGGCTCGACCTCGATGTCGCGGTCGACGGCACTGTGCTCGCCTATGGCGGCGATACCCGGCACATCGGGCTTGATCTGCCGGAACATCCGGAAGTTGCCGCCATCGTGGCGTCCTATGCCGTGAAGCTCGACCAGGTGCGCCGACGTGTTGTGGGACACGCGCCGGAGGCCTTGGGGATCAACACCTGCCGTATCGGCGAGTGCGCGCTCGGCAGTTTCGTGGCCGAGGCGTTGCTGGGATCGGTGGAGCATGCCGATGTCGCGATCTTCAACGCCGGCGGGCTGCGCACCGGCTTGCCTGCCGGGGACATCACCTTGGGCGATGTGCTGACCATGCTGCCGTTCGGCAACACGGTGGCCACGTTGAGGCTGAAGGGGGCGGATTTGCTGCAGGCGCTTGCCAACGGCGTTGGACGCGCGGGCTATGGCGGGTTTCCGCAGGTGGCGGGGATGCGCCTGCGCTGGAATCCGCTGGCGGAGGCCTCGGCGCGGCTGGGCGTGGTTGAAATCCGCAATCCCGACGGCAGCTTCGCCCGGCTGGACCCGGAGCGGGTCTATTTCGTGGTGACCAACAATTTCATGCGCACCGGCGGCGACGGCTATGGCGCGATGCGCGACCACGCGATCGACCCGTACGACACCGGGCCGGGGGTGGACGAGGTGGTGGCCGCTGCCATCGCCCGCTCCAACGGGCTGCAGCCGGCAACCGACGGGCGGATCGGGCTGGAATAGCTTCCAGCCCGATGGCTGGCTACTGCTGCGGCGAGAACGACGTCGGCGTCAGGAACACGTTTTCCTGCTTGAGCAGGTAGCCCTTCTCCTTCGAGATGCTGATGAATTCCTGCCAGGCCGGATCCTTCGCCATCGCGGCGCGGCGCTGTTCGCGGTCGCCCTGGCTGTCGAAGCGCCACATGTGGACAACGGTGTTGAGCGGGCCTTCGGCGACGGTGTACCAGCCCAGGCAGGTGCCCAGGTACTTCTGTTGCAGGGGCCAGGCGAGCTCCTGATAAAGCTTCACGTAGTCGGCGAGCATGCCGGGCTTCACGGTGTAGGTGCGCTGGTCAACGATCATCGGCGGTTCTCCCTGGGGAATTGTTGTTACTTTTTCACCGGCTCGACGCCGCCCGCGGGCAGGCCGGAGCGGGTGCGAACGCACTCGCGGATGTATTTGTTGCGGGCCGTGTTATAGCCTTCCTTGAAATTCTGCGGCACCGGCGCCGTCGCCATCTGCACATACAGCGCCTTGATGTTCGGATCGGCATCGGCTGCTTTTTCGCAGGCGGGCTGCTCAGGGCCGAGGTCTGGCTTGGGCGGCGGCAGCATGGGGTTGCAGCCGGCAAGCGTGAGCATCGCCATCGCGGCCAGGCTGGTACGTAGAATACCGGCGCGCAGGATCTTGTCAGGCGTCATGCTGCGTTGATCCAATCTTCGATGAGCCGGCGGGCGATGCTGTCGGCGCGCGGCAGGGAAATGCCGTGTTCGGCGGGCACCCGAAGCTGGGCGCGGGTGAACCAGCGGGCATCGACGATCTCGTTGGGGTCGATGGTGATCTCGGTGCTCAGCGCCTCGGCGTGAAAGCCCAGCATGATCGAGGCGGGGAACGGCCAGGGCTGGCTGGAATGGTAGAACACCCGGCCGACGCGAATGCCGGCTTCCTCGAACACCTCGCGCACCACGGCTTCCTCCAGGCTCTCGCCGGGCTCCACGAAGCCGGCCAGGGTGGAATACATCGTGCTGTTGGGAAACCGCGCGGAATGGCCGAGCAGTGCCTGGTCGCCGTTGGTGACCAGCATGATGACGGCGGGGTCGGTGCGTGGAAAATGCTGGGCGCCGCATTGCAGGCACACCACCGAATGCCCGGCGCTGCGCGGCTCGCACTTGCCGCCGCAGACGCCGCAGAAGCGGTGACGGCTGCGCCAGTGCATCAGCCCACGGGCATGGGCCAGGATGGCGGCGGCGTCGCGGCCGAGCAGGCCGGCGGTGGCGCGGATGTCGGTGAGGATGCCCAGGCTTTCCGGCAGCAGCGGCAGTGGGTCTTCGATCTCGCTGATGTCGAAGGTGACATAGGGTGTTTCGCCCTCCAACCCGAGCACGGCCCAGCTGGTGCTGGCGGCGAAGGCGGCGGCGGCCTGCGCGCGGGTGAGGAACACCGCCTCGGGCTTGCCCTCGGCCACGCCACGCATCAGGCTGCGGGCGCGCCAGACGGGCACGTAAAGCGCGGTTTCGCTGGCGAGTGCCGCCTGCACAAAGGCGGCGTCGTCACGCTTGTCGGACACCCGATCGAGCGGGCTGCCGGTGTAGACATTGGCGCGGCTGGCTGGAATGGGGCGCACGGGACATCCTGCGGAGGGGCGGGCGGGAAACTGCCACGCGCGGCCTTCCTGAGCAACTAAGCGGGTTCGGGATTTCAACCGGCGCCGGATTGCTCTAACTGCACCGCCATGCTCCGTGGCATCCTCACTGTTGGTGGCTGGACTCTGGCCAGCCGCCTGCTCGGCTTTCTGCGCGATGTGCTGATCGCCGCCCTGTTGGGCGCCGGGCCGTTGGCGGATGGGTTCTTTGTTGCCAACAAATTGCCCAATCTGTTCCGGCGGCTGTTCGGCGAGGGGGCGTTCAACGCGGCCTTCGTGCCGTCTTTCACCGCGCTGCTGGAAACCGAGGGGGCGGAATCGGCGGCGCATTTCGCCGAGGAGGCCATCGGGGTGATGGCGTTCTGGTTGTTCGGCATCACTATCCTGGCCGAGCTGTTCATGCCGCAGATCATGGTTTTCTACGTCGCCGGCTACGCTGATCGGCCGGATATGCTGGCGTTGGTGACCACGCTGTCGCGCATCACGTTTCCCTATATGCCGCTGATCTGCCTGACGGCGCTGATGTCTGGCGTGCTGAACGGGTTGGACCGGTTTGCCGCCGCGGCTGCTGCTCCGGTGGTTTACAATCTGGTGTCGATCGGCTGCATGCTGGGGCTGGTTGGCTTTGTTCCGACCATCAGCCACGCGCTGTCCTGGGGTGTTTCGGTGTCTGGCGTGTTTCAGCTGGCGCTGGTGGCCTGGGCGGTGCGGATGGCGGGGATGCGGCTGCATATGGTGCGGCCGAAGCTGTCGCCGCGGATTCGCACGCTGATGCGCAAGATGGCACCCGGGTTGGTGGGTGCTGGGGTGACGCAGCTCAATCTGGCAATGGATGTGCTGATCGCCTCGTTCCTGCCGGCGGGCACGCAGTCGGTGCTGTATTACGCCGATCGGATCAACCAGTTGCCGCTGGGGATTATCGGCACCGCCGTGGGCACCGCGATGCTGCCGACGTTGTCGCGCCAGGTGGCGGCGGGGGTGGGGACGGCGGCTGTCGATACGCTGAACCGGGCGATCGAATACGCGCTGGTGCTGACGATTCCGGCGGCGATGGCGTTGATCATGGTGGCCGAGCCGATTGTTTGGGTGCTGTTCGGCCGGGGTGCGTTTACCCCGCACGCGGCGTTTTTGTCGTCGCAGTCGCTCGCCGCCTATGCGCTGGGGTTGCCGGCGTTTGTGCTGGCGAAGGTGTTGGTGCCGGCGTTTTTCGCGCGGGGCGATACCGGCACCACGGTGCGCTGGGGGTTGATCGCGGTTGGGCTCAATCTGGCGCTGAACTTCGCCTTCATGGTGCCGCTGCAGCACATCGGCCCGGCGCTGGCGACGAGTGTGGCGGCGTGGTTCAACGTGATTTCGCTGGGGGCTATTCTCTACCGTCGCGGCCATTTCGCGCCGGACGCCGAATTGAGCCGGCATGTGCCGCGGATGGCGGTGGCGGCGGTGGCGATGGCTGGCGTGCTGTGGGAGTTGCAGCGCCTGGTGTATGCGCCGGTGGCGATGGGTCCGCTGAAATGGGTGGGGCTGGCGGCGCTGGTGGCCGGCGGGATGATCGCCTATTTCGGGGCGGGGCAACTGACCGGGGCGTTCGACCTGCGGCTGGTGCTCGGCAGGCTTCGGCGCAGGCGCGCTTGACCGCACCGGCGATAGACCGGACAAAAGCCGTTCATATCAGCGGACGGCCACCCCATGCAGCGGATCTTCTCGGGCATCCAGCCCACCGGCGTTCCCCATCTCGGCAATTATTTGGGCGCCATCAAGAACTGGGTGGCGCTGCAGGCCAGCCATGACTGCCTGTTCTGCGTGGTGGACCAGCATGCGATCACCGCGCCGTTCGACCACAAGACCCTGGCTGGTTCCACGCGCGACCTCGCGGCGGCGCTGATGGCCTGCGGCCTGGACACCAAGAAGGACATCCTGTTCCACCAATCCGCGGTGCACGCGCATGTGCGGCTCGGCTGGATTTTCACCTGCGTGGCGCGGATGGGCTGGCTGAGCCGGATGACCCAGTTCAAGGACAAGGCCGGCAAGGATCGCGAGAATGTTTCGACCGGGCTGTTCACCTATCCGAACCTGATGGCCGCCGATATCCTGGCCTATCACGCAACGCGGGTGCCGGTGGGCGATGACCAGAAGCAGCATCTGGAGCTTGCCAACGATATCGCGGCGAAGTTCAACCACGATTTCGAGTGCGATTTCTTCAAGACCATCGAGCCGTTGATCCTCGGCCCGGCGGCGCGGGTGATGAGCCTGCGCGATGGGGCGAAGAAGATGAGCAAGTCGGATGCCTCCGACCAGAGCCGCATCAACCTGACCGATGACGCCGACACCATCGCCACCAAGATCAAGCGGGCCAAGACCGATCCGGAGCCGTTGCCGTCTGAGGCGGAAGGGCTGGAGGGGCGGCCGGAAGCGCGCAACCTGGTGGGTATCTATGCGGCGCTGGCCGACACCGACCACGCCGGCGTGCTGCGGCAGTTCGGCGGCAAGGGCTTTGGGGCGTTCAAGGGTGAACTCGCCGATTTGCTGGTGGTGAAGCTGGCGCCGATCGCCGAAGAGACCCGGCGTTTGCTGGCCGATCCCGGCTATGTCGATGGCGTGCTGCGGGACGGT
>Ga0316222_1003554_pt1 | contig 15160 bp, 13 predicted proteins | sample TBH18011metaG_FD_206008 | JGI IMG/M metagenome (GOLD analysis project Ga0316222, IMG submission 206008) | Freshwater microbial communities from Trout Bog Lake, Wisconsin, USA - TBH18011 | ecosystem: Environmental > Aquatic > Freshwater > Lake > Hypolimnion/Profundal zone | place: USA: Wisconsin...
CCACCACCTTTCCGCTTGAGCTTTCGACCGAAGAAGTGCGGCTGGAAGGTCATCGCCTGTTCGTCGGCATCGGCCGCGACATCACCCAGCGCAAGATCACCGAATTGGCGCTGCGTGAAACCGAACAGCGCCTCAGGGCCATTGCCGCCAACATGCCGGGAATGGTGTTCCAGCGCCTGCTGCGGCCGAGCGGCGTGCTGGAATTCAGCTATGTCAGCGAAGGTTGCCGCGACGTGCTCGGCCTCGATCCCGAGGATCTGGTCGCCGATCCGCAGCAATTTCTCAAGGCGCTGTCATCGGAAGAGCGCCAGCGCTTCCTTGCCGCGCTGGGCAAATCGGCCCGAACCCTCGAACCGTTCGAGGAGGAAATGGCGGTAATCGACGGCGACGGCCGCCGCCGTTGGCTGCGGGGCCAGTCGCGGCCGCTGGTGCGCGACAGCGGCGACGTGGTGTGGGACGGCGTGCTGCTCGACGTCACCGACCGCAAGGTGGCGGAACAGCGCCTCTCGTTCCTGGCCTATTACGACCCGTTGACCCGGCTGCCCAACCGCGCCGCCTTCCTCGAGCGTTTCGCCACCGCCCGCGAGCAGGCGCGCCAGCGCCACACCCTGCTCGGCGTGGTGTCCTTGGGGATCGACCGCTTCGGCATCATCAACGCCACCATGGGCCATTCGGTTGGCGACCAGGTGCTGATCGCCGCCGCCGACGTGTTGCAGGCCGGCATGGGTCGTGGCGACAGCATGGCCCGCGCTTCGGGCGACCGCTTCCTGCTGCTGATCACCGGCCTCGATTCGCGCCGCGACATGCAGGAGGCGATCGAGCGCCTGCACGCCTTGGCCCAGACCAGCGTCACTGCCGCCGGCGAGCGCTTCGACCTGTCATCCAGCCTGGGCGCCGCCGTCTATCCCCGCGACGGCGAGGACGCCGAGACGCTGATCCGCAACGCCGACGCCGCCCTCCAGCGCGCCAAGACGCAGGGGCCGGCGACGCTGCAGATCTTCACCAAGGAAATGAGTTCGCGGGCGGCCAAGACGCTCAGCCTGCAGACCAAGTTGCGCCGCGCCCTCGACAACAACGAATTGGTTCCGTTCTACCAGCCCCAGGTCGATCTCAACACTGGCCTGGTGGTCGGCATGGAGGCGCTGGTGCGCTGGCAGAGCCCCGAGCTCGGCATGGTCTCGCCCGCCGAGTTCATTCCGGTGGCCGAGGAATCCGGGCTGATCGACGGCGTCTGCGAGGTGATGCTGACCGAGTGCTGCCGCCAGAACAAGGAATGGCAGGCCATGGGCTATACCCCCATGCCGGTGGCGGTCAACGTCTCGGGCCGCCAGTTCCAATACGCAAGGCGCCTGCTCAATACGCTGGAATCGGTGCTGTCCAGCTCGGGCCTTGAGCCGCGCTACCTGGAGATCGAGCTGACCGAAAGCTCGGCGATGCGCGACGCCGACAACGCCATCGCGGTGGTGCAGCAGATCAAGGAGATGGGCATCGCCTGCGCCATCGACGATTTCGGCACCGGCTATTCCTCGCTCAGCGTGCTGAAGCGCTTCCCCATCCACAAGCTGAAGATCGACCGCAGCTTCGTGATGGACGTCATCTCCGATCCCAACGACGCCGCCATTGTCGACGCCATCATCGCCATGGCCCGCGCCTTGAAGCTGAAGACGGTGGCTGAGGGCGTCGAGCACCGCGCCCACCTGGAATTCCTCCACTCGCTGGGCTGCGACCAGATGCAGGGCTATTTCTTCAGCAAGCCGCTGCCGGCCGACCAGATGGGCCAACTGCTGGCCGACGGCCGCCGGCTCGAGGTGCACCAGCCGGCCCAGCGCATTCCCGCCGAATAACGAAACCGCTTCCCCACCCCCCCACGCTTCCTCCGTTGGGCGCTTTCCACCCGCGCGTGGGCAGGCTATCTTGACGCCATGACCGAAGCTGCCATCCCTTACCGCGTCCTCGCCCGCAAGTACCGGCCGACCGATTTCGCCGGGCTGATCGGCCAGGAGGCGATGGTTCGCACCCTGAGCAACGCCATCCAGTCGGGGCGCCTGGCCCACGCCTTCGTGCTGACCGGGGTGCGGGGCGTCGGCAAGACCACCACGGCGCGGATCATCGCCCGCGCCCTGAACTGCGTCGGCCCCGACGGCACCGGCGGGCCGACCATCGACCCCTGCGGGGTGTGCGACCATTGCCGCGCCATCGCCGAGGACCGCCACGTCGACATCCTGGAGATGGACGCCGCCAGCCGCACCGGCGTCAACGACATCCGCGAGATCATCGACGGCGTCCGCTACCGCCCGACCAGCGCCCGCTTCAAAGTCTACATCATCGACGAGGTCCACATGCTGTCGACGCAGGCGTTCAACGCCCTGCTGAAGACGCTGGAGGAACCGCCCGAGCATGTGAAGTTCATCTTCGCTACCACCGAAATCCGCAAGATCCCAGTCACCGTGCTGTCGCGCTGCCAGCGCTTCGACCTGCGCCGGGTCGACATCGAGGTGCTGACCCGCCACTTCGCCGCCATCGTCGCCAAGGAAGGCGCCGAGATCGAGCCGGGCGGGCTGGCGCTGATCGCCCGCGCCGCCGATGGCTCGGTGCGCGACGGCCTGTCGCTGCTGGACCAGGCAATCAGCCATGGCGGCGGCAAGGTGGCCGAATCCCAAGTGCGCGACATGCTGGGGCTGGCCGACCGCGCCCGCGTCTTCGACCTGTTCCAGGCGGTGATGAAGGGCGACATCGCCCCGGCGCTGGATCAGATCGGCGAGCAATACGCACTTGGCGCCGATCCGGTGGTGGTGCTCCAGGACATGCTGGAGCTGACCCACTGGCTGACCCGGCTGAAGGTCACCCCCGACGCCGGCGAGTCGGGCGCCGCCTCTGAGACCGAACGGGTCAAGGGCGGCGAGATGGCGGCGACGCTATCGATGGCTCAGCTCAGCCGAGCCTGGCAAATGCTGCTGAAGGGTCTGGCCGAAACCCGCTCGGCGCCCAATCCGTTGCAGGCAGCCGAAATGGCGGTGGTGCGGCTGGCCTACGCCGCCGACCTGCCCAGCCCGGCCGAGGCGATCGAGCAATTGCGCACCAATCCACCGCAATCCCGGGGGCCGGGCGGAAGTGGGGGGGGCGCCCCCGCCCCCAGCCTCGGCAATGCCGCCATGGCCGTGGCCACGGCGCGAGTGGGCGAAAGCGCCCCCTCGGGCGGCCCCAGCGCCGCCCTCAAGCTGGCACCCGAGCCCATCGCGCTACCGCCTATGCCGGCCAGCTTCGCTGAGGTGGCGGCGCTGTGCATGGAGAAGCGCGAAGGCATCGTCGCCGCCCAACTGCGCCGTGACGCCCGCCTGGTCCGCTTCGCTCCCGGCCGCATCGAACTGCGCCTGGTCGACGAGCGCCGCAGCCACGAACTGCCGGCCAAGCTGTCGCGGCTGCTGGAAGACTGGACCGGACGGCGCTGGGTGGTGGCGGTCAACACCGTCGACGATGCCCAGCCGACCCTGGCCGAGCAGGAGGCCGAGACCGAAACCCGCCGCCGCGAGGACGCCGCCAGCCACCCGCTGGTCAAGGCGGTGCTGGCCGCCTTCCCCGGCGCCGGCATTGAGGCGGTGCGCGACGTCGCCGACGAGGTCGAAGCCGACGAAGGCGAGCTGGCGCTCGCCGAGGACGTCATCCCCGGAGAAGAGGAACCATGAAGAACCTTGGCAATCTGATGAAGCAGGCCCAGCAGATGCAGGGCAAAATGGCCGAGATGCAGACCAAGATGGCCGAGATGGAAGTCGGTGGCGCCGCCGGTGGCGGCATGCTGCAGGTTACCCTCAACGGCAAGCTGGAGCTGAAGAAGGTCACCATCGACAAGGCGCTGATGGTGCCGGACGACGTCGAGGTGCTGGAAGACCTGCTGGTCGCCGCCTTCAACGACGCCAAGTCCAAGGTCGAGGCCCAGCTTCAGGGCGAGATGTCCAAGCTGACCGGTGGCATCGACCTGCCGGCGGGATTCAAGCTGCCGTTCTGATGATCGGACCGGAACTCGAGCGCCTGATTCAATTGCTGGCGCGGCTGCCCGGATTGGGGCCGCGCTCGGCGCGGCGTGCCGCCCTGCATCTGGTCGACAAGCGCGACACGGTGATGATGCCGCTGGCCGAGGCGATGGCCGACGCCGCCGCCAAGGTGCGCACCTGCCCGGTCTGCGGCAATTTCGACACCGTCGAGCCCTGTGCCATCTGCTCCGATGTCAAGCGCGACCAGACCGCGATTTGCGTGGTCGAGGACGTCGCCTCGCTGTGGGCGATGGAACGCTCGGGCTGCTTCGCCGGCCGCTACCACGTGCTGGGCGGATTGCTGTCGGCGCTCGACGGCATCGGCCCGGAGGATCTTGGCATCAACCGGCTGGTGGAAAGGGTTCGCCGCGACGAGGTGCGCGAAATCATCCTCGCCACCCCCGCCACCGTCGAGGGCCAGACCACCGCCCACTACCTGGCCGACCGCCTGGCCACCACCGGCGCCACCATCTCGGGCCTGGCCCACGGCGTGCCGATCGGCGGCGAACTCGACTACCTCGACGACGGCACCATCAGCGCCGCGTTGCGGGCGCGAAGCAGCTTCACCAAGTAGCCCCCTGCTCAGTGCGAATGTTCGTGGCCGTCCAGCTCGGCGGCTGCGTGCTGATGTTCGTGCGGCTTCCAGGCATGACGGGAATCGTCGTGGGCGTGGATCGCCTCGGCCTCGTGGCCGTGGGGATGGCTGTGCTGATGCTGGTGGTCGTGAGCGTGGGTATGGGCATGGGCGTGGTCGTGGGCGGCGCCGTCATGGTCGTGCGGATGGCTGTGGACGTGGCTGTGCTCGTGGCCGTGGGCGTGGCGGTGTTCGTGGCTGTGGTTGCCGTGATGGCTGCCGTGCATGGCCACCCTCCTCAGGTAATCGCCTCAATCTCGTCATAGCGCTTGAGCCGGTAAATGACCAGCGAGGCCAGCCAGGCCAGGGCGAAGACGGCGACGATGCCGTAGCCGAACAGGCCGAAATTGTCGTTGATCGCCGCCACCGCCCGCCAGACCGGCCCGTCCAACCCCAGCCGATCGGCCGCCAGCCCGACCGCCTCGACGCCGCCGACCAGCAGCGCCACCAGCACCGAGACCGAGGTGACGGTGAGGTTGTAGTAGAGCTTGCGGATCGGCTTGACGAAGGCCCAATCGTAGGCGCCCAGCATCAGGATGCCGTCGGCGGTGTCGACCAGGGCCATCCCGGCCGAGAACAGCACCGGGAGCACCATGATCGCCCACGGCGACAGCCCGTTGGAGGCGCCGAGTGCCGAAAGCCCGAGCAAGCCGACTTCGGTGGCGGTGTCGAAGCCAAGCCCGAACAACAGCCCCAGCGGATACATGTGCCAACTGGACTCGATCAGGCGGAACAGCCGGCGGAATAGCCGGCTGAGCAGGCCGCCGCCGGCCAGGGCGACGTCGAGATCAGCCTCGACCATCCGGCCGCCGGCCTTGACGGTGCGAAACACCCGCCACACCACCCGCAGCACCATTATGTTCGCGGCGGCGATGGCGAACAGGAAGAAGGCCGATACCCCGGTGCCGATCAGTCCGCCCATCGCCTTGAGATCGCCGAAGCGGCTTTCCAGCGCGGTGGTGGTGGCGGCCAGCAGCAAGGACAGCGCGACCACCACGGTGGAATGGCCGAGCGAGAAGAACAGCCCCACCGCCACCGGCTTGGCCCCGTCCTGCATCAGCTTGCGGGTGACGTTGTCGATGGCGGCAATGTGGTCGGCGTCGACGGCGTGGCGCAGGCCGAAGCTGTAGGCCAGCAGCGCGGTGCCGAGCAGCAAGGGATGGTCGCGAAAAGCCAGGAAGGCCCAGGCCCAGGCCAGCAGGTTGAAGCCGACCAGGCCGGAACCGATGGCGACGATCCGAGCCTTGAGGCTGAGTCTGGCGATACCTGGCAACCGGAATCCCCGCGATTATGCGACTGGGTGTCGCAGAAACGAAAGGGTACCTCCGACGGCGGCGGGCGCCAATTGGAAAATTGGGGAGATGGCCGGCCCCTCCCCTCGGGGGATGGTCGCCCGGCGGACGCTCTGGTAGAGTTCCGCCCGATCCATCGTGCCACTGGGGGGAGGACAATCATGGCCCATCCGACGCAGCTGCCGGCTTGGCACGCGCTTGAGACGCATGCCCGCGCCATCGAGGGCGAGCACATGCGCGACCTGTTCGATCGCGATCCCACCCGCTTTCAGTCCTTCTCGCTCCGCCTGGGCGATCTGTTGCTGGATTATTCCAAGAACCTGGTGATCCACCAGACCATGGCGCTGCTCGGCGACCTCGCCGCCGAGGCCGGGGTGGCCGCCTGGCGCGACCGCCTGTTCGGCGGCGACAAGATCAACAGCACCGAGCACCGCGCCGTGCTGCACGTGGCGTTGCGCAATCGCTCCAACCGCCCGGTCCTGGTCGATGGCGTCGACGTCATGCCGGAAATCAATGCGGTGCTAGCCAAGGTACGCGACTTCTCCGAGCAGGTGCGCTCGGGCGCCTGGAAAGGGGCCACCGGCCAGCGCATCACCGACGTGGTCAATATCGGCATCGGCGGCTCGGACCTCGGCCCGGTGATGATCACCGAGGCGCTGAAGCCCTACGCCCAGCCGGGGCTTCGCGTCCGCTTCGTTTCCAACGTCGATGGCAGCCACATCGCCGAGACGCTGAAAGCCTGCGATCCCGAGACCACCTTGTTCATCATCGCCTCGAAGACCTTCACCACCCAGGAAACCATCACCAACGCCACCACCGCCCGCGACTGGCTGGTGGCCAAGCTGGGCGCCGCCGCGGTGGCCAAGCATTTCGTCGCGCTGTCGACCAATGCCCCGGCGGTGACCGGCTTCGGCATCGACGCCGCCAACATGTTCGAGTTCTGGGACTGGGTCGGCGGGCGCTATTCGCTGTGGTCGGCGATCGGGTTGTCGATCGCGGTGGCGGTCGGCTTCGACCGCTTTGAACAGCTGCTGGCCGGCGCCCACGCCATGGACGAGCATTTCCGCACCGCGCCGTTGGAGCGCAACCTGCCGGTGCTGCTGGCCTTGCTGGGGGTGTGGTACAACAACTTCCTCGGCGCCGAAGCCTATGCCGTGCTGCCCTACGACCAGTACCTGCACCGGCTGCCGGCCTATCTGCAGCAGCTCGACATGGAATCCAACGGCAAGGGCACCGCCCGCGACGGCAGCGCGGTAAGCTGGCAGACCGGGCCAATCGTGTTCGGCGAACCGGGCACCAACGGCCAGCACGCCTTCTATCAGCTGATCCACCAGGGCACCAAGCTGATCCCCTGCGACTTCCTCGCCGCCGCCATTAGCCACAACCCGCTGGGCGACCACCACCTGCTGCTGCTGTCCAACGTGCTGGCCCAGCCCGAGGCGCTGATGCGGGGCAAGAATGCCGCCGAGGTCCGCGCCGAACTAACCAAGGCCGGCATGGATGCCGCCGAGATCGAGATCCAACTGCCGCACCGGGTGTTCGCCGGCAACCGGCCGTCCAACACCCTGCTCTACAAGACGCTGGATCCCCACACGCTCGGCATGCTGGTCGCCCTCTACGAGCACAAGGTGTTCGTCCAGGGCGTCATCTGGGACATCAACAGCTTCGACCAATGGGGGGTCGAATTGGGCAAGCAGCTGGCCAAGGCGATCCTGCCCGAACTGACCGTGCCCGGTCCGGCCAGCGGCCATGACGGCTCGACCGCCGGCCTGATCGCGGCCATTAAGGAATTTAGGAGCTAACACACCATTTGGGGGTGCCATCGCCACCTCCCCCACGATATGATGGGGTCATGCCGCTCCGCCTGCTCCCCGCCACCCTGGTCAACCAGATCGCCGCCGGCGAAGTGGTCGAGCGTCCCGCCTCGGTGGTCAAGGAGCTGGTCGAGAACGCCGTCGATGCTGGCGCCGGCCGCATCGAGGTGGTGCTGGTCGAGGGCGGCCAGGCGCTGATCTCGGTCAGCGACGACGGCTTCGGGATGGGACCGGAGGAACTGGAGCTGGCGGTCGAACGCCACGCCACCTCGAAGCTCGACGACGACGACCTGGTCCATATCCGCCATCTCGGCTTCCGCGGCGAGGCGCTGCCGTCGATCGGCTCGGTGGCGCGGCTGACCCTGACCTCGCGCCGGCGCGGCGGCGACCAGGCCTGGGCGCTCACCGTCGAAGGCGGCACCAAGGGCCGCCCGACCCCGGCGGCGCACCCGTCCGGCACCCGCGTCGAGGTGCGCGACCTGTTCTTCGCCACCCCGGCCCGGCTGAAATTCCTCAAGACCCCGCGGGCCGAGCTGACCGCCGCCATCGACGTGGTCGAGCGCCTGGCCATGGCCCATCCCGGCATCGCCTTCTCGCTGGCCGACGGCGCCCGCTCGGTGGTCAAGCTGGCGGCCCAGCGCGGCGAGCCGGGGGCGGCGCGGCTGTCCCGCCTGGCCGCCATCATCGGCCGTGAATTCGACGCCAACGCAGTGCCGCTGGCGGCGGAGCGCGACGGCGTGCGTCTTAGCGGCTGGGCCGGCCTGCCCACCTTCAACCGCGGCACCGCCGGCTTCCAGTACCTGTTCGTCAACGGCCGGCCGGTGCGCGACCGCCTGGTGCTGGGGGCGGTGCGCGGCGCCTACCAGGACGTCCTCGCCCATGACCGCCACGCGGTGGTGGCATTGTTCCTCGACGCCCCGGCCGAGGCGGTCGACGTCAACGTCCACCCGGCCAAGGCCGAAGTGCGGTTCCGCGACGCCGGGCTGGTGCGCGGCCTGATCGTGTCGGCCATCCGCCACGCCTTGGCCGGCGCCGGCCACCGCGCCGCCACCACCGGCGGAGTCACCGCCTTGGGGGCGCTGGGCAGCTGGAAAAATCAGGGGGCCGCCCCGGCCCATCCTTCGACCGCGATGCTCGACGCCGCGATCCGCGCCCAGGCGCCACCTGGCCTGGCCGAATCGCTCCCCGGATTCGAGCTGCCACCCTCTGCTCCCGCCGGCGCGGCGACCTGCGAAGGCGACCTCGATTACCCGCTGGGGGCGGCACGGGCGCAATTACACGACACCTACATCGTCGCCGAGACCCGCCACGGCCTGGTCCTGGTCGACCAGCACGCCGCCCACGAGCGCCTGGTATTCGAACGGATGAAGGCGGCGCTGGCGGCGGGCGGAATCAAATCCCAGGCGCTGTTGCTGCCCGAGGTGGTCGATCTTGGCGAAGCGGCAGCCGCCCGGCTGGGCGAACGGGTGGCCGAGCTGGCCGAGCTCGGCCTGGACGTCGAGCCCTTCGGCCCCGGCGCGGTGGTGGTCCGCGCGGTTCCGGCGGCGCTGGGCGATGCCGACGTCCAGGGCTTGCTGCGCGACCTCGCCGACGAGCTGGCGGAATGGGGAACGGCGTTGACCCTGGCCGACCGGCTGTCCGAAATCTGCGCCACCCTGGCCTGCCATTCCTCGGTGCGGGCCGGGCGGCGGCTCTCGCCGGCCGAAATGAACGCGCTGCTGCGCCAGATGGAGGCGACGCCGCTCTCCGGCCAATGCAATCACGGCCGCCCCACCCACGTCTCGCTGGCCCTGGCCGACATCGAAAAATTGTTCGGGCGGAGATAGGCACCTCTCTCCTCCGCCTAGGCCACTTCCCGGCCGGGCATCCGCCGCCCGGCGGATGGACCAACGCGCGGCCAGACCCCACCTCGGATGAGGGGAATGGAGGCGGTCATGAGCGACCGAGTGGATAGCGGCCGAAGAGATCGCCCGACCATCGACGGCCGGCTGGCCGATCTCGACGCCGCCGCCGGCCGGCTGCAGCGGCTGGCGGCGGCAATGGCGCTGCTGGCCGATCTGCCCGGCCTGCGCCACGCGGTGCTGGCCGGCGATGCCGACACCGCCGCCGCCGGCCTGGAGGCGCTGTCGGCCGCCGCCGTCCGGGTGTCGGAGGCGGCACGCTGGGTCGCCTGCGTCACCCGTCTGGTCGAGGCCGAGGCAATGAGTCCGTACGAGCAATGCGTGAGAGAGGGCGTGACATTCGAGGGGCACGACCCCAGCCCTCTTGCATAGGCCCCCCCGAAAAGATCATCTTTCGGCACCGCCATTTGCCCAATATCTTGTGGCCCCGGTTTGAATCATGCGGAAAGGATTGTGATGATGCGCGCGTTGGTGGGGGTTGCGGCCGGTTTCGGGGCGCTGGCATTGGGCGTCTGGCTGAGCGCCGGTCCGGCCCGCGCGGTGCCGCCCTCCAGCGAGGCCGGGGCCGAAATCGCCGCCCGCTGGTGCGCCGCCTGCCACGTGGTCTCGCCGTCCGGCGCCGGCACCGACGCAGCCCCCAGCTTCGTCGCCATCGCCCGCAACCGCAACGCCGACGAGTTGAAGGCCTTCCTGGCCAAGCCCCATGCCAAGCCGATGCGCGGCTTCGAATTGTCCAACCGCGAGATCGACGACGTCATCGCCTATATCGGCACCCTCGACCAGAAGGCGGAACATTAATTTATTCTCGCCCTCTGCCTTAAGCGCCGGCTCACGCCCTAATTCTCCACCACCGGCAGGTTGACCCGCACCGTTTGGCCGTTGGCGCCGGGGAAATTGGTGAACAGCGCCTGGATCAGATAGGGCATTACCGGGGCGATTGCCTGGTTGGAGGTCGCGGTGGTGGCGCGGCCCTCGAACACCGGGCGGCGGTCCTTGGCCCGCCAGGCCGGTCCGTCGTCGATTTCCACCGTCAGCCATTTCGGCCACAGGGTCTCGGTCACGACGTCCCAATCGGGATAGGGCCCGGGAATGCCGCCGCCGTACCACGGCCCCGGACCACCCCAGGCGCCCCAATCGGTCGGCACCTCGCTGACCACGGTGCTGGGGGTGCCGCCGCCCCAATGCAGCAGCACCACCGCGTCGGCATTGGCGCCGGCCGGCCGCCAGCCACGCTGGATCAGCTGGGCGACCACCAGATCGGCGTAATGTTGGAACTCCAGGCTCCCCTTTTGCCCTTGGTCGGGCGCCACCGCGAAACTTTCGCCCCTGCCGGCCGGCGGCAGGGTGGTGAAGCGGGTGACGTCGGCCCGCACCAGCGTCGGCCCGCAGCCAGCCAGGCCAAGCAGGAGCGGCAGCGCCAGGGCGAATGCAAATCGGGACATGTGCGATCACCACCGCCGTGATTAGCGACCGGTTAGATCTGGGGCCACCTCGCGCCGACGAAAAGGCGTGGGGACTATTCGCTCTCGCCCGGCGCGGTATGGCGGCGGACCCGGTATCGGGCGAGGTAGCTGGGCAACACCGCTTCGGCGGTGGTCGGCACGATGCCGAGTTCGGCCAGACCCGGCTTGCCTCCGCGGGCCACGTTGTCGACCCGAAGCAGCTTGACCTGGTCGGGGGTGAGCGGCGGATGGGGCAGGTATTGCAGGAACGCCGCCTGGATCTGGGCCACCCACAGCGGCAGCGGCACCAGCAGATTGTGGCGATCGGTGACCTTGAGGATCAGCTCAAGGATTTCCTTCAGCGAATAGCGCCGTGGTCCGCCCAGCTCGTAGATGCGGCCAGCGGTCTGCGGCGTGTCCAGCGCCTTGACCGCGGCGGTGGCGACGTCGCCGACCCAGACCGGCTGGAACACCGGGCCGCCGGGGCCGAAGGCGTCGAGGTCGCGTCCCGATTCGCCCTTGACCAAGCGAAAGCAATTGGCAGTGAACACCGGCAGCACCGGCGAGACCACCGCCAAGCGGGCGAAGCGGTTGAAGAAGTCGTCCTCGGGACCGAACACCACGCTCGGCCGCAGGATGGTGACGCCGGGGAAGGCGGCAATCACCGCTTCCTCGCCGGCCGCCTTGGAGCGGGCATAGGCCGAAGCCGAACCTTTGTCGGCCCCCACCGCGGAGAGTTGGATCAGCCGCTTGACCCCCGCCGCCTTGGCCGCGCTGGCGACGTTGAGTGCCCCCTGACGGTGGATGGCATCGAAGGTGGCGCGGCCGCTCTCGTGGAGGATGCCGACCAGGTTGATCGCGGCGTCGGCGCCGTAGAGCGCGGCCTGGACCGTCGTCGGGTCGGTGACCGACACATGCAGCAGGTTGATCTGGCCGACGTCGCCCATGGGGCGCAAAAACTCGGCGGTGATGGTGTCGCGCACCGCCACCCGCACCACCCAGCCGGCCGCCGCCAATCGCTGTACCAGATGGCGGCCGATGAAGCCGGATCCGCCAAAAACCGTAACCACTCGCCGGTCCATACGTTTGCTCCAGACGTCCTCGGGTGGAATGGCGGTTCGCCAGCCTATCTTTGGGCTGCGAGGCTATTCTTTTCCGCAGGCGAACGCAACCGGGGGCGGGAATTCCGCGAAGTGTGGCACGCCTGAGGCAAATCAGCCACCCAGCGGAGCGCGCCGCAGCGGAGCGCTGGCGCCCGAGGCCAATAAAATACAAAAGTGCGTTGACAGGCGGGGGGTGGTCGGATATCCCTCCTCGCCTCGGGCGGCTAAGGCCGTCCGGTCACCTGCCCAGGTGGCGGAATTGGTAGACGCGCACGGTTCAGGTCCGTGTGGCCGTGAGGTCGTGGAAGTTCGAGTCTTCTCCTGGGCACCATCCTTCCTTGCCGCGCAATCCTGAGCGCGGGGCGCTTCAAGGTAAGGACGGGCGGCGATCGGTGCGATTGCGCCCGCCGGCCAGTTTCAATACTGTTGTTCGTCCCGCTCGCAACCCGGCTCCGCCCGGGTTCGCGAAATGCCGTGTGCCGACGTTCAAGGACTTGCATCCATGACGATTCATTACCATCGCGACGACCTGCCGGCGGATGCCGACCTTGGCCAGGTGATCGCGGTCGATTCCGAAACCATGGGGCTGAACCTACAGCGCGACCGCCTGTGCGTGGTCCAGCTGTCGGGCGGCGACGGCGACGCCCATGTCGTCCATTTCACCAGCTCCCGCATCGCGGCGCCCAACCTGGCCCGGCTATTCGCCGATCCCGCCATCCTCAAGCTGTTTCATTTCGCCCGCTTCGACGTCGCCATGATCCGCCGCCATCTCGGCGTGCGCTGCAATCCGGTATGGTGCACCAAGATCGCCTCGAAGCTGACCCGGACCAACACCGACCGCCACGGCCTCAAGGATTTGTGCCGCGACCTGATCGGCGTCGACCTGTCGAAGCAGCAGCAGACCTCCGATTGGGGCGCCGCCAGCCTAAGCGCCGAGCAGCTGAGCTATGCCGCCTCGGACGTGCTTTACCTGCACCAGCTCAAGGCTCGGCTCGACGAACTGCTCGATCGCGAAGGCCGTCGCGCCCTGGCCGAAGCCTGCTTCGGCTTCCTGCCCGAACGTGCCGAGCTCGACCTCGCCGGCTGGTCGGACGAAGACATCTTCTCCCATTGAGGAGATATCTTTGCCGATCGGGCTCGGGCCTATCGCTTTTGCCTTCCGGTCGCCACGGTCTTTCGTATAGTTAAGGCGTCGCCGCCCGAATGGCGCGGCGTTTGCAGGTTTTTCTCGGACGGAAGCATGCGATGACCATCGACGTCTGCGACCCGGACGCCCAAGCGGCCGATATCGCCTCGGCCCGCCGGGTGCTGACGACCGAAGCCGAGGCGCTGGTCGCGCTGGCCGCCTCGCTGGGCGCCGAGTTCGCCCACGCCATTGAAATCCTGGCCAAGGCGCCCGGCCGCGTGGTGGTCACCGGCATGGGCAAAAGCGGCCACATCGCCCGCAAGATTGCCGCCACCCTGGCCTCGACCGGGCGGCCGGCGCTGTTCGTCCACCCCGCCGAGGCCAGCCACGGCGATCTTGGCATGATCACCGCCGCCGACGTGGTGGTGGCGCTGTCGAATTCGGGCGAAACGCCGGAGCTGGGCGACATCGTCGCCTATTCGCGCCGCTTCGCCATCCCGCTGGTGGCGATGACATCGGTGGCATCCAGCACGCTGGCGGCCTCGGCCGACGTCGCCCTGATCCTGCCGCCGGTGGCCGAGGCCTGTCCGGTGGTCCAGGCGCCGACCACCTCGACCACCCTGATGCTGGCGCTCGGCGACGCGCTGGCGGTGGCGCTGTTGGAGCGCAACCATTTTTCGGCCGACGATTTCAAGGTATTCCACCCCGGCGGCCAGCTCGGCCGCCAATTACTGCGGGTGGCCGATTTGATGCATGCCGGCGACCAATTGCCGCTGGTCGGGGCCGAGGCCACCATGGCCGAGGCGATCCTGGTGATGACCGCCAAGAGCCTGGGCTGCGCCGGAGTGGTGGCGGCCGACGGCGCGCTGGCCGGGATCATCACCGACGGCGACCTGCGCCGCCACATGCAGGGCGACCTGATGGCGATGCCCGCCGCCGACGTCATGACCCGCAACCCCAAGACCGTACGTCCCGGCCTGCTGGCCGCCGAGGCGGTAAACATCATGAATGCCAAGGCCATCACCAGCCTGTTCGTGGTTGAGGACCGTGCCCCGGTCGGGGTGCTGCACGTCCACGACTGCCTGCGCGCCGGCGTGGTCTGAGCGGCGCTGGGGAGCCGGACCGATGGCGCTCACCGCCGACCAACTGAAGCATCTACACCGCCTGCGCCGGCGCCACCTGCCGGCCGCCATCCACCAGCGCTATTCGCGCTTCGTGCGGGTGATGAAGGTGGCGTTGCCGGCGCTGGCAGTGGTGTTGCTGGCCCTGGTGGTGATTTGGCCGCATCTGTCCTTCGACGATGCCAGGTTCCGTGTCGGCTTTGCCGCGCTATCGCCCGAGGCGGTCAAGACCCTGTCGATGGTCAACGCCCGCTACTTCGGCATCGACCAGAACAGCCATCCCTATACCGTGACTTCGGACACCGCCACCCAGCGGGACAAGCAGCCGGACATCATCGACCTGGCGATGCCCAAGGCCGACTTCACCTCGAAAAGCGGCGCCGCCGTATTCGTCGAGGCCGACCGCGGCTATTATCACCAAAAGGACCAGTTGCTGGACCTGGCCGGCAACGTCAGCTTCTACCATGAGAATGGCACCGAAATGCATACCGAGGAGGCCCATGTCGACCTCAAGACCGACACCGCCCACGGCGAAGTCGCGGTGCACGGTCAGGGCCCCGAGGGTCGGTTGGAAGGCGACGGCTTCGTGATGACCGGCAAAGGCACCGACATCGTCGTCACCGGCCGCTCGACCCTGACGCTGCGGGGAGCGTCGGGGGCCAAGCCGGCATCGAAGGGGACGCCGGCGGGCAAGCCGGT
>Ga0316222_1003559_pt1 | contig 15141 bp, 10 predicted proteins | sample TBH18011metaG_FD_206008 | JGI IMG/M metagenome (GOLD analysis project Ga0316222, IMG submission 206008) | Freshwater microbial communities from Trout Bog Lake, Wisconsin, USA - TBH18011 | ecosystem: Environmental > Aquatic > Freshwater > Lake > Hypolimnion/Profundal zone | place: USA: Wisconsin...
AAACTGCCGTCAAGGTCGATGAAACCGGCACTGCGGCAGCCTGATGAAAATTCTTTCCCTCTTCGTCCGAGAGCAGGACGATACCGTAATCTCCCACGCCAACGATATGTTTCCCCGCCGCAGTCGCACCCATTATCTGTGCGAGAGTAGCCGCAGACGATTTCTCGGCTGGCTGCAGCTTCAGTGGAGCCCCAGCTGACGGATCTCCGGACACTTGTGCGCTCACGTCGAAACTCAGTAAAACCAAAGCCGCAAGCACAGAGGCGGCGAAACGGCGGCAAAGCAAGGTATGTCGATTTTGCATGTTGCTCTCCGTTAGTGGAAAAGGAAGCTCGAAGAACGAATCGGGCCACGGCGCGGAAAAAGTTTCTCAAGCCATACAGCGAAGGCCGGTAGTGCTGTCATAGCCATAACCATGTTAACCATGAACATGAAGGCCAGCAATTTGCCCATATCCGCCTGGAATTTGAGATCTGAAAAAGCCCACGTTGCCACACCCACAGCCAAAGTTATCGCTGTGAAGATGGTCGCCATACCCACTTCAAGTATCGAATGTTCAAGTGCTTTGACAATGTTCTCTCCATGAGCAAGGTGCATTTGCAGACGGTTATAAATGTAGAACGCGTAGTCGACGCCAATACCGACGGCTAGTACCATAACCGGCAGCGTTGCCACGGTGAGACCGATATTGAGTTCCTTCATGAACCAATAGCCAATAAAGGTACTGACCGTGAGCGGCAGGCAACAGGCCAGCACCGCACGAAAATCGCGATACACCGCTGCAACCAGAAAGATGATCGCACCATAGACATAAAGCATCATGGGCAACTCACTCCGTTCGACTTCGTCGTTGACCGCAGCCAATACACCTGCATTGCCGGCAGCCAAGCGAATTTTTACACCCTCCATGCTATTGGCAGCTTTGAAGGCTTTAACTTTATTGATGATGCGATTGATGGTGGTCGCCTTATGATCAGTCAGGAAAAAGTTTACCGCAGTCATGCTGCAATCCTTGCGCATGTAGCCACGCATGCGGCCAATCTCAGTACTTAAAGCCGCATAGTTAACCGGGTCGATAGGTATTACCCCCATCTTCGGATTGCCCTCGTTGTAGCCCGCATTGTAGTTACGCAGTTGCACAGAATAGGAGTCAACCGAGAGCACACCTTCCGTGTTCTGCACATACCAAACAAATTTGTCCTGATAGGTTCCGAGAGCGACGTTTTGACAAGACTCGGGCGGTGCCTCGAAGACTACCGTTAGCCAATCAAGCCCCGTATCATAACCTGCGGCAATAGCCACTGCATCTTGGTTAAAGCGAGAATCAGGACGCAGCTCAGGCGCTCCAGGCTGAAGCGTACCAATCACTCTGCCACTGCTTTGCCAAACGGATATACCGAATATTGCTACCGTCAATGCAATCACAAGCAGTGCATTTTTTGGCTCAGCCACGCGGGCTAAAATACGCAGCCAGCCAGCACGCTTCTCACGCTTTAGCATGGCCTTCTCGGCATATTCCTTGGTGAAATTTAAATAGGATGCTGCAATCGGCAACATCGCCAAATTGGTGGTGATTTTGAAAAACACCCCTAGAGACGCGGTAATCGCCAACTCTCGCACCATCGGGATGGGAATCAGGATCAGCGTGGCAAAAGAAACGAAAGCCGTGACCAAAGCCAGCACGCCGGGAATCAGCAAGCCCGAAAAACTGGCGCGAGCAGCCTCCTCAGTGGTTTTGCCATGCGAAATCTCCCGCACAATAAAATTGATTTGCTGAATGCCGTGCGAAACACCGATGGCGAAGACCAGAAACGGAACCAGCACCGCAAGGGGGTCCAGACCAAAACCAAGCAGCCTCAAAGCACCGAATTGCCACACGAGCGAGGTAAGGGAACAGACAATGGGAAGAATCGTGAATCGCACGGAATGGCAGTACCAATACACCGCCAGTGCTGTCAAAACCAGTGCCACAGCACAAAACACTAGCACCGAAGAAGCACCATCGGCAATGTCACCGATCTGCTTGGCAAACCCGATGATCTGAATATCGAAATCAGCATCTTCAAACTTCTTGCGGATTTGATTCTCGATAATTTTATTATAGGCAACGTAATCAATCTTGTTGCCATCCTTGTCGATCTCGGCAAGTTCAGCCGTAATCATCGCGCTCGTCTGATCGCGAGAAACCAGGGTTCCGACAAAGCCGCCTTGACTGGTAGAGCGTTGAATACCGGCAATGACTTCCGCATCAAGATGTTCCGGTGTCACCGTACCGGGAATGATCGGATCGGCCCTAAAGCCGTCTTCCGTTATTTCGTTGATGTAACTGTTGGGTGTCCACAGAGACTGCACCCCAAGTCGATCAATACTCGGCAGAAAAATAACCGCCTGAGTCACGTCATACAAACGTTGCAGACCCGCCTGAGTCCAGATGGTGCCTTTCTTTGACTTAACCACAAAATTAAGCCGATTGGCACCTATTAGATCGCTTCTATACTCCTGAAACGTCTTGATATATTCGTGCCCGATGGGCATTTGTTTCTCAAAGCCCGCTTCCATGCGCAACTGCACCGCAAAGAACGCCATAAAAGCAGTGAAAACAGTAAGCCAGATAAGGAACGGAGTCCGATATCGAAAGCAAAACCCCTCCAAGCCTTTAAGCGCACGATTCAGCAGTTGATCCGCGCCACCGGCCTTAAAGATTTTTAGCATATTGATTCAGTCCGCAGGTAATTAAATATTTAATCTGGTAAATAGGGAGGTTTGCATATTGCAAACCTCCCTCAAGCCACTTTAGAAATTAAACGATGCGTAGGCACCGATAAAGTCACGGTCAGCATACGGCTGGTCCAAAAGGTTTGAGCCTCCCCAAAACTTCGCGTAGTTAACCCCAAACTGCCAAGTGGTCGGATTTTGTGCAAAAGTCAAAATCATGTTCGAGGATTTAGCTCCTTGCATGAAGGGAGCCATAATGTTAGGCGTCCTCCCGGTAGTCGCGTCAAAGAAATAAAATTCCGGAATCACTTGCCAGCCGGGAATGACAGTTCCGTCATAGACCCAACTAAAATCGAAGTTAAATCCGCCCGAAGTGGAAGTACCTACCGCCGATGGAACAGTTACAGACGGGTTTGACTCCATCCCCCAACCCCAGGCACCCGCCCCAATCGGATCCCCGTTGTAAGAAGACTTTAACCCTGGATATTTAATCCCAACCGCCTCGGCCAGCAAGGTAGCAGTCTGCGCTCCAAGCATCCGCAGAAGACCGCTGTAATCACCGCTTGGTGTCACACTCAATATCGCTGTCAAATGCGCTTGTAGTTTTTTGCTGTCTACAAAACAATTCCCGTTATTTCCCAAACATCCAGAATCAGGATTCAGAGATACTGCATCTTTAGGACGGTATGAAAGTTCTGTACCAAAAGCCCAGTCGCCATAGGAAAGATTTCCGCTAACGCCGTACAACTGCCTGTTACTTTCATACACCCAGCCATACGGCCCTCCCGAAGTGTTAATTGCAAGGTTAGGTGTCTTATCGGTATAGCTCATTACATAAAAACCGAGATTGGCTTGCGTCCCATCAGGTTGCCAGCGTAGCGCTGCACCATACTGGTTGCCGTTGGAAGGGCGGTACGTGCTAAGACCGTAAGCAGTGGACCCAGCGCCCAGACCATTCACAACACTCCAATAACTTCCTGTAGGTGGGAAGTAAGAGGGATTCCAGTTGGCTTGAACATAAGTCTCAAAATTAAACCCATGGCCCAAGCCGGTAGCAAAGCTCACGATCGGAGCCGGCAGAAAAACTTCCTTCAATTGTGTCCCGGGTTGAGAGAGTCTCATATAGTCAATGGCGTTAGTCTGATTAATGCCACCGGGAATAAACAGACTTTCCCCCCAACTCACCACTTGATTTCCTACGCGAAGACGCGCATTTTGATCGCCAAGAGACATATCCTTGCTGACCCAAAAATCCAGAAGTCGGGCCTTGAAAGAAAGCTGACTTTTAGCTGAGTCAGTCAGGGAACCAACACCAGCCGGATTGCCTGCGCTGACATATCCTGGCGTATTTTCCGCCGAAAAATCTTTCAGCCAACTTACCCGCCCCATGAACTTGACTCCATCTTGAAATTTCAAGAGCAACTCGTCAGTTCCCTTTAAGTAGGTTGTAAAAGGTTTGCCTTTGTTGTAATTCAGATCTCCCTGATCTCCCAAACTTGAGGCGACTAAAGTACACCCACTTGGCGCCCCCGAACCTGTCGGACTAATCAAAATATCGCTACACGACTGCCCTTTTGTGCGAATACCTGTACCAACGGTAATCGTGTTATCAAAACTCCCCGTCACGGTATCGTTCTCTATTGAAATAGCTTGAGCCTGCGACCCCGATAGAGCCATGATCATTGCAGACATCAGCTTTAGCTTCGATGTTTTTTTCATTTTGGTCTCCAAATTTATTATGCGTATTGTTTAGCGCTCGCTCATTGCACGAAGGCTGTCTGCGGTATAGAAATTCGGATTAAAACGAGGACCATTTCCTTCCATCATATAGAATATGTCTCTACCTGTTCCTGCTGCATGCATATCAACCAAATAGCGTCCATCAGCAAGGTTGTATTGTGCAAAAGCGGAAACATCACATGAGCTGGTTTCATATACAGGTGTCAAGAAACCTTCTCTGACTTTCCATATCTTGCCTTGACCATCATAATCATCCGCTGCCAAATAGTTCCATGAATCTTCATCCAGATAATAAGTACGTTTTGGAGCTGAGTGGCGCATCCCGGCTTTAACGGTTGCCTCTACCTCCCAGACACGGTGAAGTTCATAATGACGCTCAGCAGGGTTCACAAAATCTCTCAGAGCAAAATTCTCGAATTTCCCATCGAAGTTGTTGCCGCCAAAGGCGTTGTAAAGTACATAAATTTCTTTCTTGCCCACCAGTTTCCAGTCGAAACGATCAAGCGTTCCAAAGAAAACTTCCGGCTCATCCATAGTGTACTGATTTTCAAAGCCGATCTGAGGTGAATCATAGGCATAGGTAGGCATCCGGCGAACACGGCGTTGGCCCGGGAAATAATAGAAAACTTCACTTCCAGGTTTATTAGTCGCCATGGTGAGATTAAGCGCCTGGCCGGCAAGTGCTGCTGGCGCGGTGTAATCAAAATGGATATACCATTCAACTGGCGGTAGTGTGCTCAGCAGTGTTGAACCTTTTTTGGCCCATGGCATATACCAGATCAGGTTATCTGCCGCCTTGATCCAGTCTTCGCTGCCTTTGCGCGGAGAGATGGATGTAAACATCGAGTGATAGTCAACACCCACGCCATGGTAGTGAAATTTCCCGTTCAGCATGACTTCAGCGCCATTTTGAGGAATAGGGAAAGGTATTCCCGGCATGTAGGCTTCCTTCAAATACCAACCTTCAGGTGCCAGAGCAGCTGTAGTAATATTCTTCTTGGTGTTTTCTACGACAAAATCCGGATTACCGCAGTCGCGGTGGGATGGATAAATGTCCATCCGATAGCCTTTAAGCTGCTTAAAAAGCTGGATTTGGCCCGCAGTCAATTTGTCAGCATATTTGTCGACATTGGAGGCATCGATCGAGAATAATGGCTTATCGGCCTTGTGCTTCCAGAAATCAACACGCTTTTTTCCCTGCGACCAACCTGGCAGAGGCGCTTCAGTACCCGTCCAGGCAGGAATATTTCCATCTTTGCTAGCCGCCTTCTCCCCCCCAACCGGAGTAAGGTCCTTCCCAAGCCGATCTGCATCTGCGGCGCCCAAGGCCAAGGCGAAACTCATCTGGAATGACAAAACTACTGCAACAAATATTTGAATATTTCGCTTCAGCTTCATAAAATTATCTCCCTTAATTCTTGTAAATCTGAACATCACAGGAAATTGCCCCACCTAAACATAAAAGGTATCAGCAATTAAATTAATACTAAACGCAGTAGGGGAACCTTAACTGCCATTTAGGTTGCAATTCGTGCCAAAGTTAGTGAAATTTATTCCATAAATTCTCACTCCAAAAATGCTTAAACCAGCCCATAATCGTGCACAGAATTTTCATTGCGCCCTACCCCAACAGCGCGGGAGGAGTATAAAGTGTACGTTCAAATGCATTGATAAATATATTTAATACAAAAAGAACTTAGAAACTGAGCTTGCACCTCTAATGTAGCAGGCTAGCTAAACATCGAGTTATCCAGTTTTCGAAAAAATGGATGCTTACTGGCTAAAAAGTGCCGAATAATCATCCGCCATTGATTGAATTATTTTCAGATATCCTGGGCCTAGCTCTACTTCCCCTTGTTTTGCTATCGAGACCATCAAAGTTGGTGCATTTTGAAAGGATGTTTATGCTTGAATTCAGCCACAAGCTAATACCCTGAAACTAGGGTCATTAGCTCCTTTAAATTTGAAAGCTGGGGCAACTGAAAGGCGCTTGCTATTGAATAGCCTTACCGTATCGGACGGAGATTCTCCAAACCTTTTTTTATACTCCACGGAAAAACGTCCCAGATGCCAAAAACCCCAGCGAGTTGCGATATCTCCGATATTGCAAAACGAACAATCCATATTTTTTAATTCGCGACGAACTTGATTCATGCGCAAACATTTCAAGTATGAAATAGGTGAAATGCCAAGCACTTCCTGAAAACAGTAATTTAATACACGTTGCTCAACAAAAATAGCGGTGCATACATCGACAATGCTAATCGAGTGATCTAACTTGGAACGCATATATTCAACTGCCTTACCTACAATCCGGTGACGTTGCTGTGCACTACGAGGAAGCGCTTGACCAGCCGGATTCAGCGACGTCAACGCCAAGATGAAATTATTGATCAACGACTCTTTAAACGCCAACGCTGCTGCTGGATGCGACAAATCGATATCGCCACGTTGAATATCAGGGATCACTGATCCGATATAGTCCCGCAGTGTGGAGCAAACAGATTGTGGGATTTCGGCAAACCTGTTCTTTACTGCAATATCAAATGAGTTGGAGGCATCGAACATATGCAGGTAATGAGCAAAAACTTTAGAGTCAACAGTTAATGCGGCTGCGATTAGATCAGGTGGAGTCCGAAAATCCAGCTCATTTCCGTTTGCCAATACGAGCATCGTATTATTATCGAATTTCTTGCCAGATATCCAACCTTCACCACCGGCCTTCTGAGCGAACGCCAACACGACCGAATCCTTGGGGGCATCTCCTTGCTGGTATAACTCTCGATTGGAAGACTCGAACAGCAGCTCCACTTCTGGAAAAGTTATGGATGATACAGCGCCAACATAATTTCCAACGCTTAACTGCTGATATTCTTGTCGCCAGCCTGACAAGCTATCTGCCTGCTCTTCGACATCTGTCAATCTTTTCGATTGAATCGGGTAAAGGCTTAATTCATGTGAGAATGATTCAACGGGCTTCATTTTTTACTAGTCCACTATTTATACAAAGTGTTTCAGCACACTGTTTGTAATTTCAAACTTCGTCCCATGTTTGCTTGCAGCCCAAATAAATAACCTCCGCTTATTGCAACAGGCACTTTGAGTCAGAAATTCATCACTGAAAGTTTATTTGAAGCACTTCATTCGAGCACAATCTGTGCCATACATTTTCCACGTAATAAGCAGGGTTTAAATCGATCAGCATGGAATTAACAGCACAAAATGAGTGCCTATTCGAAAAACATGCTCATAACGAGTGCTTGTCATATTCCAAATTTGAAGTTCCAGATTAAAGACTCATGCAGACATTCTTCGTAGCCTAGATTGTCTAACAAGGTCGAGGTCTACGCCTCTCAAAGCATCTTAAGCAAAAAGGAATTCATGTTATATATGCGTTCTGTGATTTCGAAATAATTTTTTCTGCGATCCATATAAGAAATTTTTGTATCTCAAGGAACATATACCAAAGTTCGCCTAGTGTTAACCTTGTAGATAATCATGAATATTTGCATAAGAACATGTTCAGGTTTGTGCGTAAATCGCCAACAGGGTTGCACTTCGTATCAAAGTAGGTAAAACTCTCTCAATGGATTCCGCCCCATCAAACTTATCCCTTACTGATAAAGGCCGCGCTGCCACTCCTATCTCTTTTGTCCACAGCATTCTTTTAGCGTATCGCAAATACGGTGCTGATCCGGCCGATGCTCTTGAAAAAACCGAGATCACGGATTCGATGTTGAAAGACCCTCATTCCCGGGTGACCGCCTCTCAACTCGAACTCTTGTGCAGTATCGCAATGCAAGAACTGGACGATGAGGCTTTGGGATGGTTTTCACGTAAACTGCCTTGGGGAAGTTACGGCATGCTGTGCCGAGCATCGCTCACCTCTCCCAATCTTGGAATTGCACTAAAACGTTGGTGCAGACATCACCGATTGTTAACAGATGATATTAAGCTTAGTCTGGAAATCTCACCAAACATAGCAAGACTGGTCATCACTTCCGCCACTCTAGGGGAGATGCAAGAATTTTGCCTTGTATCCTGCCTACGCTACATTCTTGGCTATGCCTGCTGGGTGGTCGACTCGCGCATTCCTCTCCTGGAAGCTAATTTCCCATTTCCAGCGCCCCCGCATCATGAGGCCTATCCGCTCATGTTCCTAGGCAATATCCACTTTGATAGTGAGTCAGCCGGATTTTGCTTCGACCCTCGTTATCTTGACTTGCCTATTCGACGTGACGAGCGCGCTCTGCAATTGATGCTGCAACGTGCCCTGCCCCTTACAGTATTTCAGTATCGCAGAGATCGTTTATTGATTCAGGGGGTTCATCAGTTTTTAAGTGAAAAGCTTGACACGGCAGCCACGGCAGAAAGCGTTGCAGAACACTTGCATATATCAGTCAGGACACTTCACCGCCAACTCAAGGAAGAAGGAACTTGCCTTCAACAAATCAAAAATCAAATTCGTCGAGACTATTCCATAGAGCTGCTTACTCGATCCAACAGAACGATCAAGCAAGTGGCAAACCTCGTTGGATTCGCCGATGAAAAGAGTTTCATCCGCGCCTTCAATCAGTGGACAGGACAATCGCCTGGGGCTTTTAGCCAAAAAATATTACGCACAAAATAATTCCGATAAAAATAATTGGGTATTGAGCGGCGTTTCTTCAGCTGGAATTATTCCACTATAAGCTTGCAAAAATTGACATTGACTGAGCGTTCGAGGTAAAGGATACTTCTAAAGTATCCGTTTAAATAATATCCTTCCCTATTAATTTTACTCCTAACTACCCACGATGAAAAAACAGCTTCTTCTTGGTGCTGAGGCAATAGCACTTGCTGCAATAGATGCAGGAATATCAGGGGTGTATGCCTATCCCGGCACCCCATCAACGGAAATAACAGAATTCATTCAACGTTCGAGTGTTGCCAAACAAAATGGTGTTCATTCCAAATGGGCGGTAAACGAAAAAACTGCTTATGAAGCCGCTTTGGGAATGTCGTATGCAGGCAAACGCAGTCTCGTGTGCATGAAGCATGTGGGACTCAACGTTGCCGCCGATCCGTTTATGTGTTCGGCCATTACAGGCGTTCATGGCGGACTGGTTGTGGTCGTTGCCGACGACCCTTCAATGCACTCATCTCAGAACGAGCAGGACACTCGCGCCTATGGCCGCTTCGCGTATGTTCCGGTAATTGAACCCTCGAACCAACAAGAAGCATACGATGCTGTACGCTACGCTTTCGATCTGTCGGAGCAAGTAAAGCTGCCTATTTTGTTACGCATCACCACTCGTCTCTCACATTCGCGCGCAGGGGTTAAACAACAAGCAGCAAGAGCGCAAAATACCTTGAATCCCTCAACTGACAAAAAGAAATGGATTTTGATCCCTTCCAATGCCCGACCCAATTATGCAAAGTTGCTTGACTTGCAACCACAATTAGCTGAAATTTCTGAAGCCTCAACATTAAATCAGATAGTCGAGGGAACAGGTTCCAAAGCGGTGATTGCATTTGGAATTGCCTACAACTATATAATGGAAATCAAACAAGCTGAGAAGCTTGACATACCTGTTTTAAAAATTTCACACTATCCCTTGCCGGATAAAAAAATTAGAGAATTTACCGAAAAATACGATGACATATTAATTGCCGAAGAGGGGTATCCCATATACGAAGAATTGCTCAAAGGCTATTTTGGCAATACCAAATTTCGTGGCCGACTGGATGGTGCCCTTCCCCGCATGGGCGAGCTTTCACCCGATGCTTTGGCAAAAGCATTTGGCGTGCAACATAAACAGATAAAAATCATACCAAAGGTGGTTGCCAGTCGCCCCCCCATGTTATGCCAGGGGTGCGGACATATCGATCTGTACGATGCAATGAATCGGATATTCGAAAGCTCTCCGGAAAAGCATGTTTTTTCTGATATAGGTTGCTACGCGCTCGGCGCATTGGAACCCTATGATGCAATCAGCACATGCGTTGACATGGGAGCATCGATCACCATGGCTAAAGGAGCGGCTGACGCCGGCTATCATCCTGCCGTTGCTGTCATTGGCGACTCAACCTTCACCCACTCCGGCATTACCGGGCTGCTTGATGCAGTAAATGACGAAGTTGCAATCACAGTCATCATTTCTGACAATTCAACGATTGCCATGACCGGAGGACAGGATTCTTCGGCAAGCGATAAAATTTACGATATCTGTAAGGGGGTTGGAGTAGATGAAGCTCATATTCGCTTCATCGAACCATTGAGAAAAAACCTTCAGAACAATATTGCCGTAATTCAGGAAGAATTCGACTACAAGGGAGTTTCTGTCATCATCGCACAAAGAGAATGCGTACAAATGGCAGGCGAAATCAAGAAAACCAGCAAGAAGAAATCAACTGATAAAACTGCTTCAGTTAAATAAGCCATGAACAAAAATATAATCATAGCAGGCGTTGGAGGCCAGGGTATTCTTACCATCGCAGCGATTATCGACTTGGCGGCGATGAATAACGGATTGCATGTAAAACAAGCCGAAGTTCATGGAATGAGTCAGCGCGGCGGTTCAGTCGAGTCGCACCTTCGTATTTCCGATACTGAAATTTTCTCCGACCTTATCCCACGGGGCAAAGCCGATATTATTCTATCCATCGAACCCATGGAATCGTTGAGATATTTGCCGTTTCTATCAGATGATGGAATTATCGTAACAGCTACCGAAGCATTTAAAAATATTGCCAATTATCCCGACCAGGATAACATTCGTGCCGAAATTGAGAAATCGGCAAAACACAAGTTTGTTGATGCATCGGGGTTAGCGCGAAAAGCAGGAAGTATCAGAACATTTAATGTGGTTATGTTGGGAGCCGCATCACCTCATATTGGTATTGGCATTGATCAACTGAAAAGTGCAATCGAGCAATACTTCTCCGCCAAAGGGGATGTCATTGTAAAAATGAATTTGCTGGCCTTCCAGGCAGGCATGGAAAGTCAATGATCAAAGCTCTCTGAAAAACTTAGGCGAAGAGAACTCACTCCGTCGGTGTCCAAGGCCAATTGATGTGCAGTATAAAATACATAATTATTAGAAAATTTTATGATTTGGAATAAATCTATCGAATGCGCAAGTCGGGAGCAAATGCGCGAAATCCAAAGCCAGCGTTTAACAAAAATGCTGGAAAGAATTTACACAACGGTTCCTTTTTACCGCAACAAACTTAAAGAAAAAGGAATCGAGCCTGGCGACATTAAAAGTGTCGACCAACTCAAATTTCTGCCTTTCACCTTAAAAACTGATTTACGAGATAACTATCCATTCGGTTTATTCACCGTTCCCCAATCGGATATTGTCCGCTTGCATGCCTCCAGTGGAACAAGTGGCAAACCAACTGTAGTGGGATATACACGAAACGATATTGATATGTGGAGCGAAGTTGTAGCACGTTCGCTTACCATGGCGGGCATCACCCAAAATGACATTATTCAAGTCGCTTACGGATACGGACTTTTTACCGGTGGCTTGGGGCTGCATTACGGGGCGGAAAAAGTGGGGGCTGCGGTCATTCCTGTCTCGGGTGGAAACACCCAGAAACAATTGCAATTGATGGTTGATTTCGGATCAACCGCGATCGCCTGTACGCCATCGTATGCCGCATTTTTAGGTGAAAGAATTCTAAAAGAAAATATCCCGCCCAAAGATATCAAGCTCAAGGTTGGAGTATTTGGAGCTGAACCCTGGTCTGAGGAAATGAGAAGTCAACTTCAGAATCTGCTTGGGATTAAAGCTTATGATATTTATGGATTGAGCGAAATTATCGGGCCGGGTGTTTCGATGGAATGCGAACATCAATGCGGAAACCATATTTACGAAGATCACTTTATCCCTGAAATTATCGATCCGAAAACCCTTGAAATCCTGCCTTATGGTGAATTGGGAGAATTGGTATTTACACCCGTGTCTAAAGAAGCCATGCCGTTGCTTCGTTATCGTACACGTGACCTGACCCGTTTACACTCAGAGCAATGTGCCTGTGGACGCACGTTGGTACGCATGGAAAAGTGCTTGGGTCGCTCGGATGACATGCTGATTATCCGCGGAGTGAATGTATTCCCGTCTCAGGTGGAATCGGTGCTTCTCGAACTGGCCGAAACTTCCCCCCATTATCAACTGATTGTGAGTCGTGAAAATAACCTCGATTCTTTGGAAATCAAAGTTGAAGTTGATGAACAATTCTGGTCTGACGAGGTAAAAGTACTGGAAGCTTTGAGAACTCGTATCAAAAATAATATTTCAAGCGTCTTGGGAATCAGCGCAACAATCCGCCTGGTTGAGCCGAGCAGCATAGAGCGCTCGGAAGGAAAAGCAAAACGTGTAATTGATAATCGCAAATAGGCACGGAATCCAATCATGATCATTAAACAATTATCTGTTTTTCTTGAAGACAAATCAGGCAGGCTAACTGACTTGACAAAAATTCTGGCTGAAAACGATATCAATATCACCGCATTGAGCATCGCTGATGCTGCCGATTATGGCATTATCCGCATGGTGGTTGGTCGCCCGGAATTGGCTGTTGCAGTATTAAAGGAAAATGGCTTTTCAGTGAACTTAACTGATGTGGCTTGTTTTATCGTACCAAATGAACCAGGCGGTTTATATCATGCTTTGAAAATCCTGGCCGAGAACAATATCAATATCGATTACATGTATGCCTTCGCAACTCAATCTACTGCATCGGTGATCATTCGTTCAACCTCAATTCAAGCTGTCATTGATGTTTTACAAAAGAACAAACTCGAGCTGTTGAAGGCCAGTCAGATTTATCAAATTTGAACCGTGGAAAATTTTAAAGCCTATTTGAAAGGTGACCAATTTGCAGCCTGCAACGGCATTGCACTTACCGAATGTCGTCCCGGATATGCCAAAGCACAGGTAACCATTGATGGACGGCATTTGAATGCAGCGGGCGTGGTGCATGGTGGTTTATTGTTCACACTTGCGGATTTTTGTTTTGCGGCAGCAGTCAATTCTTATGGAAATGTTTCACTTTCTATCAACGCATCGATTTCTTATTTTGCCAAAAGCACACAGGGAATTATCACTGCCGAAGCCACAGAAATTTCGCGCGATAATAAGCTTGCTTCCTATGACATTAATGTGTTTGATGCAGAAAGAAAATTATTGGCCAATCTAAAAGGAATGGCTTACATCACGAAAAAATCAATTGCACTTTAATGCGCTATAAATTAGCGCGGATAACAGCGAGCTTCATCTCATGCCAATTCGGGTCTCCCTCTGAAGTAATCTAATGCTTCCGGATTCAGCATCGCCTCAATATTCTTTACCGGTTCTCCATGAACAACGTTGCGTACAGCCAGTTCCACCAGCTTGCCACTCTTGGTTCGAGGCATATCAGCGACTGCCAGGATTTTGTCGGGGACGTGGCGCGGAGTCGTATTACTGCGTATGGTCGTTTTGATAAGCTTTTCCAACTCTTCGGTCAACTCTACGCCGTCGCGCAACTTAACAAATAATACGATGCGAACATCGCCCAAGCTGCCGGGAGGCCAATTCTGTGCGATGACCAGTGATTCGAGTACTTCGGGCAAACGCTCTACCTGCCGGTATATTTCCGCCGTTCCGATGCGTACGCCTCCGGGGTTGAGTGTGGCATCCGAGCGGCCATAAATAATGAGACCGCCGTGCCCGGTAATTTCGCAGTAGTCCCCATGGCACCAGATACCGGGAAATCTTTCGAAATAAGCAGCACGATATTTTGCACCATCGGTGTCGTTCCAGAAACCGAGCGGCATTGAGGGAAAAGGTTGTGTACAGACTAATTCTCCCTTTTCGCCGCGTACTGGCTGACCCTCATCATTGAAGACATCCACAGCCATGCCAAGTCCACGGCACTGTATTTCGCCGCGCCACACCGGCAGGATGGGGCTACCGAGGACGAAGCAGGACACAATATCGGTTCCTCCCGAGATCGAGGATAATTGTACTTGTGGTTTGATCGACTGATACACAAAATCAAACCCCTCTGCCGACAGCGGGCTGCCCGTAGAAAAGATCGCACGCAGCGGCGTCAGATCAAAATGCTGTTTCGGCACTAACCCGGTCTTGGCCAAGGCGTCGATAAACTTGGCGGAAGTACCCAGTTGGGTCATGCGTTCGGCTTGGGCGTATTCAAAGACAATGCGGCCGTCAGCGGCAAAAGGACTTCCATCATAAAGTAAAAGTGTAGCGCCACTGGCCAAACCTGTCGCCAACCAGTTCCACATCATCCACCCGCACGTGGTGAAGTAGAACAGACGATCTCCTTCGCGTACATCGCCATGTAATTGATGTTCCTTCAAGTGCTGAAGCAAGGTACCGCCAGCACCGTGGATAATACATTTGGGCACGCCGGTAGTACCCGACGAATACATGATGTAAAGAGGATGATTGAAAGGAAGTGCCGTAAAGATCGGGGTATCGACTGTGGCAAAAGGCTTGATGAACTCTCGCCAGTTAATCGCATTGGGTATTGTCTTGAGTTCATTGGCTTCAGACACATAAGGGACAACGATGACAGTCTTAACCGTTTGAAGCTGACGCGCCACCTCACCCAGTTTGTCAATTACGTCGATCGTCCTGCCATTGTAATAATATCCATCAACGCCAATCAGCACTTTGGGTGCTACCTGAC
>Ga0316222_1003564_pt1 | contig 15125 bp, 6 predicted proteins | sample TBH18011metaG_FD_206008 | JGI IMG/M metagenome (GOLD analysis project Ga0316222, IMG submission 206008) | Freshwater microbial communities from Trout Bog Lake, Wisconsin, USA - TBH18011 | ecosystem: Environmental > Aquatic > Freshwater > Lake > Hypolimnion/Profundal zone | place: USA: Wisconsin...
GTCAGAATCACCGGCCAGGATCGGGGTCGCTGACGCACTCGTGATCGGCGGTCTCGCGCTCGGGTTGGTCACCGCACACGGCAAGTTCCTTGCAGCAGGTGCATTCCCGGCCTGCTTATCCCTCTTGGTTGCCGAACTGTTGCTCGCCCAGGCGTGGTACGGCGTAGCGGAGACTCGGAAGCGTTGCTGATCTTCGTTTTGGATAACGGCGGCACTCTTACAAGATGCCGCTACGCTGGGGCGGCATCCAACAAATGTCAGCCCCCCTCATGGTCAGTAACTCGTTGCATCGGGCGGCGGCTTGGCCCACTTTGAGAGGGTCATGAGTCTTACCGACGCCCAACAGGCTGCCATCCGGGTGCGAGGGAACGTGTTGGTGGTCGCCGGCGCGGGCACCGGCAAGACCCGCACGCTGGTCGAGCGCTGTATCCAGTGCCTGGTGGCCGGCCAACCGCCCGCGTCGCTCGACGAGATCCTGATGGTCACATTCACCGAGGCGGCGGCGGCGGAGATGCGCCAGCGCATTCGCGCGCGGCTCGAGGAGGAATCCCAGCGCGATCCGGGGAACGGGCATTGGCAGGAGCAATTGGCCCTGTTTGAAACCGCCCACCTGGGGACGCTCCATAGTTTTTGCCTCAAACTGGTTCGTCAACATTTCTACGAACTGGAACTGGACCCGCAGTTGGGGGTCCTGACCGAGGAGGAAGGCCGCATCCTGGCCGGTGAAATGCTGGATAAGCTGCTGCAAGCCCATTATGCCGGCCAGACGGCGGCTGCGCTGGCGGTCCAGGAACTCATCCACGTTCAGGGTGGCGGCCGGGACCAGACCATCCGCGCCCTGGTGATGCGTTTGCACCATTACACGCAGACGCTGCCCGACCCGGCCGAATGGTACCGCGGCCAGCTCGCCATCTTCGCCTCGCCCGAGCCTGCTGCCTGGCGCCGGTGGTTCGTCGAGGGTCTTGCCCAATGGGCAGGCCTCTGGCTGCCCCGCCTGGAGCGCGCGTCGGCGGAGAACACCGTGGCCGCCGCCGGCCGTAGCGCCCTGAGACGGATCGGAACTGGGTTGCCGGCGGCTGAGACCGCGCGGGCGCTCGAGGAGATGTGCGCCGCGCCGGAGTTGTGCCCGCCCCGCAAAAAGACCCGCTGGGTCAATCCGTTCGAGGATTTCTTCGAAGAGGCGGAGTTTCTGGCTTCGCTGGCGGCGCCGGACCGGGCGGGGGACCCTGACCCGCTGGCCCAGGATTGGGAATGGGTGCGGGGCCAGATGCGGACGCTGCTCGAACTGGCTGGCGAGTTCACGGCCGCTTTCAGTGACGCCAAACGCGAACTCGGCATGGTGGATTTTCACGACCTCGAACAACACGCCCTGCGGTTGCTCTGGGACGCGGCGGCGGCGCGTCCCACGGCTATCGCCTCCGCCTGGCGCCAACAACTCCGGTTTGTCTTCGTGGACGAGTACCAGGACATCAACGCCGCCCAAGACCAGATCATCCAGGCCCTGAGCCGCGAGGGCGCCGAGGCCAATCGGTGCCTGGTGGGCGACGTCAAACAGAGCATCTACCGTTTTCGCCTGGCCAATCCCTACATCTTCCAGGGCTATGGGGAGTCGTGGCACGGCGAGCAGGGCACCACCATCCCGCTGTTGGACAACTTCCGCAGCCGGGAAGGGGTGCTGGAGTTCATCAACTCGCTGTTTGAACTGATCCTGCGCCGGGAAGTGGGCGGCGTGGCTTACGACGAGCAGGCGCGGCTGCGGTTCGGCGCCCCGCAAGATCGCCAACCGTTGAGCGCCGCCGCCAGCCCCTCGCCGCGGGTCGAGATCCAGCTCCGCGTCAAGGGCGGCCTCGAGGGAGCCGGGGATGACGCCGAACTGCCACCGGAAGTCGGCGAGTTGCTCGAGGCCGAAAAGGAGGCCCGCCTGGTTGCGCTCCGCTTGCGCGACCTGCGCCTGGCGCAGCATGCGATTTGGGACGAGCCGGCCGGCGCGTTTCGGCCGGTGGATTGGCGCGACATGGCTGTGCTCCTGCGTTCCCCGTCGGGCAAGGCCGAGAGCTACGCCAAGGAGTTCTCGAAGCTGGGCATCCCCTTGCAGGTTCACCGGCGCGGGTTCTATGAGAGCGCCGAGATCCTCGATTTGCTGAGCCTCTTGCGCCTGCTGGACAACCCGTTGCAGGACGTGCCGGCGATCGCGGTGTTGCACTCGCCGCTGGTGGGGTTGACGCTCGATGAGTTGGCCCGCCTGCGCCTGGCGGCGCGCGGGCCGTTTTGGTCCGCCGTGGTCCTATGGCACGAGACGGAAACCGTGAAGCTCCGGGCGGAGGACTCGCGTGCAGCCCAGCTCGATTTGCCGTTGGGTCACGCGGCTTTCCGCAAAGTCAGCCGCTTTCTCGAGCGTTACGCCCATTGGCGGCGGCTGGCCCGACAGGTCTCGCTGTCCCGGTGCCTGGAGGCGGTGTTGACCGAAACGCATTATGCTGAATGGTTGCTGACCCAGCCGCGGGGGGAACAGCGCCACGCCAACGTCCGCCGGCTCCTGACGCTCGCGCAGCAATTCGACCAGTTCCAGCGGCAGAGCCTGTTCCGCTTTCTCGGCTTTGTCGAGGCCCAGCAATCCGCCGAGACGGAGCCGGAGGTCGCCGCCGTCGCCGAGGAGAACGCGGTTCGCTTGATGAGCATCCATCAGAGCAAGGGCTTGGAGTTTCCGCTGGTGGTGGTGGCCGACCTTGGCAAGGCGTTCAATCTCTCCGACCTGCGGGCCGACGTGATCCTGGATGAGTGCTACGGCCTGTGCCCGCAGATCAAGCCGCCGGAGACCGGCCGCCGCTATCCGAGCCTCCCCTACTGGCTGGCACGCCAGCGGCAGCGCCGCGAGACACTGGGTGAGGAGTTGCGCTTGCTCTACGTGGCCATGACTCGCGCCCGCGACACGCTGATCCTGGCCGCCACCCTCTCGAAGACGCAATATGAAAGCCTTGGGCAGCCGATGGCCAACGTCGGCCCGTCCGAGATCCTGGACGCGCGAGGCAGCCTGGATTGGCTCTGTCTCTGGCTGGCCCGCACCTTCGGCGCGGCTGGCCCGCCCGCCGTCGCCGGTGAAAACGAACTCGTACGCTGGTGGATACTCGATGACGCCAGTCTCCTGGAGCGGGAGGCGCAAGCGTTAGCGCCGGTAGGGGATTCGCTTGCGGGGACCCCGGAGGTTTGGCGGGAATTGGAACAGCGCTTGGCCTGGTTTTACCCCTTCAGGGCCGCCACTCAGAAACCGGCCAAAACCTCCGTCACCGTCCTGCGCCACGCTGCCCGGCAGGCGGACGACGATAGCGCCAACCCGGTTTCCCTGCCCTGGCCTGAACCCGAGAGTACGGGTGACGAGCGTGGCTTCCTCGATCCATCGGCTCCGTCCGGCCAGCCGTCGGCGCGGCTCTCTGGAACGTCAGCCACCGGGGTCGGCAACGCCCACCACGCGTTTCTGGAGCTGGTCTCCCTGGAACGAACCGCGAGCCTCGAGGACCTCAAGACAGAGGCCCGGCGGATGGCCGAGGTGGGATGTCTGCCGGCCGCGGAGGTGGCGTTGCTGGATTTCCCGGCGCTGGCGGCCTTTTGGCAGTCCGACCTCGGGGCCCGGATCAGGACCCACGCGCGCGCCGTCCGACGCGAGTTAGCCTTCACCGCCCGCTTCTCCGCCACGGAGCTGGCCGCGCTGGCGAACGAGACCCCGGCGCCGGAACTTGACGGCGAGTTCGTGGTGGTGCAGGGCGCGGTGGACCTGGCCGTGCTCTTGCCCGAGGAGATCTGGATCGTCGATTTCAAGACGGACCGAGTCGCTCCCGGCCCGGAGGCGCTGGCGGCCAAAGCACAACTCTACGCGCCGCAACTGGAACTTTACGCCCGGGCGCTGGCCCGAATCTATGACCGGCCTGTGTCCGCCGCCTGGCTGTATTTCCTGAGCCCGCGCGCGGCGGTGCCGATGAAGCCGTGACCAACTCTGTGAATCCTCCGCTAGCCCTCGGGCATGCCCTTGCTACCCGATCGGATCAAAAGTAGAATGCGTTCATTGGAAAAGCAGAGACGATATGAACCGACGCTTCTTTTTACGCCTCGCCGCTTGGGGCGGCGCTGCGGCCGCCACCAACCCCGTCCGCGCTGCCGTGCCTTCGGAACTCGCCGCTCCAGCGTCGCCCGCGCGCCGCGTGAAACCCTTCGACCTTGATGAGCTTTCCATCCCCGATCTTCAGGATCGGATGTCGTCCGGCAAGGCCTCGGCGCTCTCCCTGACCAGGAAATATCTCGGGCGCATCGCGGAGATCGACCGCCGCGGACCGTCCCTGAACGCGGTCATCGAGTTGAATCCCGAGGCGGAGGCCATCGCCGCCACGCTGGATCGGGAGCGCCGGGCTGCCGGACCGCGTGGCCCCATGCATGGCATTCCCATCCTGCTCAAGGACAACATCGATACCCATGATCGCCTGAGGACCACCGCCGGTTCGTTGGCACTGGCCGACTCGATGCCCTTGCGGGACGCCTTTATCGTGGAGCGGTTGCGCGCGGCGGGCGCCGTCATCCTCGGCAAGACGAACCTGAGCGAGTGGGCCAACTTCCGCGGCGCGCTCTCGACCAGCGGCTGGAGTGGACGCGGCGGTTTGACGCGAAATCCGTACGCACTCGACCGCAACCCTTCCGGGTCGAGCTCGGGCTCAGGGGTCGCGGTCGCCGCCAATCTGTGCGCGGTCGCGGTCGGCACCGAAACCGATGGTTCGATCCTCTCGCCCTCCTCCTTTAACGGGATCGTCGGCCTCAAGCCGACCGTGGGGCTGGTGAGCCGGTCCGGCATCATCCCCATCGCCCAGAGCCAGGACACCGCCGGTCCCATGGCCAGGAGTGTGGCGGACGCGGCAATCCTGCTGGGCGTGCTCAGCGGCGCCGATCCTCGTGACCCCGCCACTGCGGCCTCCACAGGCAGGTCGCACGCGGATTACACGCCGTTTCTCGACCCCTATGCCCTCGCCGGCGCGCGCCTCGGTGTGGCCCGCGCCTTCTTCGGATTCCATCGCCAGGTTGATTCCCTCATGGAGGCCGCCTTGGCCGGGTTGGCGAAGATGGGCGCAGAACTCGTTGATCCGGTCGAAGTTCCCCGAAGCCCGAAACTCGATGCCGCCGAGGGCGAAGTGCTGCACTACGAATTCAAGGCCGGCATCAATACCTACCTGGCCTCGCTGGGGCCGGGTGCGCCGATGCGACATTTAGCCGATCTCATCTCCTTCAACCACCGGAACGCGGACCAGGAACTCCATTGGTTCGGGCAGGAGGAATTCCTCAAAGCCGAGGCCAAAGGGCCGCTCACCGACAGCGCCTACCTCGAGGCCGTCGCCACCTGCCGCCAACTCGCCCGCGTCGAGGGCATCGATGCCACCATGGACCGGCACAAGCTCGACGCCATCATCGCCCCTACGACCGGCCCGGCGCACCTGACCGACCTGGCCATTGGCGACCACGATCTGGGTGGCAGCACTTCCCCCGCGGCCGTGGCGGGCTATCCCAGTATCACCGTGCCCATGGGGCAGGTCCTCGGTCTGCCGGTCGGCATCTCCTTCTTCGGCCGGGCCTGGAGTGAGCCGCGCCTGATCGCCCTGGCCTACGCCTTCGAGCGGGCCGCCGCCGCCCGCCGCCCGCCACGCTTCCTCGCGTCCATTGGACCGACCTAGGAGGCCGAACCAGCCTTTCCAACCGCGACTGGAAAGTCGGCCTTGCCCCCGGGCGGCACGCCGCCCGTAGCGCCGACATTCTTGTCGGCCGTTTCGCGGGCATTCCTGCCCGCCGGCCGTCCATACTCCTTTGTCCCCCACCCGTAGCTGCGCCCTGCCGATTGGAAAGTCTGCGATACGCCCGGAGATCTCCCGACTACGCGGCGGCTTCTGCGGCCGCGGCGGGTGGTCTTACCTTGTTGGCCATTGCGGTGAAGGCCAGGAACAGCACCATACCCAGGAGGCACACCACCGCCTCGGTGTGGAGCATCCCCGCCGGACCCCAGCGGGTGTGAGCCCAACCATCGATCAAGGTCATGAAGTAGATCGGCGTGTTGGAAAGGGAGGCGAAGACGTTGTATTTAGTGGCGGCGGCCCCGGTGCCCATGGCTTCCAGTACGAAGGCAGTGAAACCGGCGTAAGTGAGCCCCGTGATCAAAGCGTAGAGGGAGGTGAAGACGATATAAGCCCCGGGTGTGCGCGGGGTCAACGCCATGCCGATCGCGCAGAGGGCCTGCAAACCGCCATAGATGATATAGGCATTCTTGCGGTCCATCCGGTCACAGATCCAGCCTCCGGCCAAACACCCGACGGCGGAGAGGATGCCACCGAGGACGCCGGTCACCAGCGCCACCGTCTCGGCCGTAGCGTGCCAATCTCCGGCCACCGCGGACCACAAGTTCGAGGCCGCGCCGGAGCCGATCGGGAGCAGGCAGAGGACCAGCGCGAGGAACCCGAGGCGCGCCCGGGCGACGCCCCAAACATCTTTCAGCACATTGCCGAGCGTTTTGAAGACCCGCTCACCGCGAATGGTGGAGGCCGGTTCCGGCACAAAGAACAGCGCCAGGCAACAAGCCAGGCAGGCCGCCGCCAGGATGGCCGATGCCGTCGAGTTGGGAACGCGTTGGGCCAACCATAAACCCGCGCCACCGCCCAATCCGTTGCCACCCAGGTTCCCCGCCTGGAACCAGCCTCCCGCCCGGCCCTTCAAATCCGGCGGCGTGCCGTAAGCCATCAGGCTGTCGGTGGCCATGCCGAGAAACGTCACGGCGACGTTGGCCAGGAATGACACGATCGTGAGCGTGGACAGGCTGGCGGCCGTCAGCGGCACGGCCCCGGTCGCCCAGATACCGGCCGCGCTTACCACGCTCGCGAGCACGTACCAGGATTTGCGCGTCCACACGGAGTCAATCAGCGGCGCCCAGGCGAACTTCCAGGTGTGCGGGATGACGCAGGCGGCCACCAGCGCCGCCACCTGGGCCACCGGAATGCCGGCCTTGGACAGCAGGTAGGCCAAGGACACGGAGACGTAGCCGCTCAACACCCCAAAAGGGAGGATGAGAAACATGAACACGATGGGATGCGAATGCGGCTGGCGGGCGGTCATCGGTGCTTAAGGTTTTATTGATTAACGGGTCAATTCAACTGCTTCATACCTACCGCCAAAACGGCGCCGTGTCGACTCCAACCCACCCGCACCGTCGGTACACTCTGAAGCGGTCAAAACCAGGCCGCCAGCAGCCAGCGCAGAGAGCTAGGGCTCCCGCAGGATGGCGAGGTCAATGAATTGGCCGCCGGTGGTTTGGTGGGTGTGCACGGCCAGGGTATTGCGCCCGGGCTTGAGCGCCTTTTTCAGCTCGTCGGTGATCGCGAACGCCTCGTAGGCGGAGATGTATCCAGGTCGAGACCAGATCGGCTTGCCATTCACGTAGATTCCAGTGTCCTCGTCATGGAAGATCACCAGGGCGGCGGAAGCGAGGCCGGCACCGTTGACCTCGAAGGTGCGGCGCAGCCAGATGTCGCTGGTGGTCCAGGGCGTGCGGACGCCCGGCAGGGCGTTGCCGAAGGGAGCCGCGGCGGTCTTCCAATCGCCGTCGTTGAAGGTCTCGCCGAGCCAGTCCGCCGCGGGGGCGGCGGTGGTGTAGTGGTAGGGCAGGCAGAGGGCGCCATCGGCGGCGGCGCCGACCAGGACTTCCCAGTGCCGATCGGGGTTTCGAGCGGGGGCGGCGGCGGCCGGACCGGTCTTCTCGTAGGCCGCCGCGCGGGAGGTGATGGCGTGGAGGCGTTTGACATCAAACTTGGGCCGGCGATCGTAGAAATAGAGGCCGTTGTGCTCCTGTTCGACGTCGGTTAACTGGGTGTAGCAGAAGCCGAACATGTCGGGGTTGTCGAGCAGCGCGCTGACCAGGCCTTCGTAGCGCTGGTAGAACTCCTCGAGGTTCTGGGGGCCGGCGCCATAGCCCCAGCCACTTTGTTTGTCCCCCCAGCCGGTGCCACCAAACTCGCTGACCATAAACGGAAGGCCGGTGTCCCGGCGATGCGAGGCCGCGCCGTAACGGGCGGGGATTTGCAGCCCTGCAGTGTCGCTGAAGAAATCCATCCAGCGTTGCTTGAAGGGTTGGGGCGCCTGGTTGTAATCGTGGTCGTCCATGACCTCGGGCTTGGCCAAGGTATGCGCCCAACCGCTGCTTTCAATAACGGGCCGGGTGGGATCGATGGCTTTGGTCTGGTGGAAGACGATCTGCTGAAGTTCGCCGGCGTTGCCGCCGGTTTCATTGAAGGGACACCAGCCGATAATGGCGGGATGATTGCGATCCCGTTGCACGACCTCGTTCCACTCGTTGGTATAATTGGCGTAATTGGCGGGCTGGAAATTGAAGCCCCAGTTCGGAAACTCGCCCCAGACCAGGTACCCGAGTTTGTCCGCCCAGTAGAGGAAGCGCGGTTCAAACACCTTTTGATGCAGCCGGGCGCCGTTGTAACCGGCCGCCAGGGATCGCTCGATGTCCGCCTTGAGTTCGGCGTCCGACGGTGCGGTCCAGACGCCGTCCGGGTAGAATCCCTGGTCCAGAATCAACCGTTGAAAGATCCGCTTGCCGTTGATCAGAATGGCCCGGCCTTGAACGGTCACGTTCCGGAGGCCGAAATAGGAGGCCACTTCGTCCACGGGTTGACGGCCCGCCGCCAGGGCGAACTTCAGGTCGTAGAGGAAGGGCGATCCGGGTTCCCAGAGGTGTTTCTGGCTTAGCTTGAGAGTCAGATGGGCCTTGCCGCCGGTGACGGGACTGGAGGCGGCGCCGACACTTTTTCCCTCGGCCTGCGCGGTCGCGCTCAGGGCCAGGTTTGGGTCGCCGCCGTTAATGACGGCATCGATCAGCACGCAGGAGTTGTCCGGGTCGGGGGTGATGGAAAAGCTCTCGACAAACGAGGAACCGACGGCTTCGAGCCAAACGGGCTGCCAGATGCCGGTGGTCCGGGTATAGACGCAGCCCTCGCTGACGGTATGGGTCTGTTTGCCCGTCGGTTGGTTGCCGCCCGGAGTGTCATCGAAGGCATGAACAACGAGTTCATTGGCTCCAGGTTTGAGAAACCGGGTGATGTCGAAGGCAAACGAGACGTCGCCCCCGATATGCGATCCGACGGGTTGGCCGTTGATCCACACCCAAGCCTGGTAATCGATCGCCCCGAAATGGAGGCGGACGCGCTGGCCCTTCATCGCGGCGGGGACCTCGAACGAACGCCGGAACCAGGTGTGCTTCATCAGGCCGTAATGGCCGATGCCGGAGAGCTTGCTTTCGGGGCAGAAGGGCACCTGTATTTTCAACGAAAAGTCTTTCCCGGAGGCCAGGCCGCGCGCCTCGCCGTCCCCCTTCTCGTCAATTTCAAACTGCCACTCGCCGTTGAGCGTCGTCCAGTTGGCGCGGAAGGCGTCCGGCCGCGGGTGCTCGGGACGGGGAACGTCCGCGCGGACGCTTAATCCTATCCCCAGCCAGGCCAGGGCCATCGGTATTTGCAGGAATTTCAGTCCCGTTCGGTGTGTCATGCGGCGCATAATGGTTCTACTTTTTACGATGTTCAACCAATTCACCGCCGTCGTCTAGTCGCATAAAGTGACTACAGAACGCGAGGAGGGGAAACCATCGGCCGCCGGATACCCAGCCGATAAGTGAATTGCCTGGCAAGTGCGCAGACTCAAGCCCAACGCCAGAACTGACCGCCGCGGGCGGACAGTGGTGTCCGAATTGGGAACTGACACGGCCCGCCCGCGTTCGGTCCGGTGATTTTATTAGGCTCTCCCAGGAGTTGCATGGGGCGCAGCGGCGTAGGAGAAGGCAAAGCGTGTAGGCGTATCATCCCATGGCGCCGCTTCCGACCGTGATGAGGACAAGCATAATGGCCAGCGCGAACAGCAACAATATGAATGCCGATGCGATGACGAGAATCTTGCCAGCGCGCTGCCGCCATCGGAAAACGCCGAGAGACAGGCCTGCAAGCGCGGCGAGAAATATGATTCCAACAACGAGAGCGAAGACCGGAATGCCTAAAAGCCGGGGTGTATCGTGGTCGTAGGTAAACATAATGTCGCGCTGGTAGTTTGACTCGGTTGCTCGTGTCTTGTTCAAGACCATCTTGGCAGGAATCTTGAAAATGCCTAACTTTTATTCAGCGACGGCCGGTTCGTTATCGAAGCCAGAGACTCCCCGGTTCTCATTTTCATAAGTCGCTCGTGCGCAAGCATCCTGCTGGTAGATCTACGACGGCTGGTTCGGTTATTGCAAGCCGAAAACGACCGCCCAAATCGAGAAATGGAAAGTGAGAAATGCCGCAAGTGGGTTCACGCATCCCCCGCTACCGCCAGCGGGGATCTGATTCGGGCGGGAGCCTGCGGGTGGGGCCGATCGCATGGTCAAACCGGCGAGCAAGGCTGCCCCCTGGTGGATGCGGTCGGGTTGGACGTATTTCAACCATACATTGACACACATTATATGCAGCATTAGAATGCACCAATGGAAGCCCGCTCATGCTTGTGTGCCCGGTTGGTTGCCAGGCCATCTTGGTGGAAGACGGCCGCCTCCTCAGCCGCGCAAGGCCAAGGGCCAGCGGGCGGGCCAGGAAGCAAAGCTACCCGTGCAGCCAGGTCGAGAAGGGTCGTCACCCGCCGAAGCCGCAAGGCGGGTGAAACCGGCGCCGCCCTGAAATCCCCTAAAACTTCATGGCTCACGCCTAACAATTATGAATCGTTCCACCACGTTTCTCGACATCCGTCGGTTCTTCAAACCGCTGGTCCTCGCCCTGAGTCTGGCGGTGGCCCCCGGCACACCCGCCCAACCAGGCGGCACTCAGCGGTTCGTGAAAGCTGAAGCCATCCCGAATGGCCTCAGCGCCTCGGACTGGTCCAGCATCCGCCAGCATTATGAGCGGCATCGCCACGCCGCCCTCCCCATGCGCGGTGGTTACCAGGCGCGCAATCCGGGGCAGCAATGGCAGACCCGTTTTGATGGCCGCGGCTTTACCACGCGACCGGAGGTGGGGAGTTGGCAGTGGGGGTTGGAACTCCGCAGCTATGGCTTTCCCGGCCACGAACAAGCCGTCGTCGGGCAACCGCCGATGATCGCCACGGGCGGTCGCGTGGCTTACGACTGGGACGCCACATTGCAAGAATGGTTCCTCAACGACACCCACGGGCTTGAGCACGGTTTCACCCTGCACACCCAACCGGCGGGCGCAGGTGATAAATTACGCGTGAACCTCACCGTGCGTGGCAATCTCAGCCCCGAATTGCAGGCGGACGGACGCGGCCTTCGTTTTGTGGACGCGCACGGCGCGACCATGCTTACTTATGCGGACCTGGCCGTGCGCGATGCGGACGGGCGCATCCTGCCCGCACGGTTCGAGGCGGCGGTCGAGGGCGTGTGCCTGGCAGTCGAGGAACACGGCGCTCGTTACCCGCTCACCATTGATCCCCTGGCCCAGCAGGCTTACCTCAAAGCCAGCAACCCCGATCCCAGTGATGAATTTGGCCTCACCGTGGCGGTCTCCGGCGACACGGTAGTGGTGGGAGCGCCATTCGAGGCGAGCGCCGTGGCGACCGATCCGATTGACAACCACTGTCCGAGCGCCGGTGCGGCGTATGTGTTTGTGCGCGATCCCAGCAGCCACCTTTGGAGTTTCCAGGCTTACCTCAAAGCGTCCAACACGCCGACCGCCGCCGACCCCCTCGCGGTGATTTTTGGATATTCGGTGGCGATCTCGGGCGATACCATTGTTGTCGGTTCACCTTGGGAGAGCGAAGCCGCGGTCGGGGCGGTGAGTGCTCCCGCACCCCAACCGATGCCCTTTGCCAACCTGTATGTCGCTCCCGGGTCGGGCTCGGCCTACGTGTTTGTGCGCGATGGCACGACTTGGACCCAGCAAGCCTATCTCAAGGCCTCCAACAGTGACGACGTGGCCCAGTTTGGTCAATCAGTAGCCATCAGTGGGGACACTGTGGCGGTGGGGGCGAATCAGGAGGCGAACCATTTTACGGGGGTGATCAACGACCCATCCGGGATACACCCCACGGCAGCGGACTGCAATATCGACGCCGACAACTCGGGAGCGGCCTATGTCTTCGTGCGCGATCCCAGCAGCCAGACTTGGAAACAACAGGCCTATCTCAAGGCTTCCAACAACCGGCTGACGGTCTCGGGGAACGGGGACAATGACGGCTTTGGTGGTTCTGTATCCGTGTCCGGCAACACCGTGGTGGTCGGAGCTTCGCAGGAGTCCAGCCTCGCCACCGGAGTTCTTAACTCCCCCAATAACCCAATGCCAGCCAACAACCAGGGGGCCGATGCGTCCGGCGCAGCCTACGTCTTCGTACGCGATACAGGCACCCAGCTATGGAGCCAGCAGGCCTACCTCAAAGCGTCGAATACCGGCCAGGAGGATGTCTTCGGCTCGTCAGTGTCCGTATCCGGGGACACCGTGGTGGTGGGTGCGCCGCAGGAGGACAATAATGTCAATACCGTGATCAACGACCCTGTCGGAAGCCTCATCGTGGACCCCACAACGGCAAACAGCAACCACGACGCCGACACTTCCGGCGCCGCCTATGTCTTCGTGCGCACCGGAACGACTTGGGCACAGCAGGCCTATCTCAAAGCCTCCAACACTGGCCCCGGGCTGGGCAGCAGCTTCGGCTATTCCGTCGCCGTCTCCGGAGCCACGGTGGTCGTGGGGGCGATTTTGGAGGGCAGCGACGCCACAGGAGTGATCAACACGCCACCCGACCCGGCACCATTGCCGGGCGGCAACACCGGCGCCCCAGAAGCCGGCGCGGCTTACGTTTTTAGCCGCGACACCGGCACCCAACTTTGGAGCCAAACGGCCTATCTCAAAGCCTCCAATACGGGGACAGAGGATTTGCTCGGGTACTTCGTCGCAATTGATGGGACCACCGTCGTGGTGGGGGCCACTGGCGAGGCGAATGACCTGCCAACCGTAATCAACGACCCGTTCGGGATCGTTCCCGTAGAACCAACGGCCTTGGACAGCGACAACAATGACCAGGACGCCGGAGCGGCCTACGTGTTTGAAATCCACACCACCTGCTGCAGCGGCCAAAATCTGATCGTCAACGGGAGTTTTGAGGACACCAGCCCTGCAGTAGGTGTCAACGCTGCCAACGATAGTCTGGATCCGAACACCGGCGTGCCTGGCTGGTGGACCACGGGGAGTTTCCTGGAGGTCTGGGGCAACACCTTCGGCGGCATACCTGCGGCAGGTGGCGCCAATCAGTTGGAAATAAACGCGCAAAGCGACAATCAAACGGTATCGCAAACGGTGACGGGCTTAAGCACCAATTGTTCCGTTGCCTTTTGTTTTAACTATACCGGGCGCTTTGGCGTGGTCAGCAACACCCCGAATAATGACTTCACGGTGACCCTCAGCGACGGCGTAACCACCTATTTCTCGGTACCCCTGGATCCCACCGCCTACGCCGTCGGCGGCTGGCTAAGCTTCTGCACCAACTTCATCGCCACCACGCCTGCGATCACCGTCGCCTTTCACGGCCAACCGCATTTCACCGACGGCACGCAGGCCTACCAGGGAGGCGCCCATATTGACAATGTCTCCCTAACGCAATGCTGCTGCCCACCCCGTCCTGCACTGAACTACAACCTGAGTGGCAACCTCTTGGTGCTTTCCTGGAGCAGCGAGTGCTATCATCTCCAAGCCACGGACCTATTAAGCCCCTCCACCCTTTGGCAGAACGTCGCTGGCTCGTCGCCGGTCTCGCTGCTCATCTCCGGCCACCCGAGGTTCTTTCGGTTAGTTTGCCCCTAGCCCCTGCTCGCCCGGAGGCCTGGTGACTAGCTATAGCTTTTCGGGATCCATATAACGGCGTCCCCAAGGAGTTATCCCCAGCGCTGGAGGGATGAAAGCCCGGTGGCACTTTCTTGGGAGCATTTTCACGCGGCTGACGTCTAATCCTGGTGAACGCGCGTTTTTTCGCATCAACCGCTATGAATATGACAACCGTCTCCCGCGCCCGGGGATGCTCACCCTGGGCAGCCGCCGCCTTGCTGGTCTGCCTGTCCCTCGCCTCGGCGCAGGAGCGCCCGCCGGCCCTGGTCGTCACCGAGAGCAATCGGCCCGTCGCGCTGGCCATCTCCAAGGCCGAGGTGGAGGTCTGCATCCTCGGTTTCGTCGCCGAAACCCGGATGACCCTGGTCTTCCACAATGACCAAAATCGGGCGTTGGCGGGCGATCTTTATTTTCCGCTGCCGCCCGGGGCGACCGTGAGCGGCTACGCGTTGGATGTCAACGGGGTCATGGTGGATGGCGTGATTGTGGACAAGGATAAAGGCCGCCAGGTGTTCGAAAAGGAGGTGCGCAAGGGCGTCGACCCGGGCCTCATGGAATGGAATCGCGGCAACCAGTTCAAGACCCACGTCTTTCCCATTCCTCCCCGCGGCAACCGCACCGTGCGCGTCAGTTATGTCAGCGACGTGCTCACCTTGCCCACGGGCAGTTCCTACGCCCTGCCGCTGCGCTTTCGTGAAAAGCTCAAGGAATTTCATCTCCGCCTCGAAGTGGTTAAGGCGTCCGCCAAACCGGTGGTGCAAGCCGGAGCGCCCGCCGGGCTCGAGTTCACACCCTGGCGTGACAGTTTTGTGGCGGAATGCCGCCACCCGGATGCCGCACTGACGGGTGACCTGGTGGTAAACCTGCCCCGGGTCGAACAGGAACAGGTCCTGGTCGAGCGGGCGAGCGACGGCCAATACTATTTCTGCGTGAACGAGTTCCCGGTGGATCCCCGGAAAGAGGCCAAGGCCGGGGTGCCCGTCTACAGCCAGGTGACCCTGTTCTGGGACGCCTCCGGCTCGCGCGGGGGCCGTGACCACCAGCGGGAGTTGGCCTTGCTCAAGTCGTGGTTCGCCCGCTATGCCGGCCAGGCATTGACCGTGAACCTGGTCCCCTTCCGCAATGCGCTGGCTCCCGCCCAGCGGTTCGTGGTCGGCGGCGGTGACGCGAGCCGGCTCCTTGCCGCCATCGGCGCCCTGCATTACGACGGCGGCACTCAAATGGGTTGCCTGACCAATTTCCCCGCCCCGT
>Ga0316222_1003568_pt1 | contig 15116 bp, 14 predicted proteins | sample TBH18011metaG_FD_206008 | JGI IMG/M metagenome (GOLD analysis project Ga0316222, IMG submission 206008) | Freshwater microbial communities from Trout Bog Lake, Wisconsin, USA - TBH18011 | ecosystem: Environmental > Aquatic > Freshwater > Lake > Hypolimnion/Profundal zone | place: USA: Wisconsin...
TGCCCTGTCCTTCCAAACCGACGGGGGCGAGGAATCCGGGGTGGATTTGGTGGCGCGGTCCATCGCCCATCGGGCCGACGGGCTTTTGGTCTGCATCACCGATGTCCTCTCGGCCGAAGTGATCGCCCACCTGCCCGAATCGGTGCGGGTGATCGCCACCTATTCGGTCGGCTTCAACCATATCGACGTTGCGGCGGCGACGGCGCGGGGCATCGTCGTCACCCACACCCCCGAGGCGGTGACCGAGGCCACGGCCGATTGTGCGCTGCTGTTGCTGCTGGGGGCCTGCCGTCTGGCCCATGCCTTTCAGCTCCAAATGTGCAACGGCGAGTGGCGGGGCTGGACGCCCACTGGATTGCTGGGCCAGGACCCCGGCGGCAAGGTGTTGGGGCTGGTGGGTATGGGCCGTATCGGCCGCGCCGTAGCCCAGCGGGCGCGAGCGTTTGGCATGGAGATTCATTATCACGCCCGCCGTCGTCTGGCTCCGGATTTGGAACTGGGCGCCATCCACCATGCCGGTCTGGAAAGCTTGTTCGCGGCCTCAAAGGTGGTGTCGCTGCACACACCCTCGACGCCCGAGACTCGCGGCTGGATCAACGCCCGCTCGTTGGCTTGGCTGCCTGACGGGGCGGTGCTGGTCAACACCGCCCGTGGCGATCAGGTGGTCGATGACGATCTGATCGCCGCCCTCCGGAGCGGCAAGCTGGCGGCGGCCGGACTTGACGTGTTCGCCGGTGAACCCGATTTCGACCGCCGCTATCTGGATCTGCCCAACGCCTTCCTGCTGCCCCATATAGGCACCTCTACCGCCGAAACCCGCATTCGCATGGGCTTCGATGTGGCGTCCGACCTCGAAGCCGTGCTGACCGGCCGGAAGCCGCGTTGGAGTGTGCAATAGCGTTACAGACTGTTACATCTGGATGGAAACGCCCCCGGTCCGCGTGCTAAAAGCGTGCTGTGCGTGTTTCGACGCGGTTAGGGTGGGCGGACATGGCGGTAGCCGGGACGAAGGTTGAGAAGGCGCGGCGTCGGTTGCCGCGTGGTGAACGGGAAAAGCTGATCATCAATGAAGCGGTGCGGTTTTTCGCCGAGGTCGGCTTCGAGGGACAGACGAGGGTGCTGGCGCAACGGCTGGGGGTGACCCAGCCGCTGCTATATCGCTACTTTCCCGACAAGGATGCCCTGATCGCTCGGGTCCATCAGGAGGTCTTCCTCAATTCCTGGGACTCGAAATGGGAAGCGATCCTGGAGGACCGGGCGCGGCCGCTGGTTGACCGGCTGGTGGCATTCTACCTGAATTACGTTGGCATGGCTTTCAGCTACGAGCGGGTCCGGATCGCTATGTATGCCGGGCTGAAGGACCCCAGGATCGCCGCCTTGCACGTGGAATTCATCACCCGGCACTTGCTGGTCCCGGTGGCGCGGGCGCTGCGCGTCGAGGTGGGGTTGGACCCCGACGCGGTTGAGAGCGCCGATATCGCCTTGGCCAGCGGCCTCCATGGCGCTATCGCCTTTGTCGGGGTGCGGCGCTGGATTTATGGGGTGGTGAATGCGGGCGATGTCGAGGCCCAAGTGGTCAACATCATCACCGCCTTCGTCGTCGGCGCCCCGGCGACGGTGCAGCGAATGAACGCGCTCTAACGCTCCACTGCCGAAAGTAGCCAGCGACCGCCGGGGGCGCGCAGGAAGGTCCAAGCCTCGGAGGACAGGGTGGGGACGTTGGGATCTCCCGCCACGAGCGCTCCGCCGCCGCCGATGGTGAAATCCCGCGCCGAGAACGTCAGCACGGCGGTGGCGAATTCGATCTGACCATCGCGCCAGGCTTCGATCACCTCGCCCTTTTGTAGGCCAATCTGATCAACCACGTTGCGCACGCCCTGGCTGGCATTGCGGCTGAGGTCGTCGGCCAACCACGAGACGATTTCAGGGGTTGCCAATTGGCGTAGCGCGCCGATATCGCCGTCGGTCCAGGCCTTTTGCACCTCGATCAGGATGGCGCCAAAGGCCTGCTTGTCGGCATCGCTGGGTTCAAACTGTTTGTCAACGCGGGGCTGGGGCGGCGCCGGGGCCGGAATGACCCGATAGGGCGCATCGATCACCGGGCTGCGGGAGGTGCCGCCAGCCTGAGTGGCGCCACGGAACAGGCGAACTCCCAGCCAGATCACACCGCCGACCAGGGCCAATTGCAGTATCAGCCCGATCAGGCTGCCGAACGGCGAGGCCTCGGAGGCTGCCGCATAGGCCGGCTGGTGGCCGAACAGCATCGAGCCAATACCAGCGCCGAGCAGACCGCCGGCCATGCCGGCCATGAAGGGGTTGCCCTGGGACACGCCGGGTTGCGCCATTGGCTGGGCCAGGCTTGGTGCGGGCAGGACGCTGGGGGGCGGCGCGATGCTGGGAGCAGGGGGAGGGGTGATGGTGCGCTCGATCGGGCGCTCGATGGTCCGCGAGCCGCGGCTGCCGAAACTCTTGCCCGAGCCCATTTTGGCGAAGGCCGCAGGCGAAAGGGCCAGCGCCAGGGCCAGTATCACGGAGACAATCACACTACGCATGGGAATCCTCGGAACGGCAATAGGACTGACCCGAGGGATATATGGGTGTCGGTGGGAAATGCAAACGAAACCGCCGCCCCTCGCTGTGGCGGGGGGCGGCGGCTGTCGTCGAAATTTGTCATCCCGAGCGAAGTGAGGGATCTTTCACGCATTGTGCCTGAATGATCCCTCGTCGCTTCGCTCTGTCGGGATGACAGTGAAGGAACCCGAATTACTTCGGCAGCATGCTGCCGGTCTGGGTGAAGTTGGTGTGCCAGGAGAAGGCCTTCTCCAGGCAATGCGGGGTGTGACCGCCGCGGCCGGTCGCTTCCTTGATGTAGTCGCGGGCCAGATCCTTGTAGATCGGGTGGACGCAGTTCTCGATGATCACGGTCGAGCGTTCGCGGGGCGCCAGGCCGCGCAGGTCGGCCAGGCCCTGCTCGGTGACGATGATATCGACGTCGTGCTCGGTGTGGTCATGGTGGGCGACCATCGGCACGAGCGACGAAATCTTGCCGTCCTTGGCCAACGACTTGGTGACGAACACGCCCAAATGGCCCTGACGGGCGAAGTCGCCCGAACCACCGATGCCGTTCATCATGTGGGTGCCGGTGACGTGGGTCGAGTTGACGTTGCCGTAGAAATCGACTTCCAGCGCCGTGTTGATTCCGATGGTGCCGAGGCGGCGGACGCATTCGGGGTGGTTCGAGATTTCCTGCGGGCGCAGGATCATCCGCGAGCGGTAGGTCTCGATATTCTTGAACAGGTCGGCGCTGCGCTGGGCGCCCAGCATGACCGCCGCACCCGAGGCGAACAGCAGCTTGCCCGAGTCGAACAGGTCGAAGGTCGAATCCTGCAACACTTCCGACCACTGGACCAGACGCTCGAACGGTCCTTCGGCGAAGCCGTTCATCACCGCGTTGGCGATGATGCCGACGCCGCACTGGAGCGGCATCAGGTTGCTTTGCAGGCGGCCCTGCTTGACCTCGTTCGTAAGGAACTCGATCAGGTGGCCGGCCATGGTGCGGGTCTCGTCGTCCGGCGGGCTGACTGGGGCGGGGTTGTCGCCCTGGTTGGTCAAGACGATGGCGGCGATGCGGCTGGGGTCAACCGGAATGTAGGGTGTGCCGATCCGGTCGCGCGGGTTGGTGATCGCAATGGGGCCGCGGTTGCCGCGGGGAGCCAGGCTCACGCAGTCGTGCATGCCTTCCAGGCCGGGGTGCTGGGCCTCGTTGACCTCGACGATGATCTTCTTGGCCGACTCGCCCCAAAGGGCGCTGTTGCCCACCGAGGTGGAGGGGACAATGTAGCCCTCTTCGGTGATGGCCACCGCCTCGATCACCGCCACGTCGATGCCGGGCATATTGCCGCCGCGGATGAAGTCGGCGGTCTTCGACAGGTGCTGGTCGATGAACATGATGGAGCCGTTGTTGATTCCGGCGCGCATGGTGGCGTCGGCCTGGAACGGGCAGCGGCGGGCGATGGCTCCGGCCTCGGCCATCACCTTGTCGGCGGTGGCCATCGAGGCGCCGGTCATCAGGCTGATCTTGAATTCTTCGCTGCGGGCACGGCTGGCGATGGCCTGGGGCAGAGCCTTGGCGTCGCCGGCGCGGGTGAACCCGCTCATGCCAACCACGTCGCCGTGCTTGATCAGCTGGCAGGCTTCATCGGCACTGACGATCTTGTCCAACAGCGACTTAAGGCGAATGCGGTCCTTGGACATTGCGTTTCCTCACTTTGGTGGTTTTTTACGGTGACGATTTTTTCTGGCAGACGTTATCGCATGGTGCCCGCCACGATTCCAAGCCCTTATCACACCAACCGGGCAATGAATCGAACGGTTGGTAGTATTGATTTTTCCCCTTGGTTCGCCGGTATCACACGATGCTCTGGCCGGTTTTCCGCCAATCGGCCAGGAAGGCGGCCAGCCCCTTATCGGTCAGCGGATGCTCGACCATCTGCTTCAAAACCTTGGGTGGCATGGTGACCACGTCGGCGCCTAGGCGGGCGGCTTCGGTGACGTGCATCGGGTGGCGGATCGAGGCCACCAGCACCTCGGTGCGAAAAGCCGGATAATTGCCGAACACATCGACGATGTCGGCGATCAGTTCCATGCCATCCTGGCCGATATCGTCGAGGCGGCCGACGAAGGGCGAGACGAAGGCGGCGCCGGCTTTGGCCGCCAGGATCGCCTGGTTGGTTGAGAAGCAGAGCGTGACATTGACCTTGGTGCCCTCGTCGGAGAGCGCCTTGCAGGTCTTCAGGCCATCGAAGGTCAGCGGCACTTTGACCGCGATATTGGGGCGAAGTTTGCGCAGCTTATCGGCCTCGGCCATCATGCCGGCGAAGTCGGTGGCGGCCACCTCGGCCGAAATCGGTCCAGGCACCAGATCGCAAATCTCGGCCACCACTTCCAGGATGTTGCGGCCGCTTTTGGCGATCAGTGACGGGTTGGTGGTGACGCCATCCACCAATCCGGTGGCGGCCAGGTCGCGGATCTCGTCGATTTCGGCGGTGTCGATGAAGAATTTCATGCTGCTGCATCTCGGGCTGGTGACGACTGGGCGCCACCTTAAGCACGCCAATCCGAGTGTGCAAGCGGATGCCGGAGACCTTTACCCGGCGGTCTTCAGCACTTCCGTGATGGTGACGGCCAAATGGTCCTCGACCACCACCACGTCGGCCTTGGCGATGCGGCGCTGGTTGACGTAGAGATCGACCGATTCGTTGACCCGGCGGTCAAGCTCGACCACGGCGCCGCGGCCCAGTTTCAGCAATTGGGCGATCGGCAGGGTGGCGGTGCCGAGCACGGCATAGACCTCGACCGAGACGTCATAGACCGCTTCCTGCGGCCGTTCGCCGACCTGAGTCTCTTCGCCCGCCATGGCCTGCTCCGCAATTGCCGCGATTGGCCATCATGCGGGGGCATTCGTTAACAGCGGGTCAATATTTGACGTCGTTGGGTGAAGAGAAGCCCTCGAAGCGCCAGGATTTCACCAAGGCCCAGCCCCCACCGGCGCGGGCCAGAAGGTGCGACTGCCCATTGGGCAGGGTCAGGCCCAGGGCGCTTTCGATCACCTCGTTCCAACTCAGCACGTAAAGGTGGGACGCGGTGGTATTGGCCAGGATCGGGGCCAGCGCGGCGGCGGGGGTGAAGGCCGAAATTTCGCCCCGCACTTGGGTGCCGAAGCCCATGTACCAATCGATCAGCTTGGGGGCCAGGCCGCTGCCATTGGCGTCGATCACCAGCACGGTGGCATCACTCGACAGCATGGTCGCCAATTCGGTGGCAACCGCGCGCATGTGGTCCTTGACCGGATGGATGTCCGAGCGCAGGAAGCGGGCCCCTAGGATCGGCCCGGCCAGTGCCAGAACCAGGCAGATGACCGTTACGGTCCGCCGAATCACTGTCGAAGGATGGGCGTTGGCTCGCCGCCACCACAAGCCGGCCAGGGAGGCCGCCGCCACCAGTTCAAGGCCGCCCAATTCGGTGTGGTAGCGCCAGAACGACGCCGCCGACCAGCCCTCGTAGCCGATATAGACGGCGACATAGACCCACAACAGGAAGGACGTGAAGCCGACGAAAATGGTGGCGAACACCAATGCCGGCATTTGCTCGGGCCTGGGGCCGCGTGCCAGTGCCCAGGCCGCCACCAGGCAGAGCAGGGCGGCCAGCGCGAAATAGCCGCCCTTGTTGACGATGATGATGCCGATCTGGTCCAGGGTATGGGGCAGCACCTCGAATTGCCACTTGGCGAAGGGCACCGCCGCCTGTTCGCCGGTGCCGCCCATGGCCGCGACCTGGACGCGCCACACGAAATAGGGCAGGGCCGCCGCCAGGCCGGCCGGCAGCAGCAGGGGCAGGCGCTTAGGCTTGCGCGCCATCGCCACGCCCAAGCCGATGACCAGCAGCAGGAACAACACCATGTTGGCCTGCTTGGGCAGGATCAGGGCGGCGCAGCATAGGCTTAATTGGGCCAGTCCGCCGCGACCGCGCGGGGAATCATCGGCCAGGACCCTGAGGCCCAAGACGGCGGCAAAGGCCAAAGCCACCGAGGTGGCGCAATCGGCGTAATTGGACAGCACCAGCTTCGGAACGAAGGTCGGCGCCAGCAGGGTGACGAATATCAGCGCGGTGGCGGCTTCGCCCCAGCCGATTTTCTTGTCCCGGTCTCCATTGTGGAACAGCCGGATCAGCAGCAGGGCCTGGCTGGCCAGAAGCAGGAGGTTGAACTGGCTGACCGCATTGTCGGCCAGGGTGCCGGACAGCCGGCCCGCCAAATAGCCGACCATCGCCAAGGTATAGGGATAGGCCGGCAAGGCGCTGTCGCTGATCGGGCGCCCGGCGCCGGGGAAATGATCGACCAGCATCAGGTAACGCAGATTGGGCAGGTATTGCGCCAAGTCGTCATTCTCGGCCGGCAACATCGACAGGGTGGCCAGCAGGATTGGCAGCACCAGCAGGGCCAGCTTGCCGGCCCCCGCCGGAAGCAGCCTTTCGCCGCGCCGGATCAACAGGGCCGAGGCCACCAGAGCGGTGATCGCCACCAATCCGGCCAGCCAGATGAAGGGGATCGGCGTCAGCGTTCCCAGCACGGTGAAGAGGATGGCCACCAGCGCCCAGCCCACCAGTAAATCGGCTTCCGGCGCCGCTTTGGCGTCCTTGGTCAGCAGACGGCAGGCGGCGCCGATGGCGATGAAGCCGGCAGCCACCACCAGCAGGGCCAGGAATTGCAGCAATTGGGTGGTGTCAGGGAGCAGGCGGTGCCAGTTGTTGACGACGAAGGCGAGACTCGTTTTCACCAAACCGCTCCAGAAACCCCATTGAACACAACAACGTTCCCACCGTCGCCATGGCCGGAGCATGGCGGCAACGCCTGTCGCTTTGGAATGACGCTGAACGCAGCCGGGATCGTCGCACAGGGGTTGGTGGGCGGGCAACCTCTATCTGCATGTGGGCTGCGGCGCCGGATTGGAAGGGAATCTCTCAAGTATGAGCCGATGGGCATATTTGGTGCTTCGGCCGCTTTAGTTGTTTTTACAGCGGCAAGCCAAATATGGCGTGGAGATTGCGAATCCGGTTTAGCGGCCGGATTTTTGTCAAGAGTCGCGAATTCGCTTTATTTGTGTCGTCGCTGGGGTTAGATTTAGGGTGGTTTATCGTGTAGGTAACCTCGTTCATGGCGCTTGGCTCCACCAAGATTTCGGCCCTCGCCGGCCCCTCCGTTTCGACTGCCGTGGCGACTGCCCGGCCGCGATCGGGCGGTCGTGGGGTCGCGGCCGCCACCCAGCCCGAGGTTGAGGGTTCGTCGTTTTCCGGCCAGATCGGAACCAACGACAATTCCATCCTGCAAAACGACACCGGCACCGGCTTCGATGCCAACGGCCAACGCCGCGATGCCCCGCCGCAGCCCGATGCGTTCACCTCACGCGCCGCCTTCGGCTTTTCGGTGGCCGATGCCAGCAGCGAAAGTGGCGGCACCTTCCGTGACGCGGTGGCCTATGGGGTGGGGGTGTACCAGTACAATCTCAGGGTGATCACGCCCAACACCGTCAAGCCGGGCAGCGTGCTCAATCACCTGTACTGAGGCTTAGAAGACTCGCGGAAATAAACGCTCCATTTCCTTCCATCGTTATGCCTGGACTTGATCCGGGCATCCACGCCTGTCCGGCCCTGAAATACCGGAATTGCGGCGCCACGTGGGTGGCCGGGTCAAGCTCGGCCATGACGGCAAGTTGATTCGGTCATTTCCGCGCGTTCCCTTAAATCCCGTCCAGAACCTCGTCGATGACGTCCCAGGCGTGGTGCAGGTCGGCATCCTCGACGCAATAGGGCGGCAGCAGATACAGGACGTTGCCCAAGGGCCGCAGTAGCAAACCGCGCTGGCGGAAGGCCGCCTTGAGCCGGGGGGCGATGGCGGCGCCGTAACCCTCGTCACCCACAAGGTCGAAAGCGGCGATGGTGCCGGTGATTCGCGGTCGCGCCACGTCCGGTCGTTCAGCCAGTTGGGTCAGGCGGGCGCGGTGGATCGCCTCGATGGCCTTGATGCGGGCGCGGCAGGCCGGCGCGGTCAGCAATTCCAGCGAAGCCAGACCGGCGGCGCAGCCAAGCGGATTGGCGGTGTAGGAATGGCCATGCAGGAAGGCCCGCTCCAATTCCTGGCCGAGGAAGGCTTGCCACACCTGATCGCGGGCCACCGTCATCGAGAGCGGCAGGAAGCCGCCGGTCAGGCCCTTGGACAGGCAGACCAGATCGGGCTGGATGCCGGCCTTGACGCAGGCGAAATCGGCGCCGGTGCGGCCGAAGCCGGTCATCACCTCGTCGAGGATCAAAAGGGTGCCGGCCGCTCGTACCCGCTGTTCCAGCCCGCGCAGGAAGTCCGGCCGGCACATGCGCATGCCGGATGCGCCCTGGACCAGGGGTTCGATCAGCACCGCCGCCACTGGGCCGGCGGCGAGCGCTTGCTCCAGCGCGGCCAGCGCCCGCGCCTCCTTGGCCTCAATGGCCTCGTCGCCGTCCCAGGTGGCGGGGAAGGGGACCATCTCGACCGGGAATAGGAGATCGTGCCAGGCGCTGAAATAGCCCGAGGATTTGCCGGCCGACATGGCGCCGACGGTATCGCCGTGATAGCCGCCCTCGAAGGCGATGTAGCGGCCGCGTTCCTCGCCGTGGTTGCGCCAGTATTGGTGGGCCATCTTCAGCGCCACCTCGATGGCGGTCGAGCCGTCATCGGAATAGAACACCCGGTCAAGGTCACCCGGCAGCAAGGCCGCCACTCCGGCGGCCAGCCGGATCGCGGGTTCGTGGGTGTGGTCGGCGAAGATCACCTGTTCCAGCCTTCCGGCCTGTTCAGCGATGGCGGCGGCGATGGCGGGGTGGGCGTGGCCGTGCAGATTGACCCACCAGGACGACACCAGATCAAGATACTGGCGGCCGTCGGAATCAGTGACCTTGGCCCCTTGGGCGGATGTGATCAGCAGCGGTGGCGGCGCGGTGCCGGCCTGGGTGAAGGGATGCCACAGGTGGCGGGCGTCGAGCGCCCGCAATTCGTCAGCATCGCTCATGCCGGAACGCCTTGTTGGGGAAAGGGAAGAAAGGAGGGCGGAGGGATGGCCGCGACCGTCGCGGCGGTCACCGCCGGCAGTGGTTGCAGTTCGGCCAGGACGGGGACTTTGCCGAAATGTTCGATGGAATGGCGATTGGCCGGGTTGAGCTGGCCGTTGAGCACCACTCCCGCCACGCTCACGCCATGGCGGCGCAGCGCCTCCAGGGTCAGCAGGGTGTGGTTGACGGTGCCCAGTGACGAACGCGCCACCACCAGCGCCGGCAGGCCAATCTGGGCGATCAGGTCAACCATCAGATCGCGCCCATTGATCGGCACCAGCACGCCGCCCGCCCCCTCGATCACCAGCGGGCGGTCAGTGGCCGGAGGGGTGAGGGTGGCAAGGTTGATCTCGACGCCTTCCCGCCGCGCCGCCTCATAGGGCGATAACGGCGCCTGCAACACCACGTTGGAGGGATGGATAACGCGCCCCGGCGCCAGCCGGGCGACGGACCCGCCATCGCTATCCTGGGCCGCGCCGGTTTGCAGCGGTTTCCAGTAATCGGCCTTCCAGTGAATTGTCAGCCAAGCCGAAACCAGGGTCTTGCCGATATCGGTGTCGGTGCCGGTGACGAACACGCCCCTCATGCCGTGATATCCACCGTGAGAATTTCGTAGGTGATGGTGCAGGGCGCGCCCAGTTCCGCCAACACCTGGCGCAGCGCGCCGGTGCTGAGGCGGCGATACCCAGGGGCCGGAGTGCCGGCGCCGATCGCCTTCAGCGCTCGGACAAAGGCGTGGCCGTCCTCATAGCGAACGGTAAAACAATCGGCATCGACCTTGGCGCCGGTGGCGACGTGCAATTGCACGGCGGTGGGATAACGCGGCGTGCCGCAGGACAATCCCAGCAGATCGTGGGCGTGGCGCCATTCGCCGAAGCTGCGCCAGCCCAGCGTGGTCAGCTGCAGCCGTCCACCGGGGGCGAGCAGGCGCTCCAACCCGGTCAGCGCCGCCGGCAGATCGGCGAACCACTGGGCCGCCAGGTTGGAGACGATCAGGTCCAGGCTCGCCGGGGCGATGCCTTCGGGGCGCTCGCCGTCCATCACTTTAAAATTGGCAGACCCGCTGGGTAGGGCGGAACGGGTGGCATCGACCATGGCCGGGGCGATGTCGGTGATCAGCCAATTGCCCCCCACATTCGGCAACAGGCGCCGGGTCAACAGGCCGGTGCCGCAGCCGACTTCCAGCACGCGCGGATTGGGCGGCAGGGTCAGTCCCGCTACCCGTTCGGCCAGCCCGGTTGCGGCCAAGTTCTGGGCCTCGGCGGCGGCCTCGTAGCTGGCGACGGCGGCGGAAAAGGCCGCTGCGATGCGTTGCTTGTCGGTCATGAAGACACTCTGTTGATCGCCGCCACCACCGCGTCGGGGTGGGTCAGTGGCAGCAGATGGCCACCCTCGGCGATAATGTCGAGAGAATATTCGGCGAAGCCGGCGAGACTCATCGGCTCGGGCACCACCGGATCGCGGCCGCCGGCCAGGGCCAGCAAGGGGCAGTCGAGGGCCACCAGGGCAGCCCGCTGGTCGCAATCGGCTAGCCAAGCCAGGGCGTCAGACAAACGAGCGACGTCGAGTCCGACCAGATCGGGCGAGGCCTCTCCGCAACGGCCGAGAAAGCTGGCGGCCACCGCCAGCGGATCGACGACGAATTGCTGACGCATCAACTCCAGCGCCCGTGCCGGCACGCCGGGATAGCCCTCGGCGGCAACAAAGCGGGGGAAAGCGTTGACGGCGACGGCCCCGGCCCAGGGGCGGGGAATATTCTCCAGCGCCCAGGCGAAGCCCATGGAATGGCCAATCACCAGCGGCCGTTCCACAATCGCCAGCGACGGCTTGCCTCGGAAGCCGAGATCGGCCACCACTGCCGGGCGGCCGTCAAGACGGGCCAGCACCGCGTCCCAAACGCTTCCGTCGAAGCCCCAGCCGTGAACGAAGAAGAGGGTGGTCATCGTGTCACCCGAACGGTTTCGGCCACCAACCGCTCGATGTCGGCATCCGAATGGGCCGCCGACAAGGTGAAGCGGATGCGGCTGGTTCCGGGCGGGACCGTCGGCGGTCGAATGGCCACGCCCAGCAATCCCGCCTCTTCCAGCCGGGCGGCGGCGTCCAAGGTGCGGCGCTCGTCGCCCAGGATTACCGGCACGATCTGGGTTGCCGATAGCCCGGTATCGAGTCCGGCGGCGGCGAAGGAGCGGCGGACGAACTCGGCGCGCTCGGCCAGCCGGCGCCGCTCGGGGTCCAGGGACGGCACCAACTCCACCGCCGCGTCGATCGCCCCCAGCACGGCGGGTGGCAAAGCGGTGGCATAGATCAGGCCCGAGGCGCGGTTGACCAGATAGTCGCGCATCGCACCAGAACAGGCGACATAGGCGCCGAACCCGCCCAAGCCCTTGGAAAAGGTGCCCATGGCCAGATCGACCGCATGGCCGACGGTCAGGCCGAAGCCGTTGGACCCCAGCACGCCGGTGGCGTGGGCTTCATCGACGTAAAGGGCCGCGTCGGCCTGGGTGGCCAGCGCAGCCAGAGCCGCCACATCGGCCCGGTCGCCGTCCATGCTGAACACCGATTCGGTGACGATCAGCTTGGGGCCGGGCCGCTCCAGCAATTGGGCCAGATGGGCGAGGTCGTTGTGGCGGAAGCGCTGTTGGCGAATGCCGGCGGCTTGGCAGCCCATATGCAGGCTGGCGTGGATCAGGCGGTCGGTCAGCACCGCCGGGCGCTCGTCGCCCCACAGCTCGCGGTCGAGCAGGGCCGGCAGCACCGAGGCGTTGCATTGCCAGCCGCTGGCGAAAATCAGTGCCGCTTGCGCGCCCTTAGCGGCTGCGATGCGCGCCTCCAGCGCTTCGAGTGCCGCAAGATGGCCGGTGACCAGGCGCGAGGCGCCACTGCCGGTGCCCCAGCGAGCGGTCCATTCCCGCGCCCGCTCGATCAAGAGCGGGTGCCGAGCCAGGCCCAGATAGTCGTTGGAGGAGAAGTTGATCAGCTCGCGCCCGCCGATCCGCACCCGCGCGGCATCCAGCGGCTCGATGGGGCGCAGCCGACGGCGGCGACCGGCGGAATCGAGCTGGTCGAGGAAACCGTGGAGGCGGTGATCAAGGTCCTGCATGGCGGAGAGTTTCTAGGCGTTTTTCGCGTCTGTTGCAAAGCCGGCGTGGGGCGCTCTACATTCAGCGCCGAAACAAGCATGGGAGTCGAAGCGGTGACGGTGGCTGCGAGAATATCTAAGGACCTTGGCATTGTGCGCAATGACTGGACCGTCGAGGAGGTCGAGGCGCTGTTCGCGCTGCCCTTCATGGACCTGCTGTTCCAGGCCCACACCATTCACCGCGCCAATTTCGATCCCAACAAGATCCAGATCAGCCGGCTGTTATCGATCAAGACCGGCGCCTGCCCCGAGGATTGCAAGTACTGCCCCCAATCGGCCCATTACGCTACCGGGCTGGAAAAGGAGCAATTGCTTCAGGTCGAGGAAGTGGTCGCCGCCGCCGCCCAAGCCAAGGCCGAGGGCGCCAGCCGCTTCTGCATGGGCGCCGCCTGGCGCGGCCCCAAGGGCGAAGATTTCAATGTCGCCCTGGCCATGGTCGAAGGGGTCAAGGCCTTGGGCCTGCAAACCTGCGCCAGCTTCGGCCTGTTGTCCAAGGACCAGGCCCACCAGCTCAAATCAGCTGGGCTCGATTATTACAACCACAATGTCGATACCAGCCCCGAGCATTATGCCGAGGTGATCTCGACCCGCACCCACCAGGACCGCCTCGACACCCTGGAGCATGTGCGCGATGCCGGCCTGCATGTCTGCTCGGGCGGCATCGTCGGCATGGGCGAAAGCAACACCGACCGCGCCAAGATGCTGATCACTCTGGCGACCATGCCCAAGCATCCTGACAGCGTGCCGATCAACCTGCTGATCCCGGTCCCTGGTACGCCACTGGCCGACCAGCCCAAGCCCGACCCCTTCGACTTCGTCCGCACCATCGCCGTGGCGCGGCTGATCATGCCGCTCTCCTATGTCCGCCTATCGGCAGGGCGCCAGGGCATGAGCGACGAAATGCAGGCGATGTGCTTCTTCGCCGGCGCCAATTCGGTGTTCTGCGGCGAAAAGCTGCTGACGGCGGGCAATGCCTCGCCGACCAGCGACAAGGGATTGTTTGAGCGGCTGGGGTTGGGGCCGCTGTAACAGCCCCCATTTTCGTCATTGCCGGACTTGATCCGGTAATCCATGGACCCCCGGATCAAGTCCGGGGGTGACGATGGCGGGGGAAGTCACTCCCAGCGAAACCTCGCGAACACCTCAACCGGGTCGCGCTCGACAGCCAGGCGGTTGATGGCGGCTTCCGGATCGACCTTTCCCAGGGCGATGCCGAAGGCGATGATCTGGTCTTCCGGGATGTCCAACTCGGCGCGGATCAGGCGATGGTATTTGGAAAAGGCCTGTTGCGGGCAGGTGTCGAGCCCGTGGCCGCGCGCCGCCAGGCAAAAGGTTTGGAGGAAGGCGCCCAAATCGATCCAGCCGCCTTGCTCCATACTGTGCTCGATGGTGACGAACAAGCCGATTGGGGCGTCGAAGAAGACGTAATTGCGGCCGAATTGGGCCTTCATCGCCGGCTGGTCGCCCTTGGCGATGCCAAGCTGGGCGTAAAGCTCCTTGCCCAATTGGCGCCGCCGAGCGAGATAGGGTTCGGTCCATTCGCGCGGGTAATATTGATATTCCTCGACCTGGGCGGAATCGTCGGTTTCGTGAGCGGCCAGGATTTTTTTTGACAATCGGCGCTTGGTCTCCCCGGCCACCACCCACACCCGCCAGGGCTGGATGTTGCTGCCGTTGGGGGCGCGCGACGCCAGCGACAGGATGTGCTCGACGGTGGCGCGCTCGACCGGATCGGGTCGAAACGCGCGCACCGAGCGGCGCGACAGGATGGCGGTGAAGACATCCATGGGCGAAACGTCGCTCATAGCTGGTCGGCCGGCACCGTCATCACTGTGCGCGAGCCGCCGATAATGGAGGCGGCCAGGCCTCCGGCGCGGGGCAGGACCGTCTCGGCGAAATGCCAGGCCACCGCCACCTTGGCGGCGAGGAAGGCGGGATCGCCGTTGCCGGCGGCCAGGTGGGTGGTGGCGGCGACGGCTGAACGGGCCATCTGGTGGCCGCCCAGCACCACGCCCAGCAGATCCAGCAGGGGCACGGCGGCGGCGGCGACGAGCCGAGGGTCCTCAGCCTGGGCGGCGACCAACCACGCGACGGTGCGCGATGCTGCTCGCACCCCATCGGCCAGGGCGGCGCCGATGGCGGCCAAGGTGGAATCGGCTTTGTCGCTCAGGGACGCGGCCAGGGCGGCGGCTTCGGCGAGCACTCCTTGGGCGATGGCGCCTTTGTCGCGCAGGATCTTGCGGTTGACCAGATCGTTGCCCTGGATAGCGGTGGTGCCTTCGTAGATCGAGGTGATGCGGGCGTCGCGCAAATGCTGGGCGGCGCCGGTCTCCTCGATATA
>Ga0316222_1003574_pt1 | contig 15094 bp, 15 predicted proteins | sample TBH18011metaG_FD_206008 | JGI IMG/M metagenome (GOLD analysis project Ga0316222, IMG submission 206008) | Freshwater microbial communities from Trout Bog Lake, Wisconsin, USA - TBH18011 | ecosystem: Environmental > Aquatic > Freshwater > Lake > Hypolimnion/Profundal zone | place: USA: Wisconsin...
GGTACACTTAATTTTCCCCCAAAAAATTTTTGGCAAATCGGCAGCCCCCCCCCCCCCATGGTGCCATGGGCGTAACAGGTTTAAGGAAAGGCATGTCCATAAAAAATATATACGTATAGGTAAGGATGCCCGCACCCATATCTACTACGTTTTGTGCAAAAATATCCACAACCATTGCAGACGAGAATATCGTTTTCACGTCTTGGTTAAACACACATGGCAGATTACTTAGTGAGGAAACGGTGAATGCGATACACCTTTACAAATTTGACGCCAACAAATTTGTACGACAAGATTGCATCCAACGGTCTTTACGCTTGGCATTTACTAAACGTGGACTACCAATCACACATGTACACATCAACACAACACCACGTCCAGTATCACAACCGTTACCACCTGAGCCACCCACCTCAACACCTTTCACCACCGAAATACTGCTGCAGCAGGTGCTGAAAGAGCTCCAGGAACTGCGGGCGCTGCACGACGGCACACCCACGACGGTCATAAATAACAACACGACCAACAACAACACGTTTATCCTCAACTTCGGCCAGGAGGACATGTCCTACCTGCGTCCGGCGGTGCAATATCTCGAGAGAACCTTCGAGGGCATGCGCGAACTGCTCAACGACGTTTACTTCAACGACGAGAGGCCCCAAAACCACACCATCCGCATCAACATGAGCACGCGAACCGCCGAAGCGAAGGAGACGGAAAACTGGAAACCCATCGAACTGCCCGCCGCGATCACCCAAATGCTCGACAAGTGCATATTCTACATGGTCACCGGCTACAACGGAGACGTTCACAAGTACAACGACGACGTCATGGACTTCACGTGCTCGCTCGGTCCCAGCGGCGACCACGCACGCAAGCCGATCAAAGCGGAAATTTACCACAAACTGCTAGCGCGCGCCAGGCAGTCCAACCCCGACAATGCTGCGGCTTCCAGCTCGAACGCCTAATTTTATAAATTCAAGTTACCTGTAGTAAAATTTTTTTAGCCCATTTCGCGTATGCCCTGGCATACGCCATGGCGCCCCCTCCCAAGACCAAGCTCCGCGTCATCCTGCCCGGCGGCGGCGTCAAGGGCGCGTTCCAGCTGGGGTTCCTCCGCGAGGTGGTCGCGTCGGGCAAGTACGAGATCGACGCCGTGTACGGGTGCTCCATCGGGGCGGTGCTCGCGCCGCTCCTGGCGGCGGGCCACCTGGACGCGCTCCTCGCCATCTTCCACCGCATCCGCTCGGTCGACGACATCCTGCAGCGTCGCGCGCTCCTCCCGCCATGGACGCCCCTCCCCCTCCTGGGCGCGGTCGCGCTCCTCAAGCTCGGCGCCTACCGGTCGGTGAAGACGGTCGACGAGGTGTTCGACGCCATGACGCCCGCGGAGCTGAAGGTGGCGCAGGCGCGATGCCACGTGGTCGCGTACGACGTGCTGAACAACCGCGAGGGATGGTTCACGGGCGCCGACCTGCGCGACGGCGTGCGCTGCTCGTGCGCGCTGTGGATGGGCGTGCCGCCGGTGCGCTTCAAAGACACGCTGTGGACCGACGGCGGCGTCACGGCCCTGTTCCCGGTGGACTACGTCCTCGACCACGACGCGCAGGCGCCCTTCGACGGAAAGTACCTCTTCCTCGACTGCGACGCGCGCACGGCGTGCGCAAACCCGGTCCCCCAAGACGGCCTCACCCTCATGGCCATCGTCCAGCAGGGCGCGATGCTGCGCCTCGCCGACTTCGAGCTCGACCGGCTGCGCCAGCGCCTCGGGCCCCGCCTCGACGTCGTGCGCCCCCGCGCCGCGGACGACGTCCTCACCGGCCCCTTGGACGCCAACCCGGAGCGCTTGGCGCTCGCGCTCCAGCACGGGGCGACGCGAGGACAGGCGTACGTGCAGGGCGCGCACGACGCGTCTTCTTCTTCTCCCGTTTCCTTGACCCGCATCGTTTATTTTCAATAAAATAAGAGGAAGGAGTATTAAACATGAGCGAGCCGACGTTGTACACGTACGAATTCGAATTCATCTTCACCGGAGATTACTCCGACGACGCGTTTAACGCGTACGCCGGCACCGCGGACCCCGTGCAGGCCATGGCGGCAGTAAAAGACGCCATCGCTCGGATGAAAACGGTCATGACGTACGTGGCGTGCCCGACCATGAGCATCCGCGCGATCACGGCGGACGGGGCCAACGTGTTTAAAGTCACATTAAACCGTTAACTCCTCCCACGCCACGTGCACGACGGGCGGCACCTTCGCCGCCACCACGAGCGCGTCGGGCACGTCGAGACTCGTCGTCCCCTCCCCGGACGTCCCCACCACCATGTGGGAGTCGGGGAACTCGACCGACACGGTGACGGTGGGCAGCTTCGCCAAAAATTCGCCCGTCGTGCGCAGCTCCAGGCGCGTCGTCCACGCGTCGTCACGGGGCTTGGAAGGGACGAGCGCCACCACGCCGTCTTCGCCCAGGTCCACGGCCATGGGCCGGAAGCCGACGACGTCAAAGGCGTCGATGCCGAAGCCGTGGACGTAGTCGAAGCCGTGCCCCCGGACGTGCGCCTCGTAGCGGTGCAGCGGCACGGCCTCGTCGCAACCCACGCACGCGCGCGTGCGCTTCTCACACGCGAACAGGTCGTGCTCGTCCACCTCGCCCGCCGCGATCTCCACCGCGCAGGCGGCGCAATGCACGCGCCGGTGCGCGCAAGCGTCCTCGTGCGTCGACAGGGACTTACGGGGAACGATCGCCGGGCAAAACTTGCACCGTACCGCGCGCAAAGAGCACCCGTTCTTCTCGTGCTCCGTCTGATCACGTCGCAGGAGGCCCACGAGCCCGCACTTCCACTTGCACGTCACCATCGCCATCGGACACACCGCCCCATGCGCCACCACGTCCTTCGACAGCCCTTCCACTTTGCACCGCGGACACGCCACCGTGCGGTACCCGCATTCCTTTTGCGTGTGGTCCGCCATGTGGCAGCGCAACACGCGCACGCCGCAGCCCAACTCGCACATCACCGGCGCGTACTCACACCGCGCCGCGTGCGCCTCCGCGGACGCGTCTCCGGAGCGAACCATCACGGGGCACCCCATGTTCGGGCACGTCACGATGCCCATCCGCTGTGCCAGGTTGATGGCGAGCCGGTTTTGCGTGATGTGGACGCTGGCGTTGAGCGGCTTTTGGCACAGCGGGCACGCCTGCTGGCGCTTCTTCATCTCCGTGATGCACGACATGCACGCGGTGTGGCCGGACTCGCACATCGTGTACGGCCGGAGCAACTCGTGGCAGACGGGGCAGTTCAGGTCCTCCATCTCGCCATCGGGCGGCGCCATGAAGGCTGGCGCTGGCGCTGGCGCTGGCGCTGGCGCTGGCGCTGGCGCAGCCGGTCGCGGCAACGGCATCTCCATCCCCATGGGGGTTCAACAACAATGACGGTCGCATCTTTCGCAAAGGCTTCAAAAACACAAATTAATTTTTGCGCATGCGCGTCCACACCTCGTGCAGGGCACCATCTGCCACCAAGTGGAACGCGACGTGCGTCCACGGATTCGAGCGCACGCACCCGACCGCGAAGAGCGCGAAGGTCACGGCCCACAGCGCGTACACGTGCCACGGGACGACGCCCGAACACACCACGATGCACGCGCCGTTGATGAAAAACGCCGCCATGGCCGGCCGCGTCTGCCGGACGTCCAGCGTCGCGCTCACGAGTGCGCTCGCCAGCGCGAACGCCACGCCTCCGGCGCCCAGCGGCGTGTGCGCCACGGTGAGCACGCACGTCACCTGCTGCGCCACCAGGTCCGCGCGCAACCACGCCGCGCTGGCGCGCCGTCCGCGCGCGTGCACGCTGGCGTGGTACACCATGCTCACGACGCTCGCCCCAGCGTACGACAGCGGCGCGAGCGCGCTCCAGTTCCCACGCCGCCACAGCCTTCGCGCCTCCCACGCGCCGAGCACCGCGCCGGGCACCATGGACGCGGCATTCGCCACCTCCCGACCGTCCGACGGCCGGGGCATGATTCTGGTTCTAGACCCCCAACCCCTAACCCATAACCCAAAAAAGGAGTCCACTCTTCCCTCCCATCCCACATGGCCACGCTCACGGCCGTTCGGGAGGACCATCCCAACCCGCGCATCGTGGCGCTGCACCGAGCCATCGTGGCGCTCGGACCCGACCCCGACAACGCGCCGCCTCCCGCCAAGACCGCAGCGATACTCGCCCTTCTTGCGGCGGCCTCGCAACCTTTCCCGGCACCGCCCGGCCCGTACGACGTCCTCGTGCTCGTTGCGGCGGTCGTGGGCGCCGAGCGTGGCCGCTTCTCTGCGCTCGGCGAAATGGCCAGCGGGCTCTTGCTTCGCACGGTCCGGTCGAGCGACGCATGCCTCCACACCTTCCTGCGCTTGGACGTCGCCCGCGGCCTGTCGTACTCCTTCTGCATGACGGCATCGTACGCGTTCGAGGTCCTGCAACTGTTGTACAACATGCACTCGAACCCGAACACAAACGTGGAACGGGTCCCCCACATGCTCGCGGTGTACGACGGAGGCATCCGCCTGGTGTCGGAGCTGATGACCCAAAAGGGAAACACGGCCCGCATGTTCAAGCCGGCCGCATACACGTGGAACATGGCTATCACTCTCGGAACCGACCCCGTGTACGCCGCCCGCATCACCCCCGATTCGTGAAAAAAAAGTTGAAATCAACTTGAACAATTCGCCGCAACCCATGCTCGAATGGTGGGGACGAGAGTGGCGGTCACGTCGTTCCCTTGCGCGTGCTCGCGAAGGAGCGTTTGAACGAGCGATTCAATGAAGGCTGTCATTTTTTCGAAACAGTAGAACCTCGTCGTGAATGCTGGATTGACGTGGGTGCTGATGGCCTCATCCAATGCATCCATTATGGCGTGGCTTTCGACGTCGTTTTTAAAGAGGACGACGCGAATGTCATTTACCGACGGACTTTTCCTGCGCGATGGCAGGGACGGCAACGGTGACGACTCGTCGAACGTGTATGGCACCCTCCGCCTTCCGTCTTTACATATACATGCCATCGTGTCGGTCACAAGACAAAGCGCAAAGCCTAATTTGGAGACGCCATCATAGCAAAAGTAAAGAGGGTTGATGCGTCTTTTTTCGGAAAGTTCCCAAATGCCGAATACCGATTTGACGGTCGCTGTGTGTTCTGCGACGCGTATCGTGGTATTTACCCTTTTATCGGTTGCGTTGAAGAACTTTTCCAACGATTTGTTCAAAATGTAGTCGCTCGCATCGTTAAGCGCCTTTTCGGCGGTCATCTGGTGTGGCATAAAAAGTGCACGCACTCCTTTTTTTGCAAAAAATTCATTCATCATTATTTATTAGTCCTCCCCATGACCGTGACGCCCACCGTCCTGTTGGTGGACGTCTTGCGCCGCATCGTGCAGGAAGCCAACCTCGCCGTCGACCCGGAGGAGGACACGCTGTTTCCCGCGCTCATGGACGCCGTCCTCGAGGTCGCGCCTCCCTCGGCCAAAGAACGCCTCGAAGCCGCCGACATCCTGCTCCGCGGCGCCGCCCGCGGCGCCATCCAAGGCGTCATCCGCAAGGTCGTCAACGTCGGCGAAGAAAACGTCGACACCCTGCGCCTCCGCGTGGGGGGTGGCGCGTTCCTGCGCGTGTGGCCCGAGAAGATTGAGACGCCCACGGGCGATGTCGCGTACGGCTTCAACGGCACCTTCCACGACGGCCAAGGCGACGTCTCGTTCCTCGTCGACTGCCCCCACGCGCGCCTCGTGTCTTCCTCCTGGAGCCTCTACCAAGAGACGCGGCTCTGCTTCAGCTGGGTCATCACCGTGCCGCCCACCGACGAGCCGCCGCTCCAGCAGTTCGCCGACTTCAACGACAAGCGCGTGCGCGGCACGAGCAAACGCGAGCCGCCGTTCTACCTCGCGTTCGACGCCAGCCCCGACCAACCGATGTACTTCAAAACGCACATCCTCGCCGCGTTTGCCGACGACGATCCCGAGCTCTACTCCATCAGCGACGTGTCCGAAGACGAGAGCGTACTGCGCAGCATGGACTGCCCCATCCAGCACGTCCCGAAGTTTTACGCGGGAAACGGGACGTCCCTCGACGCGAAAGACGTGCGTCCCACGCTCCAGAAGATGGTGGTTTTTTTCGTCAGCTCGTCACCGCCGCCATGGCGACGCCGCTACCGCGCCCGCACAAAAAGGCATCGCTATTGACCACTTTTTAAAGCCGTTTAAAAAAAATCCCAAATGCGTCCACCCCCATTTTCTGAGGATGCTCTTCCTCGACCTCCCGCTCGAGGTGATCGCGGGCATCGCCCGCAGCCCCGCGTTCGGGCAGCGCGACGTGGCCAGCCTCGCCTGCGTGAGCCGCGCGCTGCGCCCGTTCGCGGTCCACCGCCACGTGACGCTGCGCTCCTCGCGCGCCCCCGCGGACATGGCCTACGCGCTGCGGTCGGGACGCTGCGAGACGCTGACGCTCGACGACGTGAACACGGAGGCGCTGCGCGCGCTCCTCGCGCGCGCGGGGGCCGACCCCGCGAGCGTGCGGCGGCTGGGCCGCGTGCGGCTGCACTGCAGCGCGCACCTGGACCTCGACCCCGAGGTCCTGGACGGGCTCTTGTCGCGCGATGCGTTCCCTGCCTTGCGCGCCATCGAGGTGGCGGACCACCTCCTCTCGCGGCCCAATGCGCGCCTGCTGGAGGACCCGCGCGCGGCCTACCCGTTCGTGCACGTGGACGCGGACGCGCTCGCGCGCCTCGCGGAAGCGCGCCCGGGCCGGCGGGTGACGACCGCGATCGTGTCGATGACCACGGTGTCGGCGTTGTGCCGCGCGGCAGACGCGGGATTCGTCGCGTGTCATTTCATCCTGACCCACGGCTCGGAGGACGAGGACGAGGAGGGGGCGCGGGGCGCGGGCCGCGGGCGACGCCGTCGCCCGCATGGCGGAGGAGTCCGTGTGCGTCTCGACGAACGTGCCGCGGGAGGTGGCGCTCTGGACGGTCCACGCGTGCCTGCGACGACGCTCGTCGTGGACGAAAAGCGCACCACGCTGAGCTGTTGACGCGTTATTTTTTACACGTTTGAAAGAAACCTGGACACGGACGAGCGCGAGCATGTCTCCCATGTGGGCTCGTAATGTCCTGCTCAAGAAAGCCTCGGGCGTGAACACCCTCCGAGGACGCGGGCGAAGCGGTGCTGCTGCTGGAGGCCATGCACCGCGCCGGCCCCGCCGTCCTCCCCCCCCCCCTGCTGGAGCACCGCCGTGTGGTCGACATTTCGCGCAATGGTCGTGCGTTTTACGTTTTCACCAGCGCCTCGAGCTCGGCGCGGTCCAACGTCTCGCGCTCGAAGAGCGCGTCGGCCACGCGGTGCACGAGGTGGAGCTTCGGCTCCAGCAGGCGGCGCGCGCGCGTGTACAGCACGGCCACCAGCGTGCGCACCTCTTGGTGCACCTCCTCGTCCGCGGCGTCCCCCGCGCGGGCCCAGTTGGCGGCGGCGCCCAGCGTGCGTCCGAAGCCGTACGTCGTGATCATGGCGTGCGCGACGCGGCTCACGATCTCGAGGTCGCCGGACGCGCCCGTCGTCACGTTGGCGTGGCCGTACACGAGCTCCTCGGCGACGCGCCCGCCGAGCGCCACGATGATGCGCTTCTCCAGGTAGTCGCGCGTGTGCAGCGAGTGGTCGTCCTTGGGGTCAAAGTGTGTGGAGCCGCCCGACTGGCCGCGCGGGATGATGGTGACCTTGCGCACGGCGTCGAAGTCCTCCAGCAGCATGCCGGCGACGGCGTGGCCGGCCTCGTGGATCGCGAGCACGCGCTTCATCTCGGGCGTGATGACGGCGCTCACGCGCTCGGGCCCCATCTTCACGCGGTCCATCGCGGTCTCGAAGTGCGCGGCGGTGATGATGGTCGCGTTCTCGCGCGCCGCCGCCATCGCCGCCTCGTTGGCGAGGTTCTCGAGGTCGGCGCCGGAGAAGCCGGGCGTGCGACGCGCGATCTCCTGCACGTCGATGTCCGGGCCCAGCGGCTTCTCGCTGCTGTGCACGCGCATGATGGCGGCGCGGCCGCGCACGTCGGGCATCGGCACGTGGATGGTGCGGTCGAAGCGCCCGGGGCGCACCACGGCGGGGTCGAGCACGTCGCGGCGGTTGGTGGCGGCCATCACGATGACGCCCGTGTTGCCGGCGAAGCCGTCCATCTCGGAGAGCAGCGCGTTGATGGTCTGGTTGCGCTCGTCCGCGCCGCCGCCGATGGAGGGCGCGGCGCTGCGCGCCTGCGCGATGGTGTCGATCTCGTCGATGAACAGGATGCACGGCGCGGCCTCCTTGGCCTTCTTAAAGATCTCGCGCACGCGCGCCGCGCCGACGCCCACGAAGGTGTCCATGAAGTCGCTGCCGACCGCCGCGAAGAAGGGCACGTTCGCCTCGCCCGCGACGGCGCGCGCGCACAGCGTCTTGCCGCACCCGGGCGGGCCCTCGAGCAGGACGCCGCGGGGCACCTTGGCGCCCAGCGCCGTGAAGCGCGCGGGGAAGCGCAGGATGGTGACGATCTCCGCGAGCTCGCCCTGCACCTCGTCGATGCCGGCGACGTCCTTGAACGTCGTCCGCGACGACGTCGTGGTGCGCTTGTCCTTGCCGTCGAAGGGGCCCTTGGTCAGGGCCGACAGCCCTCCCCCGCCCGCCCCGCCCTGGCGCCGCATGAGCATGACGAAGAGCGTCACCGTGGCCAGCAGCACGACGACGTCCACGCCCATGAGCATGGTGTTGGGGTCGACGAGCGACCCCACCACGGTCACGTCCACGCCGGCGTCCAGCAGCCGGTCCGTGACGTCGTAGCGCGGCGGCAACGCGACGTGCTCGAACCACAGGTCCGGGCCGCGCGCCACGAGCCCCTCGCCGTGCTTGCTGACGTTGACGTGCGTGACCGCCCCCGCGCGCACCTGCTCCAGGAACCGCGTCAGCGACACGTCCGCGATGGCGTGCTCCTGCGCCGCCTCGAAGGACAGGCTCGTCGTCTTCACCGCCTCTCTCCCGAGCCGAAGCCTTTTCCGCGCGGCGCGAAAAGGCAGGCGCAGAAACGACACGCGCGCAGGAGAGGCGAAGGCATGCATGACGCCGCTTCGTCCATTTCCGAATGGACGGACTTAAGCCAACACCGTCGACCTTTTTCAGGGGGAGCTATCCCCCCCTGAAAAATTACTCCGCAATGGATAAACGCACTCCTTTTCCTACGCCGGGGCGTACCCGCTGCGCGAGCCGCGCGCCGAGTTCGAACGCCTCGTGCGCCGAGCGCTGGACGACATCCACGAGCGCTTCGACGTGCGCTACCGCCCGCCCATCGCGTTCACGCTGCGCGGACGGGCGTCCCGCTCCGACACCACGCTCGCGGGCATCACGCGCCTGGGCGGCCCCCGACGAACCGTCACCATCGAGCTCAAAGTGATCGCGCCCGAACCCGTGTCGCTGCGCCGCTTCGCGCCCATCCTCGTGCACGAGCTGTTCCACACCGTGGTACCCATCGTGCGCGGCAGCCTGCTGTGGTCCGAGGGCGTCACCGACTTTTGCGCGCACTGGTTCCTGGGGCAGCTGGACGACCTGCCCAAAAAGAGGGCGCACGTCGAGGCGATGGCGCACGCCGATCCCGCGTACTACCGGTTCAAGCGCCCGTACGTGGAGGGCGCGTGCGCCATGCGGGAGCTGTTCCAGCAAGAGCCACGCGCCACCCTCGTCGCGCTACGCGCCGTCATCCAGGACGCCACGCGCAGCCGCGACGCGTACTTCGCCGAGCACACGCGCGCCGACGTCGTGGCGCACGACCCGCGCTTCGCCGTGTTCTTCCGCCGGGGCCACGAGGGACGGCGGCGGTGGAACACAGAGACGCCGATGCGGGCGTAAGCCATTTCTAAATAAAAATAACGCCGCTTCGCCGTGCTATAATGTGGCCAACTTGCGCTCGGCCAAGTTCCCGTACTCCGCGTTGGCACGATCGGTACGTTGCGCGTTCTTCTGCGCCCGTAAAATCGCGTTCTTCTGGGAAGACACGTCCAACGTCACCGGGAACAGAAGCGCGTTGCGGGACACATTCACAGTGTCAAACGTCCCGTCTTGAACGTGCACCAAGCGCATGGGAAACGTGGTCGACACGGGATAGTGCACGAGGGTGTTCGCCGGCAGCAGCGGATTGAGAGGGACGTACAACGCGTGATCATGAACGATGACCGGGGCGTTGCGATTCGCGTCACTTATTGCGCTTTCCCACTCCCTCTCTTCCTCGCGTCGATCGTGCACGCCTTTCACGATCGCAGCCCCGATGGCGAAAAAGGCAAGCACGTTGCCCATGGATTTACATCAACTTCACACTCACTCGCTTTAACCCTCATTCCCCCATGGACTCCCTCCCCTCGGGCGTCCTCGCCCTCGTCGGGCGCTTCCTCAACGACTCGAGCCGCAACGCGTGCGTCCAAGCGGCCGCATGGCTTCGCCCCGTGCACGAGTCCGTCACGGCGCACACCGTCCGTTTTCACATCAACAGTCCGGACAAGTTCCGCGCATGCGGCCGCCTCCTCCGCTACATCCTCGCGCTAAAGCCGCGGACGGAAACTTTAGCCGTTGAGTTTAACGGATTTCAAAACGTCAGCGCCCGACGAGTCGAGCTGCTAGACGACGCCCGCGCCACGTTCCAAGCGAGCTCGGTCAACGTACAGCTGCATTTCACGGACTGCTCGTCGAGCTTCATGCGGCACATGGTGTGGAGCCGCGACTGCCTCGTGACGCTAGACCAGCCGTCCCAACTGGAGATCCGCGGCGCGCTCTTGGCGGTCGACGCGATCGACACCGTCCACCTCGACAGCATCACCACATTCCACGCACTGCAGCCCGACGTCCTTCGCCGTATCCGCGCCATCTTCATACGGACCAGCTCCGAGCACCTCGACCTCCGGAACGTCGACCCTGCCACCACGGCCGTCACCCTGACCGACCGCAACTGCCTGTCGTGCACGGTCTTCGAGGCGCAAAACCTCACGTCTGTCGTGTGCGCATTCTTCGCGAGCAGCGGGACCAACGCCCACCGCTTGCATGACAGCTTGGTGACCGCCCGCCGTCACCATCCCTTGGCGCTCAAAGACATCCGCATCATCGGCATCACCCCCACCAGCATGCCCTCCTGGTCCACTCTCGTCCACGCACTGCCTCCAACGGTCGCGGTGGCGCTCTGGGTCGACCACCCCATCGCGCTCCCCTTCTTGGAAGCGATGTCTCCGGAACGAACCGTCGTTTTAATCGCCAGCAACGTCATGTCGTACGCCTCCGCGCGCCTGGTGCAACTGCTGACGCAAAAAACGTACGCGATCAAGTGCATCCCTGAGTTTACGCCCCCCCCCCCCACCCTCACGCACGTGGCGGACGCCGCCGCATGCCTGCCCACAGAAAAACGCGCGCTTTGGTACTTCCTCAAGTACGTGCATCACACTTAATTTTTATTACAAAAAAAAGGTAGAACCCATTGAGCGATGTCGAACGCGGTGTACCGCAAGGCGCTCGGCCCCGGCCGAGCGGCCATGGTCATGGCGGTGACCGTTCCCGGCGCGTACGCGGCCCCGGGGAGCACGCCACTCGCGACGCTCACCGCGACCGCGGGAGACCTTTCCCTCGCCAGCTCGAACAGCGTCGGGCTCACGGTGCAGGCCAACACCGGGTACGTGGGGGTGGGCACCGCGGTCCCCCGCGCTGCGCTCGACGTGAGCGGAAACGTGGCCGTGAGCGGCACGGTGACCGCGGACACCCTCGCGTTCACGACGATGACCGCAAATACGGGCACGATTTCGGGCGTGGCCCATCTCACGACGATAATGGGGACCGGAATTAGTGATTCGTTGGTGTTAGCTTCGTCGACGACAGCCGCGAGTGCGGCTGCGGTTTCCAATTGCTGGGCGGGATGCGTGCATACCAGTGGCGGCGTTGTGAGTGGGACGTTGGGCGTGTCAAATTTGAACGTCCTAGGGAATTTTATGACGGTGAACGCTACGGAGGTGGTTTCTTCCAATTTGAATGTGGTGAATTATGGGACGGGACCGGCTCTTAGTGTGACGCAAAGCGAGACGGGCGTTTTTGGCGCGCAACCGGTGGCTACGTTTGTGGCGGGGTCCAACGTTGGGCTTGTGGTTACGAATAGTGGAGGGGTGGCCGTGGGGAAAAGTACGGCTTCTTATGCTTTGGACGTGAGTGGGGTTGTGAGTGCAACGTCGTTTGTGGGGAGTGGGGCTTTGCTTACGGGGATTTCAAGCGGAGGCTCGGGCGCCGGGATGTTCAAGAATCTCGTGATCAACGGCGATATGCAGATAAATCAGTATTGGGTAGCATGGTATCCGGCATTGTCCGTATATATCAATATTCATGGTCAATGGTTGGGAACCAGTACTATTTGGGATGAAGCCATGTCACCCACGGGCACAATACCCGTATGCTCAACTGGATCAACTCAAGCAACAAGTTGTTACGTGGTTGATAGATTCTGTGTTTATAGGGATGGTTATACTGCTGGCGTTTGTACTCAAGGTTGGAATAATGTTGCATTCAATGGAATCGTTGATTTATCACAAGCAGCATCTATGTTACCATTTACAGATGCGGGTATATACTACTACATTATGATGGGGAGAAATGCAGGAGATTCAACAACAGCTAATATCAATATGAGGTATGCGTTTGAATTAATGGATTCAGCACCTATTTATAGTAAAACTGTAACCTTATCGTTTTATTATCAATGTGGAGCTAATTTCAGCGGAAGTAATATAAATTATGGTCTTATTATGGGAGCTGGCGAGGGATTACAACGTGGGGCTGTAACGGTAACTAACACACAAGGAACAACAGCTTCACCTTCATCATCGTGGGTTCGCGTTTCATTTACCACAACATTACCTGTCGTTACATCAAGTAATCAATATCTGGGATTGTATTTTTACTACACACCATCAGGAACAGCAGGGGATAATGATTATGTATCTATTACAGGGGTACAATTAGAAAAAGGAAGCTCTGCAACAACCTTTGAGTATTGCCCGTTTGCAACGAAACTAAGCCTTTGTCAAAGATATTGCAAACCACTCATTGGAATTATGCCAAGTGGATCATATATTTATGTTCAAGGTACAATGATGCTTACCTTTTTTATAAAAACTGGAACAATGAGAGTATCACAAGCTAATATGACACTCAGGCTACCTACACAAGTCACTACAGTAGTTCAAGCAAGTTCTCCTGGAAGCGTCACTTTATCTTCAATTGCCTTTCAAACTCTATGGAATAATACACAGTATCAATCAGACCATGTTATTTTAACGGGTACAACCACATTAAGCGGATATACAGGTCCAATCTATCTCGGAACTAATTCAAAGTACCCAATTATAATAAGCGCTGAAATGTAAGCGCGATGTGCTCACGTGGGCCCACATGCCAGCCAAAGAGTTCGTCACGGTCACGGTGACGAAAACGCCACGTTATAGCCCTACAACGATGTTGTACGTCGTGCGTCCCCACCGGCGAGCCCAAATGCGCCCGCGCCCAAGTGAAGATGGGCCGGGGAGGAGAGCATGGGAGGCTGCGTCAATGGGCGGCGTAGTGAGAACGGGGATGTGGGCGATTGTGGGCAAGGTGGGGGTACGGGGAAGGTCGGGGATTATTGGGGAGGCAGTGGGGTGAGCACTTGTGTCACAGGTTTGTCACATTTTTGTCACGGGTTGCCACAACATCGTCACAGTTTTGTGGGCTTTTATAGTGAGAATGGGGATGTGGGCGTTTGTGGGCAAGGTGGAGGGTACGGGAAAGGTCAGGGATTATTGGGGAGGCAGTGGGGTGAGCACTTGTTTTTGGTTTTTGTTGGTTTTTGTTGAAAGGGTGTGACGGGGATTTTAAAAGCAATGGAAAAATATCAATGCGCCAGAAAGGTGTGGTTTACAGTGTGTGTACGGGGGCGCTGCTGCAAAACGGGGCGCCCTACATCGGGTCGCAGTGGACGACGCTGTCCGACGGCACGGGGCTGACGTACAACTGCAACGTTTCGGTGAACGGCACCATAACCACGTCCAACGTCACCGTGAGCGGCACGGTGACCGCGAACACCCTCGCGTTCACGGGGGCGCTGCTGCAAAACGGCGCGCCCTACATCGGGTCGCAGTGGACCACGCTCCCAGGCGCCGCGGGCCTGGCGTACGTGTCCAACGTCGCCCTCGGCTCGGGTCAGTCGGTGCCCACGTACGGCCTCGCGCCCCTCCCCACCGTGGCCGTGGCGCCCACCGGCCTGCTCGCCATGTTCGGCTTCGACGCTAGCGGCAACGACCCCAGCCTGGTGGCCACGGGCGCGCCGCAGCTGGTGCCCGGCCTGGTCGGCCAGGCGTGCGTGTACCTCGCCAACGAGGGCAACGTGCTCAACGGGCCCACCAAGGCGGCCAACACGCTCGTCAGCACGGGGTCCAACGCCGCGCTGACGGTGTTCCCCGCGTCCGACGTCACCGTCGCGTGCTGGGCCATGGTGTCCAAGAAGCCGTTCCCGACGTACACCAGCGCGGTGTGGTCCTTCGGCTCCACGTCGGCCGTCCCGCCCTCCTCCAACGCGTGCGTCCTGTGCTACGGCTCCAACGGCGTGACCGCCCTCGACGTGGCGCTGGGCGCCAGCGGCCAGCTCGTCGTGGACGCCTACGTGACGTCCAACGCGGTCACCTCCAACTACAGCACGTTCGCGTGGGCACCGTCACTCACCAGTAACACGTGGACGCACGTGGTCGCCACGCTGGGCGCGCCGCCGACGAGCTCCAACAGCCTGTGGGTGAACGGCGCGCTCGTGTCGACTTCGTCCAACTACTTCGGGGGCGCGCTCGCGGCCGCGAACCGGCTCGTCGTGGGCGCCACGCTGGTCGGAAGCAACGCCTTCCTGGGGCTCGTCGACGAGGTGCGCGCGTATACACTCACATTCATTTAAAAACGGGACAGTGACATCGGGCGAACAAACGCCAATGGTGCACCGATTTTATCTCATGTGTGAAGCGTAAATCTCCCAACTTTGACGCCCACTAGCGTCAAAGAA
>Ga0316222_1003575_pt1 | contig 15094 bp, 13 predicted proteins | sample TBH18011metaG_FD_206008 | JGI IMG/M metagenome (GOLD analysis project Ga0316222, IMG submission 206008) | Freshwater microbial communities from Trout Bog Lake, Wisconsin, USA - TBH18011 | ecosystem: Environmental > Aquatic > Freshwater > Lake > Hypolimnion/Profundal zone | place: USA: Wisconsin...
TAGCTGCTACCTGGGCTTCAGTGAATGAATTATAGCTAGATACCACAGTGGTATTATCCACTGGTGTTTGTACTACAAAGTTATCATAGCCGTATGTACCTTGGAAATATACATACTTGCTGCTGGTGTTGACTGTAGGATCAACGATTAATTCAAACAATTCAGGATTATCAGGTACACCTGAGTTATTAGTGTCAGGGAATGTTACGTAGATAGCATTGGGATTTTCATATCCATCAGCTTCAATGATGCTTTTATAAACGTACCATGAATAGTCTAATGCCAATGGACTCGCTGAATCAGGTTGGCTATTGACTTTTAACACATTGATTTGGTCTCGTATAGTCAATCCAGTATTAGGATCAAATACTTTAACTGTGTTGTCATAGTAGAAATTAGTCTGTTGGGTACTTTCAAACACATAATTCAATCCGCGATAGCTGACGGTATAGGTTTTACCTGCTGTTTCAAAATCGATTAACCAACTTGAATCAAGACCTTTGCTACTGGTATCACCAGCATAGTTCAGACTAAAATCACCGGTGTTAAGGTCGGCTGGTAAAATCAATTTCCATGTAGTTGAATTAATGTCATAGCGTAGACCAAAGTTTTCATATGCTTGGATATAACTGACCATTGACGCGATTAGATCAGCACCAAAGTCAACATTAAATACCGCAAATACTTTATCTGCGATAGCACCTAACGGTACTGACTTGTTTAGTGTGATAGGTCCTGATCCATTAGACAAGTCACCCAGGCCGCCATTGGTACCATCACCGATCACCAATTCTACTTTGGCATAGATATAATATTTGTCACCTGAATGGCTAGGTGTTCCTACTTGAATTTGATTCTGGGCATCAAAGTAATTGCCCGTGCCTGCTGAGAAGCGTACGATAGCACCTTGAGTGATATATCTGATATCGTTAGACACCACTTGTCCAACTTGTAGTATTTTGCCATTGACATCATAGAAGTAACCTGTTGATCCATTAGCAACAGCAGTGCTAAAATTCCAAAAGACGTTGGTCAATGAAATCAATGGATACTGTGAATAGAAAAATTGCAGTGTTTCTTGTTCAGATGCTATTGGTGCTACTTGATCGTAGATCACGCGATAGATATCATTGGTGGTCGCATAGTCAAATGTAAATGATTTTACAAATGGATCTCTGTAGATGATACCGTCACTACAGAAAATATTTGTACTTGAATATTTGCCCGTAGCATCAAGAACGTCTAGATAACGTGACACCCCACTACTGGTACGATTAACTGCTTTGACTTTTAAGATGTTGCTGAATAGTGTATACGGTAAGATGTTGTAGTCTTCGCCTGTTACCATACGATTTTGTGTATAGTATTGTTGCGGTGCTTTTTGACGTATGTCATCAATGGTTTCGCGTGCTACAGCATTAGCTACTGTATAGCGTAGGCTAGCACGTATGGTTAATGTCTCAATACGTCCGCTGCGGCTAGTATAGTTGATAGGCATTACGATGCCTTGCATTTCACTAGGTGTAATCTTATAGCTCAAACCATTACTGACTCTATAATAAATCCTGAAATTGCCTTGTGGAATTTGTGCAAATGATCCATCACCAAACACTATATCGATCTGGTCGTTAGCACGGCTGGTTACTTGATAAATGGTTTTAACTGTTTCAGTATTGTAGATAATATTGGTCGCGCCCACAGCTGGAACCTGTGTCCATAACACATCTGGTAAATTATTTTTATCTAGACTATATACCCAAATGTCTGTGTTGTTGATATTGTCAACGTTGATACTGTAAACCCTATTAGGTATACTTTCTAAGAAATTTACATCAACACTGTTAAGAGCACCTTGTTTAAAATACAAGAAATAACCAGTGTTGGCACTACTGTTACCTAGTCCATCATTTTCATATAGAATGTTAAATGGTAAATTTGGTCTTGGTGCGGTTTCGTATACATAATTCTGGCCAGCAAATGTGGGGCTGACCATTTCAAAATTGGTTTTAGTACCTTCGATGTTTACGCTGAAAGAATAAGTCGCCACTGTGCTAGGGATTAAATTGATCTGATATTCATTATAGGTAATGCCATTGATGAGTTCTGTAGCACTGGGTTTTCCGATAACCGTATTAGTCAACAATGATGAATTCAATACTGCGGTAAATTGTTCTTGCCAATTGTCATTGCCTGCATCTGCCCAATTGATTACCAGACCGCTAAGGTTGATACCATTGCTGTCAAATACATTTTCAGTAGTGCTGACTGAATCAAATTTTAAATAACCCTGTGATGTGATATTACGTTTAGGTGTATAGCTGACTAGACGTGCTAGTTTAAGTATACTGTCACGACGCTCTGCTGTATCGATGAAGTTTTCACGTGCATTTAAATCACCACGGAATGCCAATGACTGACCAAGGAAGGAGATCATGTCGATCAATGCGATAAATTCGCTCGATTCGATAAAGTCATTGAAATCTTCGGGATAGTATAAACGCAAATAGCTGATCATTGAAGCACGAAGTGTTTCAAAGTCATAGCTTTGGAAGTCTGCGCTACGGAAGGTTTGATATAATTTAGTCCAATCTTCTGTAACTAATAAACTGGTTTGTCTGGTCGTGGTTGCCATGCTTTATTCCTATTATGTAGTATTTATCAGGAATAAAAAGTGCGTAGTTAATTACTTTAATGACATGGTTTTGCTGTTGTTATCAAACTGCATGCTGAGCAAACTGCTTTGATTTGTAGGCAAATAACGCAGTTGTAGCAGGATCTGTATGCCTTGATCGTATTCAGTGACTACTATATTGTCATAGCTAACACGAGGATCATAGCTGGCTATGCTTTTAATATCGTTGGTGATCACTGATTTTAGATCTTCTGTAAAGGGTTCGTGTAGTACATTGTAGATTATGGTGCCAAATTTTGGATTCATCAATTTCTCACCCTTGCGAATGCTGAAATTGTTTAAGATATCTCGTTTTATCAGGTCAAAATCTGTCAGGCGAAAATTCTTATTTTGCCCAATAGTTGAGAATCCTTTATATGTGGTAGCCATAATATTACTTATCCTCTAAAATATGGCTCATGTGTAGGGGCTACAGTAACTATGCTGCTGATACTATTAGCTTGAGCTGCCCACAGGCCAACATTAGCATTAAATCGCACATCATTAAATGAATGCACGGGTGCGCTATTGCTAGCGGTTTTATTCATATAGATATTACCGCCTGCATTTAGATTGATATTTTTATCGCTGTGTATATTGACATCGCCTTCACTGCGTAGATTGAATCCTGATTTGCTGTAGATATTGATACTGCCATCTTTGGTTAACTCTACCCAGCTATTGCCCTTGGCATGGCTGATATAGATAGTTTCTTCTGTGTCATGCATCAAGATCTGGTGTCCACCGGCTGTGCGTAATCTTACCAATTGATCGACACCTAATACACTGCCATCGTCCATGACGAATTGATGTCCACCTTTGCGTGTTTTCACGCGATAGTATGCTTCTGTTAGTGTGCCTGCATTTAAATTGGTTATATAATTAGGATCATCAGCAGGATCGTTCAACGGTCTTCCTGGAGTCGATATACCAAATACAGCACTAGGTGTTTCACGTTGGCTACTACTAGTAATAGTACCGCGTGTGGTATCACGATCTAAACCCTGTTGTTTCAATACAGCATATTGTATTTCATGTATAGGTTTAGCTAGATTATAAAAATTAGGATTGGTTTCGTTAGCTGGAATATTTTCGTTGAATTCTGTAACGGGTGCTGTATTACCTTGTGTGTATGATGCCAACACATTTGCTGATGCATAGGTAAGATCAGTATTTTTACTGCCGGCGAGCCCGGGCAACATATAACGACTGAGATTATCGTTAACACAGGCCAGCCAATATCCTCGCATGGGGTCTCCAGCCACAAATATACAGATAACTTCTACACCAATATCAGGTGGTACCATCCACATGCCATAGGTATGTGTTACATGGTCCCAAGCATTTTTAGTATCGGGCGTATCTGTAGTGTTGATTTCTGTGCTGGTATAGCCCATGAACGGACTAGCATACGACACTGTGCGCCAATTGGCTTGATCATCAGGGTTGCCACCTAGTTCAGGAATAAACACCTGTACTCGACCACAGCGTGTAGGATCTAGATTGTTACGCACAACCCCTATATAAGGATAGGGATTGATGCTGGTAGCTGGGGCTAGTGCAGCTTGTAAATTTTTAAGTATCTTAGTACCGATTCGAAAGTCTATCGCCATATTATTGTCCTGGTATCACTGCCACTGGTGCATTTGATGCATTGATGGGCTGCGTTGGTGCTGTACTATTTACGTCTATCAAGGCCTGCTGTTGTTGAGTTACGATAGGCGGAGGCTGTAATAGATTCTGTGCTTGTCGTTGTCCTGAATCTTCTACTGTTGGCATTGATGGTATCGACCCAATATTCTGTGCTGGTAAGTTTTTACTTAATGTAGCAGTAGTCTGTGCAGTAGGATCACTGTTACGTTGACCAGTGCTAGACTGTGGTTGTGTCATGTAATCATATTTGTTTTGGAATGGTAAACGTATGAGATTCAACTGTTGGGTAAATTGGCCATTTTTAAACTCACTAGTCACTTGCAATACTTTATACAAGCCTGAAAAAATACTGGTTTGATAGTTGCTGTTGAATTTCAATAGGCCAGTATTTTCATCCATGTCAACTGGGGTCCTGAAAGTTAGACGTACATAGATTTCCGTATAATCTGTCCTAATACTACCATTAGGGGTCAGTCTAGGATCTGATGCTGTGATCGTACCTTGACGACCATCAGTATTGCTGGCAGCTAACAACGGACTGTAAAAACAATCATCTTGTTTGATAAACTGTGGATCGCCCACTATAGTCAACTGTACATTTAACATGTCAGCAGCTGACAAGGTCATCAGGCTGTCTTCTAGGTCTGCAACAGCGACACTTTTTGGACTGATCGACCCGCCTGTAGCTCGTGCTTTGGCATTATATACCTGTGGCTTGACCTGCATGGGCATGACTGAATTTGGTGCTTGGCCTGTTCCTTGATATGCTCCAGCATTTTGTATGGGATTACCTTGTGTGGCTGTGTCTGGGCTCTTGTATAATTTACTAACTGCTGATCTATAAGCTGTCTGCGCTGTATAGTACAATGTGTTAAAGTTAAGATCAAAAGTGATCACATCATCATTCTTACCAGTATAGATGTAATTGTAGTCTTTGACAAAGTTAGTGGCTTTACCTTGTGGTGCTACATCACTTTTAACATTATAAATCGTATAAGGTTGTACGCTGTAGGTATAATTTTTAGCATTGATATTGCGTATAGGGTCAAATTGTCCTACTGTAACTGTTGGCACTATCTTGTACCAATTTAAAGGTTGATTGGCATTCTGTGCTTTTTGTTGTAGATAGGTCTGAGGATCTACACCATCGGGGATGGCCATTTGATTTTGTATATAATCGCTATTACGTACTACATAGTCAATGACTTTATCGATACTAGTACCAGCATTGATGCTCATAGTTCTTGATGTAGTATTAAAATCTTTACTGGGTTGACCAAGGTTGCTCTGACGTATTGATGTAGTATTATTGGGATTGACCATGCTGGTATCACGTGGACTTAATGCACCACCTGTGGTAAAAGATGATTGTGCAATACTAGGATGTAAATCAAAATTATATGTATCAGGCACACCTATTTTATTATTATTAGCCAGATTCGTGTTCCACCCATTTAGTGCATCAGCAAAACTCTTATTACTACCGTTACCTGATTGGAAAAATTCACTGACTGATCCTGATGCTATTTCAAAATTTGCAGGTGTGCTGACTGCTGATTGATCAAAGGCCGCATGATTATATGGCACAGCAGATATCTGATAAGTAGCACCTGACACACTGGCAGTGATGCCCATTTGCGTAAGTTTAATAGGTATGATTTTGGTTAATCCAGGAATGATGCCTTGGATAGTACCTGTTTCATCAGTGGCAAAGAAATCGATCTGTATCAAATAGACCATGTCGAGATAGTTGCTGGCATTGACCGCTGGATCATTAGCTTGATCTAAAAGTCTATTGATCAATGTCATACCATAAGGTTCGATGATAGTGAAATTCAATTCAATGGCATTAGTGTTGCGTGTTGTAGCGTTAGTACCAATGACAGTAGTCATCGAAAAATCTTCAAAGTAAAAATCTTCGCTGAAGTAAGGACTGCGTATAAATTGATTTGGTCCTGGTGTGTTGTTATATCTACCCGCTGATGCTATTAATACTCTATTGGGAATATATTGGCCACCTGCGACCAGATTATTATATTCTGCGGCACTGAGTAGTGCTAGACTCAGGCCATAGGTATAGCTGGGATATTCTAACAACACATTGGTCATTGGTGCGGCTAGATCAATGACATCTGGGTTAGCGTTTATTCCATTCAATGAATTGACTACATCAGCACGACTACTGCCCGGATTAGGATTTGGTTCTGGTGGTGGTTCTACAGACGAGCCGATCGGATCTGGATTAGGATTGGGATTCACTCCAGGACTGATATTAGTATTTTCAGCAACAGTAGTAGGAGTACTTGTAGCTCCTCCAGGAGTAGAATTGTTTACCTGATCAGCAGATGTCGGACCAGTACTGGTTATCTGTGTTTGTGTTTGTAAAGAATTGTTCTGTTGTTGGATCAAGGCGATTTGTTGTTGTGCTTGCGGTGTTGCTAGCTGTGCGTTAACTGCATTGATCTGTGTTTGAATTTGTGGTTGTTGGCTAGCTGGAAAATCGCTTAGTCGTTTGTTCAACAGATTAGTAATATTTAAACCTGATGGATTAGAAGCATTACCGACATTGACTAGATTGGCCTGTCCTTCTAGATAGGTAATCTGTGCCTGTGATAAATCCCCAAATAAAGTCTGCACGGATTATATCCCCAATGCGGCTGTTATCGTAGCTTTTTGTGGAATATAAATTACTGCACCAGGTAAGAAATCGAAAACAGGATCTTGAATAGTATTTGGATTACGGACACTGAACACCCACCATAGGCCAGCATCGCCATATAGATCATAGGCTAATAGATCGGGTCTATTAGCATAGATCGCATCAATTTGATATTGAGTGTCACTGGCATTCATCGGGATAGTGGGTATATTAGCCACATCTAAGAAAAATGAATAGACCTGTGTGTTGGCATAAGGACTATTTTTATTATATGTTACTGCTTGGACCATTATAGGAATCCTCCATATCCTTTATTTCTATCTTGTAACAACGCACCTGCGGCAAATTGATTTAAATCAAATCTTTCATGTAAACCTAATCTGCTGTATACTGGTTTCAATGTGATAGAAATCTGACTCTTGGTTGGTAATCGAGTGGTAGTTGCTATAGTCTGGAACTGCGTTGGTGATCCAGGAAATTGTGGTTGCGGACCAAATTGCTGTGCATTTGGTGTAGTCAAACTGTTATTGATGTTGAGATCGTTGTAGTTGACATTGACATTTTGTAAGGTAGTGCTGGAAATAGGCACTTCTATATAGTCAACATCATCAGCTAGTGTGTGCTGAAATGCAGTGATTACACAAGGTACATGTGGAAAGTAATGATCACCATACCCATCTAAAAATACCATCGGTGGCGGATTACCTACATTGGTTCCTTGACCAAAGAACATTTTGGTTGCTGAACGGAAGAAGTATATGACTGCCATCAGATATTGACCTTCGTCAATACTTTGCACTGTGAAATCTCCACTGATGCTGATATCACTGACTTCACTGTTTTGATAAAAAGGTATCGGATAGTTACTGTGTGTAGGTGTTATCGGTGAATAGTGTGCGGCATGCTGTATCGATATACTTGGAGTATAGGGAAATATCACTCCGTTAGTCTGTATCAGCGGTGCCATCAAGCTGTTACTACCTGTAGGATCTTTATAAAATATCTGGGCACCATCAGCTAGACTAACACGCACTCGCCAATCGTTTGAACTAGAAGTTGCTGCACCGGTGGCACCTGATACTGACTGGAAGGCTATGCTAGGTGCGACTGCTGGTGCACCTATGCCGCCACCAAAATTAAGTCCGCTGGCTCCTAATCTAGCATTACTGGGATCAGCTAGGCCTGCTTGTGTAGCATCATAGCCGCCGCCTGTGGTTTCTACAGTATTAGGATCATAGCCATTAGAGTCTGGGCTAAAATTAGGTGCATTAGTATAACCTTCTGTTACAGAAACATCACTGTTAACTGGGCTATTTGGATTACCATAATTAGGGTTGTTAGGGTCGTAACCGCCACCAATAGCGCCTACTTGCGGCACTGCTGTTTCAGTCACAGTGTAAGGTGCGCTGACAGGTGTGCTGGCTGCTGCTGAGTCAGGGACTGATATAAAACCGCCTGCTGTGGTGTCTACTTGTGTATTTGACATATTTTTTCAAAAGCCTCTTGCTATTGTGTATTTATAGGCTATATAATAGTAGTAGTTAAAAGGAACCTCTAAATGAGAAAAGTAAATTATCTTAACAATAAAGACATATTGAAAGAGATACACAAAAGCAAGTTAACCTACTGTAGTTTTGTAGACGATAGCGTTAAAAGCTATGATGTAATCGTAACCAACGTAGACAAAATTACTAAAAAAGCTATCCAAGAAGCACGTAAAACTCGTGCAGAAAGACTAGCTAAAGAAGCACAAGAACAAGATTTATTAAATGGCATCAAGAAAAAACTCGACGAATACCTAACTCCTACAAAAGATATCCCACAAACAGATGTAGTTTTCCGTGTGATGACATGGGAACATATACCTATTGATGAAGTAAAACAGAAAAAAGCAGACCTCAAGGCACAAGAAGAAGCAGAAGAAGACGACCTTTTCGAAACAGAATATGATGATCCTGCTATGCAGATCAAAGGCCCAGCAAAATATGTTAAAGTAAACTTTCCTCCTTTCCAACACTATAAAGTCGATGAAGAAGGAAATCCCGTATGCGTTGGTAAAAGCCATTGGAAAGGTGGTTTAGAAAAAGGCAAGTTCAGCAAAGATCACGGCACTATGACACCAAAACTAGCACACATGTTTATCAAACTATGTGAACGCTATGCTACTAGGTCAAACTGGCGTGGTTATACCTACAACGATGAAATGCGTAGCCAAGCATTACTACAGTTAAGCCAAATTGGCCTACAGTTCGACGAAGCCAAAAGCCAAAATCCATTTGCTTATTACACAGCAGCTATCACTAATAGCTTTACCCGTGTATTAAACATTGAGAAACGCAACCAAAATATCCGTGATGATATTTTAGAAATGAACAACTATAATCCCAGCTATACACGTCAAGGCGAATGGGGAGCTGGTGGCGGCCATTACGAAGAATAGTTAAAAGATATTATATCTGCCAGTCGCCTAGTAATAAATACTTTATAGGAGATTGGCAGAAATGAAATACAAAAAAGATTATTACGGTTATGTTTATGAATGGACTAACATTAAAAATGACATGAAATACATAGGGTCTCATTATGGTGCTGTAGACGACTATTATACGGGTTCAGGAAAAGATTTTATGGTAGCTTATAAGAATGCTCCACAAGATTTTACCATGCGAGTATTAGAATATGTTACTAAAAATAATAAAAAGTTAGTGTTAAAAACAGAAAAGAAATGGCTTGACTCCATACCAAATATAAAAGATAATCCTCTGTATTATAATCTTAATAATGATGCCGCAGGTGGGTTTGGGTATATAAAAGAAGAACATATCATCAAAAGAGCAGAGACATTAAAAAGAAAACATGCTGACCATGGGTTAAGCAAAGCTGAAAAACAATCTTATAAGAAAAAAATACAAACCAGATTGGATAGAATAGCAAAGACTGGTTTTACTGAAAAAGAAAAAGAACAACATTCAAAATACAGTATCATGGTACAGGTAACATTACCAACAAACGAAGTGCGGGTTTACCAATCAATTGGTGCCGCAGAAAAAGACTTAAAACTTAATATTAAATATGGCTTAAAAATATGTGCTAAAAAAGTTGACTTCAAGGGGTATAAGATAGTAAAATTAAGAGACCCACTAATTGATTGCAGGAACAAATGAGTAATTTATTTAAAAAAGCCGCAGTATTCACAGATATCCATCTTGGATTAAAAAGTAATAGCACCCAGCACAACGAAGACTGCTTAAATTTTGTAAAGTGGTTCATCGAAACCGCCAAAGCTGAAGGATGCGAGACATGTTTCTTTACTGGTGATTATCATAATAATCGTGCAGCCATCAACATAGTCACGCTGAATTATAGTCTTACTGCCTTAGAGTTATTAGGCAAAGCATTTGATCGTGTGTTCTTTATTCCAGGCAATCACGATTTATACTATCGTGACAAGCGTGATATACAATCAGCAGAATGGGCACGACATATTCCCAACATTGAAATTATCAATGATTTTTACAAAGAAGGTGATGTCAGTATCGTGCCTTGGTTGGTAGGTGATGATCATAAGAAGGTGCACAAGATCGAAGCCAAATACATGTTTGGGCATCTAGAACTACCGCACTTTTATATGAATGCCATGGTAGCCATGCCTGATACTGGTGAGATCAAAACAGAAGCATTTGGTGGGGTAGAGCAGGTGTTCACAGGACACTTCCATAAACGCCAGACACGCAGTAACATTACCTATATTGGTAATTGTTTTCCACATAATTATGCAGATGCTGGTGATGATGATCGTGGTATGGCCATCATCGCTTGGGGTGAGCCTGTAGAATATCGCAGTTGGCCAGGACAGCCTAAGTATCGTGTGTACAATTTAAGTGACATACTCAAAACTCCAGAAGCATTGCTGTTACCAAATATGCACTGCCGTGTCAATCTCGACATTGACATCAGCTATGAAGAAGCTACCTTTATCAAAGAAACTTTTGTAGGCACATACAGTCTGCGTGAATTGACTCTATTACCAGTCAAAGATACCACTGTGGGCAGTGATATCATGCTGGGCAATATACAGTTTGAAAGTATTGACACCATCGTGACCAATCAGATCACCAACATCAACAGCGATCATTATGATCCAAACTTATTACTTGATATCTATAGGCATCTATAATTTGTTCCGTATAAAATATCTCACAGTTAAGAACTTCATGAGCGTGGGTAATAGTACCCAGGCTGTGGATTTTGATCGCAAAGACCTTACATTGGTCCTAGGTGAAAACATTGACTTAGGTGGTGATGATACAGGTGCACGTAATGGTACAGGTAAGACCACTATCATCAACGCCTTAAGCTATGCATTATATGGACAAGCATTAACTAACATTCGCAAAGACAATTTGGTTAATAAGACTAATCAAAAAAGCATGTTGGTTACTATCGATTTTGAAGTCAATGGCGTTGACTATAAGATTGAACGTGGTCGTAAACCTAATGTATTAAAATTCTACATAGGTGATCAAGAGCAAGAAGTCAAAGACGACAACAGCCAAGGTGATAGTCGTGAAACACAGCAGGAGATTGAACGTCTATTAGGCATGAGTCATGATATGTTTAAACATATTGTAGCATTGAACACCTATACTGAACCATTTCTTGCGCTGAAGCCCAACGATCAAAGAACGATTATTGAACAACTGCTAGGTATTACCTTATTGAGTGAGAAAGCAGAAGCACTCAAAGAGCAAAGTAAGGCCACAAGGGACGCCATCCAACAGGAAGAAGCCAACATCAAAGCAGTGCAAGATGCCAACAAGCGTATTGAAGAACAGATTGAAAGCCTACAGCGTCGCCAGATGCTGTGGTTAACTAAACAGAAAGATGATGTTCGTAAACTACAAGAGGCCTTAGACGATCTATTAAAATTAGACATTGACGCAGAAATTGCCGCACACAAAGAATTATCAGCTTATAATCAAAAACAAAAAGATATCGCGGACTTAAACAAAGCCATAGCACGTGCTGAACAGGATCAAGCTAGAGAAGAAAAGACTATCGCAAAATTAAAAGAAGAGATAGAAGATCTCAAAGCACATAAGTGTTATGCCTGTGGACAAGACCTGCATGATGAGAAACATGAGGAAGTCTTGGCTAGTAAAGAAACAGCACTACAAGAAGCCGCTCTACAATACCTAACAACCAACGGTCAGTGGATAGAGTTAACAGGCACGTTGAAAGAAATTGGTGAACTAGGTGTGCCACCAAAAGTCTATTATGATCAAGAAGAAGATGCTATCCATCATCGTAGTACGTTAGCCAATCTACAAACTCAGTTAGCTAACAAGAGTGCAGAAGAAGATCCTTACAGTGAACAGATCGTTGAAATGCGACAAACTGCACTAGCTGAAATCAATTTTGATACGATGAATGAGCTTACTCGTGTCAAAGAGCATCAAGAATTTTTGTATAAACTGTTGACTAATAAAGACAGTTACATACGTAAACGTATCATCGATCAAAATCTCAGCTACTTGAACGCGAGATTGAGCCAATATCTAGATCGTATTGGCTTACCCCATACCGTGGTGTTTATGAATGATCTTTCAGTAAACATCACTGAACTAGGCAGAGAATTAGACTTTGATAATTTATCCAGAGGCGAGCGTAATAGACTTATACTTTCACTGTCATGGGCATTCCGTGATGTATGGGAGTCATTGTACCAACCAATTAACTTGTTGTTCATTGATGAATTGATCGACAGTGGTATGGATGCATCGGGTGTAGAGAATGCGCTGGCTATTCTTAAAAAGATGTCGCGTGATGCACACAAATCAATTTGGTTAGTAAGTCATAGAGATGAACTAGGCGGGCGTGTAAACAACATCCTTACCGTGGTTAAGGAAAATGGGTTTACCAGTTATAATACTGATGTTGAAATTAGCTAATCAAGATGTTAAGGTATTACATATAGAACCCACAGATGCGTGCAATGCAGCCTGTCCACAGTGCTTACGAGAAACTGACATTACTTTTAATAAAAATGATTTACACCATCTTACAGTAGAACAGATACAAAAGGTCATTGACGATGATACCATACGCAATTTAAATAAAATGTACATGTGTGGTGACTACGGTGATCCTGCTGCAGGCAAACATACATTAGATATCTATCGTTATTTTAGAAAAATTAATCCCACTATAACATTGGGTATGAATACCAATGGTGGGTTACGCAATACAGATTGGTGGCACGAACTAGCAGAAACTATATACCGCCCTGCTGAGCATCCACAGGAATATGTGGTGTTCAGCATAGATGGGCTCGCTGACACTAATCATATCTATAGAGTAAACGTAGACTACGAAAAAGTTATTAATAATGCTAGAGCATTTATCAAAGAGGGCGGACGAGCACATTGGGAAATGTTAGTATTTGAACATAATCAACATCAAGTTGATCTAGCTGAACAGCTGGCATATAAATTAGGTTTTAAATGGTTCCGTGCTAAAGTTAGTAGAAGATTTAAATCACATCCTGTAGATTTTTTAAATAAACCAAAAGGTTGGAAAGACCCTATAGTCCAACAAGGAAAGATTAAATGCCAGGCTTTGAAAGATTCTACAGTTTATATCAGTGCGCTAGGTAACATCTATCCATGTTGTTGGTTAGGGGCTATGAAAGAATTTAAATTAGAAAATTTTGATAGTATACAAAATACATGGGATTCTAATTCTCCCAATGAAATCTGTCAATTTACATGTTCAAGTGATCTGATTGGTACAAACTTTACCAATCAATGGCAAAGAGAAGTTGAATTTAAATAATTTCAGTTTTTATAGATATAAAATTTAATAAACTATATAACACTATAGAAGGAGAGAAACATGGCAGGTCCGTCAGGCAAAGTACACCCAGGTAAAAGACACAATAACCCAATGATGCATAAAAATGGTAAACCAAGATTAAAACCATTGAACATCACACAACTAACAGCACTAGCAGACAAAACACAACGTAAAAAAGATCGGGCAAAAATCTCGAGAGAAATCGCTCGTAAACAAGCAAGACTAGCAGTATAATTTTTAAAAAGGAAACGAAAATGGCAACAACACATGAACAAATCGTAGCAGCATATGAAGCATATCTGGCAGAAAATGAAAAATTTGAAGGCAAAGGTGTAGGCGCAGCTGGCACACGTGCTCGTGGTGCGTTAGGTGATTTAGGTAAGTTATCTAAAGCTCGTCGTGCAGAAATCCAAGAAAAGAAAAACGCAGCTAAGGCAGCAAAATAATTTTATGGCATATGATAATCCTTGGACTTATAATGGAAAAATCTTTGAGTCCGAGGATATCAACAGTTATTACGGCTTTATCTACAGAATAACAAATACCACAAATGGCTACGATTATGTAGGCCGCAAATATTTTACTACCATCAAAAAGAGACCACCTCTAAAAGGCAAGAAAAACAAGCGCAGAGAAACAGTTGAGACTGATTGGAAAGACTATTGGGGTAGTAGCCCGCGTCTTCAAGAAGATATCAACCAACTAGGCAAGGACAAGTTCACACGCGAGATCATACATTTGTGTAAATCACGTGGCGAAACTAATTACATGGAAGCCTATTACCAATTTACTGAAGGCGTGTTGCTGAGAGAAGACAACTACAACGGCATCATACAGATAAAACTAGGTAAGAATTCCGTTAAAGATTTAAAGTTTACAAAATAGCTAATATCGCAGTTTCGTACTGTGTCATGAGGAGATCCAGCTCGCATAATGGCCGCTGGTGGAACGTGTAGATTAGACTACACACATGACGGCACGGCAATCAATTAGGTGTAAAAACCAAATGATTCAGGCTCTGAAACAACTCAACCTGAGAGCAAAAACATAGTTGGCTAACTACGGCTATGTGAGCTACCGCCAGAAGAATCTAGAGTAGGGGGTACCGGCTGACCGCCTCCGTGTACGTGAATGCAATCTCTTTTAGTTAGTGTGCAGGAAGGACTCGGATAAAGTCTCTGTTGCAATTTGCCTGGTATAGGTAAATTGTGACTGAAAGATCTGGATAAAGCAGTTAAGAACTTATCATTAATCAA
>Ga0316222_1003577_pt1 | contig 15078 bp, 13 predicted proteins | sample TBH18011metaG_FD_206008 | JGI IMG/M metagenome (GOLD analysis project Ga0316222, IMG submission 206008) | Freshwater microbial communities from Trout Bog Lake, Wisconsin, USA - TBH18011 | ecosystem: Environmental > Aquatic > Freshwater > Lake > Hypolimnion/Profundal zone | place: USA: Wisconsin...
CAAAAACGCAGGAACCCGCCAAGGCTTAAAAAATAGCGTGGCGCGGAACGAAATGGTCGGAGCGGCGGGATTCGAACCCACGACCCCCAGTCCCCCAGACTGATGCGCTACCAGGCTGCGCTACGCTCCGACCGTCGGGAGAGTGTCTCTAGCAGCCGAACTCGGCAGCCGCAACGTCTGGGTTGCGATAAAGCATCACGAAAACGGGCACCGGCAATTCACCGTGGGAGGAGCGCGCGCAAAGCCTCCAGTTCGGCCAGCGTCTCGCGCAGCACCAAACGCAGCAAAGCCACCTCAGACACCAACGCCGAATCGGGTGATGGGGTCATGGGCACGGTTGCAGTATTCGTCTTGGTCAGCGGTTTGCGACCACGCGGGGGCTTCACCGGGGTCAGCGGCAACGGCAGTGGCAAGGGTGGGCCAAGGCCGGGCATCGGCAGCTGCGGTTCGTCCGTCTCATGAAAGACGTGCTCAACCGCGCCCGCCTTTTCTTCCGGAGCGGGCGGCGGAATGTCGTCGGCCAATTGACCGCCGCCTTCGCGCAGCAAACGCTGCACCCCCTTAATCGTATAGCCTTGCACGTAAAGCAGCGTGTGAATCCGCCGCAGCAGGGCGATATCGTCCGGGCGGTAATATCGCCGCCCGCCGCCACGCTTGAGCGGCTTTACCTGTGGAAAGCGGCCTTCCCAAAACCGCAGCACGTGCTGCGGCACGCGCAATTCATCGGCCACTTCACTGATTGTACGAAACGCACTCGGAGCCTTTGCCGCACGGGTGCGGGCAGGCGAGCGTTCAACAAGTGATTCCGCCTCATCTACCACAGAGGCGGCCTTGCTCATTCGTCGGAGCCGTCAATCGGCAATGCCATATGATTAACCTGCGCCTTCAACAACTGGCTGGGTCGGAACACCAGCACACGCCGTGGCAGAATGGGCACTTCCTGGCCGGTCTTCGGGTTGCGGCCAATGCGCTGCCCCTTGTCACGCACGGAAAAGGTGCCAAACCCGCTGATCTTGACCGATGAGCCGGATTCCAGCGCCGTGCTCATGCGGGCCAGTACCATCTCAAGCAGTGCTGCGGATTCGTTCCGGGACAGACCCACCTGGGTGTAGATGGTCTCTGCAAGATGTGCGCGGGTGACTGTGTTCATGGCAGAACGCTATGCAAGACATGAACTTTCGTCAAGAACTCGCAATTCCCGCACCATTGTTGTGATGAGAGAATCGACATTTTCACATCCGAACCAGCGCCGAGCCCCAGGTCAGGCCGCCGCCGAGGGCTTCCATCAGCACCAATTGGCCGCGCTCAATCCGACCGTCGCGCCACGCCTCAGCCAAAGCCAGCGGGATCGAGGCAGCCGAGGTGTTGGCGTGATGATCAACCGTGACCACCACCCGCTCCGGCGGCAGGCCGAGCTTGCGGCCAATGCCGTCGATAATGCGCAAATTCGCCTGATGCGGCACCAGCCAATCCACCGCCGATTGCGGCAGATTATTCGCCGCCAGCGCCTCAGTGACCGTCTCAGACAGCAGCGTGACCGCGTGGCGGAACACCTGATTGCCCTGCATGACCAAATGGCCGGGCCGGTCGGGTCGGCCTACGGCGCCATCGACATAGAGCATGTCGCCATATTGGCCATTGGCGTGCAGGTGGGTGGAGAGAATACCGCGATCCAGCCCGCTGCCCTCGCCGTCGCCCGCGCGCAGGAACACCGCCCCCGCACCGTCGCCGAACAACACACAGGTGCCGCGATCTTCCCAATTCAGGATGCGCGAATAGACCTCCGAGCCGATCACCAACACGCCACGCGCCTGACCGCTTTTGATCAGACTATCGGCCATCGAAAGCGCATATATAAAGCCGCTGCAGGCAGCCGACAGGTCGAAACCGAAGCCACCGGCCCCAATCGCCGCCTGCACCCGCACGGCAACCGAGGGGAAGGCCTGATCTGGTGTGGCAGTGCCGACGATGATCGCATCGACATCACTCGCATGCGCCCCGGCATCGACCAGGGCCGCACGGGCGGCCTCGGTGGCCATGAAGGCGCAGGTTTCATGCGGGGCGGCGATATGGCGCTGACGAATGCCGGTGCGCTCACGAATCCACGCATCCGAGGTATCAACGCGGGCAGCAAGTTCTGCGTTCGTCACCACCCGTTCGGGCAGGTATGCGCCGACACCGGCGATCTGGCTGCGAATAATGTGATCCGTCTTGACCATTCTGCCCTCAGCTCGCACTGGCAAGCGGACCGGCGTTGCCAATGGCGGCACCATTGCTAGCCACCGCCTCGGCCGCCTCACGCACATTCTCGGCACTCTCTGCCCGCAATGCGCCGATCTTGCCCAATCCTTCGCGCATCCGATCATTGAAGCGGTGCACGACCATATCCATTGCAACATCGACGGCATGTGCAAAGCCCTGCGCATCGGTGCCGCCATGCGATTTCACCACAACGCCCGACAGGCCCAGCATCACGGCGCCATTGTAACGGCGGGGATCAAGCCATTCACGCAGCCGGTCCAGCCCCGGACGCGCCAGCAAATAGGCGATGCGGGCGGCAATGCCGTTGGAGAACACCTGACGCAGCAATTGACCGACCAACTTGAGCGCGCCCTCACCGGTCTTCAGCGCGACATTGCCGGTGAAGCCGTCGGTCACGATCACGTCGGTGGTGCCGGCGGTGATGTCATTGCCTTCCACGAAGCCGTGGAATTGCGGTGCAAGATGTGAGCGCCGCAGCATTTCTGCCGCGTTGCGCAATTTATCGTCGCCCTTGGTCTCTTCGGTGCCGACATTGAGCAGCCCGATGGTGGGCGCGGTCAGACCAAGCACGGTGCGGGCGAAGATGTCGCCCATCAGGGCAAATTCAACCAGATTGCGCGTGTCGCACAGCACGTTGGCGCCGAGATCGAGCATGATCACGTCACCGCGTGCTGAGGGACTGATCGCCGCCATCGCGGGGCGGTCGATTCCGGGCAATGTCTTGACGACGATTTTGGCCAGCGCGAGCAACGCGCCGGTATTGCCCGCCGACACCACACCCGCCGCCTCGCCCTTGGCCACCGCATCGATAGCCAAACGCATCGACGCCTTGCGCATCCGCAGGGCGACAGTGGGCTTGGTATCGCCCGCGATGGCGTCCGGCGTATGCAGAACGGTGCAGGCGCGGCCAGCCCGACGATAGCGCTGCAACAGCGGCGCCAGCCGGGCTTCATCACCAATCAACAGAAATCGCGCAGCGGGGTGGCGCTCAGCAGCCAGATCCAGCCCTTCGACAACGATATCCGGGGCTTTATCCCCGCCCATCGCATCGATAGCCAAGCTGTATTGTTCCAGTCCGCCGCTCTCCGCCATGTCTGCCCCAATGACGCAATTGGCCAGCCCGCGCAGTTATCTGCCGGGCTGGTCAGAAGAGAGATCATCGCCAGAGACTGGCGACGCACCACCCAACACCGCGCCGAGGCAAGCCCGCGCGCGCTGGATCAGACGCGAACAGCGCCCTTGAGCGTCTTGCCGGCGGCCACAACTTCGCGACCGTCATAGTGACCGCAATGCGAGCACACATGATGCGGACGCTTCAGCTCGCCACAATTGGCGCACTCAGCATGCGCCTGGGTGGTCAGAGCGTGATGGCTACGGCGCATGCCCGCACGTGAGGGCGAAGTCTTTCTCTTAGGAACAGCCATGGGACTAAGCCCCTCCGGTCAACTTAACCTATGCCATCACCGACAGGTTCGGGCACCAGGTTGTGGAATACCAACAATGTGAGCCGCGCCCTCTAGCAGAGGCATTTGCCCCCCGCAAGGAGAACCCACAAGATTCGTCATGTTGTTGCGTCACCCCTCCCCGTCAGCCTTGGAGGTCCGGGTCAATTTGGACAGGGCGGCGAACGGGCCGGATGGCTCTTCGCTCAGCTCCGCAGGCAGCTCTGCGCCGGGTTTGCGGGGATACGGGTCCAGAATAAGCGCCAATTGCTCCACCGCCGCATCGCCCAAATCGAGCGAGGCACCGGTGTAAGAAATTTCGTCATCCGACTCCGGATCTTCATTCTCGATCTCGTTGCCCTCCGGCACGAAGCTGATGCGGAACAGCTCGTCGATCTCGCTGGTGAACACGTCGAGCGAGACCACGCATTCCCGCCGCACCCGCGCCTGCAACCGCCCCTCAGCCCGGATTTCACCCGCGCGGGAGGAGGCGGAGGGGCGGTGCAGCACGAAATCACACACAAACGATTCCACCGCCGGCTCCATCAGCCGACCGGCGATGGCGTTGCATTCATCGGCATCGGCCATGATGTGCATGGCGTATTCAGTGTCGCGAATCCGATCGAGAGCGACCGTGCGCGAGAGTTCTGGGAGCGGGGTTGTCATGACGCGGCGACTTCCGGATCGAGAAAAATGTCATCTCGCGCGATAATCTGCGCGAGGCTGCGGCGAGAGAGATGTGCGTCCTGAGCATAAACCACGCGCGCCAATCGGGAGGCTGCGGCATCTTGGCGCTCATCCGGCCACAGATTGCGCGCCAGGGCGTCGGCCAGCGCTTCGGGGCCGGTGGCCATCGCCTCGGCATAGGCATGTGCACGGCCATGGAAGGCCTCCCACATCGTCTTGACCCGCTTGCCCACCGCCAGATCACTCACGCCCATCTCGCGCAGATTGATGTCCATATCGCTGAACATCGCATCGAACAGCGCCTGCGACAGCGCCTTACCGTCTGGCTCGGTCGACAGACGGCGAATCAGCAGATAGGCATGCAGGCCCACCATGTCGAAACGGCCATCAAGCGTGTCGGGCACACCCAGCTCGGCATAGAACCAGGGCAGACGGGCCACGCGCACCGCTTCGCCATAGAGTTCGTAGCCATTGCGCTCGGTTTTGCCGCGGCCAAACAGCCCGAACAGATTGAAGACACCCATCTTACCTGCCTCGTTTCATCGCGCGGAACGCTGCTTCATCGCAGCGTGTGGAAAATGGGGCGTGACGCGAGCCCCGTCTCGCCCTAGATGGAGGACGATACGCCACGCGGCAAGTTCTGTCCCGCGTCGGCCAGACCGTGTCAAAGGACGATCCACGTGCGTTCCATTGCTCTTCGCTCGCTTTCGGTCTTCCTCATCACTGCCTCATTGGCGGCATGCTCTGCGCCGGACTTCATGTCCTTCCCGCCGCAGACCCGTGGCAATAAGATCGACGATGATCAGCTCGCCCAGTTGGTGCCCGGCACCTCCACCCGCACCGACGTTGTGGCACTGGTCGGCTCGCCGACGCAGAAATCCACCTTCGATGACAGCACTTGGTTCTACATCAGCGAAGTCACCAAGCCGCTGATCGCAGCGACGCAGGAAATTCGTGATCAGAATGTGGTGATCATGACCTTCGATCAGAAGGGCGTGCTGCGCGGCATCAGCAAGCGCGGTGCGGCAGATGCCAAGGACGTGGACGTGGTTGATCGCGCCACTCCATCGCCGGGCAACGACACCTCGCTGCTGTCGCAGCTGTTGGGCAATGTGGGCCGCTTCAGCGCCTCGCCGATTGGTGACACCAATTCCAACACCACCGGCGGCACCGGTGGTGCCAACAAGTTCTGATCATCGCGCGCCCGGCTTGAAAGCCTCTGGCCTCGGATAACAGGTCAGGGGCTGCCATATGCCTTGCGAATCGTGGGCTCGATGGCTGCTCCCATAATCGCATAGCCCAGCCAGCTTGGGTGCAGGCCGTCATAGGAAATGTCCTTCGACAGATAGCCGCGCCCGTCCAGCAGCACCGGGCCGGGATTGACGATGCTCACCGTCTGGTCAGCACACGCCGCCAAGCCACGATTGACCTCGGCCACCTGCGCGCGCGCCGGGTCGGTGGGCGCTTCCCCGCGCGGCAGCAAATCGACAAGCACGATCTTCGCGGCCGGCACGCGCTGGCGCAGTTCGGCCAGCACCGTCGAGATGCCGGTGACGACATTTTTGATCTGCACGCCCGGCCACAGATTATTGGTGCCGATCAACAGCACGATCACCGACGGATTGAGCTTACTGCCCAGCGGCAGGCGCTGCATCTGCCACAGCAAGGTCTGCGTGCCGGCGCCGCGCGCGCCGAGATTCAGGGCGGCGCGATAGGCGTTGAAATGCGCAAACACCGGCGGTGCCCAGGCCTCGGTGATCGAGTCGCCGAGAAAGACAGTGTGCACCTTGGCCAGATCGGTCGTGCCGAGGATGGTGTCGATGGCGGCAATCCGCGCCTGCCAGTTCGGGTCCGGCAAAGGGGCCGGCACAGCCTCCACCGGCAAGGCGCCCGGCGGGACCGGGCATCCGGCCTTGGCCAGCGGTGACAACAGACACAGAGTCCCGAGGATGGCCGCAGAAAATTTCATGCCCGCACCTTCAATTCTCAACCGGCATCGCGCCGCCGCCCCGACAGTCTATATCCCGCCCGGCCTGACGGCCACAGCCAGCCCGCTCTGAAAATCACCGAGAACACACAGCCCCCTCCCGCCGCATTGTGGAGCTGTCCGCCGAACAGGCCGCCATTCTGGATCGGCTGATGGCGAGCGGGCATTTCGCGTCAGAAAGCGATGCCGTCACCATTGGGTTGCACGCGCTGGAATCGCGTGAAGCAGACGACGAATTGCCGCCGCAGGATGAAACATTGGTGCTGGTCTATCTGGTGCAGGAGGCCGGTCAATTCGTCGCGGACCGAGATCATTGAACAGATAATTCTGCGCTTCTTGTCTTTAGATATCATGCTGTTACGCGGCGCCCACGCGCAGACATCCGCCCAGGACTTCGTACGCTCAGCCACGAATGAAGCACGGTGATCATCTACGTCATAGGCGACTGCCTCGTTGAAATCCTGCGTGTTTATAATGGCCGCCAAGACTGGGAAACCCGCTTGTGCTAGGCTGCACAGCGCCGCACTCTCTGGCATACTCCGCCCATGGCACATGCTGACTTCATCCATCTGCGCACCCACACCGCCTATTCGCTGAGCGAGGGTGCCATCAAGATCGACAAGCTCGCGGCGATGGCCAAAGAGCTGAAAATGCCGGCGGTGGCGATCACTGATACCGGCAACATGTTCGGTTCGCTCGAATTCAGCCAATATTGCTCCGGCAAGGGCATCCAGCCGATCATCGGCTGCCAACTCGGCCTCACCCGCCCCGATAATCTGCGCATGCCGCCCGATCCGCTGGTGCTGCTGGCGCAGAACAAGGTGGGGTTCGACAATCTGCAAAAACTCTCCAGCCACGGCTTTCTCGACACCGAGACCGGGCTGAAGCCGCAAATCAGCCTAGACCTGCTCGCTCGCCACGCCGAAGGGCTGATCCTGCTCACCGGCGGCTCCAACGGCCCGATTGCCCGCCTGCTCGCCGAAGGTCAGCGCGCCGAGGCTGAGCGGCTATTGGCGGCCTTGGCCGAGGCATTCCCGGATCGCACCATCGTTGAATTACACCGCCACAACACCAGCCTCGACCGCGCCATCGAGCCCGGCCTGATCATGCTCGCCGACGCTGCCGGTCTGCCACTGGTGGCCACCAATGATTGCTATTTCGCCAAGCGCGAAATGCACGAAGCGCACGACGCCCTGCTCTGCATCGCCGAGGGCCGCACATTGGCCGAGCGCGACCGCAGGCGCGTCTCGGCCGAAAATTGGTTCAAGCCCGCCGATCAGATGCGTGCGCTGTTCGCCGATCTACCGGAAGCCTGCGACAACACGCTCGCCATTGCCCGCATGTGCGCGGTGATGGCCGAAACCCGTAAGCCGCTGCTGCCGGTCTGCCCGAAAGTGCGCGAGGGTCAGACCGAGGATGAAACCGTGCGTGGCATGGCCCGTGAAGGCCTCGAACGCCGGATGAACGCCAAGGCCGCCGATGAGGCCACCCGCACAACCTATCGCGAACGCCTGGAATTCGAACTCAACGTCATCGCCCGCATGGGCTTTCCCGGCTACTTCCTGATCGTGGCCGACTTCATCCAATGGGCGAAAGCGCATGATATTCCCGTCGGCCCTGGCCGTGGGTCGGGTGCCGGCTCCGTCGTCGCCTGGGCGCTCACCATCACCGACATCGACCCCCTGCCCTTCGGCCTGCTGTTCGAACGCTTCCTCAACCCTGAGCGCGTCTCGATGCCCGATTTCGACATCGATTTCTGCCAGGACCGTCGCGACGAGGTGATCAACTACGTCCGCCAGGAATACGGCAATGACCGCGTGGCGCAGATCATCACCTTCGGCAAGCTGCAAGCCCGCGCCGCCGTGCGCGATGTGGGGCGTGTGCTCGGCCTGCCATACGGGCAGGTGAACAAAGTCGCCGAACTCATCCCCAACAACCCAGCCAAACCCGTCACGCTGCAACAGGCCATCGACGGTGAGCCGAAGCTGCAAGAGATGGGCCGCGACGACGAATCCGTCGCCCGCCTGCTCGACATCGCCTTGCAACTCGAAGGCCTTTATCGCCACGCCTCCACCCATGCCGCTGGTGTGGTGATCGGTGATCGTCCGCTGACCGAATTGGTGCCGATTTATCGCGACCCGAAGAGCGATTTCCTCGTCACGCAATTCTCGATGAAATACGTGGAACAAGCAGGGCTGGTGAAGTTTGACTTCCTGGGTCTGACCACGCTGACCATCCTGCAACGCGCGCTGGGCTATCTGAAGCCGCTCGGCATCGATATCGACCTCGCCACCGTGCCGCTGGACGACGCGCCCACCTATCTGATGCTGCAAAAGGGCGATGCGGGCGGGGTGTTCCAGTTCGAATCGCAGGGCATGCGCGACGTGCTCAAGCAGATGCGGCCTGACCGTCTGGAAGACCTCATCGCCGCCGTGGCGCTGTATCGACCGGGTCCGATGGCCAACATCCCCGCCTATTGCGCCCGCAAACACGGCGAGGCGTGGGAGCCGCCGCATCCCGATATCGCCCATATCCTGGGTGAGACCTATGGCATCATGGTCTATCAGGAACAGGTGATGCAGATCGCCCAGGCGATGGCGGGCTACTCGCTTGGCGGCGCGGACCTTCTGCGCCGTGCAATGGGCAAGAAGATCGCCGCTGAGATGGAACAGCAGCGCAAGATTTTCACCGATGGTGCCACCGCGCGCGGAGTGCCACCGGAAAAGGCCACCGAAGTCTTCGACCTGATGGCGAAATTCGCCGATTATGGCTTCAACAAATCCCACGCCGCCGCTTACGCACTCGTCGCCTATCACACCGCCTATATGAAGGCGAACCACCCGGAAGCCTTCCTGGCCGGGTGTATGTCGCTCGCGCTGTCCAACACCGACAAACTCGCAGCCCTGCGTCAGGAAGCCAGCCGGATGGGCATTCGCGTGCTGCCACCGGACATCAACCGCTCTGGGGCCGACTTCACGCTGGAGCGCGATGACGACGGCAAACTCTGCATCCGCTACGCGCTGGCCGCCGTGAAAAAGGTGGGTCAGGCGGCGATGGAGGCGCTGGTGCGCACGCGCGGAGATCGGCCGTTTGCCGATCTGTCAGACCTCGCCGCCCGCGTTGATCCCAAGCAGCTCAACAAAATGCAGATCGAAAACCTCGCCCGCGCCGGCGGGTTCGACAGCCTGGAGCGCAACCGCCTGCGGGTGTTCTCTGCCGCCGAGACGATTCTGCGGCGGGCGCAGGCGAGTGCCGAGGAGAAAAACAGCGGTCAAACCGGCCTGTTCGGCGGCGGCGGCCAAACCGAGGCGCTGCGCCTGCCCAACATTGCCGATTGGGACCCGATGGAGCGTCTCGGCTATGAAGCCGACGCCATTGGCTTTCACCTGACCGCCCACCCGCTCGATTCCTACGGTGCGGCGTTGCGGCGGATTGGGGCGGTGCCGAGCAACAAGCTGGAAGATCGCGCGCAATTGGGCGCGGCTCGGGTGAAGCTGGCAGGCTGTGTGATCAACAGCAAAGAACGCATCACCCGCACCGGCAGCCGGATGGCCTGGGTGCGCTTGTCCGACAGTGGCGGCTCGTTTGAGGTGACGTTCTTCAGCGAAACCCTAGGCCGCGCCCGCGAGATGCTGGTGGCGGGCAATGCAATTCTGGTGACGGCGGATATCAAACTCGAAGGCGATTCCATGCGCATCACCGCGCAGGATTGCGAGGCGTTGGATCAGGCCGCAGCGCGTGCCGGGGCTGGGATTCGGGTGTGGCTGCAACAAACCGAAGCCGTGCCGCATATCCGCACGCTGCTCGAACGCGAAGGCAAAGGCCGTGGCCGCGTCGTGCTGGTGCCACAAATTGCCGACACCCAGGAGGTGGAGATCCCGCTGCCGGGTGGGTTCAACGTGACGCCAAGATTGGCACAGGCGTTGAAGCTGTTGGCAGGGGTGGAGCGGGTGGAGGATGTGTGATCAAGCTCGGTCGCCTGCGCCCTCTGCGGCTTGCTATGACCGCGTTGGGGCGAGGCGGAATTCCAGCACGTCGTCATGTCCGGTCAGATCAGCCACCAGCCCATGCGTGCGGACGGTGCCGCAGGCTTGCAGCACCAGAAGATACTGGAATCGTCGTTGGGGTGCGCAATAATCGAACGACCAGTCAATCACCTTGAAGCCATGATGGGCCATGCGGGCGCTGATTTCGTCCGCCGTCGGCACCCGATCACAGGGAAAGGCGAGCGACAGATGCAGCACGCTCTGATGCGGTAACATGCGTTCCAACCGGCCCAACCCGGTCATCGCCGCCATCGTCACGGCGGTCGCACACAGGGCCGCGCCGTAGAAGCCCACACCGATCACCACCCCAATCGCCGCCGTCGTCCAGATCGAGGCCGCCGTTGACAGGCCACGGATCGTCAGCCCCTCCTTCATGATCACGCCGGCACCGAGAAAGCCGATGCCGGTCATGATGCCCTGGATGACGCGCGTCGGGTCCGCGAAGGCTGGCGTGTTGGACATGCCACCGAACCAGTGGGAGGGATAGCCGTTGAGCACGGTCAGCATCGTCGAGGAGACACAGACCAGCGCATAGGTGCGCATCCCCGCCGCACGACCGTGATAGGTGCGCTCATAGCCCAGCATCAGGCCAATCGTGGCCGCACCCAGCAAATGCAGCAACAACAACAGGTTGGTCATCAGCTCTTCACTCGACCAATAAGCCAGCAAAGTGTTCATCGATATACCTTGGCAATATCCCCGCACAGTCTGCGCCAGGGCGGTTAACGAAGCCTAAAGCCTGAGCAAGCATCGGCCGTATGAGCGCAAGGTCATGCAGGATTGGGGCGCCCATATCAGGCTGCGCATATCCGCCCGCCAGAGTCAGTCACATCACCGCATCAACACCGGCATTGAAATTGCTCGCCCCTACAGAGGGTGTATGATCACACCGCGCTGCCATATGCGGGTTGGGGAAATCTTAATTGTTGTGTCGCCAGTCTTTTGAACAGCAATCGCATCGCGTAACACAGTCCACGTGGTCACTGCTTATGGCCGCAACCTTCAGAACGTCCGCGTGCAATCAACGCGGCCGGAGCATATGAATGCCCAACACCACAGAAATACTCGGTGGATACCAGAGCCAATTACGAACCTCAAAAAGCTTCGTTATTGTCTGCATTGAAGAACCCGTTCTGAATTCAACAGTCCAACCCGGCGCAAAAATTGCGGGCAAGGGATGGGTTGTCTCGAATGTTGAGCTTGATTCAATACAAATTTTCATCGGCGGCAATTTTTGCGGCTCGGCCACCTATGGTGAATGGCGACCGGATATCGCCAAGCAATTTCCCAACTACCCGCAAGCCGATCAATCCGGCTTTGTATTTTCTATCAACGCCCCTGACGATCTGACCGAAGACCATCATGAATTGATGGTTGTTGTCCGCACCGTGCTCGATGAAGAAATCAAGCGCATCGTCCCGCTTCATTTCTCCAACGAGAGAGTAGAGGCTGTCCCGGCCAGTGTCGGCCTTGATTTCCGGCCGATCCGGGTTTTTGTCGATGATGCCCGAATTGACGAAAACGGCATTTTCCGCGTGCGCGGTTGGGCCGCCTCGCTGTCGCCTTTGCTCGAATTGCGGATGTTTCTGGGCAAGCAAAAGCTGGGTGAGCCGGAACTGGGGCTGCCCCGCCCTGATGTGCCGTTGATCCATCCGGAATATCCCAACGCCGAAAACTCCGGCTTCCGCCTCGCACAACAAATCGACGATTCGGTCGGTGACGTGTCGGTGCTGCGCGTGCAGGCCGTCTGCGCCGGGGGGCTGCGGCGTCATATTCTGGTGCCGGTTGAACGCAAGCAGAGCCGCAGGCGCGGCAGTCAGGCGGTCACGGGGGCGAATTTCTGTCTCGATTCCGCCTCGGTCAACACGGCAGGGCGGGTGGCGGTGTCCGGTTGGGCGGTGTCGGAATTCGGCGTGACGGATATCGTGGTGGAGTTTGATGGAAAATCCATCGGCTCGGCGCAGACCAAATTGCCGCGCCCGGATGTCGGCAACCGATTCCCGCGCATCGCCTCTGCCCGCCATGCCGGTTTCCATTTCACCCATGATCTTGGGTTTGAGATTTCCGGTGAGCATCTGCTCAACCTGCGTATGCATGAGGGCAACGGCGAGACGCGCGACATTCTGCTGCCGGTCCAAGCCGAGGCCGCCGCCAGTGCCGCGGTGCAGCGCGAGGAAGCGCCAGCAAGTGGCATCAAATCCGACCTCGATCTACCCATCCTGTCCGGCGATCACGCGCGCGACCCGGTGCGGACGGCGCTGACGGTTACGGGCTGGGCGATTGCGCCGGATGGGATTGATTTCGTTGAAGTCCGCGTCGATGAGGCTCCATTCGGTCGCGCCTATTACGGCATGCGCCGAGAAGACGTCGAAGCGGTGTTCAGTGAGTTCGACAACGCATTGCTCTCCGGTTTTACCCTGGTCATTCCCGCACGCTCATTGAGCGAGGGGGAGCACTTCGTTCAGGTGATCATCCACAGCAAGAACGGCGATGAGAGCGAACGCACCTTCACGGTGCTGTGCGAAAAATCCGACGAAATTCCGCATTACGAAATGCTGCGCGACCGCGTGGGGCAGGCGGAAATCGACTATGGCCACCGTGTGCTGCAGGGCTATGAGCCGGTGCATTTTGAGGTCTTCATTCTCATCGAAGACAGTTCGGAGGAATGCTCACAGCGTGCCCGGCAGACCCTGCTGTCGCTATTTGCCCAAACCTATCGCGACTGGCATGCCCATGTCGTCATCCTGCACGACGATGGCGAGACGCTGGATATTGATCCCGATGCGCTCGGGGTAGCCGATGCCGCTGCACGGGTTTCAGTCGGCTTGCAGGATTGGCCGCAGCGCCTCAGTGCCGCGCACAGCTATGTCCTGCGTCTGCGGGGCGGCGACCAGTTGGGCGTTGATGCGTTGATGGAATGGGCTGTGCATGCCGCGCAGAACCCCAATCAGCCGGTCATCTACAGCGACGACCGCCGCCACAACGCCACCGTCGGGCATGATGGACCGTTCTTCAAGCCGGATTGGTCGCCGGATCTGCTGCTGACCTTCAATTATATTGGCCGCGCCCTCTGCGTGCGCGCCGCATGGCTGTTGGACATTGGCATCTCGGCGTTCGATTTCCGAACCGCCAGCGACCATGATTTCGTCCTGCGCCTGACCGAGTACGCCGAAGCGGTCGGGCATGTGATGCATCTTTTGCTGGATGCCATCACGCACGATCCGCTTGATCAGGTTGATTTCTCAGCGGTCGAGGCCGCGTTGCAGCGCCAGGGAGTGGCCGCCAGCGTGCAGCCGGGCCGCGCTGCCGGCACGTGTTGGGTGCAGCGGGATATCGTGGTCCCTGGCAGGGTTTCGGTGATCATTCCCACCATCGCCGCGCGCGGATTGATCGAAATCACCATCAGAGGCCTGCGGGAGAACACCGCATGGCCGGATTTGGAAATCATCTGCCTGGACAATATTCCGCCCGGCGAGAACATCTATTGGAAAACCTGGCTGCGCGAACACGCCGATGTGGTCGTGGAAATTGCCGAGCCGTTCAACTGGTCGCGCTTCAACAATATCGGCGCCGCAGCGGCCACGGGTGAGTATCTGCTCTTCCTCAACGACGACGTTGAAGTGCTGCATCCGAATTGGCTGGAAGTTCTGGTCAGTCATGCCCAGCGCCCGGAAGTGGGTCTGGTGGGGCCGCAATTGCTCTACCCGGACGGCAAAGTGCAGCATGCCGGCATTGTCATGACCCCCATCGGCGGGCGGCATATTTTCCGCTTTGCCGATGGCGACGAGCCCGGCCCGTTTGCCATGGCGCTGTCTGAACGCGACATCCTGGCCGTCACCGGTGCCTGCATGCTGATGCGGCGCGCGGCGTTCGAGGCGGCGGGGCGGTTCAATGAAACGCACAGCGTGGTCAATAACGACGTCGATTACTGCCTGCGTGCCCGCGCCGCTGGCCAGAAGGTGATCTTCACGCCGCATGCACGCTTGGTGCACCACGAATTGGTCAGCCGCGCCAAGATCACCGACATCTATGACAAAGAAGCCTTCCAAAAAGATTGGGGCAACCTGATCCTGAAGGGCGACCCCTATTTCAATCCCAATCTCGATTTGGGCTCAGACCAGTGGCAGCCTGAGGGCGAGCCAAGCCAGATGGTCTATGCAGGCCATCCCCTGCTCGACCGCAGCCGGGTGCAGCGGATTCTGGCCGTCAAGGTTGATCATATCGGCGATTTCATCACCGCTTTGCCCGCCATGCGGCGGCTGAAGCAACGCTTCCCCGAAGCCGAATTGCATGTCCTCGTCGCGAAAGCCTCAATGGCCTTGGCAGAACTTGAACCCTGCATCGACCAAGCACACGAATTCACCTTCTTCCACGCCCGCTCCGGCGAAGGTCAGCGCGCGGTCACGGAAGATGAATTGCAGGAGTTGCGCGCGCAACTTTCCCCCTATGCATTCGACATTGCGGTTGATTTGCGCATGCAACCCGACACCAGACGGGTGCTGCAATTCACCGGTGCGCGCTTCTTGGCCGGTTTCGAAGGTGTGTCGCTGTTCCCCTGGCTTGATTTTGCCATTCCGTGGGAAGGCGATCAGCAATTGCAGGCCAAGCGGCTGCATGTGTCCGACCGGATGACGATGCTTGTCGAATCGCTGTC
>Ga0316222_1003580_pt1 | contig 15076 bp, 11 predicted proteins | sample TBH18011metaG_FD_206008 | JGI IMG/M metagenome (GOLD analysis project Ga0316222, IMG submission 206008) | Freshwater microbial communities from Trout Bog Lake, Wisconsin, USA - TBH18011 | ecosystem: Environmental > Aquatic > Freshwater > Lake > Hypolimnion/Profundal zone | place: USA: Wisconsin...
TTCAACGGATGCCAGCAGTACAGTTTTGCTTCGGAAATGGCTCTTTAGGGTGAGCTGACAGTAAAGAAGTTCACTCGAAATGGCGCTACTCATGGGCTTCGCAGACCGAACCGAAGCTCCTGGGGGAGGGCGATTGGCGGTCATTTCACGACTCATTGTCAATGCCGAGTGCCGTTTCACGACCTTATGTAAATCACCTGAAAACAGGGGGTGTTTTGGGGGGGCCTAAATCGGCGCGATACGGCGGTCTAAAAGGATTGACGGCAACGGGCCGAAAATTTGGCTTCAAGAAAATTTACACCAAGGCGCAAAATCCTCCGCAAACCGTTGCAAATCAACGACTATTGGGTTTTTATTTCACGACTTTCTTTTTGGAGTTCGTGGGTGAGGACGGAGCTCATTTCACGACTATTTGTCACGTTTCACGACTTGTTTGTAATTCACCAGCGGCACCGACTGGACGCTGTTTCGCGACACCGGTGTGGCGCATCTGGTCAGCATCTCCGGCTTGCACGTGACCATGTTTGCCTGGGGTGCGTGCGCGCTGGTCGGCTGGTTGTGGCGGCGCAGCAGCCGTTTGTGCCGGACCTGGCCGGCACCCGCAGCGGCTTTGTGTGGGGGGCTGGTGCTGGCGACGGCGTATGCCGCATTTTCAGGTTGGGGCCTGCCGGCCCAGCGCACCTGTCTGATGCTGGCTTGCGTTACCGTGTTGCGCCTGCTGGGCGTGCGCTGGCCCTGGCCGCAGGTTTGGATGCTGACCTGTGCGGTCGTGGTGGCGTGCGATCCCTGGGCGTTGTTGCAGCCGGGTTTCTGGCTTAGTTTTGTCGCCGTGGCGGTGTTGTTTGCGACGGACGCTGGTGTGGCCACGGCGCCGCCGAGTGCGTGCGTCGCAGCGCCGCGCTGGCGCCGTGTGCTGCACAGCGCCGTGCGCCAGGGCGGCGGCTTGTTGCGTGAGCAGTGGCTGATCACGCTGGCACTGGCGCCCCTGACAGTGTTCTGGTTCGGTCAGGTGTCGCTGGTGGGACTGCTGGCCAATTTGCTGGCGGTGCCGCTGGTGACGTTGCTGATCACGCCGCTGGCGCTCATGGGGGTTGCGTGGCCGCTGCTGTGGCAGGGCGCGGTGCTGGTGCTCGCACCGTGCATGGCGGGTTTGCGCTGGATGGCGGCGTTGCCGGGTGCCACTCTGGCCCTGCCAGTGCTGCCGGGCTGGCTGATTGTTGCGGGCTTGCTTGGCAGTGCGTTGGTGGTGCTGCGCCTGCCCTTGTCCTGGCGCGCGCTGGGCGCAGCCTTGCTGCTGCCTGCCGTTCTGTGGCAGCCGGAGCGACCGGCACCGGGCGAGTTTGCGTTGCTGGTGGCCGATGTTGGCCAGGGCAATGCCGTGCTGGTGCGCACCGCCAACCATGCCTTGTTGTACGACGCCGGTCCACGCTTTGGGGTCAACACCGATGCCGGGCAGCGCGTGTTGTTGCCGCTGCTGCAAGCCTACCAGGTCACCCTTGACAGGGTGGTGCTGAGCCACCGCGACACCGATCACGCGGGCGGCGTGGAGTCGGTGCTGAAAGCGCAGCCGCAGGCGCAATTGCACAGTTCGATCGAGGCCGAACATGCGTTGCAGGCACTGCGGCCGGTCCAGCGCTGCGAGGCCGGTCAACGCTGGCAATGGGATGGTGTGCAGTTTGAAATGGTGCACCCACAACCGGCTGATTACAGCCGCCGGGTCAGCTCCAACGGGCTTTCGTGCGTGCTGCGCATCGAAAGTGCGCAGGGTGTGGCGGCGCTGCTGGCCGGGGACATTGAGAAAGCGCAGGAAGTCCAACTGGTGAGCGCACAGGCACTGCTGCAGGCCGACGTGCTGCTGGTGCCACACCACGGCAGCCGCACGTCCAGCAGTGCGGCTTTTTTGGACGCCGTGCAGCCTGGGGTGGCGCTGGTGCAGTCTGGCTATCGCAATCGCTATGGCCATCCACAGGCGGGCGTACTACAACGGTATGCCGAACGCGGTATCGTGGTGCATGACTCGCCTCATTGTGGTGCGGCGTTGTGGGTTTCCCGTCACCCTATGGGTGTATCCTGCTCGCGTTTGGAGCATATGCGGTACTGGCACCACCGTGTTCCATAACGGTGCGCTGCGCACACGCGGTGGCGCTGCTCTGCTGAGGTGGTGCGAACTTTGCTTAGGTGAAATGAAGTAAAAATGAACGCGTTCGAAAAGAGAGGTTCTATGCGGAAGTTCGACGAAATGTATACCCAGCTGCCCTATTCGTTCTTTTCGAAGGGTACGCAAGTCAGGGAACACTACAAGATCTACGACGAATGGCTGGCACGCCAGCCGGGCGACATGATGGCCAAGCGGCGCGAGGAAGCCGAAATGATTTTTCGCCGCGTCGGCATCACGTTTGCCGTTTACGGCGAAAAGGACGAAACCGGGGCCGGCACCGAACGCCTGATTCCCTTTGATTTGATACCCCGCATCATTCCGGCGAATGAGTGGGCCAGCCTCGAACGCGGTCTGGTGCAGCGCGTGGACGCCCTGAATCGTTTTATTCACGATATCTACCACGAGCAGAACATTCTGCGTGCTGGCATCGTGCCGCGCGAGCAAATTGAGAACAACGCGCAGTTCCGCCCTGAAATGGTGGGGGTGGATGTGCCCAACCAGGTCTATTCGCATATTTCCGGTGTCGATATCGTGCGTGCGCCCAATGAACAGGGCGAGGGCGAATACTACGTTCTGGAAGACAACCTGCGCGTTCCCAGCGGCGTGAGCTACATGCTGGAAGACCGCAAGATGATGATGCGGCTGTTTCCCGATTTGTTCAGCGCGCACCGCGTGGCGCCGGTGGCGCACTATCCGGACTTGTTGCTGGAAACGCTGCGCTCGAGCAGTCCGGCCACCACCGCTGAACCGACGGTCGTTGTGTTGACGCCGGGCATGTTCAACAGCGCCTATTTTGAACACGCCTTCCTGGCGCAGCAAATGGGCGTGGAACTGGTCGAGGGCCAGGACCTGTTCGTTAAGGACAACTTTGTCTACATGCGCACGACGCGTGGCCCGCGCCGGGTGGACGTGATCTATCGCCGGGTTGACGACGATTTTCTGGATCCAACGGTGTTCCGGCCAACCTCCACGTTGGGCTGTGCCGGTCTGCTCAGCGCCTATCGTGCGGGCAACGTGACGATCTGCAACGCGGTTGGAACGGGCATTGCCGACGACAAGTCGATCTATCCCTACGTGCCGAAAATGATCGAGTTCTATCTGGGCGAGCAGCCGATTTTGAACAACGTGCCGACCTACATGTGCCGCAATCCGGACGATCTGGCCTACACCCTGGCCAACCTGAAAGAGCTGGTGGTGAAGGAAGTGCATGGTGCGGGCGGCTACGGCATGCTGGTCGGGCCGGCCGCCAGTGCGGCCGAATTGGAAGATTTCCGGCGCGCCCTGATTGCCAATCCGAGTGGCTACATTGCCCAGCCAACGCTGAGCCTGTCGAGCTGTCCGACCTTTGTGGAAAGCGGCATTGCACCACGCCATATTGATTTGCGTCCCTATGTCCTGTCCGGTAAAACGGTACAAATGGTTCCAGGCGGGCTGACCCGCGTGGCCCTCAAGGAGGGTTCGCTGGTGGTGAATTCGTCGCAAGGCGGCGGCACCAAAGACACCTGGATTTTGGAGAACTAAATGCTGTCGAGAACCGCAGACCACCTCTTTTGGATGTCCCGCTATACCGAGCGGGCCGAAAACACCGCACGCTTGCTCGATGTCAACTACCAAACCTCGCTGCTGCCGCAATCCGCCGCAGTGGCGGAAGTGGGTTGGAAAGGGTTGCTGAGCATCAGCGAGCTGACCGAGGGCTATACCAAACGTTACGGCGCGGTGTCGGCACGCAAAGTGATTGATTTCATGGTGCGCGACGAAAGCAACCCGTCATCCATCATTTCGTGTCTGGCTGCAGCGCGCGAAAACGCGCGTGCGGTGCGCGGCGCGCTCACCACGGAAGTGTGGGAAACCCAGAACCAGACCTGGCTGGAAGTGCAGCGCATGGTTCATACGGATGAATTCGAGGCCGATCCGGCGCTGTTTTTTGAATGGGTCAAGTTTCGCTCGCACCTGTCCCGAGGCGTGACGGTGGGCACCATGTTGATGGACGAGGCGCTGCACTTTATGCGCTTGGGCACCTTCCTGGAGCGTGCTGACAATACAGCGCGCCTGGTGGACGTGAAGTTCCATGCGGTGCAGAGCGATTTCTATGGAACCGCCAGCGCGCGCGACCAAGAATACGATTTCTACCACTGGAGTGCGATTTTGCGCAGCGTGTCTGCATTCGAGGTGTATCGCAAGGTGTACCGCGACGTGATTCGTCCGGAGCGCGTGGCGGAGTTGCTGATCCTCAAGGCCGATATGCCGCGTTCGCTGCATGCCAGCCTGCGCGAAGCCGTGAACAACCTGACCCTGGTGGCCAGTACGCCAGAAAGCGAATCGCTGCGGCGTGCCGGCAGGCTGTGCGCTGATTTGCAGTATGGCCGCATCGACGAAATTCTGGCCACCGGCCTGCACGCGTACCTGACGTCGTTCCTGGATCGCGTGAACGATCTGGGCGCGCAGATCAGCCGCGAGTTTCTGGTTTCGTCGGTTTAATTTATTCGGCTGCCGGGTGCTGGACTACCATGGCGTCCAGCGTGAGGCTGTGAATTTTGTCGACTGCACGGTCGGCTTCGGCCTGACTGTCAAACGGGCCTACGCGCACCCGTGTGCGCTTGCCTTTGGCCGTTTTGAGTTCTTGGGTGGTGGCAGGCAAGCCCGCATCCCGCAGTCGTGCGTAGGCATTGCGTGCATTGTTGTCGTCGGCAAACAGGCCCACATTGATGAGGTAGGCGCGGTTCTCGGCGGCTGAAGCAGAAGCGGGTGCTGAAGCGGGCGGGGACGCTGCGCGCATGCTGCCCATGTGGTTGCTGTGCTTCACATTGGGAGCACTAGCCACGCTAGCAATACTGGCACTGGCACTGGCACTGGCACTGGCACTGGCACTGGCACTGGCCGGTCGGATACGGGTTGATGCGACCTTGTCCCGTGCCGTTGAGGTTGACGCGGCGGGGTGCGACTTCTGGGCGGCCGGACTGGCAGGTCCTGGTTCAAACTGAATGGTTCCTTGCGCTGCACGGGGTGTCGATGCGGCTGGGGCCGCAGTGGACGCCACGGGCAGGGCCGAGGCAGCCGGTGCGGAAGGTGTCGCTGCTGCGGTGGCTGCGACTACCGCGTCTGGTGCTGCACTGGCCGTGCCGATTGGCCCGCTCGCAACTGCGGTTGCCACTGCTGGCGCGCGTGTCATCGGTTCCAGCCTGGGTGCGGTTGCGCTACGCGCCTGGTCCATGCGGGCACTGTTGAGCGGCAATTCATCGACCGTTGGCAACGCCATTGCCACTGCGACGCCCAGTGCCGCCAAAGCGGCATTTGCCAGGGCGATCCAGATCAGGCGCTGGCGACCGCTGGCCTGGCGCTTGAGCATGCTGCAGGCTTCGGGCAGCGTGGTGTGGCTGGCCAGCGCACGTTCGATGCGGTCACGGCAATGGTGGTAGAGCAGCGCGTTGCCGAACAACCCGGGAACTACGATCAGTAGTGCCACCACGCTGGCCAGTAGCGCGTATTGCGCCAAGTCCGATAAATGAAACAGCAACTGGCCAATACCGAACAGCAACAGCAGGGCGCTCACCACCGCACCCACATACGCCAGCATAGCGCTCCACAATTGGCGATAGGCCATCCAGTTCAGCGTCAGCAACGCGGCGGCCCAGTTCCAGTGCGCGCTGGTGCGGTCGGCCGCGTCAAAGCGGGTAAACACGGCGCTGTAGTAAGCCTGATTCAGGCTGCCAAGTGCGGCGTGAAACAGCGTCAATGTGGCGCTGTCTTCGGATCGGTCAAGCGCCGTTGGCTCCGCATCACGCCGGGGAATTGCGGTATGGACGGGGTCGTCAGGAATTTCGGTGGCCATGCATTATTTTGGCATGCCGTTGGTGACGGTACTACGCGCATTCATGGCGTCGGCTACGGCCTGGCCAAGGTCAATCACGGCCATGGCGTAGTAGGCGCTCCAGTTGTAGCGGGTAATCGCGTAGAAATTGCTGGTGCCAGCCACATAGACCGGGGCGGCATCGCCGTTCTCCAGTTGGATCAGGGCCAGCGGTCCCGGATAGGCGGCTCCGGCGGCATCGAGCTGTACGCCCTTGGCGGCCATTTCGTCGGCGCGCCAGCTGGGCACGATGTCGCTTTGCATCAGCAACGCCAGATCGGACGTGCTGGACTGCATTTGCGCCGCAAAATGCGTGGGCTGGCCAGCTTGCCAGTGAAACGCCTGGAAGTAATTGGCGACGGAGCCAATCATGTCGGACTGGTTGTTGAACAGGTCGATGTGGCCATCGCCAGCAAAGTCAATCGCGTATTTGGTCCAACTCGACGGCATGAACTGGGGCCATCCCATGGCACCGGCATAGCTGCCGCGCAGCGCCAGCGGGTCGGTGTGGTTTTGCGCCATCAAGGTTAGGTAGGCCTCCAGCTCGGAGCGGAAATAGGCGCTGCGGGCGGCTGCCTTGGGATGTTCGGAGGGGAAGTCAAAGGCCAGTGTGCACAGTGCGTCGGCAATCCGGTAGTTGCCGGTATGGCGACCATAAAACGACTCCACTCCGATGATGCCAACCACAATACTGGGCGGTACGCCAAAGTGTTCCTGGGCACGCGCCAGCGCTTCCCGGTTGGCTTGCCAGAAGCGTACCCCGGCCTCGATGCGTTGTGGTTCGACAAAGCGGTCGTGGTAGGCAGTCCAGTTTTTCGCTACCCCGGCAGCGGGCGGCAGCACGGCTTTGGCAATGGCGGCCACATAGCGCGCCTGTCCCACGGTATGGCGCACCCAGGCGCGGTCCAGGTGTAGCTGTTGCGCCATGCGGTCGGCTTGCTGCATGACGTCGCTGCGTGTTGCATAGCGCGGCCCGCTGTCTTGGCGGCTCGCTGTCCGTTTTTTGTCTTTTTTTCGGCTTTTCTTGTGCGCAGCGGGGTGTGCCGGGGTCGGGCGTTGGGCCTTGGTCTGGCTGGGAGACGCGCTTTGCGGCGTCGGTGTGGTGCTTTGTGCGGCGGCGCTGGGCAGCAGCAGTGGCGCCAGCGTCAGCAGGACGCCCAGCACAACAGCTATAGGGGCAACAAAGGCACTGGGGCGGAAGCGTCGTTTCAAGGTGCGTCAGGGTGGGTTGGCAATTGTGGCAATTGCCGTGGCCATTGCAATTGATGGAATTCTCTGCGCAGTGTACCCAGACTGGCACGCCGCCCACTCGCCGGGACTGCTGTGCGGGCATAGCGCCACGCCTCCAGCCGTAACAGCCAGTCTTCAATGGCTTGCAGTTTGGCGTTGTGATCGGGGTTGTTGGCAGCGTGGTACTGGCGCAATGCCTGTGCCAGCGTTCGCGTCGGCATCTGTGGGGTGTGGGGGGTGGGGGGGAGGCCAACACGCAGCAACTGCTGGCGGGCCCGCAGCAGCAGGCGCAACCAGGGGTCCTGGCGCTGTTGCAGGTAATACAGCCAGGCGACGCCGATCAGACTGATGGTCGCCAGCCCGGCCACCAACACCTGGATCAGCGTCTGGGCGTTGGGTGCGCTGAATCCGATCTGTTGCAGCAGATTGACCTGCTGGGCCTGCGAATAGTTCAACACCCACGCGTTCCAGCGGCTATTGAGGGCGTCCCAGACGGCGCGTCCGGTGCCGAGCAGGTGTGGATTGACAACCGCCAAGGCCTGACCAAACAAATTGGATGGCGCCAGCAGCCGCTGCGAACTGTTGGTGCGTTGGGGGGCCACCAACGATGTCGGGTCAACGCGCATCCAGCCCTGGTCGGTCAGCCAGACCTCGACCCAGGCGTGGGCGTCCGACTGGCGCACGGTCCAGTCGTTGTCGATTGGGTTTAATTCGCCGCCCTGGTAGCCGGTCACGATGCGTGCGGGGATGTGCAGCGCACGCAGCATGACCACAAAGGCCGATGCGATGTGTTCGCAAAATCCCTGTTTGCGGTCAAACCAGAATGTGTCTGCACTGTCGCGGCCAAACAGCCCCGGCTCCAGCGTGTAGGTGTAGCCGCCGTTGTGCAGTTCCGCCATCAGGGTCATGACCAGCGTGCGGTCATCGGCATGGGCATAGCGCGGGTCCTGGCGCATTTGCATCGCCCATTCCTGGGTGCGCGGGTTGTAGCCCGGCGGCAGTTGCAGCGCTTCGTGCATGCTGGCATCCCAGGTGCGAGGACCGTAGCGAAAATGCGTATAGCTGCGCGCCTGGTAACGCACTACGCGGTCCAGCGTCCCGTTGACGCGCCACTGCAGGTCGGACTGCATATAGACCTGATAGCCCGGCAATGCGGGAGCCTGCTGGGTGGCATCCAGCAGTGTCAACCAGTTGTGCTGGTTGGGTTCCTGGGTCACGGTGTAAGTAACTGCGGGTGCGCTGACTTCCAGGCCCATGTTGGTGGGGGTGGCCAGCTCCGGGGTCATGGCGGCCGGGGTCCATACCTGGCCGTCGAAGTGGGTTAACACCGGACCTCGGAAGTACAGGTCCTGCTGCGCTGGCGTTGCCCCGTCAAAATGGATGCGCATGGCGATGCTGCGGTCGAGTGCCAGGCTGGCAAGGTGGCCTACCTGCATGGCGTTGGACAGCCCCATGTGGCTGTGCTGCGTTTCGGACAGAACACCCCACAGCGGCGCCACGCGCGGGAAAAAGACAAACAGCAGCACCGTCAGTGGCGTGCCCAACAGCGCCATCCAGAGCGCGGTGCGTGCGGCTTGCCACAGCGGGGGGCGACCGACGGGCAGGTGGCTGTTGATCAGCAACGTCAGCAAGCCCAGGGTGCTGAGCACCATGGCCACGGCGATTGGCAGGCTTTGCGTATAGAGGAAATTGCAGAGCAGGGCAAAGAAGCCAAGCAGGAACAGGACATGCGTGTCGCGTTGCGTGCGCAGTTCGAGTGTTTTGATGCACAGCAGCACCAGGGTGATGGTCACGCCCGCGTCGCGAACGAAGAACGCGTGGTAAGTCCAGATCGTGCCGACAACGCCCAGCAGCATGAGCAGGTTGCACCAAAGGCGGCGTGGCAAGGCAGCGCTGCGCACCGCAATGTGGCTGCGCCAGAGCAGGGTGCTGAGCATCAGCAGGTTGCACCACACCGGTTGGTGAGGCAGGTGCAGCGCACAAATACTGCCAATGACGGCCAGCGTGAACAGCGTGTCGCGCTGCGCGCGCGTCAGGTGTGTCATGCGCAGGGCGTGGTGCAGCATGTCAGTCGGCATCGCGATAGAGCGCCAGCGCCTGCAGGCATGCAGCACGGTGGCTGGCGCCGTGGTTGGGCGCCAGTACCTGCGTTCCCAGGCGCAAGCCGTAAGGCTGTTGGGCGTGGTCCGCCAGCAAGACCCAGGCGCACAGGCGCGACAATTGTTGTTCCAGCGTGGCCGAACCACGGGGCCAGGCACCGCACTGCTGCAGATCCAGCCAGCGCGTTTGCGCCTGGGTGGCTGGACTGTCGCGGCTGACCAGCGTCAGGCTTTTAGCCCACTTTTTCCACAGCACGCGTTTCATGGCATCGCCCCGCCGGTAGGCGCGCACACCGTCGAACGCGGCATCACTGCAGGTTTGTGTCTGCTGGTCGCCAGCCAGGGTGGAGGTTACGCTGGGCAAGGCTGGCGGGTGCACTTCGGGTGTCGGGTACGCCAGCACCTGGGTGGCCGGGCGCCAGACCGTCCAGACACGAAAGCTGCCCAGCGGATAGCGCGTCTCGGCGGTCAGCGGTGGCAGCCGGTGGTGACCGCGCTGTGGCGGCGTAAAACGCAGTTCCACCTGGGCCACGCCGCGTGCCGGTACGTCGGTCCATTGCCAATCGGTGTGGCCCAGCAGGGCCAGCCCCAGGCCATAGCGTGGCGTGTTGTGCTGGTTTTGCAGGCGAATGGTCAGTGGTGTGCTGAGGCCGGCAAAGGTGGGCTCTGGCGGACTGAGTTGCAGTTGCAGACCGCGCAGGTTGGCGTGCGCCATGTGCATGCCAACCATGGCGCAGCCAGCCACCAGGAACGTCAGTGCGTAACCGAGGTTGAGTTGGAAATTGATGCTGGAGACCAGCAGGGTGGCCAAGGTTACGACCAGCATCAGTCCGGCGCGCGTGGGCAGGATATAGACGTTGCGCTGGCTCAGTTCGGCGTGGTCGCTGGGGCGCGCGCGCGCCAGCCAGAACCGTTGCATACGTGCGCGCAGGTGCTGTAGCGGATGCCACAGCGCGTGTGGCAGCGTGTCCTGGCGGGCAGCGGCTGGTGGCATCGCAGTCACGACAGATTTCGGCTCAGGGCAGCGCGACGGCTTGCAGCATGGCCAGGACCTGGGTGCGTGCGTTGCCGCCGCTGTCGCGCACGGGCACCAGACGGTGTGCGATGGTGGGCACCAAAATGTCCTGGACGTCGTCTGGCGCCACGTAATCGCGCCCACTCAGTAGCGCCTGGGCGCGTGCGGCGCCCAGGAGGGCGAGCCCGGCGCGCGGGCTCAGGCCCTGTTCAAACCAGCGCCCGTTGCGGCTGGCGGCAATCAGGTCTTGTACGTAGTCGAGCAGTGCGTCGGCGCAATGCACCGCTTGCACCAGCGCCTGCAATTGTTGCAGTTCATGGGCCTGTACCACGGGTTGTATGTGGTTGAGCAAGGTGCGCCGGTTGCCGCCGCGCAGCAGCGTGCGCTCGGCGGCGCGGTCGGGATAGCCCAGCGAGATTTGCATCAGAAACCGGTCCAACTGCGACTCCGGCAGCGGATGGGTGCCGACCTGGTCGATCGGGTTCTGCGTGGCAATGACAAAAAACGGCTGTGGCAGCGCCCGCGTTTCGCCTTCAACGGTCACTTGCTGCTCTTCCATGGCTTCGAGCAGGGCGCTTTGGGTCTTGGGGCTGGCGCGGTTGATTTCATCGGCCAGCAGCATCTGGGCAAACAGGGGGCCGGGGTGAAACACCAGTCCTTGCTTTTCGCGATCAAACATGGCCACCCCGCTGAGGTCGCCCGGCATCAGGTCGGAGGTGAACTGGACGCGTGAAAACTGCAAGCCCAAACAGCGCGCGAGCGCATGTGCCAGCGTGGTTTTGCCGACCCCTGGCACGTCTTCGATCAGCAAATGTCCGCCAGCCAGCAAGCAGGCCACGCTCTGGCGGATCGGGCCGGGTTTGCCGACAATCACCGTGTTAAGCTGGTCTAGTAGGCGGTGGAGTGTGGGTTGTGCGTCCATCGTATGACCTTACCTGAAAACACCCTAGTCTGACCAGCGACTGAATACGGCTGCTTACCATTGCGCCTTACGCCTAACCCATAATTTGTGCCGAATGTGATTTGCGGCCCCCAACTTCATCTGATCGACATCCATGGCTTTGAACATGCATAAAAATTTTGCACCAGAACCTATTGATGATTTTCAAGGCTGGCTGGCTGCGTTTACCCAGCCAACCGTACTGATTGAACTGGCAGTGCTGCTGGGGTGTGCGGCGGTTGCCTGGGCCCTGGTTGTCGCGGTGCAACGTGCTTTCCGGCGCGGTTCCTCTCACCTGCAAGAAGCTTCCATCTGGTTTGGTCGCAAGTCGATTGACGGGGTCCTGTTTCCGTTGATTCTGTTGTGTCTGGCCTATACCGCGCGCGACGTACTCGACAACTATGTGCCGGTCGCGCTGTTTGGAATTGCCATTCCAGTCTTGGTGGCGTTGCTGGCCATTCGTGTGGGTGTCAAGGTGTTGCGCGCGGCGTTCAGTGACGCGCACTGGGCACGCGCACTGGAGCAGACCATCTCCTGGCTGGCCTGGCTGCTGATGGTGTTGTGGGTCAGCGGCCTGTTGCCGGTGGTGCTCAACGAACTGGACCTGATCAGCTTCAAGGTGGGCGCGTCACGGATGTCGGTGCGCAATATTCTGGAAGGTGCCCTGACGGCGAGCGTGGTGCTGCTGGTCACGCTCTGGGTCTCGTCGGGCATTGAATCGCGGTTGCTGCGTTCGGCCACCGGCAGTGAGCTGTCGCTGCGCAAGGCTATCAGCAATGCAACGCGCGCGGCGCTGCTGTTTTTCGGCCTGATCATTGCCTTGTCGGCCGCCGGTATTGACCTGACGGCGCTGTCGGTGGTGGGCGGGGCGATTGGGGTTGGCGTCGGTTTCGGTTTGCAGAAGCTGGCCGCCAACTACGTCAGTGGCTTCGTGATTCTGGCCGAGCGCAGCATGCGCATTGGCGATTACGTGCGGGTCGAAGGTATTGAAGGCGTGGTGACCCACATCAACGCGCGCTACACCGTGGTGCGCGCGCTCAGTGGCGTCGAGTCCATCGTGCCCAACGAACTGCTGATTACCAGCCGGGTCGACAACCTCTCGCTGGCCGATTCGCAGGTCTACCAGTCGACCACGGTTTCGGTCGGCTACAACAGCGACGTGGATCGCGTACGTGCCCTGCTGCTCGAAGCGGCTCTGGCGCAGCCGCGCGTGCTGCAACAGCCTGCGCCCTGCGCCATGCTGGCGCAGTTTGGTTCGGACGGGCTGGAGTTCACGCTGGGTTACTGGATTGGTGACCCAGGCAATGGCATGGGCGGCGTGAAGTCGGATGTGAACCTGGCGGTGCTTGCCGCGTTGCGTGCCAATCAGATCGAAATTCCCTACCCGCAGCGGGTCATTCACACCGCATCCTGACCGGCCGGCTTATTGCGTTGCCGCAAATGACACCCGTCCAGTGCGCATACAATTCTTTTCCAGTTGACGTTTACGTAAAGTCAACATCAAGTCAACAGCGCGTTGATTAGCTTATTAAAAATGTCTGGAGTTGTGGCCATGAAAGTGTTGGTTCCCGTGAAACGCGTGGTGGATTACAACGTCAAAGTGCGTGTCAAAAGTGACGGCACCGGCGTGGATACCGCCAATGTCAAGATGAGCATGAATCCGTTTGACGAAATCGCGGTGGAAGAGGCGGTACGGTTGAAGGAAAAGGGCCTGGTGACCGAGATCATCGCCGTGTCGTGCGGTGTGGCGCAATGCCAAGAAACGCTGCGCACCGCCCTGGCGCTGGGCGCCGACCGTGGCATTCTGGTGGAAACCAGTGCCGAACTGCAGCCGCTGGCAGTGGCCAAACTGCTCAAAGCCCTGGTCGACCGGGAGCAGCCCGCCCTGGTCCTGCTGGGCAAACAAGCCATTGACGACGACTGCAACCAGACCGGCCAGATGCTCGCCGCGCTGGGCGACTGGCCACAGGCCACCTTCGCCAGCAAGGTGGAGCTGACCGCCGACGCCCTGACCGTAACGCGTGAAGTGGACGGTGGCCTGGAAACGCTGCAGCTGACGTTGCCCGCCATCGTGACCACCGACCTGCGCCTGAACGAGCCGCGTTATGTCACGCTGCCCAACATCATGAAGGCCAAGAAAAAGCCGCTCGAAGTGGTCAAGCCGGAAGACCTGGGCGTGGACGTGGCTGCGCGCATCAAGACCCTGAAGGTGGCCGAGCCTGCCCAGCGCAGTGCCGGTATCAAGGTGCCCGACGTGGCAACGCTGGTGGCCAAACTGAAAACAGAAGCCAAGGTGCTTTGAGCGAAGGAACCCATCATGACCGTATTAGTTATTGCTGAACACGACAACGCCTCCGTCAAGGCGGCTACCCTGAATACCGTCGCTGCCGCGCTGCAGTGTGGCGCCGACGTTCATGTGCTGGTGGCGGGGTTTCAGGCGGGCGCTGCCGCTGCCCAAGCCGCACAGATTGCTGGCGTTGCCAAAGTGCTGCACGCGGAGGAAGCGGGGCTGGAGCACGGCCTGGCGGAAAACGTGAGTGCGCTGGTGCTGACACTGGCATCTGGCTACAGCCACATTGTGTTTGCGTCCACGGCTGGCGGCAAGAACAGTGCACCACGGGTGGCGGCCAAGCTGGATGTGGGGCAGGTGTCCGACGTGACCAAGGTCGTCAGTGCCGATACGTTCGAGCGCCCGATCTACGCCGGCAGCGCCGTTGCCACCGTGCAGGCCACCGACGCTACCAAGGTGCTGACGGTGCGAACCACGGCGTTTGACCCGGTCGCAGCCACGGGTGGTAGCGCCCCTGTGGAGTCGGTGTCGGCGGTCGCCGCCGTAACCAGCGTGCGTTTTCTGGGCGCCGAAATTGCCAAGAACGACCGCCCTGAACTCACTGCGGCCAAGATCATTGTGTCGGGTGGCCGGGCGCTGGGTTCGAGCGAGAAATTCATGGAAGTGATGACCCCGCTGGCCGACAAGCTCGGTGCCGCCCTGGGCGCCAGCCGCGCCGCCGTGGACGCAGGCTATGCGCCCAACGACTGGCAGGTGGGTCAGACCGGCAAAATTGTGGCGCCCGAGCTCTACGTCGCCTGCGGCATCAGTGGGGCCATTCAGCACCTGGCCGGCATGAAGGATTCCAAGGTCATTGTGGCGATCAACAAGGACCCGGAAGCGCCCATTTTCAGCGTGGCCGATTACGGTCTGGTGGCCGATCTGTTCGTCGCCGTTCCGGAACTGGTCGCAGCCCTGTAAAAATCGACATCCGGTGCGGCCTGTTGCAGCACGCGTTGCGCAGGGCGGACCGGTTGCCTTGGTTGTTTGTCTTGTTCCTTTTTGGGCTTTTCTTATCCCACGTTCTAACCAGAGAAAATCGTCATGAGCTACGTCGCACCCGTCAAAGACATGTTGTTCAACATGGCCCAACTGGCCAACCTGGCACAGATTGCGCAAATCCCCGGTTTCGAAGATGCCGGTCTGGACACCGCACAGGCGGTGCTCGAAGAAGCCGCCAAGTTCAACGAAGGCGTGCTGGCGCCGCTGAACCGCGAAGGCGACAAGAACCCGAGCAGCTGGAAAGAGGGTGTGGTCACCGCCACCCCCGGTTTCCGTCAAGCGTTTGCACAATACGTGGAGGGCGGCTGGCAGGGTCTGCAGCACCCGGCTGATTTTGGTGGACAGGGCCTGCCCAAAACGATTGGTGCGGCCTGCCAGGAAATGTGCAACAGCGCCAACCTGAGCTTTGCCCTGTGCCCGCTGCTCAGCGACGGCGCCATTGAAGCGCTGCTGACG
>Ga0316222_1003589_pt1 | contig 15028 bp, 5 predicted proteins | sample TBH18011metaG_FD_206008 | JGI IMG/M metagenome (GOLD analysis project Ga0316222, IMG submission 206008) | Freshwater microbial communities from Trout Bog Lake, Wisconsin, USA - TBH18011 | ecosystem: Environmental > Aquatic > Freshwater > Lake > Hypolimnion/Profundal zone | place: USA: Wisconsin...
TCGCCACTGCCGGCGAGGGTGAATAAGCTACTCCAATTTTGAGGTTTTGGCGCGCCTTCTCCGCCTGGGGCGGCTGGAATGGTCGTAATCTGTAGTTGCGTCCCGGCTTGCCCTTTCGCCTTGAAACGGACCCAGCCATTGATCGTGCGTCCAAGATCCCAGACACAGGATTTCTTCACGGGATCGTATTTCATCGTGACCGGTTTGACCTCCTCCACGATTCGGTTGAACGTCTCTTTCTGGTGCCGCAATTGTCCACGGGGGGCGATGACGGGGATGACCGGTTTCCAAGTCCGGTTTTTCTCGCCAGCCAAACGCAAATCAATATCCTCGCCAGCGATCCAACTCCGGGTGATTTCGCCGGTGGACCATCGCCACGATTCGTCTGAGCAGACTACCGTCTCGGTGCCGTCGGCATGGATCAGCCTGAGATCAAGGATCAGTTTCGGCAGATCCACATAGGATTTTGTCTCGAACCGATGAACCCATGGGTCTTTCTTCAATGCATACCAGCCATCCGCGAGGATCACATCCAGTCTTTTGGCTCCCGCCTTCCTGAAACGGTCGGAAACATCAAACGTCAAATACTGGACCCGGTGGTCATAATCGGTGAATCCGGGGCCGATGACATAATCACCAACCTTGCAGCCGTCGATGGCCAGCTCGGAAAAGCCGAGTCCGGAAAAGGATACCACGGCGCGAACCGCGGGCTTGGAGAGTTCAAAGTCCTTCCGAAGATAAATCGCCCCGTGTTTGTGTGCAGGCTTCTCCTGAGTCAAACCGCCAACCGGAGGGCATAGTGCGAGGCCATCCGTGAGTTGTGTCTTGGACCACCCATAACCCTCCACGCTGGCGCTGGCGTCCACCGATGTGCCTGCGGCGATGTTGTTAACTCCCGAGAAAACCTGCAATTCACCCACCGTGAATGCAAACCGCTGGCCCGGACCGCGCGCCCACATCTTTGTAACCGTGAGCCGCACATAACGGGCCGTCCGGCCCTGTGCCTCGAACGCCACCGGCACCCAGCCCGGGTTCACATAATCCCGCGTGGTGCAATCCGCCACCGTTTCCGCCTTGGCGAACTTCGCATCATCCGAAACCTCGATGCGGAACCGGACGGGAAACGCATAACCATTGATCCATCCGCCCGCTGCAGGATCATGATGTCGCATGGGATGCAGCACGATCCGGTCGATCCGCTGCGCCTTCCCGAGATCCACCTGTACCCACTGCTCCTCGTCCGCGCGATTCCCCTCTGCCGCGAAGCCCAACGTCACCCTCGTCTCCCGGGGTGCAAAGTCGGCTCCAATCCATTTTCCGCGCCAGTCATCCGACCGCATTTTGCCCGTCATCAACATCGCCGCGCCGCTCCACGCCGATGGTTGTCCGCTCTTGTCATAAACACGAACCTTCCACCAGTAGCGGTTTTCGGAAGCGAGCGTCGCGCCGGCATAGCGCACGGCAATGCTCTGATCCGTTACCATCTTTCCGCTGTCCCACAGGTCTCCCTTGTCCTGCTTCAGCAATTCTTCCGAACTCGCGAGCAGGATCTGGTAGGCACTTTGACCCTGCCCACGAATTTCACTGTCTTTGAATTTCCACGAAAGCCGTGGTTTAGGCACATCGATGCCGGACGGGTTTTCGCGGAATTCGCAGCGCAGCGCTGTTGGGTCCGTCGTGGATTCGGCCATCAACGGGACCGGCTTCAAGGCTAGAATTATCAAGATAATAGCCGTAGCGGCGAGCACCTTTAACAGTTGCATACTTGTTTTAGCCTTGTTTTCAGTAAGGATGTTGGTGGGTTTCATGGTGATCCTATTCACGTATTTGGCCCCGTAAATTCCGGATACCATTTCAGAATCTTCTGCTGCTCGTCAGGGGGAAACCTCAAATTCATGCCTGCCTGATCCGACTTCCAGCAAAGTCTCTTATCACGCTTGCTGCGGCGGAAATGATTTTTTTCCAAACCTGTTTCAATGGCTTGTCGCTTTCTTTTGCGTGCTGTGGTAATCGCCGTTGGCCTTCGCTGGCTGTCCGGCGCTACCGCATGGATCTGGATCAAGGCCGCGAGAAAAGGTTGGCGGCCCGGTGTTCACCCCTAAGGAACACCGAGCCGCCGGGGCTGTGCGATGATCCTCATTCATCAGCACAACCGACACGGTTCGCACCCCCAGCCGTTCCCCAACGGCAAATGCGAACCGAAGCTGTTACCCATTTTTAGAAGCACCATATTTCTTCCTGCGAAGGCCCAGAAGTCCAAGCGCTCCGCTCAGGAACAACCCGAACGAGCCAGGCTCCGGAACGGCTTCCGGCGAGGCCGGTGCCGGGTCGCTGTTCGCAGCAGGCGTCTGCTGAGCCAACGCGGCTCCCATCGCAGTCAGCACGCTGGTGTTCTGGCTCTGGCTGGCAGCGGCCATCGACGTATAACTTACATTTTCAATCGCGGCGGACTGTCCCATGGCAAGCCCCGAGGTGAACCCGGAGATCGTCAGCGCTGAGACATTGAGAACCTTGCGGTTGCCATCGCCGTTGGCCGCCACGGAGAGCGTCGCTCCTGCGCTAACATTCACTGCGCCGATGGAACCCGACTGCGTCAGTTGCGTCACTCCGGCTTGGGCGTTAAGTCCCGCCATGGTCAACGAGCCGCCCAGGATCAGCGTTCCGGCACCGGAGTTGGTAAGAACCACGGCTCCGGTTCCGTTGGTAATGTTGCCGGCGTAGGTCGAGGTGCCGCTACCCATTGCGGCGGTCAGGGTGCTGGTTCCACTGGCGGAGTTGGTGATCGAACCACCCGAACCGCTCAGGCCCGCGACGCTGGCGGCGTTGCCATTGAGGTCCAGCGTGCCGCCATTGACCGCCAGCGCGCCCGTCCCAATGGCGTTGTTGCCGCCCAGTTGCAGAGTGCCGCCAACGATGGTGGTTCCACCGCTGTAGTTGTTGCTGCCTGAGAGCGTCAGCGCTCCCGTCCCGCTCTTGACCAACGCCACCGTGCCGGTGCCATCGACGATCGCTCCGGCATACAAGGCGCTGCCGCCTGCGATGACCGTCGTCAGGCTCGCCGGGTTGGACGAGTTGTTGGTGATCGCCGCGCCTGTCGAACCGCTGATCGCGCCGGCGCTGAGGTTCGCCCCGTTCAGATCGAGCGTTCCGGCGTTCATCGTGACCGCGCCTGTTCCAAGTGCGTTGGCATTGCCGATTTGCAATGTGCCGGCGCTCACCCGCGTTCCGCCGGAGTAGCTGTTGCTGCCCGAAAGAGTGAATACGCCGGCCCCTGCCTTGGTCAGGCTGCCGCTGCCGCTCAGGGTTCCGGAGTAGGCGGTGCTTGTATTGTTGCCGCCCGCTGTGAGCGCGACGGCATTACCAGCGGTATTACTGAGCGCGAGATTTTGCCCGCCTTTCAATCCGCCAAGATTTGCCGAAACCAAGCTGGCAAAGCTCACTATGCCGCCCTGGTTGTCATAGTTCAGGGTGCTCTGGCTCAGTGCGTCAACGTTCCCCATGGCAAGCGTGCCGCTGGAAACCATGGTATCGCCGCTGTAGCTGTCGCTGCCCGTGAGGGTGAGGGTGCCCGCACCAGTCTTGGTGAGCGAGGAGGCGCCGCTTTCGCCAATGGCCCCGAGGGTCAGGTTCGCGGTGGTCGGATTGAAGGTAGCGGCCCCGGAGAGCGTGGTCGCCCCGAGCGAGAGCGCGTAGAGGTTTGCGCCGGTCACGTTGAGCTGCCCCGCCCCGATGGCGAGCGTGCCCAGCGCGAAGGTGTTGCTGGAATTGGCGGTCGAACAGTTCACGTCAATGCCGGTGGTGCCACTGACAGAGACGTTGTTGTTCGCAACAATCGTCTGGCCGCTGCCGCTTCCGTTGGCCTTCAACTGAATCGAAGCGCCGTTGGCAATGACGATCGAGCCCGATCCGAAGGCGGACAGCGCGTTGTTGGTGGCGGTATTGGTAGCAAAAAGGATGCCTGCGTTAACGGTGGTCGTTCCCGTGTAGCTGTTGCTGCCTGTAAGAGTGAGGTTGCCCGCACCAGTTTTGGTGAGCGAGGAGGAGCCATTTTCGCCGATTGCCCCAAGGGTCAGGTTCGCGGTGGTCGGATTGAAGGTGACGGCTCCGGAGAGCGTGGTTGCCCCGAACGAGAGCGCGTAGGTGTTCCCGCCGGTCACGTTGAGCAACCCCGCCCCGATGGCGAGCGTGCCCAGCGCGAAGGTGTTGCTCGAATTGGCGCTCGAACGGTTCACGTCGATGCCTGTGGTGCCACTGAGCGTAACGTTGTTGCTCGCAACGATCGTCTGGCTGCTGCCGCTTCCGTTGGCCTTCAACTGAATCGAAGCGCCGTTGGAGATGACGATCGGGCCCGATCCGAAGGCGAACAGCGCGTTGGAAGTGCCAGTATTGGTTCCAACAAGGATGCCCCCGGCAACGGTGGTCGTCCCGCCGTAGCTGTTGCTGGCCGTGAGCGTCAGCGTGCCCAAGCCGTTCTTGGTCAGGCCGTTACTGTTCGAGCTATTCAGCGAGCTTGCAAACGTGACACTTTGATTGTTTGTGTCCAGCGAGATCGCCCCCGTGCTTTTGACAATCTTGGCGGAATAATCGCGGGTGTTGCTTGCGCTGAATTGTAGCGTGCCGCCGCCGAAGGTGATATTTCCGCCGCCGGCAAGGGCGCCCGAACCGCCCAGCGCGAGCGTGCCCGCCGAAATCGTGGTAACCCCCGTGTAGGTGTTGCTGCCCGAAAGAGTCAATACGCCAGACCCTGTTTTGTTGATGCTTCCGCTGCCGCCCAGGGTTCCAGAGTATACGGTGCTTGCATTGTTGCCGCCCACGTTGAGCGCGACGGCATTACTAGCGGTATTACTGAGCGTGAGACTTTGCCCACCCTTCAATCCGCCGAGATTTGCCGAAACCAGGCCGCCAAAGCTCACTTTACCGCCCTGATTGTTATAGTTTAGCGTGCTCTGGTTCAAAGCGTCCACGTTCCCCATGGCGAGCGTGCCGCTGGAGACAACGCTGTCGCCGCTGTAGCTGTTGCTGCCCGTGAGCGTCAGCGTGCCCGCGCCGAGCTTGGTCAGCCCGCTATTGTTCGAGTTATTGAGCGGACTTGCGAAAAGGACGCTTTGACTGTTTGTGTCCAGCGAAATCGCCCCCGTGCTGTTGACGATCTTGGCGGAATAATCGCCAGTGTTGCTTCCGCTGAATTGCAGCGTGCCGCCGCCGAAAGTGATATTTCCGCCGCCGGCAAGGGCGCCCGCACTGCCCAGCGCCAACGTGCCCGATGAAATCGTGGTAACGCCCGTGTAGGTGTTGCTGCCCGAAAGCGTGAATGCGCCGGACCCAGTTTTGTTGATGCTTCCACTGCCGCCCAGGGTTCCAGAGTATACGGTGCTTGCATTGTTGCCGCCCACCGTGAGCGCGACGGCATTACCGGCGGTATTACTGAGCGTGAGATTTTGCCCGCCTTTCAATCCGCCAAGATTTGCCGAAACCAGGCCGCCCAAGCTCACTTGACCGCCCTGATTGTTATAGTTTAACGTGCTCTGGTTCAAAGCGTCCACGTTCCCCATGGCGAGCGTGCCACTGGAGACTACGGTGTCGCCGCTGTAGGTGTTGCTGCCCGTGAGCGTCAGCGTGCCCGCGCCGAGCTTGGTCAGCCCGCCAGTGTTCGAGTTATCAAGCTGACTGGCGAAAAGGACGCTTTGACCGTTTGTGTCCAGCGAAATCGCCCCCGTGCTGTTGACAATTTTGGCGGAATAATCCCCGGTGTTGCTTCCGCTGAATTGCAGCGTGCCGCCGCCAAAGGTAATATTTCCGCCGCCGCCAAGGGCGCCCGCACTGCCCAGCGCCAGCGTGCCTGCTGAAATCGTGGTGACGCCAGTATAGCTGTTGTTTCCTGAGAGGGTCTGGGTGCCAGTCCCAGTTTTCACGAGCGAAATCGAGCCGGTGGTGTTTTGGATGATACCCGAAAACGTGTTGCCGGTCGCATCGTTCGCACCGACGGTCAATGTCGGCGTTTTACCCGCCGCGGAGACGTTGTCGATCACCCCGACGGTGCCGGAGTAGCTCAGGCCGTTGACCGTGAGATTGTGGCCGTTCAGGTCAAGCTCCGCGGTGCCGCTCGACGACGTGGCGAATGTAAGATTGCCTTTGCCGGAACCATACGGCAACGCGTTGTCCGCGGCCAGCTGTAGCGTCGAGTTGTAAGAGCCATCCGTATAGATTTGCGTGTTGCCCGTGTAGTCATTGCTGGTGCCTCCGACCGTAATGGTTCCATTTCGGAAGGTCACGCCGCTCCCGCTGATTCCGCCGGTGAGGGTCGTGTTGCCATAAACCGTAAGCGCACCTGACAACCTGTGGCTGGCAATCGTGAGAGGACCGCCAATGGGCTGAAGAATGCCGTTGCAAGTCAATGCATTCGGGTTCGACCCCAGGGCTGCCTCATTGGCAAGATAAATACCGGCATTGCTGGGAATGGTGATGCTGCCGCTGAACCCGGCATTGGTAGTGCCCGTCAATTCCAATTCGTTATGAAAGATGTTTGAGCCTGTTACGGTGAGTGCGCCCGAACCGGTCAAGGACGAAACCTTAAAGTATTCATCATACGTGGCAAGCTGAAGAGTGCCGCTGGTGTTCACTGCCAGGCCTGCAACAGTCAACGTTCGCGCCCCGGTGGCGGAAAGTGTGGCGCTGTTCAGGGTTATTGTCCCGCTCAAAACGCTTCCGGAAACCGGCCCCAAGGTCACTGTTCCTGAGTTGATTGTGAGTCCCGAGAAATTGCTGGTTCCGTTGAGCGTCAGATTGGCGAATGCGGCGCCCTTGGTGACCGAACCGCTGCCGGACAGGGTTCCGGAATAGGTTCCGGAAGTGGCGGGACCGGCGAAGATTACGGCGCCATTGTTGACGATGTTTCCCGTTCCTGAAACGGACCCGTTGGCTGAAATACCGTCGCCCAGTTGCAGGGTTCCGGCGCTGACCGTTGTGGTTCCGCTGTACGCCATGTTGGTAGTGAACATGAGCGTTCCGGCGCCGAGCTTTGTCAGGCCGGCCGTGTTGCTGGCGTCGATCGCTGCGGCAAACGTGACATTCTGGCCATTGGTGTCGAGGCTAACTGCGGATGAACTGTTCTTGATGCGCGCGCTGTAGTCCTGGGTGTTGCTCCCGCTGAATTGCAGCGTGCCAAACCCGGCAAACACAATATTTCCACCGCCGGCCAGCGCGTATGGGTTTGCAAGCGCGAGAGTCCCCTGAATGAGCTTCGTATCCCCGGTGTAGGCGTTGCTGCCAGTCAGAACCAAGGTTCCGGAAGTGTGAATGTTCGGTAATATCAGGCCCGCCACATTGCTGCTGTCGATATTCCCGGCGAACGTAACCGTCTGTCCGTAGGTGTCGATGTCCATCGGGCCCGTGCTGTTCTTGATCCGGCTGGAGTAATCGACCGTGTTTGAGCCGGTGTATTGCAGGATGCCGCCATTGAAGGAGATGTTTCCGCCTCCCGCCAGGGCATTGGAGCCGCCGAGCGAAAGAAATCCTCCGTTGAGCGAGGTGACTCCAGTGAAGCTGTTACTGCCGGTGAGTGTCAGGGTGCCGGTGCCCTGTTGGGTGAGCGATCCGGAACCGCTGACGTTCGCGGCGAGCGTGCGGTTGCCGCTGCCGACATTGTAAACCAGCGCGCCGTTGTCGAGGACCGCACTCGTTGAATTAAACGAGCCTGCATCGGTCCCGCTGCCGATCTGCAGCGTGCCCGCGCCGATGATGGTGCTGCCGGTGTAGGTGTTGCTGCCGGTGAGCGTCAGAGTGCCGGCGCCCTGCTGGGTGAGCGTTCCGGAACCGCTGACGTTCAAGCCGAGCGTGCGGTTGCCGCTGCCGACGTTATAGACCAGCGCTCCGTTGTCGGTGATCGCGCTCGTTGAATTGATCGAGCCCGCATCGGTCCCGGCGCCAATCTGTAGCGTGCCCGCGCTGATCGTCGTAGCGCCAGTGTAGGTGTTGCTGCCGGTGAGCGTCAGAGTGCCGGCGCCCTGCTGGGTGAGCGTGCCGGAACCGCTGACGTTCGCACCGAGCGAGCGGTTGCCGCCGCCGACATTGTAAACCAGCGCAGCGTTATCGACGATGGAACTCGTTAAATCCAGCGAGCCCGAGTCGGTCCCGTTGCCGACCTGCAGTTTGCCAGCCGTGATGGTGGTCGCGCCGCTGTAGGTGCTGCTGCCCGTGAGGAAGAGCGTGCCCGTGCCGATCTTGGTGAGCGAGGAAACAACGCTTTCGCCGATGGCCCCGAGCGTCAGGTTCGCAGTGGTCGGATTGAAGGTGGCGGCCCCGGAGAGCGTGGTTGCCCCGAGCGAGAGCGCGTAGGTGTTTGCGCCGGTCACGTTGAGCTGCCCCGCCGCGCCCATGGCGAGCGTGCCCAGCGCGATCGTGCTGCCACCGTTGGCGGTCCAAAAGTTCACGTCGATGCCGGCGGTGCCGCTAAGGCTGACGTTGTTGCCCGCAAGGATGGTCTGGCCGCTGCCGCTGCCGTCGGCCTTCAATTGAATGGTAGCGCCGGTTCCGATGATGACCGGGCCCGAACCGAAGGCGCTCAGCGCGTTGTCGGTGCCGGGGTTAACTCCGACAAGCGTGCCGGCGGAGACCGTGGTTGCGCCGGAATAGGAATTCGAACCGGTGAGCGTCAGGGTGTTGGCGCCGAGCTTGGTAAGCCCCGCGGCGAAGGAAAGCGAACTGCCGAGGGTGCCGCTCAGATTCGTGGTGTCCAATCCAAACGCGGCGGTCGAAGCAGCGAACGCGGTCTTGGCGAGCAGCGTGGCGATGTCGCCGGAAGCGTAGTCTGAGGCGCCGCCGTACCGAACAGCAAGGGTCCCCGCACTGCCAACGGTCACCGTGCCTGTCGTGGCGAGGGCTGCGGAAGTGGCAGATAGCAGGATGCCACCGTTGATCGCTGTCGCTCCGGTGTAAGTGTTGCTGGCGGAGAGGGTCAGGACGCCTGAGTTGACGGCGACGCTGCCCGACCCGCCGATGGCCGTCGTGAAGTTTCCGCCGTAACTGTCGGTGCGGGCAAACGTGAGATTGGCGCCGCTCGCCACCGAAATGCCGCTGGCGCCGGTGATCGACCCCGTGGTTCCATTCGCGCCGATTTGGAGAGTTCCCTGGCTGACGGTGGTGGAACCGCCATACGTGCTGGTCGCATTGGTCAGGGTGAGGGTGCCAGAGCCCGCCTTGATCAACCCGCCCGTGCCGCTCAATGCGCCACTAAAGGTCGCCGCACCCGTGCCGGTGTCGAGTGTGCTGGTATAATCGAGGGCGGCGGAGTTGGCGGGGTTGAAGTTTTGACTTATCGTGAGCGTATTGGAAAACGATCCGGAGGTTTGCAGCCCACCGCCAGCCAGGACGATTGGGGCAGAGCCAAGGGTCCCGGACTGCGTTCCGGAAACGACGCCATTATAAATGGTGAGGCCGCCGGAAAAGGTGTTGTTCGTGTTGGTCAGGAACAGGGTTCCGCCACCGGTCTTGGCCAGGACGAGTTTGCCCGCGCCGCCGCCATCTCTGAGGATGCCTGCGAAGGTGTTATCCGCACCATTGTAAACCGTCAGCGTCGATGCCGTGGCACCCCCATTTTCTACGACCGCGTTTGTATTACCACTGACAAGGCTCGTTACATTGGCGTTATAGGTATTCAGTTGCAATTTCGGGGCGGTCCCGTTGCCAAAAATCAGGTTGTTTGTCGCGATGTCATGTGAGAGAACGCTCACGTTACTGATCGCGTCGGTGTTGCCTTGCGTGACCGTGCCATCATTGATCGTGACTCCGCCCGACATGGTATTTCCCCCATTGAGAACCAACGTTCCCAAGCCGCTCTTGGTCACCATCCCGGTTGCGGAAATTGCCCCCGTGACTGTCAACGTGCCGCTGGATACCACATCGAAGCCGCCGCCGCCCGAGCCGATGCTGATGGCGCGCTTGTTGGCTCCGGCGTTGTCGAGCGTGCCGCTGGTGGCGGCATTCCACTGCAGCACACCACCACTCCGTAGGTTCATTGTCGCCCCGGTCGATGAGACACCCAACTGGTTGTTGTTGCTGATGCTTAAGGTGCCCCCGGTGATGTAAGTGGCGCCCGTGTAGCTGTTGGAAGAACTGAGCGTCACCAAGCCCGGACCGTCCTTGGTGAGGGTGGATGCGCCAACGCCGTTGGCAATGATGGAGGCGATGGTCAGATTCCCCGATCCGAATTGATGTAGAAGAAGATCCGAGTTGGTAGCCGTCAGACTGGACAATGTCCCGCCAGTGATTGTGTAGTCGTTCGTGCCGGTGAAGAGCAGGCCGCCGGAAGCAAGATTGAGGGTTTGGCTCGCGGCAATGGTGAGCGCCTGACTGGCCGCGCTCGTTGTCAACTTGAGCGCATTGATCGTTCCGGTGGTTAAAAAGCTTAGATTGTTTGTCCCACTATAATTTACCGTGGCAGTACTGCCCAGGCCGCCGGTGTAAGTAGCTGCCTGAAGAACGCTCGGCGTGCTGCCATTGATGCTGGCGAAATCGACATTGCCGCTGGCATCCGAGAATAGGATGCGCCCCCCGCCGCTTGCACCTCCGATCAAACCGTTGGTCAAGGTGGTGCTCGTTGTGGTTGCGGTTCCGGAAGTATTCACCTTGATATTCAGGGTGCAGCCAGCCGTGGTGGAGTTGGGAAGGCTTCCCAACGCCAGCGTCGTCCCCCCCACCGCCATTGGCGTCAACCGTGATGGTGCTGGCGCCCCCAGTCGTAAGATTGATCAAAGTGCCCAGCGAAACCGCGCCCAAAGTCTGCGTGGTTGTGCCGGTATTTTTCCCAAGCAGGTACAGACTGCCTCCGTAGAGATTAAGACCCGAGGTGCTCGCAAGCGAGCCTCCGTTCTGCGCATCGATTTTCAGGGTGCCGCCAACGAGATTTGTGGCCCCCGTGTACGCAACCGAACCGCTGGTAATCACCAGGGTGCCCGCCCCCATCTTCTGGAAAGCCATCGCTCCGCCAAGGGAGATCGCCGCACCCGACGCATTGTTGCCCAAAGTGAAGGTGTTGTTCGGGTCGGCAACATCGATCGCGGCGCCTCCGTTGGCGAAGGTAAGGGCATCGAACTGGTTGGAGTTGGTAATCGTCGTGCCGGTGAGCTGAAAAGACACATCCACATTGCCGGCAGTCGTGCCGACGAACGTCAGCTTCCGGTTGCCCGAGGAGCCAATGCTGGCGACGTTGCCGACGCTCAGGGTTGTCACCCGGTCGTTTGCTGTTCCGTAGGTATTGTTAATGATCGTCCCGCCGGAGTAATTGTTGCTGCCGGACAAGACATGAAAACCGCCCGAATTGCCGGACTGCTGCAAACTCACCCCGACCTTGGCGGTGGCCCCATCGCTGATGGTGCCGCCGTAGTTGCCATATACACCGTTATTGTTGGTCAGGTAGTTTCCTATGACAGCCCAGTTCGTTCCAGAGCCCGTGCCCGAGTTCGTGATCCGCCCCCCAACCCCAGCCAACAGAGCAAAGCCGCCTGTTGAACCAGTGGCAGTTCCAGAAGAAACCGCGGAGGTGTCACACCCATTCAAGTCAAAGGTGCCACCGTTGAAGGCGACGCTCAGGGTCGCCCGGAGTTGGTCCGACACCCCCAATTTGATGGTCCCGGCGTTGAGCGTTATATAAGAGGAGCTGATCAAACCGGCGTTCTTGGAGAGGGAAATGGTGCCGTTGTTAACCACAAGAGCCGGCGCCAAAGTTCCGTTGGTTCCGTTATTGGTGCTCCCAGTAAGCGTGAGCAGCCCGGTGCCGTTCATGGTGATGGTGGGTTGGCTGGTGACCTTGTAAATCCCCCCCCCAAGCGTCACATTGCCCGCGCCCGCGACGATGAAGCTGTTGTTGATAATGTCGCTGTTGATGGTCTGGGTAACGGTGCTGTTGTTGGTGATACTGGCGCCACCGGTCATGGCCATCGTCCCGCTAGTGATCGTGTAGGCCTGCGTACCGGAATTAAACGTAATCCCAGCCCAAGTGCCAGCCGAGCCGGCAACGTTGTAATTGATGCCGGTGGTGCCCGTTGTCGCGCCGAATACGACAGAGTCAGTCCCGGAAACAGGAGCTGTGCCGCTCAACCAGTTGCCGGTGGAAGTCCAGTTGCCGTCGCCGGCGCCGGTGCCGGTGGTCCACGTCTGGGTGGCGGCGTGAGCCGGCGAGGAAGCAGCTATGGTCGCCCCCATCGTCAGCAGCGCGATTCCCAGGTTCCGGTGCAAGTTCAGTTTGGGGGAGGAGGCCGTCGCCGCGGCAACATGGGCTTTGGCGCGATTTTTGGACGGCGAAAGATTGTGGGCCGTTTCGGAGGTTTTGGGATTCTTTTTGGGTGTGGTCATAAAAAAGCAGGGTTTGCGGGTTATTTGATGTAGGTTTAGGAAGTTGCGAGCTATTGCTCGCCTCGTTAAAGATACTCGAAACTGATGTCCTTGGACATCTGATTTCGTGCATTTCGTATTCGATTTTGTGCAGCCTTTATCCGACTGGAGCAGGGCATCGAATCAGCCTCTTGCGCGACGTCACTGTTGATAAACGCAAGGGTGCCTATGTAGGGCGCGAGCTTCGTCGTCCGCAACTGGGCCATCAACGCGGAAATCAGCGGGTTGGGCCGGTAGCCCAACTTCTCGGCGACGGTTTCTTCATGCAACGAATTGCACAACGGCTGACTTGCGAAGGGAAGCGCAAAAGCGGAAGAGTCTTGCTCCAAGATTCCCCGCAAGAAATAACGAACGACACTCAATGAACACCCATCGTCTCCTTTTCTTTGGTGCCGTGCTGCTTTTTCTGAGGGCGGCGCCGGTCCACTGCGCAATCTCGTCTGAAGCCAAGGTTTCAAACCTGAAAGCCGCCGCTTCCCATTTGTCGGAAACGACGGATGCGGAAAAGGCGAAGAAAGCCGTGCTGGAAGTGGCGGTGGAGCGGGCCGAGCGGGCGTTTCGCGCGGGAAAACCGGAGCTTGGGGAGGCACTGGTGAACGATGGCACGGCGGGCTTGTCGTTGAAGGCCGAGGAAATGGCGCGGGTAAACGCGCAGGCCACGCACTCCGGAAGACGTCCGACGAGGTATGGAACGGGGTGCATGGGATTGAACCGATGAAGTCGGCCAAGGGATGGAACCTAAATATCGAGACGGCGCGCATGGGGCCCCGTCATGGGACGCACCGACGAGTTCTGGACTTCCCTCTTCTCCAAAGCCTACCGGTGGAACAGCGCAAAGGGAACGGAAGCGGGCCTGGAGGCGGTGGCCACGCTCAGCGGCAACGGCTACGTGCGCGCGACGATGTCCTGCGCTGCCTGAAATTGCTTTTTGGAAATACGCTTCGGAGGCACCGTCGGAATCTCCACAACTCGACCGTTCTTCCAGACAATTAGAAACTAAAAAATCCGCGAAAATCCGCGTACTCCGCAGACTATTCTCTTCCTCCGCGGAGATTCCGGCATCACCGCTTCCACGCCCGGTCGGCAAACGCGAGGTATTGTTCCCAATCGTAGTCGGTCACGTCGTGTTTGCCGGGGCGAATGTGGTACGCCAGGGTCTTCCCAACCGGATGGTTGACCGGAGGCCACTCTTCGCCAAGGCTGGCATCCCCCGCGTTGAGCCCAAACAGCCGGTAAACCGGTTCGGCGTGCTTCGCGCTCAGGAATTCACCGCGCGGGTCGGCCCAGCGATCCTCCTCGGCACTCGCGACATACAACGGACGCGGCGCGATGAGGGCCAGGAGTTCGTGCTGATCGAAGGGAAGCTTTGCGGAGTTGTCGCTGTACTGCTTGAAGTTGCCGCAGAACCATTGCGGAAACCGCAGATTGACGATCGCCGTCGTTTCACCGTACCAGCGTCGAGCCAGGGCGGCTCCGCCCTCGCCCGAGTCGTTGGAAATTACCGCAGCAAACCGCTCGTCGGTGGCTCCGGCCCAGAGCGCGGTTTTGCCGAGGCGGGAGTGGCCCATCGCCGCCACCCGTTTGGCGTCGATATCGCAATCGGTCTCCAGATAATCGAGCGCGCGGCTCAGGCACCATGCCCAGGCGGCTATCGATCCCCAGTCATCCGGCGCAAACGCGGTCTTGCCGCTTTTGGCCAGATACCAGCCGCGAACTCCGTGCCGCCAGCCTTCCGGGTAATCCGGTTCGATGTCCCTCGAGAACGTCGCCAGCGCATACCCGCGGGAGACGATTTTCTCCACGCACCATTGCGCGGCGGCACCGCCCCGTTTGGCCTGCGAGGCGGAGACGAGCTCCTCACGCTGTTCCCTATTGTTCCACTCCCAGCGGTCCCGGGCGACGATGCCGGGATCGTTGCTGACCGTTTCGTTCCCATCGAAGTTGACTCCGAGGAACGCCGGGGCCGGCTTTGGTGCGGCGTTTGGAACGTAGACCAGGAGATGAAGCACCGGGGATTCCGGGCTCGCGTCGAAAGAGATCGCGACTTCCTTGCGGGTTGCGAGACCGCCGAGGGCATTCCGATCGACCGGGCCGGCCTCGAAACGCATTCCGGCGGGGCGTCCCGGGCTGCGCCCATGCATTTGGGAGCGGAACAGTTCAAGGAGTTCGGGCCGCCGCCGTTCGCGCCAGGCTTTGGCGTCCTCGATTTTCGCCCCGTCGGACGCCACCAATGGATCGGGCAGCGTGTATGCCGGCACCTTCGACTCGTCCATGTTGGTTTCCGGAACGCCGTCGGCCAGAAGCGGCAGAGGCAGGCAAAGGAGAACGGGAACAGCGCAGAGGAGAAGGAGCAGCGAGGGCATGCGGCGTTTTTAACGGGAAAATCGATCGGGGGCAAGAACGGCTGTGCGACAGGCTATTTGCTGTTGCGGGGAAAGAGGAGGTGCCTCTCTGCGCCCGCGAAGCGCCGGTCGATTACCTTGAAACCGGTCACCGGCCCAATTTGCAACGCGGTGGTTTGTGTAGAGTAGGCAGGAAGCGACGGATTGAAAGGCCGTATGGCCAATGACCGTCTGCTTCCCGCCCCTCATCAAACCGGACGGGCGGTTTTCCCGCATCCGGCTTTCCGGGTTCCTTTGTC
>Ga0316222_1003593_pt1 | contig 15019 bp, 17 predicted proteins | sample TBH18011metaG_FD_206008 | JGI IMG/M metagenome (GOLD analysis project Ga0316222, IMG submission 206008) | Freshwater microbial communities from Trout Bog Lake, Wisconsin, USA - TBH18011 | ecosystem: Environmental > Aquatic > Freshwater > Lake > Hypolimnion/Profundal zone | place: USA: Wisconsin...
GGCGCACTTCAAGCGCTGTCCTCTGTGGTCGAAATTCCTAGGTTTCGTTGTGGACAGCAGCCGAAGCTGCGCGAAATGTTTTGGTTAAATTAGTTTCTGGTCGTTGGTTTATTTAGAACGCGGAAAGATTAGGCGCGGCGCTGCGCGGGGGCAAGCACAGGAAATCCCGACGCCGCACTCAGCCGGCGGCAACCCCATCAAACTCTCCCCTCGTCTGGCCAACATGGAAACTGGGAAATCTGAAACTGGTAACACTTTGGCAAAGAATGGTTAGCCGCCGGAATCCGGTGGAATTATTTTACCCGCTATTTTTTAGCCCCTGAAAGTTTAACCGTGCGTGGATGCCGCTGCGATGATGACAAAATAAACCGCGATTATGGGACACAGCCGAATTGGAACGCTGCCAGCGACAAAACGCTGGGATAAAGTGGTGGAACCGCTGGCGCAAGGGGCGGATGTGCCGGTAGTGGCGGCGGCGACGCTGCGCGCGGCGGAACTGGCGTTTGCCTGGGTTCAGGAGGATGCAGGTTTTCGCACCGCCGCCCAATTGATGACGGAAATCGGGCTGGCTGCCAGTGCCAAGGATCCCGTGAAAGCGCTGGCGGACCTGGGCATTAAATTGAGCGACACGACTTCAGTGGCGGAAGTGGCCGTGGCCGTGGGCGAAGTGATGGACCAGCAACTGGCGGCGATGCGGCAGGGTTCGGACTTCGGGGAAATGGCCGGCAAGGCATTGGTCAGCGCGGTGGTGGAACGAATCAAGGACCGGATGCCATCGCTGTTGTCCCCCACGCCGGAAGATGTGGGGCTGGCCTTAAAAGGCGTGGGCCGCGCGAACGGCTTCGGCGAGTTTGCCCGCAGTTTTTTTGGCCGGCTGACGAATGAAACGCTGGGCTATTTCCTGACCAAGACGCTTGGTTCCAACGTGGGTGAAGGGCAGCGGTTTGCGACCAACAATCAAATGGCGGAATTCGTGGGGGCGATGAAAACCCATTGCGATGAGGCATCGGTCATCACCGAAGAATTTGCCGGCGACTGGTTTTCCAAACACAAATACGAGGAAGGCGGCACCATTTCCCGGAAGTCAATCGAGGGTTTTGCCTGGTATGCCATGCAGAAGATGCGGGCGGAACTCGTGGCACGGGCACAAAATCCATGAACACGGAACACACCATCATTTGCGGCGGTCTGAACCCGGCGGGCATCCCCGCCTTTGGCAGCGTGATGCCGCTGAACCTATGGCCCGGCCACGGTGACAAACCCTGCGTCAAACTGAAGATCGAAGACCTGCACGAACGGATTTGCCAGACGACGCCGCGCCAATTCCACGACCTAATTGAAATTGCGGCCTACGTTTATTGCGCCGACCAGCTCGCCTCGCGCGGCGGCAAGGACGTTGACACGTTTGGTTCGCACTGGCGGCGGCGGTTTCATTACCACATTCCCGTTCGGGAGCCAGATCTGTGGCGGACACCGGCGGTGTCCACGGCGCTGCGCGAACTGCTGAATTTTCTGTCGGACGATTTTTACGACTTCACCTTTTATCCGGCGAAGGGGGCACCGGGCATCCAACCCTACCTCGGGCTGGATGAAAAAGGCGCGATGAAATTTGACGCGGAGCGGGTGATGCTTTTCTCCGGCGGGCTGGATTCGCTGGCCGGGGCGATTGAGGAAGCGGTGAGCCAACGGCGGCGGGTGGTGTTGGTGAACCACCGGTCCACGGAAAAATTCTGCACCCGGCACCAAGCCTTGCTGGACCAGCTGGCGGCGAAAGCCGGCCCCGGTGTTCTCATGCCCATGCGCGTGCGCATCAGCAAGGCCGGTTTGGACGGGAAAGACTACTCCCAGCGGGCGCGTTCGTTTCTTTTTGGTTCCGTGGCGGCCAGCGTGGCGATGATGCTGGGGGTAAAAGCCATTCGCTTTTACGAGAACGGAGTAGTCAGCCTGAATCTGCCGGTGTGCGCCCAAGTCGTTGGCAGCCGTTCCACGCGGACGACGCATCCGCGCGTGCTGGCGGCGATGCGCCACCTGTTCAGCCTGCTGGCCGGGCAGGATTTCATGGTGGATAATCCGTTTTGGAAGGAAACCAAGGGGGAAGTGATTCGCCGGATTATCACCGCCGGCTGTGCGCCGATGATCAAAACCTCGCGCAGTTGCGCGCATACCTGGGAAACCTCGAACGAGAATCCGCATTGCGGATTGTGTTCGCAGTGCATTGACCGGCGGTTTGGGATGCTGGCGGCCGGGGCCGAGGAACATGATCCCTTGGACGGCTACAAGGTGGATGTGTTCACCGAGTCGCGGGACAAGGACGCCGATAAAATCATGGGCGCGGCCTTCCTGGAACGGGCCAACCAAGTGGCCGAGATGAAGGACACCAGTGATTTTTTGATGGCGTTTCCCGAAGTGCGACGAGCGCTGCCGCATCTGGGGCTGGATGCCGGGCGCGGTGCAGAACTGTTGCTTTCACTTTATCGCCGGCACGCCGACGAGGTCAACAAGGGCGTGGATGTGATGCTGGCGCGGCACGCGGTGGCCCTGCGCAAACGGAAATTGCCCGGTGACTGCCTGTTGTGGACCGTCCACGCGCCCAACAGCGTCCATGTAGTGCCTACGCCGGAACCGGCGGCACAGGACGCCACCGGAGCGGAAAGCAAGCTGCCTCGTTATTTCATCCGGAAAGAACTCGGCGTATGGCGAATCCGGGTGGATGGAAAAGAAACCGTGGCGCAAGATTGCCGGGCGATGGAACTGGTGGCCTGGCTGCTGATGAATCCGCCGGATGAACCCATTCACGCCTCGGTGCTGGAAAATCATGTGGATGGTGATTCACTGACAGATGGCGCGGGGGCCATTGATTTTGGCGATGATGGCAAAACTCAAGCTGCTGACGTTGGCGGAGCCATCGTGGAAATCGCCGGGAAAAAATTGAAAGGGAAAATGTCTTTGCCGGAATTGAAACTCAAGCTCGCCGCTGCCCGAAAGGACATGAACGATCAGAACTTGTCGCAATCGGAGCGTGACGAAGCCGAAGAAGAACTCAACACACTGCTGCAAGCCTATGATCGGGGCGGAAAAGTTTCAGGTCAGGCGGAATTGGCCGCTGAGCGCGTGCGCAAGGTAATCCGCAATCTCATCAACGAACTGAAAGCAGCCAAACGGCAGCAAGGGCTGGTGAATGTTGCGCTAGCCGCATTTGGCGATCATTTGGAGCAAAATCTTTGGCTGCCTTCTATGGGTGGTAAAAACCGGGCCGGGGCTTCTGGAAAACCCGGATGTTTCACTTATGAACCGCCCGCCGGGGTGCGCTGGAAAGATTAGCCTCCAAAAATCACTTCTTTGATCCGCGAAGGAAACCCTTCGCGGATTTTTTTTGCCCGGAAACGATTTTTCCGCCGCCGGAACGACTTTTTCCGCCCATGCCTTATGACGGGGCGAAATGGTTCGCCGCCGTAACGAAAAATCGAATATGGCAGCAAACAACAGATTGAAGGCGGCGCGGGTGCTGAAAGGCATGACGCAACTCCACCTTGCGGAGGCGGTCGGCCTCAAGGAGATCGAAATCTCGCGGATTGAAACCGGGCGGGCCGACGCCGACGCGGATTTGAAACGCCGCATCGCCGATGTGCTGGGCAAACCCACCTTCGAACTCTTCATCGGTTGACTCCATGCCAATTACAGCGCCAGCACGCAACCACAACAAAAAAATTATGAACGACACCACACCAACCGTCACCACGAGCCAGCCGCCGGCCATGCCGGAAGGTTTCATCGGCAAAAAAGAAGTCGCGCGGCGACTGAACAAGGGAATCCGCACGGTGGATTACTGGATGGAGCGCGGGATTTTGCCCTACTACAAAATCGGCCGCAGCGTTGAATTCAAGTGGTCCGAAGTCGAAGCGCATTTGGCGCAGACGTGCCGCGTGGCGCGGGCCTTCCATTCCTGATTCTGAATTTTCCGTAACAACCTCAACAACCCAAAAAAGAAAGTAACAACTATGAAAATTGAAACCATCAACTCCGTGCTCGCCTTCATCGGCGTCATTGGATGCAGCGCGATCGCCATCGGCCTGATCTTCTTCATCTGTGACCTCGTGGACGTTTATCTCCGGTTCCGCAAGCACGTCCTTAACGGCGATTTCTGCAAACGGAAGGACCGGGAATGAACTCGCGCACGAAAGGCAAGGTTGGCGAACGCGAATTTGCCGCGTTGCTGCGCCAGCATGGGTTTGATGCCCGTCGCGGGCAGCAATTCAGCGGTTCGCCGGAGTCACCTGACGTAGTCAGCGACGACTTGGCGTGGCTGCACGTCGAGGTGAAGCGGGTCCAAAACCTGAATCTCGCTGATGCCTGCGCCCAGGCCAAGCGCGATGCCGGCGGCAAGCCGTGGATTGTGGCGCATCGCCGCAATCACACGCCGTGGATGGTCACGATGGACGATCTCGAATTTTACCGGCTGCTACGCCGGGTGGTCCCGTTCTTCGACCTCTGGCCCTTCAGCGGGCCGCGCGGCATCACGATGGACGCGGAACTCTTTTTCCAATTTCTGCGCGGCACGTTGCCGCCAGAGAGCAAAACAACAGAGCAAACAAAGCAACAACAATAAATCGTATGAAAATAAAAAGCAACAGCGGCAACTTCAAACCCCACCCGGAATACACCGGGCCGGCGGTTCTCGTGGATGTGACGCCGCTCAAGACAGTGCAGACACAATACGGACCGAAAGAAAAATTCCGGTTCGTCTTTGAAACGGGCGAGATGAAGGACGACGGCACGCCGTGGTGCGTGTGGTCCGCTCCGTTCACGCCGTCGTATCACGAAAACTCGGCGCTGCGGCCGTTCCTCCGCAAGTGGATGGGGCGCGAGCTGTCGCCGGCGGAAGTCGAGAAATTCGACTTGGAAGAAATGATCGGGCGTCCCGCCCATATCACGGTCATCCACGAACACAGTGACGGCGAGATTTACGCTAACATCGCGTTGATCACGCCGGACAAATCGGCGGAACCGTTGAAGCCGTCCGGCAAGTTCGTGCGGATGAAGGACCGTCCGCCGAAGGACGGGGCCGGCGGTCAAGGCGGCGGTTATCGCCGCGTTGAATCCGCCGCCGACACGAGCGCCGACTTGGGCGCGACGAAAATTCATGTCGGCAAGTGCAAGGGGCTGGAAGTCCGTGACCTCTCGCCGGAACAAGTCGGCGCGCTCGTGGCGAACTGGTTGCCGGCGGCGAAGGCGAACGCCAAGCCGACGGCGGATGATAAGCGGCTTATCGCCGCGCTGGAATCCTGGCAGGCCGCGCAGGCGGCGAAACCGGCGGACGACGACGTGCCCTATTGAGGTGCGCGCCGCACTGGCAATGAAACCGAAACAATCGCATGGAGGGGCACCGATTGCCCCTCCATGCAAACCGAAAGAATTTTTATGCAGACTTACACCTTTGACGTGGAAACCGGGCCATTGGCGGAAAGCGAGTTATCAGCGCTACTCCCACCGTTCGACCCGGCGGAAGTTAAAACGGGCAATCTGAAAGATCCCGCGAAGATTGCGGAGAAGCTGGCCGAGGCCGAGGCGAATCATCGCCGCGACTTTTTCGACAAGGCGGCGCTCGACCCGCTGACGGGCCGTGTCATTGCCATCGGGATGCTCGACCTGGAGACCGACAAGTTTTTCATCATCGGTCACGATGATGAGGCGCGGACGCTGACCGAATTTTGGGAGGCATCGCAAGGCGAGATGGGCCGGCTCAATTCGATGCTCGGCTTCAACATCTTCACTTTCGATTTGCCGTTTCTGATCCGGCGGTCGTGGAAGCATCGCATCAAGGTGCCGTTCGGCATCCGGCGCGGGCGGTATTGGGGCGACCAGTTGGTTGACCTGCGCGACGCCTGGCAGCTTGGCGACCGCCAAGCGCGCGGGAGTCTGGACACCATTGCGCGCCACCTCGGCGTGGGGGCGAAGAATGGCGAGGGCAAAGCCTTCGCGGAACTGTGGCTGAACGACCGCCCAAAGGCGGAAGCGTATCTGCGCAACGACATTCAACTCACTGCCAAGGTTGCTGATGCACTCGGAATCATTATCTAACCCGCCGCTGCCGATGATGTCGGACGCGGATTACGAAAAGTTGGCTGACGCCGTGCTGACGCCGGAAAATTTATTCCACGCGTCGGCAAAAGCCGGGGGGAATGTTTTTCTCACCGGCGCCGGCGGCACCGGCAAGTCCACGCAGCTCCGCGAGTTCATCGCGGAGTGTCCCCGTCGCGTCAGTGTCACCGCGCCGACCGGCGTGGCGGCGCTGAACGTCGGCGGCATGACGATTCACCGTTTTTGCGGGATGCTGATTGGTCCCGCTGCCGGCCAGTCGAACGAAGATTATTTCAACCAACTGCAACGCGATCCGCGCCCGTCCATCAAGGCGGGATTCAATCGCGTTCGCCGCTGCGAAGTGCTGGTGATTGACGAAATCTCCATGCTGCCGGGGCGGCAATTCGAGTTCGTCGAATTTCTGTTCCGCCGGCTGCGGGGTCGCGATGTGCCGTTCGGCGGCTGTCAGGTCATCGCCACGGGTGATTTCCTGCAACTGCCGCCGGTGCGGAAATCCGAAACGGAGCGTTATGATTGGGCGTTTCAATCGCCCGCGTGGGCGGCGGCGGAGTTCCGCACCTTCGTCTTGGAAAAAGTCCGGCGGCAGGATGATCCGTGCTTTGTCCGGGCGCTGGCGGATTTTCGCGTCGGTCGCGTGTGGGGCGACACGGCCCGCATTCTGCAATCGCGGGTGCGCTCGAATCCGCCGTCGGCGATGACGCGGCTTTTTACTCACAACGTCCAGGTGGACAAGTGGAATCATTTCCAGCTTTCCGACCTTCCCGGTGATGAAACCGTTTTGGAGGCGCAGCAATCCGGCCCTGACCATCAGCGGGAATTTCTCACGAAAAATCTGCTGACGCCGCAAACGCTTCAACTCAAGCCGGGGGCGCTGGTTATGTTCACCGTGAACAAAACCGAGCCGGGGTCGCAAAATCCGCTGTTCGTCAACGGGCAGTTGGGGACGGTGCTGGAGGTCACGCCGGGCGCGGTGCTGGTGAAGGCCAAGACCGGCGCGGAGATTTACGTCGAGCGGTTCACCTGGCGCTATGACCAGCAGGATGATGACTCGGCAACCTTCAGCCAGTTTCCGCTGCGGCTGGCGTGGGCCATGACGATTCACAAGGCGCAAGGGCTGACGCTGGATTCCGCCTTTCTCGACATCCGCGCCGCGCGTGAGCCGGGACAGGCTTACGTCGCCGTGTCGCGGGTGCGGTCGCTGGCTGGCCTCAACTTCAAGGAATGGTTCAAGGGCGTCCATGTGTCGCCGGAAGCCATCGAGTTTTACAAGTGCGTGCCGCACGGGCCAACAAACTGAAAAACATCACTTATGAATACACCGAAACGTTCTCTGGCAATTTACATGATTCCCGTTCCCTGCTTTGGCGGCGGCGCGCGGTATTCGTTCCTCGGATTTGGTTCGGATGGAACCATGTGGATTGATCCGGCGGAAATGGGCATCGGCCCGCAACACGCGCCGCAGTTGGCAAAAATTGCCGGCGGCAAATACCTGGTGCCCAACCCCGTCAACGGCGAAGCCCTGATCAACGCCAAGGTGGCTCTGGAAATCATCGCGGACCCCGACCAGCGGGAGCGCTGGCGGAAACACGTCGCCAGCATGATTCAGGAGCATCAACAAATTCAGCAACAAGCCATCGCACAAAATGAATCCTCTCGAAACAATTGAACCGCTGCTCGGTGCCGATGCGTTCCTCGTGCCGTGCATCCACGGCACGAAGATGCCGGCGGTGACTTACACGCAACGTCCCTTCGAGGCGACGTTGACGCCGGCCTACCGGCACGCCCTGGCGTCCGGTGAATTCAACATCGCCGTTTATCTCGGGCAGATGTCCGGCGGGCTGTGCGCGCTGGACTTCGACCAGGATGAGGATTTGGCGGCGTTCCTCGCCGTCAATCCGCCGTTGGCGGCGACGACGCGCTCGCGCGGCAGTCGCGGCGGCATGGTCTGGTTCCGCGTGACGGGCGAGTTTCCTGCGAGCTGCACCACGAAACATTTTGAGTGGCGCGCGAACGGGCGGCTTTCGACGATTTACGGGCGGCATCCGAAGGGCATGGATTACGCCCTGCTAGTGGCCGCACCGCCGGTGGCGGTGACGTTCGCGGAAATTGCTTGGCCGGATGGTTGGGAGTTGCCCTGGGTGGGCGCTGCCCAGCGCAACGCCGTGGCGGCGCTGGCGAAGGAATACGGCCAGCCGTTTTACACGAACAAGGACGGCAAGGTGAACGGCATCAACGAACGCTATTGGGCCGCGCTTTACGCGCGCGAAAACCGCGTGCTGTTCGACCCGGACGAAAAGAATTTCTATCGCTACACCGATGACACCGGGTTGTGGGAAATCATCACGCCGGAAAGCATCCGCGAAGTCATTTCCGGCCGGATTCTGGAAATCAGCCGGGAATCGCAACAGTTCACGCTGGAAATCCAGATCACCAGCGCCCGGTTGAACGCGGTGGTTTCGGCGCTCAAGGGTATCGTCGAGCGGCGCGATGCGTTCAAGCAGAAGCAGCGTTTCATTCATGTCGCCAACGGTGTCATCCGGTTTGTGGAGGATGGCGACATTCAGTTCGGCGGATTTTCGGCGGAGGATTATTCCCGCAACCGTTCGCCTTTCGCCTTTGATGCCGCTGCCGAGTGCCCGCGCTTCCTGAACGAACTGATTTATTCGGCGGTGGCGGATGACGATGCCGACTTGTTGCAACGCTGGGCCGGGCTGGCGCTGTTCGGTTACAACCTGCCGCAACGGTTTTTGATTCTGGACGGCACCGCCAACGGCGGCAAGGGCACGCTGGTTCGCATCATTCAATCACTGGTCGGCTTGACGAACAGCTACCAGCTCCGCACGGAATGTCTGCTGGAACGGTTTGAAACGTATCGGTATCGCGGCAAGACGCTGCTGATCGGGCCGGACGTGGCCGGCGATTTCCTGATGCAGCGCGGGGTGAGCATGTTGAAATCGCTGGTCGGCGGGGATCCGCTCTCCGGCGAAGGCAAGGGATTGAACGGAGATTTTCCGATGTTCGGCACGTTCAACGTCATCATGTCCTGCAACTCGCGCCTCCGGGTCCGGCTGGATGGCGACACCAGCGCGTGGCGCCGTCGGCTGCTGATTGTGCGCTATCAGAATCCGCCGCCGGCCAAGCGGATTCTGGATTTTGACCATGTGTTGCTGCGCGAAGAAGGCAGCGGGATTTTGCGCTGGGCGCTGGCCGGGTTCGTGAAGCTGCAGGCCGAGTTTGCCGAGACCGGCGATTTTGCGCTGACCGATGGGCAACGGGAACGGGTGGATTCGCTGCTGGCCGAAAGTGACAGCCTTCGGTTGTTCGTGAAGGAGTCTTTGGAGCGGCATGAGTTTGACAGCGTCACCAGTTCCGAAATCAGCCAGGCATACGCGGAATTTTGCGCGGACAAGGGTTGGAACGCGCTGCCGTCCGCCGTCGTCGAGCGGACATTGCCGGATTTGATGCTGGAGGCGTTCCACGTCACGAAATCCCATGACCTTGAGCGCAACGGGAAGAAATCGAACCGCGGCTGGCGGCAGGTGCGGCTCAAGGTGCCGTCAACCTTTCAACTCGTGGAGGGCGAATGAGTCTCGACGTTGCCAAATTGGAAAAGGTTCGGGAGCTGGCCGGCGGCATCGTCCAGGCCCGATGTCCGGCCTGCGCCGAAGGCGGCAACGACCGCTCCGGTGAACACCTCCGGATTTATCCTGACGGCAAATTCGGTTGCTGCGTCCATCCGAAGGACGGCGAACACCGGAAACGTATTTGGGCGCTGGCCGGGCGCAAACTGCGCCTGTCACCGGCGGAGAGCGTTTCCCTTCGGCTCAAACATTCCGGCGGGGCGGTTGTCGGCAAGTCGGTAAAGACGGTTTTGAGCGTTCGGACGCCTCGGACGCCTAAAACCAACTCGGAAATAGGCGTCCCTGCCGTCCCCACTACTCCGGTTGATGAATCTCGGACGGCTCGGACGGGTATTGTTAAGTCTCGCGCGCGTGCGCGAGAGGATGGGTCAACACCTAATATAGATACCGGTGATTTTCTTGTGAGGCTAGAAGACTTGGGAAGTGGCGTCCGAGCCGTCCGAACTGCTGTGGTGCCTGAACCGCCGTCCGCCGCCGGGGAACGGCTGCCGTTCCTGACCGCCGGTGGAACGCTGGTGATCCCGTTTGAATCGCCGGAGCGTTACCACTGGTGGATGCCGACTGGCGAGCGGATGACTGTCGCCGAAACCCTGCATGAAGTGAAAGAAAGGATGAATTATGCCATTACCATTTGAAAAACAGCCTCGGGAGAGTGCAAAAGCGTTCGCCGCGTTCAGTTTGTATCTGAGCCAGGGGGCGGAGCGTTCCACCGCTGCAGTAGCAAAGGAGTTAGCAAAGAGTGAACAGCTTGTCCGGCGCTGGTCGGCGAAATTTGCTTGGACTGACCGCGTGGCCGCACACGCCGCACACCTCGCCATCGTCGAGCGCGAAGCGATCGAAGCCGCCGCGCGCGGCAAGGCGGCGGAATGGGAAAGCCGCGAGCAAAAATTGCGCGAAACCGAGTGGGCCATGCACGAGGCGGCGATTGCCGCCGCGAAAAAGGGGCTGGCCGCCTACATGGACCGCGAAAAAGTTTATGCCAACCTCGCGGACATCGCCCGGATGCTGGAAATCGCCAGCAAGTTGGGCCGGCTGGCGACGGGCCTCGGCGACGGCGACGGCCGCAAGGCCGACGATTTGCCCGCGATGCGCGTCGAGGTCACCGTCGCGCTGGAAAAAATCTACGGCGAGCCGATTCCCGGCGAGATCTTGGACGTCGAGGCCGTGCCCGTGCTACCGGAGAAAACACCATGACACCCTGGGAACGATATTTTTTGATGGGCCGGCGGGCGGGTTGCCCGAAGGACCAGATGCACCGGTTTGAGCAAGCCGACGTGATTTTGCAGCAGCGGCAACTGGTCGCCAGTGCGGCGGCGCGACTGTGCGACCAGCCGAACGGGCCGACGGCTATCGGCTATGGCGGCGCCCGTGGCGGCGGCAAAAGCCACTGGCTTTTGGCTCAGCTCGGAGCCGACGACTGCCAGCGCGTCCCCGGCCTGAAATGCCTGCTCCTGCGGAAAACAGCCAAATCCAACATCGAGAATTTCGAGGATTTTCGCCGCCGGCTGTTCACGCGGCTGCCGCATGAATTTTCGGCGTTCCGGGGGATCCTGACATTCAAGAATGGTTCACGCATTGTCACCGGTCACTACAAGACCGAGTCGGAGATTGATAATTATTTAGGCATCGAGTTCGATGTAATCGGCATTGAGGAAGCCACCACCCTAACCGCCCGGAAATATCAGGACATCACGACTTGCTGCCGGTCATCCAAACCGAACTGGCGTCCGCGCATTTACAGCACGACGAATCCCGGCGGCGTTGGTCATGCTTGGTATCGGACGCGGTTCGTCCTGCCGTATCTGGAGAAGCGCGAGACCGAGACGCGGTTTGTGCCGGCGCGCGTGGCGGACAACTCGTTTAACAATCCGGAATATCGCAAGGTGCTGGAAAATTTGACGGGGTGGCAAAAGCGCGCCTGGCTCGACGGATCGTGGGACATCGCCGCCGGCCAGTATTTTACCGCCCTGAATCGTGATGTTCACGTCGTCCAGGATTTCGATGAAACGCGCGCCCGTGAATTTTTCATCGGTTTTGATTTCGGCTTTGCCCACTACACCGCTGCGCTTTTGTGCTGCACCGATGGTGATGGAAATATTTTTGTGGTGGACGAACACGCGGAACGGCTGTGGCTGCCGGAGCGGCACGCGGCGGCAATCAAGGCGATGGTCGCCCGGCACAAAATCGGCGACCGGAAATTAACCCTCGGGGATCTGAAACGGATTGTCGCCGGCGCCGATGTGTTTTCCCGCCAGAGCGACGGGACCACCATCGCCGCGCAGTATGCGAAGCATGGAATCACCTTGCGCTGCGCGAACACCGATCGCGTGAACGGCTGGGCGGAAATCATGTCGCGGTTTGGCGACATCGAGGCTGGGATTCGGCCCACGCTGTTCATACACCAGCGCTGTTCCAGGCTGCTGGAAACGCTTCCAGCGCTCCAGCATGATCCGAATAAAGCCGAAGATATTTTGAAGGTTGATGCCGATGAAGACGGCATCGGCGGCGACGATTGCGCGGATGCGCTGCGGTATGCGGTCGCGACGAAGTCGCGGACGGTCACGCAACGGAAGTTGCGCGGTTTTTAACACTAGAGGCAAACCCTGAACGCCTGTCGAACTGCCGCAACTTGTGGCCAACCCTCAAACCAATCGTGCCCCAGCGCCGACCCTTGGGGATGGAAGGGTCGAAAGCGCAAGGGATGGGTGGGGGCTTCAGGGGAAAGACGCCCCGACCAAACTTTTCAAAACAGCGGAGCGGCGAAGTTGGCGTGCAGGATGCCGGCCAGTTGGCGCCCCGATAGCAGCGCCACGGGCGGTGGCGCGACCGGCGGGGACGCCGGAGCTATCGGGGTGACAAGGCAGCCGCCGGATTGAACACAAGACGCAGTTATATCTCAATGAACCGGGCCGTCGGCGCGAGGGAACGCGGGAGACGGCGGGGACCCAAAACCGGAGGCTCCGCTTGCGGACACCGGTTTTAGGGGCGGCTTTGAATATAACTGCTCTTGTGTTTTGTCCGGGTAAGCACTCCTGCATGACAACGGAGCCGCGAAGCTCACGCGATTTTGTCGGGGCGTCTGGACTCGTTGCCTGGCATCGTCGCGTCAGCGCGATGACAAGATTTCCCGACTCCCCGCCGCTGGAGCGTAGCGGAATGATGGCCAGTTCCATGGTGACAGGGGGAACCTGAGACAGCAGGCCGCGAAGCCCAGCGCCGGGGTGTCGGTCCAATTTGGTTTGCACAGTGAGTCCGGCCAGTTTTGGGAGTGCAGCGCTCTGGAGCGAAATGCAAAGCAGCGGAAGATTAGCGGAGCGACCAAAAGCTGGCCGGTCTCACGTCTATTGCTGACGTCTTGCACCGGGCGAAGCCTCGCGGTGCATATTGCTTTGCCTTCGGCGATAGGCAACGCCTCGCGCCGATATTGCCACGGCTTGCCCGTGCGAAGCATCGCGGGCTAATAATTTTCTGGCCGGACGTAGTCTCGCGGCCATTTTGTTTTTGTCGCACGCCCGAGCGCGATCAGCGAGAACCGGAAACGCAGTGACGGTTCGAGCCGCGCGAGGAGCGAAGCGACGAGGGTGGCAGCGCCACCTGCCATTTTTCCGGACTGGCCTTCATTGGGACGCGGCCGGTTTTATCCGGTCTCGCCAGTTTTCGACCGTCGGAACGAAACGATAGCGCTCCGCCATCGTTGGCGGTCGCGGCAGTGAAGTGGAGCGGTCGGAAAGCTGGTGAGTCCGGCCAGGCCGCGGGCGGAAGCGTGCCGATACTTGGTGCAAGGCACGCCGCACAAGTGGCGGCTCGCTGACGCCGGGTTTTTTGGGTGGAGCGATAGCGACAGGGAATCAATCCACTAACTTTTCCCTGCCTGGCCCGCGCCTGAATCATCCGCCAACCTGAATGGTTGCATGGCGCGGAAAACTTTCGCCAACCTGCGACGCACAACGCGTGCGCGCGGGCAGCGAAAGGGCCGCGTGAGTGACATTCGCGAACCAGTGAAGCGGCCCGTCCGAGGAGCGAAGCGACGATGGTGAGCGTCAGGCAACGCGCACGCGCCCCATGACATTCGCCAATGGAAACCGTGAATGGGTTGGCGCGTTCGTATCTATTGAGCAACGCGAACACTATTTGCCGCAGCCTGCCGGCGATTGAGGCGGGGCGACGAAAACCCGGACGATTACGCAGCGGAAGTTTTTACTTGTGTTGAGTAATGGCCGGTGGTTGCTGGTGATGGGTTCTGTCACCCTTAAAATCAATGGCGTAAAGGATGCCAAAAACAACAAGGGTAAAGATAAACCAAGCGGTAATAAGAGCGATAATGGTAGCGGGGATTCCCATGATTATCTGTTCATACCACGGATGGCTTCGGAACCACTTGAAGAGTCTCTTTGACCACACACCGCGATGATCAATGGTTTTCATACCCATAGCATACTCCAAGGTGTCCAAAAGGGGTAATTGATAAAACAGTGGGAACCATTGTTTCTCTCAATGCGGGAGCATTTGATCTGGCGGATTCCAAAGGGCGCTGACCTTTGGCGTTGGGGTTCGGGGATGCGAAATCCCCGATAAAAAAAATCGCGGCGAGCCATCAAGGCGAAGCCGCGAAAAATTTTTGGGCCGTGCGCCTGTCACGCGCACGGCGTTGGTGGGGCTGTGCTACGCTGTCCGGTGGACAGTGCGGAATGGGGCGGTGATTTCGTCGAACCACGGGTGGAGCTGGATTGCCTCGGCCAATTTTTTGATGCGGAAATAAACGGTGCTCTGGCCGATGCCGTGCTTGTCGGCGTAACTGTGGATGCGGGTCAAAGTGCCTGGCTCGCGGACGGCGAGCATGATGGAATAAAGCTCGCGCTCGGTGTCGGGAATCATCGCATCAATGGCGCGGAGCGCGTCACGACGAGCGGCGTATTCATCGGGGCGGATGTGTCCGGGGTCAGCCAAGTGACAAGCGCGGACGCCATCGGGGCTGGCGTCGTCGTGGTCTTCCTCGTGAATCGCCAAGTCGGTCATGTGGCGCTGTTGCTCTTTGCCGGCCATGTAGGACAAAACGGCGTGAGTGATTTGCTGCTGGTTAAACTGCGCCTTGCCGGTCTGGTTGAAATAGCGGGCTGACTGGCCAAGCTCCTTGTTGATGAGATAGTCAATTGCCTCGTCAACGGCGGCGGTGCTGGTGCCCAAGCCAAAGCGGTCAAGGGCACGCGAAACACGGGCGCGCAACGTGTCGTTCTGGTGAATGCCTGCCTCCCATGAAAGCCAAGCGTCTTGCTGGCGGG
>Ga0316222_1003595_pt1 | contig 15013 bp, 7 predicted proteins | sample TBH18011metaG_FD_206008 | JGI IMG/M metagenome (GOLD analysis project Ga0316222, IMG submission 206008) | Freshwater microbial communities from Trout Bog Lake, Wisconsin, USA - TBH18011 | ecosystem: Environmental > Aquatic > Freshwater > Lake > Hypolimnion/Profundal zone | place: USA: Wisconsin...
GTCGCACCCAGCGTCGGTCGAAGTGCGCCAACAGATAGTGGACCTTTACCTGCGCGCCTTCCGGCAGACCCCGCTGGTGTTTATGTCCGACGATGCCGAGGTGCTCAACTACGCGCTGGCACACGGGGCCGGCTTTCGGCGCGATGGGGTGGGTTCTCCCTGGCATGAGCAGAATTGGATCGGATCCAAGAAATACGCCCAGGTGCAGGGGATGGCCGATACCTGGCAGCGGGCGCCGGTGGTCTTCGAATGGTATGGGAATTACGACTATCTCCGATCCAAAGGCTGGTCGTTCGATGCGGCGGTAAAGTTCATGCTCAGCAATCACGTCGCCCTCATCAACGACAATGTGGGCCAGGTACCGCCCGAGGCCATGCCGCAACTCGAGAAGCTGGCCCGCCTGGCGGGCGCGCGCTTCGTCTTGCGCGAGTTGGGGCACGAGCAAACCGTAAAGCGCGGCGCGCCACTCCACCTGGAGATGAGGTGGGCCAATGTGGGGGTGGGCAAGCTCTATCATACCTATGTCCTCCGCGTTTTCCTCTTGGATACGCAAGGGCGGGTGGCCTTCACCGCGGATGCGAAGGCGGATCCGCGCCAGTGGCTGCCGGGGGAACACACCATGGTCGAGCCGTTCGATCTACCGGGGAGCCTGTCCATCGGGGAATATACCCTGGCGGTGGAGCTGGTGGACCCGACCGGCCAGCGGCACCCCTTCCGCCTGGCGATCGATCGGCCCGAACAGGAAGGCCGCTATGCCGTGGGCGAGACCACGATTAGCCTTGATTAGCTTGGATTAGGCTTGATCGGGCAGTGTGCTGGCGGGGTGGGTCTTCGTGAGGACCGTACGCGTGAGCTGGCAACCATGAAACCGGAGGACGATCGCGCCGTTGGTTGCACGTGCTGGTTCGGCCGGTTGGCCGGATGCGCCATCACTTGTCCGACCAAACCGCAAGCTGATTGCCGGCAGGATCAACGTATTCAAAGCGCCGTCCTCCGGGGAAGGGGAAGATATCCTTAACAATTCTGCCCCCCGCCTTGATCACTCGCGCCTTGGTCGTCTCAAGGTCAGACGAGAAAAGGACCACCAAGGGCGCCGGAGGGCGATGCGACGGGTCGGAATTAATACCGGAGCTGATTCCACTGCCTTGGGTGTCCACATAGTTTTCCCCCCAATCCTGGAAGGTCCATCCGAACACTTCGCTATAGAACGCCTTACTCGCTCCCAGGGCTGCGGCGGAGGGTGACGGGAACTCGACGTAATCGATGCGGTTTTCTTTTGGGTTGTTAGTCATAGATGGAGTTGCGGCCGGGCCGGACAATCAGCTCACCGATGGCGGCCCCTTCGCGGCTCCCGAATCACGGAGCGGCGTCGCAGGACCGCCATTCGGTGAAGCGGCTGGTTCGGCAATTCCTGTCCTTCGCCTAGCCAGTATGTGCAGTGATGCCAACATCAGAGAGGCTGCCCCGTAAAAAGATACCACTCGCGCCCAGCCATTCCAGTCTGCCGGGCAAAGGGTGGCGTGTGCGAAAAAATGCGCACGCCCAAAAACCGCCACCGCAGGTGCACAATACAAGAACAACGGAACATTTGTAAAGGAGTAAACCCATTCGGCATGCCATGCGCTCAGCAACCCGAGGCCAAGAACCAACTGCGGGATGAACACCAGCGCCATAAGGTAGCAAACAACAATCCGGCCTCTCCCGTCCCGAACTCTTGGACGACAGGATCGTCGTGGAACTAGCGCGCTCATGTCGAACGTTCCGGACCAGCGACCCCGCGCAGCTGGTGCCCGGCATGGAATGGAGCCCTGATCGTGCGGTTCGCTGCGTCCGGTTTGTTAGCGCAATAGATCATGCAACGAGAATAGAAACCATGGCAGGAGGAACGGCACTGTCACAGTGCCCGCTGCAGCAAGCAATACGATCAGGCATTGTCGGCTGGGTGGAAAAGATCGAATCCAACGGGTCGATAGCAGCACCAGGAGAACCACAGACGTCGCCGCAGCCAGAAGCAATATTCTCAGCCCATCAACAGCCCAAGCCACGGGGCCACTGCGAAGATGCAACGCCAACGGCAGCACCCCGAGCGCCCCGGAAGCCGCTACCGCAAATACTGCTGTCTGTTTAGGATTCATCAGGGCTTCGCGCGGCCTACGCTAACCCCGTGGTGAGTGGTGCCGTGCCGACGACTGCCGGAGGTCAATAGAAGCGCGAACCCGGCATCCACTCCAGCACGATAGTTAGGCCGACGTTGGCATCTCATATATTCTGGCGAGAGAATCTGACGCGCCACTTGCCGTCTCCCAGATAGCTCAATCTGATCTGACCGCTATCCAACAGTGTCGGGAGGCCCAAATCGGCTCGTCTCGCCTCAAAGGTCCGAGAAGCCCCATTTTCATCCCATACGATCTTAATCGCATCCGTGATGCGGACGCTCTCGGAGAACGTCACGCTTTTCTCGTTGAGGCGATTTGTGTCGTCCTGCACTGCAACTAGAACTCCAGGCTGGGCATTGCGCGGCAAGCCGGACAAATCCGTGACCGTGATTTCGTGGCCGCTGAGGTTGAAATATACGAAATCGACCTGCGGCATGACGGAGCAGCCTACAAAAAGAAAAACGGCCAATAGGAGTTCGAGCACGGATGGTTTCATGACGCGAGTCGGCCTAACGATCAGCATCAGCGGTGAGAGCCCGCCGCCACTGGCGCGCGAACCGCAGGCAGCGTGAACGGCTGGCTCGCACCCGCTGAATGCTGTTGTTAGCCGTCATTTTTCAACCTCACAATCTTCTCGGATGGCAGACCCCGCTGCGGCTTGCGGAGCGAGAAGGAAAGGACCGTATAGCCCACCTCCGTCTTAGCCGTGACGCTATACTCGATCAACGTGGGGGCGGCATTATGCGGATTGGTGAGAACATAATAGGAGCTCTGCACATCCGCCAACTCATCCAGATTGTGGTCCAGACGCAGGGCCTTGACGTGGTCCTCTCGCACATAAGTCCCCCTACCAACTCCACATTTTAGTAAGAGCATGTTGCGATAAATGGCGACGGAGCCGAAGCCGTAAGCAGACGTAAACCAGTGCTCGCTCGATTCCCGCCCCTGGGAATGCACCGTGACAACCAGGTCGTCGGACGGAAAACTGGAGCGCGAGTCCTTTTGCCTCTCGAACGTAAGAGAAATGCGGCCAACGGTGATCTTCTCTTTGTCACTGGAGGAGCGACCGAACTCGTGCCATCGGACACCGGCCAACGCCACCGCCGGGCCAAAGGCGAAAAGCATGAGAAGAAGCACGGCGCGCATACGATGACGGCTAACGCCGCGCATCAATGGCGCGCCGCCAATGACGCACCGCATGGAACAGGAACGTAATCGGCACGTCCATTGAATGCGCATTGTTCGCCGTCTTCATTGTCAGTAATGGTCGGGTTTGAAATGAGAGACCGTGCCGTGAGTTGTACATCGGGGCTCCTCGCCGACCCTGCCGACGATGTATGGAGCACCTGCCACAGGACAAGTCGGCATGCTCCTCAAATAAGCCACGATCGTTTCGACTGCGACAGGAGAGCCAGACGTGGCCCCGGTGTCCGTCGCCCACTGGTCTTTAGCTGCGGCTATGTTCATAAGTTTGCCAAAGCACGGCTGCGCCGAGCTTACCCGCATCCCGCGATACAGTTTGTAGCCACCTGCCGCGGCTAAAATTCCGACCAGTACCATGGCAGTACAGATTGCCCTCTTCATCGGCGAACGATTATTCAACGGACCCCCTGGAATACTGATCCGTAAAACTGCTTGCATCAATCTCATAGGCATAGCCTTGCTGGTCAAAAGCTTATAGCAGAAACGGCCCCCAAGTCAAACTATTAACAAATCATTAAAACTCGGGACGGCATCCCCCCCGAACCGAAGCTCGCTCAGAGAATCCATGGTCCGTATAATCCACCAGGTTAATTCATGACGCAATTCGTTCTCTGAGAGAACTTTGTGTGCGCTTCGGCACTTCTCCCTCAGCGAGCTGTGCCCTACCTCCACGTTCAAGCGGAGAGGGGGTGAGACCGATACACACCGACGTTCTGCGCGGACGCCGGTGAGCGTTACGGATGCGCCAAGCCGGCGGCAGGTCGGTCCACCCTCTGCAATGCTATGGAGGGCATCCGCTCCGGCCTGTCGCGGTTCCGAGCATAATGAAAGGGCGGGGCTGAAGCCCGAGTTTGGCGGGAAACACCGAGCTTGCGCCAGACGGGCAAATGCTATTGAGTAGTTACGATGAAACCGACAAAGATAACCGTGCCGGAAGCGTTGAAGGCGGATCTGCCCCATACGCCGTTCGGAAAGATCCTAAGCGCGACGCCGGTGGTGATGGCCGTGGTAGCGACCATGCTGGCGGGGTTGGCGTCCAGCGAGATGACGCGAGCGCAGTACGACCGGTCGTTAGGGGCACAGCAGCAATCCAAGGCCGGGGACCAATGGAGTTTCTTCCAAGCGAAGCGGTTGCGAGGGGCGATACAACGCAACACGGCGGACCTGCTGCAAACCATGGCGGAGGTCAACCCCTTGGATGCCGCCGTCCTGAGCCGGGCGGCCGAGCAACTTCAAGGCCAGGCGTCCCCGGCGGGCAGCACGGAAATCGGCAAGCAGTTGCTGGCGGCGATCCAGTCTTCCGGGGGCCAGCAGGCGCTGACTTACCTGCGGACGGGAGAGACGCCCGCCAGCCCAGCCGGGCTCAGCTTGGATCCGCCGATGCGAGCGGCCATCGAGGGGGTCGAGACTTCCATGCCGGATGCGGAGATGAAGGTGTTGATGGGCCAAGTGAGTCTGACCAACCTGGAGAGTTCTTTGAAAACGGCACGGGACCAGGCCCAGGCCTTCGACACGGCCACTAAACCGGTTAACCAGGCTATCGAGCAGATCGACGGTTTGCTGAATCGCGAAGCGGCGCTGCACCCAAGAGCGGCGGTGGGGGGCGGCTCGGGGCTGGCAGTGGGGCCCTCCTTGGTCCGGGATTTCACCGCGGCCCGCTTGCGTTATGCCGCGCTGCGTTACGAAATCGAGGCCCGCCTGAACCAGACGATAGCCAACCTCTATGAACTCCAGGTGCGCAAGAGCAACCTGTCCGCCGAGCAGCATCACCTGCGCAGCCAGCGCTTCTTCTTCGGCATGCTGGCCGCCCAGGCCGGTGTGATTATCTCCACCTTCGCCATGGCCGCCCGGAATCGGAACTTCCTGTGGTCCTTGGCTGCGGGAGCGGGCCTGATCGCCGTCGCGTTTGCCGTTTACGTTTACCTGTTCATCTGAGCATGAAAGCGCTGGTGCTTGAAGCCTACGGCAAACTGGCCTGTGAGGAGGTGCCCACGCCGGCCTGCGGGCCGGAGGACGTGTTGGTTGCGGTTAAGGCGTGCGGGATTTGCGGGAGCGACGTTCACGGCATGGACGGATCGACTGGGCGGCGGCGCCCCCCGATCATCATGGGCCACGAGGCGGCTGGCGTCATCGCCGAGGTTGGCACGGGCGTAAGGGGCTGGGCCGCGGGGGATCGGGTCACCTTCGATTCGACCGTTTATTGCGGCGTCTGCGAATTCTGCCGCCGAGGACAAGTCAACCTGTGCAACGCGCGGCGGGTCTTTGGGGTGTCGTGCGAGGATTATCGGCAGGCGGGGGCCTTCGCGGAATATGTCGCGGTGCCCCAACGAGTTCTGTACCGCCTGCCGGAAACTCTATGCTTTGAGCATGCCGCGCTGGTCGAACCGTTTACCATCGCCTTCCACGCCGTCGGGCGCTCCCCGGTCAAACTGAATGCCACCGCCGTGATCGTCGGCTGCGGCATGATCGGCCTGGCGTTGGTGCAAGCCGCGCGCTTGTCCGGGTTTGGACTCATTATTGCGGTGGACGTCGCGCCGGAGAAATTGGCGCTGGCGGGCAAATTGGGAGCGACGGACCTGGTGAACTCCACTGGCGGCCAAGCGCCGGAGGAAATCCTGAACCTCACCCAGGGCGTTGGGGCAGATCAGGCCTTCGAGGCGGTGGGACTGGGGGCGACGGTGGACCTGGCCATCCGTGCTGTGCGCAAAGGGGGTTCGGTAACCCTGGTCGGCAACGTGGCGCCGAAAGTGGAATTGCCGCTCCAAATCGTCGTGACCCGCGAACTCTCACTTTATGGGGCCTGTGCTTCGGCAGGGGAGTATGGAGCTTGCCTGGACATGATGACGCGTGGCGCCATCGACCCGCAGCCGTTATTGAGCGCGACGGCACCTCTGGCTGACGGGGCGGCATGGTTCGACCGCCTCTATCGCAAGGAACCCGGATTATTGAAAGTCGTGCTGAAACCGTAAGGCAAACAGCGATGGAATCCAAACTCTTCGACCTCACGGGCAAAGTCGCCATCGTCACTGGCGCCAGCCGCGGCTTGGGCCAGTACCTGGGTCGCGCCCTGGCCCGGGCCGGCGCCGACCTCGTCATCACCAGTCGGGATCCCGCCGATTTGAAACCGTTCCAGGCGGAAATAGAAGCGCTGGGCCGCCGAGTGCTGCCTTTGGCGCTGGACGTGCGGGATTACGAGAGCATCCAGAAAATGGCGAATGCCGCCGCGGACCACTACGGCAAACTCGACATCCTCGTCAACAATGCCGGCTGCAATATCCGCAAACCGGCCTTGGAGGTCTCGTGGGAGGACTGGAACACGGTGCTGGACACCAACCTGCGGGGCACATTTTTCGTGGCACAGGCGGTGGCTCGTCACATGATCCCCAGGCATTACGGGAGAATTATCAACGTCGGCTCGGTTACCTGCGTGGCCGGCTACGCGGGTCTCGCCCCCTATGGGGCCAGCCGTGGCGGGGTCAAGCAACTCACCATGAGCCTGGCCGACGATTGGGGTGTGCACGGCCTCACCGTCAATTGCCTGGCACCGGGTTGGTTCAAGACCGCGCAAAATGCGGTCATGTACGAAAACCAGGAATGGGTCGATTATATCTGTGACCGCATCCCGCTCAAGCGCCCGGGCCGGCCCGCCGACCTCGACGGCGCCGTGGTCTTTCTCGCCTCGGACGCCAGCGAATACGTCACCGCCCAGACCTTGCTGGTGGATGGCGGCATTTCGGGCGGGGCCACGCGCGCGCTGCCCAAGAAATAACGGAAAAGGGAACGCAGTCACTCACTGGCTCCGCGTCGTCACGGATACCTGGAACGCCTTACCGTCCCGATCCGAGAGGCGGATGGACCGAGCATGTGCCCACTGGCAGGCGACCTCCCCGGACGACCGGTCGGCGGCGCATAGGGCCATGCCTTGCGCAACCGATCGGCCGCGGGTGCCGTTCCATTTCATTCCCTCCCCTGCCGGCCTCAAGGGCTTGCGGCGCCGACTGATCTTTAATCATTGACATTGTGCCAGCGAGATTTTGCCCGTTGACAATTTAATGGGGCATGCCAGTTTATTCGTGCGATCAGATCTTATGGCGGTTATTTCCTGCCTTATAGTTCCTGGTTGGGAGCGGCCATGACCAATAGGGTTTGCTCTGCGGATAAACTTGGCGGTTGTTTTGTGGCTATGAATGACATTTGTGCCGGCCCGAAGGCTTGTTCGGTTTCTACGATCTTCACCTCCAGCCAGGGAGGACATCGGTGGTGGGCGGGTTGGGCCGTGTGCCTTGGGGTAATCCTGCTGGCGGGTCCCCACGCCTTCGCGGCGCCGGCCAATGATTACTTCACCAATGCGATTGTGCTCGGGGGCGGCTCCGGCTCCACCAATGGCAGCACCGTGGGGGCGACCAAGGAGACCGGGGAGCCGAGCATCGGCGGGAACGCGGGCGGGGCGTCCGTCTGGTTTCGCTGGGTGGCCCCTGCCAACGGGACCGTGGTGTTCAGCACCGCCGGCAGTTCCTTCGATACGATGCTGGCAGTTTACACCGGTACCAATGTCAGCACGCTGACGTTGGTGGGCGCGAATGACGACATCGAATACCCCACCCTGCTGACCAGCGCGGTCACGTTCGCCGCGACGACCGGCACCGAATACCGCATCACAGTGGACGGCTATAGTGGGGGTTCCGGCAATTACCTCCTTGGCTGGGTTTACCCGGTGGTGCAAGAGACGGTGAATTCAACCCTGGTGACCAACTACACCGCGTTTGTTTATGACTCGGATGTGCTGTATGGCGGGACCACCAACCGCGACCGGTTGCGTATCGCCTCGAGTGTCGTGTCCAGCAATCTCTCGTCCCTCATGCACAATACGACCTACGTGTTGAGCTACCGGCTCATGGACACCAACAACCTGCCGCATCCGATTCTGGATTCGAGCGGGGTGACCAACGCGGCCTATACGTACAACATCACCAACACGATGCTCATCGGGGGGCTCAGCAATGTCGTGTACACGAACTTTGCGGGCCTCAAACCGGCAACACCGCTGAATCCGTACGATGCTTACTATGTGGAGCTGAAGATTAACCGGCTCGGGGCGTTCACGGGCGCGATGGGAAGAGGTTTGACGAATGTGTATCTCGAGTTCACGAACCTGACCAGCCCGGACCTCGCGCTCAACACCATTCCCTACCAGTTCGGTCCGGCTTCGTGGGTTCAAACCTACGCCATCCAGACCGCCCCAGGCCAAACCGCCTTTGCCGCCAGCACGTTCCTGGGCCTTTATCGTTACGATAACTTTAGCCTGGCGGCGCCCACGACGGACAACGTCACGGTCTACCTGAACTACGAGTTGCACAACGCGAGCAACGGCGCGCTGATCCCCCTCAAGAACAGCGTCACCAATTTCACCCATGCCGTCGCCAGTTTCACCCCGGGAACGGCTGCTCCGCCGACCCCCAACTCGATGGCCTACACCTTGGCCACCGACACCTTCCTGCTGGAGCCGGTAAGTCAGATCGATTCGGTCGATTTCAACTACTACGTGGTGGTCAACCTGTCGCTGGACAATGGGCTGGGGCCGCCCTACGTTCAGGGTAACTCTATTCAAGGCCCGGCGACGGAGTTGCTTCACTTCAATGGCAACGTGAACTTCGGCGGGATCGGCACGACGCTCAGCAGCCTGGGCGTGGCACCGCCGGCCAACGCGCCCAGTGGCGGCCTGATCCCGACGACACTCAGCTCGGCGGGCGGCTACGTGTCGGCGAAACCCGACCATACGTATGCCGGAGCCGGTCCGTTCAGTGTCAACCTCGACTCGCTGGGCAACGCCTACGTCACGGCTGGGAGCGTCATTCTCAACGCCCCGACGCCGGACAACGACAGCATTGCCCGAGTCCGGTTCCAGCGCGGCCCGGTGTTGCTTTCGACTGCCGGGGCGTCGGCCAACGTGACCACCACGCTGCCGGCCGGTTTCGGCTATCGTACGGGCGACATCAGCAACCCGGTCATCCAAGGCAAGCTGGCGTTCACCTCGGTCGCACTGACCCCCACGCTGGCCCCGGCGGCGGCGGTGATGACCTATGCGCCGGGAACGACGGTTTATGCCGCGGAGGAGAGCAAGCCGGCCTGGTTTGCCGCGGATCATATTAGCTGGACGGTCAATGCGGGGGCCTTCGATTTCCCCAGTACCACGGCGATTTATGTGAGGGCGAACGCTTTTGCCTATCTGCAATCGGTGTCGAACAACCTCGTGGACCCGCCCAACATGGGCGACAAGCGGTCCAATGACCGTTACTGGGAGTCCCTGACCGGTTTGGCGTCGAACCCGCTGATTCGCACGGACAGCGGCTCAAATGCCTTGCTTTCAACGACGTTCAATTTCACTTCGGGGAGTTTTCGCACGCACTTCCCCTATGACAGTTTGGTTCAATGGACGGGTCTGGGTGCGATGAAAGTGGTCAACGACCTGGTTCCCGCCAACAGCGGGAGCCTGCTCAACGGGGCCAGCCTGATTTCGGTCTCCTACTCACAAGGCTGTCCGGATTGCGGCCCTAGCGGCACTGCGTTAGCAACGCCTGTCCTCGCCATCACAAACGGCCTGTTCACCTTCACCCTGGATGGCGGGTTGGTCGCGGTCGGAACCAGTCCGGGCATCGATCTCCGGTGGGGTTATATTCCCTCGATCCCGGCCTTTGCGCAACAGGCCCTGCACTTCACGGACGGGGCGTTTCACATGCCGGGAGTGTTTCTCCGCGGAGATCAAAACACGCTGCCGGCAGTGCAGCGGCCGACGACCATCCTTTACACGGGGTTTGAGGCGTCGAACCTGGGTGCGGTCGAGCGCCCGCTCTCCGCCGGCTATAGCGCGGGCTTCGCGGACTACGCAGGGCTGAACTTTCGGTGCGTGGCGGACGGTGTGCATACCGCCATCAGCACCATTGCCGGCACTCCGGGAATCACCTGGTTGCTGGATGCGCCCTCGAAATATTACGCCCGCTATGCCGGCATCAGCGGCATCCACGAGGCGGTACCCGGCTCGTTCCCCTCAGCCCTGACGCTCTGGGGTTACCAATTCACCTTCACCAGCTATGGCCTGTCTTATCTGGACAGCCAGAACAAGGACTCGGTGACCGATGGCGCCGTTTCCCTGCCGTATCCGGCCCAGTTTGTGCAGGGGTTCAACAACATGAACTTCTCCTGTCTGGGATCGCCTACGGGCGGCGATGTGCCGCCGGGTGAGCCGTTCAAGGTGATGGCCTACTGGCTGGCGGATTTCAAGACTCATTCCATCCAGTTCAAGACGGCCGACAGTTGTGCTCCCAACGATGGGGGCTACCTGGTATTGGGGATCGAGGCCTATGCCTCGCACATCCCCAAACCGCTTTATGGTCAAGTCGGCTTTTTCTCGAGCGGCGATCAAATTCCACCTGCCTTCGGGCTGGCGGATGTCACCTCGCGGCTCAAGGCTCCGAGCGTGGTAAAGATCGATGGGCCAAATAAAACCACCTACAGCTTCACGCCGGTGCAGGATGCGTATTACAATGTGTGGAGCAACTCGCCCGCGCTGCCCACTTCGGGCTGGATGAGCTTCTATGGAGACCTGAGTGTTCCCTTTTTCAAGGTCCTGCAGCTCCATTGGCAGACCAGTTGTCATACCAATGGGGTAGCTTCGACCAATGCCCCGATCTACCTCTCCGGTGGCTGGCCACGCCCTGGCAGCGGCAACCCCAACTATGGTTGGCTGGATGGATCGGGGCGAACGCCGTTTGAAACCAATATGTTTGATTACGCCAGTCAAGGTTGGCCCAAGGCGTCGGTGGACATCGCCACTTATCGCGAGGATCCCAATGACCAGAAGTGGCATCCCCGTGCCCAGCGGCTCTGGCTGGGGATTGTCGACTTCGACTACCCCCTTTCGTGGAACACGACGCTGCGGTCGTTCAAGTCCTGGCAAGAGGTGACGAACAACCTGTTGGTGGTCAGCATCCAGCATCAAATCAAGTACATGGACGCCAAGCACGCCGAGATTGATTTCGGCGCGCAATACGACGGTTTGCCGACCATCAGCATTGCCAACCTCGCGTTCAACGCCATCGATGAGGCCACGGGGGTTGGAGATGCCATCGCCAAGGCCGCGGCGCAGCCGATTGAAGACGTGCTCAGCGCCGGTCTCGACGAGATGGACCAGATGCTCAACGCGCAGATGAAACAGCTCATGGATGGGGTGTTCGACAAGACCGTGAACCCCGTGATCGACCAGTTCTACGCCCAACTCTCCAACGATTGGGCCAGCGCCTGGAGTTCGCTGCCGGTCAGCCAGCGTCAGCAATTTCTGTTGAGCGTATCGACCAACACTCTGTACTATTTTGTCGGCGGCGGCGGGGCGCAGGCGGCGACCACACTGACCAAGGCGCTAGGCGGTCTGGCCAACGGTGTGAACCAGGCCAACAACCTCATTGGCCGGGTGGAGGGCTACCTTCAGGATGCCACCAACGCGATCGAATCCGTAATCGGCGTATTGAGTTTGACCACGAACGGCGCGCCGCTCGGCTCGAATATCGTCGGATTGGTAAGCCAGCAGGGTGGGAGCCGGCCGGTGGTGCCGAAGTTGATCCAATCCCTGGTGGGCGACCTCGCGCCGCAGTTCATCGATGCGGTGATCGGCCCGACGGTTAGCAACCTGCTTTCGGACGTTGAGCCGGAGTTGGCGGAAATCACCAGCACCCTCCAGCAGACCGAAAGCGCCCTTTCCCTGGTCAGTTCGAACCTGGGTACGGCGGGCCAGTTTACGTTGGAGATGAGCAATATCCTGGCGAGTGCCAGCGGTGAGTTGAGCAACGTCTCTTACACCGTATCGCTGGCGGTGACCCAGTACTTCGGTCAGTTGGATTACAACATCGACAACCCGTTTACCCACATCAGTCCGGCGGACGTCAAGAGTTTCATTCGGCAGCACGTCGAGGATCAGTTTTTCGCGAGCGCCGCCGCCTCCCAGATTCAGACCAGCTTGCGCCAGCGCCTATACGACGTGGATGCCGCGATGAAAACGCAGGTGGACTCGGTGTTCCAGCAATTGAACGGGATGATGCGCGACCTCATCAGCCAGTCGCTGGCCGAGTTGGACGATACCATCAGCAAGACGCTGGGGAGCGTGAGCGATGTGATCGGCGCCGGCAAACTCAACGGCCATGCCCTCATCGATGGCGATTCACTCAAGGAGTTGCGCATTGACGGGCACTTCCAGTTTAAAGTCCCCGACGACATGGAACTGGATGCCTTCCTGCTGATCAAGGAGCTCAATTCCGATGGCAGTTCGGGCTGTACGAGTGGGAACGCGCCGGCGACCGAAGTCACGATTGGCGCCAACAATATTCCGCTGGGCTGGTTGAGTTCGGACTTGAAGGCCGACCTGGAGGCGAAGTTCACATTTGACGGAACCCACCCGTTCCCGGTGAACATGGGGGGGCAGATATCGCTCAATGGCGATCTGGATTTCGAGACGTTCGTGCTGCATGATCTAGCGGCGGCGCTGGCCTTCGGCGAGTTCGAGAACTACCTCGCGCTCAAGGGCGGGGTGAGGTTCAACGGTTTTGATTTCTCGGGGGCCATCTTCTTCGGCAGGACCTGCAGCCTGGACCCGCTGATCCTGATCGATCCGGAAGTGGCCAAAGTGGTGGGCAGTCCGCCGTTCACGGGGGCCTATTGTTACGCGCAGGGCTGGCTGCCGATCTCGCAGTTGGTGCTGGGCATTCCCGCCTCGTGCCTCTTCGAGATCTCGGCTGGGATTGGCGCAGGCGCCTTCTATTTTGCCGAGGGACCGACCTACGGCGGCAAGATGTTTCTCGGTGTCTCAGGCTCCCTGCTCTGCATCGTGAGCATCGAGGGTGATGTCACCATGATCGGCGTGAAGCACGGCGCCGACATGAATTTCGACGGGCACGGTCATTTCGAGGCCAGCCTTGGTCCCTGTCCCTTCTGCATCTCCATCAGCAAGGATGTGGACGTGACCTATCTTAACAACTCCTGGAGCATCCATTGATTGGCATCATGAGAACCCCGCACAAAGACTCCACTTCGATGAACGGTTCAAACCCAGGGCGGCCCGCGAACCCCAGAGGGGCCGGCTGGCGCTCGATCACCCTGGGCGCGTGCCTGCTGTTGACCCCCTGGCTGGCGGGTGCCCAAAGCGGCATCGGCGACGTGGTTTATACCGTCGGCACTGCCGCCGATGACACCAACGGGCAGCATTGGGCTTACCTCGTTTGGCAAGGCACCCAAACCAGTCTGATTAGCAATCGGGTGTTCGCGGTGTATTCCAAGCCCGGAGACCCGACCAACACCGCGCCCTACACCCGGCTGTCGATCGTAACGCTTCAAACCGATGCGCGGGTCATCGAGCCACTCTTGCGCCGCGCACAGAACCTCGGGGATGACCTGGAGAAGCTCCAGCAAGACCTGATCCAACTTTTCGGCAGCTTTATGCCCTCAGGGGCCATTTCACGCGCGGACCAACTTTCGGTGGTGATCCGTGGTTCGCTCACCGATCCGAGTTATTATCAAAACCTGCTCCTGCTGGCTCGCAACCACGCGGGCATCGACCTCGCCCTCGGCTTCGCCGATGCGGAGTTGATTCCGCCCGGGCGAACCACCTTCGAGGTGCGCGCGTTCGACCCGGTGGCGCTCAAGGACCTGGCGGTGATTGGGCGGGTGAGCGTTGACGCCGGGTTCCCCACGATTCTGCCGCCACCGGGACCGCCCGTGCTGGTGCCCGAGTCCTCCGCCATGGGGGACCTGAATCTGAAATTCCGCTGGGGCACACCGGACATCCTGCGGCGCCTCGGGTTGATGCAGTTCGGATACAACCTCTACCGAGTCAATCGCGACTTTGTCGAGAGCGGCGGTTGGAGCGCGACCAACCCGCCACCGATGTTCCTGATCTCGAACCTGGTGGCCACCGTGCCTAATGTGGCCAGGCGGGTCAATCGGGTGCCCATCACCCCTGGCAAGCTGTTCTCGCTGGCGGAAGCGGCCACTTTGACGCCTCCCGGCGATACCAACACGTCCTTCATCATGGATGATGATGGCCGAGGGCGACCGGGGTATGTGAACTACGGTTTTACCAACGGGGCGCAGTATTACTATTATGTGACGGCGCGGGATGTGTTGGGCCGGGACGGCATTCTCTCGACCGGCCTGCTGGCGACCGTGTGCGATCGCATGCCGCCGTACCCACCGACCTCCGTCCATGTTCAAAACGACTATCAATACAACCCCGTCACCCTGACCTCCACCCAAGCGCTCAAAGTGGTGTGGAAACAGAACACGCAGACCAATGACACGGTGATCAATTACTGGATTTACCGCTGGGTGAATGTGGCGCAGATGAACGCCTTGTCGGGTAACATCAGCAACAATCTCATTGCGGTGGTGCCTCATATTCCAGGCGCGACCAACAACAGCTACTTGGACATCGGCCCTGCCTCGCCCACCGCGCTCAATGCCTATGGCGAGACCTATTGGTACACGGTGCGGGCTGGGGATGCAGGAGCCTGCGGTCAAAATCTCTCGGGGGAAGGCGGGCCGGCCTTCGGAGTGTTGCGCAACCGCCAGGGGCCGGGGGCGGCAACCGGCTCGATTGCGTTCAACTGCCTCCA
>Ga0316222_1003596_pt1 | contig 15011 bp, 12 predicted proteins | sample TBH18011metaG_FD_206008 | JGI IMG/M metagenome (GOLD analysis project Ga0316222, IMG submission 206008) | Freshwater microbial communities from Trout Bog Lake, Wisconsin, USA - TBH18011 | ecosystem: Environmental > Aquatic > Freshwater > Lake > Hypolimnion/Profundal zone | place: USA: Wisconsin...
CGTAATGTCGGTGTGGGAACCGGCCACGCGATAAGGAATGCCATTTTTATCCCGCACCGAATCCCCTCGTGACAGAATCCAGCGATAGCTTCCGTTTTTGTGCCTCATGCGGAACTGGACTCGGTACGGCTCGCCATCACCGGCGACATATCGGTCGATCTTCTCCTTTACGGAGGGCCAATCCTCGGAGTGCATCAGTGACTCGAATGTCGAGAAGGCGTTCTCCAGCTCGTCGTCCTCGTAGCCAAGTTGCCTCTTCCATTGGGCGGAAAAGAACATTGTGTTCTGTCGCAGATCGCAATCCCAGATGCCGTCATTCGACCCCCTTACCGCCAACGCAAAGCGTTCGTCGCTGGTGGCAAGTTCGCGCTTTTGCCTTTGCGCCCATAACAGGAGTCCGGCAATTGCCAGGGAGAAGCCCATGGCTACCGTCACGGCAATCCAATTGCGCAGGCCAGAGGCAGCGATGGCTTCCCGGACAGGTGACAATTCCGCGCTCTCGTCCAGTCCCACGGTGGCAATCAGTCCCCAATCGGCGAGCCGCCGCCAAGAATAGACAAGTGGCTTCTGGGTGAACTGAGACAGAGCGCGGAAGGTGTTCGCGTCACTTTGGCTCCCGTTCAGAAACGGCCGATCGGGAGGAACCTTATGGCCCAAAGCCTCATCGATCTTTTGGCTTCGAGCGAGGAAGGTGCCGTCGTTCTGAATGAGTGCCGCAATGTCGCCTGGGTTCAGCGACAAGGACGCCAACGCGGCACCAAGATATTCTGGGTACACCGTGATCGACACCACCCCCATAAATCGCCCTCCCTTTCGGATGGCGCGGGAAAGCGGGATCAGCCACTCATTTGAAATCAGGCGCCCTCTGAACGGAGCTCCCACAAATAGCCTGTCCGCGCCACCGTCAGCATGGAAACGGAAGTGTCGACGGTCGCTGAGATCAACCCCGACACCAGCCGCATCGGACGAATAGGCGACACGTCCATCGGAACCGATCACGGTGACCAGATGGACTGAACCTTCGGGAAAGCTCTTCAATACCGAGTCGGCGACATTCTCGAACTTGGCGCCCCCCCCGCCGTAGGAGTCGCACAATTGGATCGAGGCGACATCGAAAAGCCGGATCAGCGCGTCAACCTGCCGGGCGACTGAACTCGCCAGTTGCTTTGCGCGCAGATCGTTCTGCGACATCGCGTCGCCCAGCCATCGCTCTTGGACATTCTTTGCGTCTGCAACGTAGAGAAGGCTGCCAGCGGCGCTGATCACCAAGATCGCCGCAGCCAGCGCTGGAAGCAGGGCATAACGCACGCGAATTAACATCGGCGCCCCCAAGGACTGGACTAAAGTATACCCCGGCGCATAAAATGGGACCACCTCCATTTAAGGGTGGTTTCGGTTTCTTGCCGGACTCCAAAATGGTGGCCATTGTTGGCGGACCGCCCGCCTCCGGGCCTTGATGGTGCTCCCTGATTGATCCTGGTATGCTCCCCCCGCTCGGACGTACCCTCTCGCACACACTGGCAGTTTAAGGGCACACCTATGACCTCCGGACAACGCTGGCGCATCTGGCTAGGTGGACTCGCCGTCTTCGTGCTGGCGCTTTATCTGCTGCGCGGCATGCTGCTGCCCTTCGTCGCTGGCATGGCCATCGCCTATTTCCTCGACCCCCTGGCCGGCAAGCTCGAGCGGGTCGGGTTGTCGCGGCTGATGGCCACCAGCGTCATCACGCTCTCGTTCTTCCTGGTGGTGGTTGCGTTGGTGGTGCTGCTGGTGCCGCTGGTCGAAACCCAGGTGTCCGGTTTCGCCCATCGTCTGCCCGATTACGTGGCCTCGCTGAATCGCCGGCTGCATCCGCTGATCCAGGATCTAATGCGCCGGCTGTCGCCCCACGACCTTGAAAAGCTGCGCTCCTCGGTCGGCGATTATGCCGGCACCGCCGCCTCCTGGGCGTTGGGCGTGGTCCAGGAGGTGCTGACCGGCGGCTTGGCGGTGGTCAATCTGCTGTCGCTGCTGGTGGTAACCCCGGTGGTGACCTTCTACCTTCTGCGCGACTGGCACCACATGGTGGCTCGGATCGATTCCTGGCTGCCGCGCGACCACGCCGATATAATTCGCAGCCAGATGGCGGAAATCAATCGCACCCTGGCCGGCTTCGTACGCGGCCAAGCCTCGGTCTGTCTGGCGCTGGGGGTGATCTACGCCATTGGCTTGTCCTTGATCGGGCTGGATTTGGGGCTGATCATTGGTTTGGCCTCGGGGGTGCTGTCCTTCGTGCCCTATCTTGGCACCCTATCGGGCTTCGTGGCGGCGGTGGCGTTGGGCTTCGCCCAGGGTCCGGATTGGACCTTGCCGGCCATGGCCGCCGGGGTGTTCGCTATCGGCAATTTGATCGAGGGCAATGTGCTGACGCCGAAGCTGGTGGGAGACAAGATCGGCCTGCATCCGGTGTGGATCATGTTCGCCCTGTTGGCCGGTGGCGCCCTGGTCGGCTTCCTCGGCCTGTTGCTGGCGGTGCCGGTGGCGGCGGTGGCCGGGGTGCTGGTCCGCTTCACTCTGGCCCGTTACCTGCAAAGCCCGCTCTATCGCGGCAATGTCCCATAAGTCATGGCCCAACTGACCTTCGATCTCGGCCGCCCTCCGGCCTTCGGCCGTGACGATTTTCTGGTGGCGCCGTCCAATGCCGAGGCGGTGGCCTGGCTGGAGCGTTGGCCCGATTGGCCCTCGCCTGGGGTGGCGCTGTACGGGCCGCCCGGTTGCGGCAAAAGCCATTTGCTGGCCGCTTTCGCCGCCGCCCATGGCGGGCGGGTGATGCCGGCCGCCGCACTCACCGTCCAGGCGGTGCCGGGGCTGATCGAGGCGTCGCCGGTGGTGCTGCTCGACGACCTCGAAGCCTTGGCCGAGCCGGCGGCTTTGTTCCACCTCTACAATCTGGCCCGTGAAGCCGGGCGTTTCCTGGTGGTGGCCGGGCGCCAGCCGCCGGCCCGCCTTGACCTGGGCCTGGCCGATCTGGCCTCGCGCCTGGCCACCCTGCCGGTTCTGGCCATCGGCGCCCCCGACGACGCCCTGCTGGCGGCGGTGATCGTCAAATTGTTCGCCGACCGCCAAATTCGCGTCGGCGCCGATCTGGTGACCTATCTGGTCGGCCGCATCGAGCGCAGCTTCGCCGCCGCCGGCCAGGTGGTCGAAGCCCTCGACCGCGCCGCCCTGGAAGCCGGTCGTCCGGTCACCGTGCCCCTGGCGCGGCGGGTGCTGGGCGAATGACTCTGCCGATTAACGAGGTGCTGCTGGAGATCCGGGCGGCGCTGGAATCCGGGACCTCGCTGGTGCTGGAGGCGCCGCCGGGCGCCGGCAAGACCACCGGGGTGCCGCCGGCTTTGCTGGATGCGTCCTGGCTAAAGGGCCGCAAGCTGGTGATGCTGGAGCCTCGCCGGCTCGCCGCCCGTGCCGCCGCCTTTCGCATCGCCCAATTGCTGGGCGAGGAAGTGGGCCAGACGGTGGGCTATCGCATCCGCTTCGAGTCCAAAATCTCCGCCGCCACCCGCATCGAGGTGGTCACCGAGGGCATTCTGACTCGGATGATCCAGGACGATCCCGAGCTGTCCGGCATCGCCGGGGTGATTTTCGACGAGTTCCACGAACGCAGCCTGCATGCCGATCTCGGCTTGGCCCTCTGCCTGGAGGCTCGGGCAGCGTTGCGCGACGATCTGCGGATCGTGGTGATGTCAGCCACCCTCGACGGCGCCCCCATCGCCCGCTTGCTCGGCGGCGCTCCGGTGGTCGGCAGCCAGGGCCGCGCCCATCCGGTCGAGACCCGCTATTTGTCCCGCCCAGACCCCCGCCGCTTCGCCGAAGCGGTGGCGGCGGCGGTGGAGCGGGCGCTGGAGGAAAGCGGCGAGGGCGACGTGTTGGTGTTCCTGCCTGGCCAGGGCGAGATCCGCCGGGTCGAGGCGCTGCTGGGCGAGCGCCCCGGTTTGGAGGTGGCGCCGCTCTATGGCGAGCTGGCCCACGAGGCCCAGCAGCGAGCTCTGACTCCGCTTGCCGACAGGCGTCGCAAGGTGGTGCTGGCCACCGCCATTGCCGAGACCAGCCTGACTATCGAGGGGGTGCGGGTGGTGGTCGATGGCGGCCAGATGCGGGTGCCGCGCTTCGATCCCGGCACCGGCATGACTCGGCTGGCGACGCTTCCCGTCAGCCGCGCCTCGGCCGACCAGCGGCGGGGGCGGGCGGGCCGGTTGGGGCCGGGCCTGTGCTACCGCCTGTGGTCCGAGGCCGAGGACCGCGCCCTGGTCGCCTTCACCGCCCCGGAAATCCTTGATGCCGATTTGGCTCCGCTGGCCCTCGATTTGGCCCAATGGGGCGTGCGCGATGCCGCCGCTCTGGCCTGGCTCGACCCACCGCCCTCCGCTTCGCTTGGGGCGGCGGGAGAACTTTTGACGGAACTTGGGGCGCTCGATTCGTCGGGCGCGCTCACTCGTCACGGTCGGGCGATGAACCGGCTGGCGATGCATCCCCGACTGGCCCATATGGTGCTGCGGGCCGGCGATTTGGGGCTGCGCGGGTTGGCCTGCGACCTCGCCGCGCTGATCGGCGAGCGCGACATTTTGAAAGCCGAGCGTGGCTGCCGCGATTCTGATCTCCGGCTGCGCATCGACGCCCTGCGCCACGGAATGCGCCTCGATCCGCGCCATGGTTTGAGCCAAGATCGTGGCGCTGCGGCGCGGGTGCGCCAAGCCGCCCGCGACTGGCGGAAGCGACTTGGGTTGAAGCCCGGCGAGGAGGAGGGATCAACCTCCGAGTGTGGCTTGCTGTTGGCCTTCGCCTACCCAGACCGCATCGCCCGGCGGCGCGGCGGCGACCGCCGCTATGCCCTGTCCCAAGGCGGCGGCGCCCATTTTGCCGATGCCGAACCGCTCTCGGCCGAGGACTGGCTGGTGGCCGCCGAGACCGATGGCGACCGCCGCGAGGCCCGCATTTTCCTGGCGGCACCGCTGACCCAGGCGGAGATCGAGAGCCATTTCGCAGTGGATATTCGCAGCGTGGATGTGGTGGAATGGACCCCCCGCGACGAGGCGGTTTTGGCCCGCCGCCAGCGCCGTCTGTGGCGGCTGGTGCTCGACGACCGGCCGCTGCCGATTGCCGATGGGGCGGCAATGATCCAGGCCATGGTGGACGGCATCCGCGCTCTCGGCCTGGCCGCTCTGCCCTGGAGTCCAGATCTGGAGCGCTGGCGCCAACGTGTTGATTTTGTGAGAGGAATAGACCACGAGGGGGGCTGGCCCGATTTGTCCGATGCCGCCCTGCTGGCCGGGCTGGAGGACTGGCTGGCGCCTCATCTGGCCGGCATCACCCGCAGGGCTCATCTGGCCAAGCTCGATCTGGCCAACGCCTTGTTCACATTACTGGATTGGGACCACAAGCGCCGCCTCGACGAGTTGGCGCCGACCCATCTGGCTGTGCCCTCGGGCAGCCGGGTGGCGCTTGATTATTCGGGCGAGGTGCCGGTTCTGGCGGTGCGGTTGCAGGAAATGTTCGGCTGTGCCGAGACGCCCCGCATCGCCGCTGGCCGGGTGGCGGTGCTGCTGCACCTGCTGTCGCCGGCCCGCCGCCCGGTCCAGGTCACCGCTGATCTGGCCAGCTTCTGGGCCAATGCCTACAAGGCGGTGCGGGCCGATTTGCGCGGCCAATATCCTAAGCATTACTGGCCCGATGACCCCATGCAAGCCGAGCCGACCGCCAGGGCCAAGCCCAGGCGGTAAATGTGTTGAGCCAACCCGATGACTACGCTACATCACCCCCATGGCCCCGCCCAATCCCAGCAAGCGCCTCCTTAACCCCGATGGGTCGAGCAATGTCGTCCGTCTGGGCCGCCTTGGCCAGTCTTGGCTGGGCGACCATTATCACGCGCTGCTGACAGTGCCGTGGCCCGGCTTCTTCGCCATCATCTCGGTGCTCTATCTGATCGCCAACGGCCTGTTCGCCGGGCTTTACCTCGCCTGCGGCGACGTCATCGAGAACGCCCGTCCCGGCTCGTTCGTCGATGCCTTCTTTTTCAGTATCCAGACCATGGCCACCATCGGCTATGGCAAGCTGATCCCCATCGGCCCCGCCGCCAACGCCCTGGTGGCGATCGAGGCGTTGGTTGGCATGCTGGGGATGGCGGTGGCGGCTGGGTTGATGTTCGCCCGCATCACCCGGCCCAATGCCGGGGTGCTGTTCTCCTCGCGCGTGGTGGTGACCAGCTTCGACGGACGGCCGACCTTGATGTTTCGCTTGGCCAACAAGCGCTCCGCCCAGATTGTCGAGGCCGAGGTCGATCTTGTGCTGGTGCGGAACGAAATCAACGACGAGGGCATGGTGTTCCGCCGCTTCCATGACCTGAAGCTGGCGCGGTCACGCTCGCCGGTCTTCTCGCTGACCTGGACGGTGATCCATGCCATCGACCATTACAGCCCGCTCTATGGCGAGACCGCCGAGACCTTGGCGGCCAGTGCCTCCGAGATTTTGGTTCTGTTGAGCGGCCATCACGAGGGGTTTGCCCAGACCGTCCATGCCCGCCACGTCTATAGCCCCGAAGAGATCGTCTGGGGCGGCAGCTTCGTCGATGTGTTCACCATTCTGCCGGACGGACGGCGTGCCCTGGATTTGGATCGTTTTCACGACATCGAGCCGACCCCCTAGAATTCGCTCGGGCACCTCCCAATCTTAGGTATATGACCTAGGAGGTATGTCATGGATAGACAGATTGAGTTGGTCGGCCTGACTGGAACCGCCTACGCCTACACGCCCATGACCATCGAGTCCGCGTGGAACAGCGTTGCCGGCAATTACGCCTTCGCCAGTCGAACCGAATTGGGCAATTGGCGAGTCCTCTATTTGGCGGAAACCGCCAGCCTACGCGACAGTTTGCCCCAGCATCCGCTGTGGCCAGAGGCGATCAAATTCGGCTGCACCCATGTGCTGGCCCACCTCAACGACGACGGCGCCCAGGCCCGCCAGTTGGAGGAGCACGATTTGATCGTCGCCCTGGAACCGCCGATGAACGTCATGCACCACGCGATGGCGCCGAAAGCGTGAGTCACGCCGTCGGCCCTCTTCCTTGCGGGCGATCAGCCCAGCATGGGACGGGATTTCCGCGTCTTCATGGCGCGCTTGTAATCCCGGCCCAAGGTTCGGGCCAATTCGGCGATATCCATATGGCGAGCGATGCCATAGATCGCGTTATGGCGTCAAGCGCCATAAACTGGCGCGCGCGACCGTCGCCGCCACTAGGGCCATGAAGCCGAGGATGGCTGCCGCGCCCAGCAGCCCGCCCCAGGCGCGGATATCCGGCCAATCGGCCAGGTCACCGAGGATGCGGGTGGCCAGGGACAGGTGAAGCAGGGCCAAGGGGGCGTAGAAGATCGGGCGGAACGGCACCTTGACCTTCAGCACCGCTGGCAGGATCACCGGAGCGTGGCCGAACACCATGGCGAAGACGAAGCCGACGAACAGCGCGTGGAGGGCTGCGTCGAAAGCCAGGCCGGTTTCCCCCACCGCCAGGCGGAGTGCCAGCAGGCCGGAGGCCGCCAGCCAAAAATAGCCGGACAGGATGGCGAAGGCGACGTAGCGGGTCAGGCCGCTCTGGCGGATGGTCCGTCGGGCGATGTCGCTTCTGACACTCCAGGCGGTCAGCAGAGCCAAGCCGGCGCCAACCAGCGGCCAGGCCGGTTCTCGGCCCAGAGCGGCAAGGACGGCGCCCGCGCTCAACAACGCCAACGGCCCCAGCACGGCGAGTCCGCGTCCGCGCCAGGGCGGCAGGAAGCGGGACAATTCGATGCGCTCTCCGGCGATGGTCAAGACCAGGAAGGCGGCCCAAAGCGGCACCACCTGGGGCACCTCGGCGCCGCCCGCCCAACTGATCGCGCCGGCGGCCCAACTGATGGCGCCCAAAGCCATCACCAGAGTGAACAGCGCCGTTTGCCGCCAGGCCACCAGCAGCGCCACACCCGCAAAGACGATGGCACCGGCCGCAAGGAGCACGGCGCCGGTTTCGACCCGGCCGGCAATCAGCAGCAGCCCGCCAACCGCAGACAGGGCTGGGGCGACAAAGGCCCAGGCCCGGTTCAGCGCCACCGCCCGCTCGATGGCGATGACGGTGCCGAAGAAGCCGCACACCATCAGCGGCCCATGGACCAGGGCTAAATCGGGAAACGGCATGTCCCAGCCCAGGCGGGCCAGCCCGGCATCAAGGCCGGCGATCAGGGCGGCGATGGCGCCCAGCATGATCGGCAAACGGGCCAATGGCGGCATGGCGCTCACCCCGGCCAGCCGAGGCTGGCGCGGGCCTCGGGCGACATCCGCTCGGGACTCCAGGCCGGGTTGGCGAGAATGTCGATGGTAGCCGGCCCCCCTGCCGCCAGGGGCAGCAGCAGGGCGTGGGCCTCGTCCTTGAGATAGGAGGTCTGCGGGCAGGCCGGGCTGGTCATGATCAACCCCACCCGAATGCCGCTGGCATCAATCTCGGCCCGTTCGACCAGACCGAGGGCGACGATATCGAGGCCGATATCGGGATCGATGACAGTTCGCAGGGCGTCGAGAATTTGAGGAACGGTGGTCATAGCGCTCACCCGCTGAAGGAAGGTGAGGGCAGAGTGAGCCCGGCGGCGGGGGACGGCCTTGAGGGTGGTCAAGCCGAAGAGATTGCCCCATTCCTCAAAGTGAAAAAGAACGTCGAGCCGATCCCTGGCGTCGAGTCCACCCAGATGCGGCCACCGTGGTGTTCGACGACCTTTTTGCAGATGGCCAGGCCGATGCCGGTCCCGTCGAATTGTTCGCGGGTGTGCAGGCGCTGGAAGATGCCGAAGATGCGCTCGAAGTATTCGGAGGCGATGCCGATACCGTTATCGGCGACTGATATCTCCCATTCGTCGATGCCAGCTTCGATGGTGATGGCGATCTTGGGCGCCCGCTCGGGGTGGCGATATTTGACGGCGTTGCCAATCAGGTTTTGGAACAGGCGGACCAGTTCCCCGCGCGAGCCGATGGCGGTCGGCGCTTCGGCGGGGGGCGTGATGGTGGCCGAGGATTCCTCAATGGCCAGGGTCAGGTTCTTGGTGGCGGTCTGGATCACTTGGGCCAAAGCCACCGACGCAAAAGCGTCCGATTTGCGGCCGATCCGCGAGAATTCCAGCAGGTCCAGCACCATGCGGTCCATCCGCTGTGCCCCGTCACTGGCGAAGTGGAGGAATTCCCGTGCGTCCTCATCGAAGCGATCACCATAGCGCCGTTCCAACAGGGCGATATAGGAGCTGATCATCCGAAGCGGTTCGCGCAGATCGTGGGAGGCGACATAGGCGAATTGCTCAAGCTCGGCGTTGGAGGCCATCGCCTTGCGGGCGGTCTGGAGCAGCGTCTCGCTGGCGCGCTTGTTCTCGGTGATGTCCTGGTGGGTTCCGATCATGCGCAAGGCCCGTCCGTCTGGACCGCGTTCGACCGCGCGGCCCCGGCCAAGAATCCACTTCCACGAACCGTCCTTGGCCTTCATCCGGAACTCGACGGAAAAGCTTTCGATCAAGTTATCGATGCAGTCTTGATTGGAGGATAGGGTGCATTGACGGTCGTCGGGGTGGATCAAATCGATCCAGGTTTGGACCAATTTGGGCAGTTCGTCGGGTTCATAGCCGAGCATGCGGAAATAGGCGGGGCTGAAATAGGCCTGGTCGGTCACCACGTCCCAATCCCACAACCCATCGGTACTGGCATCCATCGCCAACCGGAACCGCTTTTCACTGGCGCTGAGGGCCCGCTCGACCCGCCTGCGATCGGATATGTCGCGACCAACGATGATCAGGCAATCCTCGTCCTCCAGAGTGGTGCGCTCCACCGACAGCAGGGCGTCGATGATTTCACCGTTCTTGCGCCGGATGCGAACCACGAAATTCTCAAGCCGAGGTGACGACAATAGGGCATCCAACACCCGCTTGCGCTCGTCGGGGGTTTCCCAGATGCCGATTTCCAGGGCGGTCCGGCCAATCACCTCGGCCTTTTCGTAGCCCATGATCCGGGTGAAGGCGTCGTTGACGTCGATATAGCGGCCAGTGGTCCGGGCGGTGATGGTAATGAAATCCGGGCAGACGGCGAACACCTTGGCGAATTTCGCCTCGGTCTGGTCCGGGGCCTGCTGGATATCCGCTTCCCCCATTTCGGGCGATCCCCCCCAACCAAGCCCCGAGAACCGGGAACCCAGGCGGCAGGATATCAAGACTCTTGGTCGGCGAGAAGTGCGGAACACTCCTCCGCCAGTCCTGAGGAGGACAAGGCTATTGGTTCACGCCGTTCTTAGCGGCAATAAGGCGTTCCAGCCAGTCCTGCCCATCCTGGCCGAGGGAATTCAGAAGGTCGGCCTTGACCGCCGGCTGGGAGATTGCGGCGAATTCCGCCCGCTGATCCGGAGAAAAATCGGCGACTTTCATCCGTTGTCGCAGCCGCGGCATTCCGTTCACCGACGTTTCCCACTCCAAGGTAAACTCGTAGCCCCGCGCGATGGCACCTTTTGCGGCATCGCGGACCAGAACCTGGAGATCCTGGGAAAAGCCGCTGAAGGCCTCCTGATTGAATATCCAGATATATGGTGAGTAAAGATGGTTGGTGATGGTGGCGAATTTCTGAACTTCGTCGAAGCGCCTGCCCAGAACGACGTTGGCCGGCAGCATCTGTCCATCGACAATTCCTGAGGCCAGCGCGTTGAGTTCTTCCCGCGAGCTGACCTTGACGGCCTTGGCGCCGAGGCTGGTGATCATCGTGTCAAGACTGCTAAGGCCAGGCACCGAGCGAATTTTCAGCCCAGCCATATCTTGGGGATGAACGATGGGGCGTTGGGAATTGGTAATGATCTGGAGGCCACCGGGGTCGCCGAAGCCGAGAATGACAAAGCCGGTCTTGGCTTCGATGTCGGCGGCGAGTTGTTGGCCAAAGGGGCCGTCATAGAGCGTCCGACCAACGGCCCGACTTTCGATCAGAAACGGAAACTGAGTCACCGCGATCAATGGGTATTGCGGGGCAAGACCACCGGCGGTGACCAGGGAGGTCTGAATGACGTTGTGCTGCACCAGCTTGGTGATCTCCCGGTTCCCGCCCAATCGGCCATCCGGGAAGATATGAACCAGAACGGCGCCGTTGCTTCCGCTCTCGACCCGCTGTTTGAACTCGGCGGCAATCACCGCCGCCGGGTCGTCGAGGGCGAGTTGGCTCTGGGTGTGGGCCAGGTAGATTTCCGCCAGTGGCTCGGCTTGCGCCGAAACGGCGGCGAACACCAGGGCTGTGGCCAGGAGGAGGTGTGTTAGCACGGTGAAATGCCGGATCATTCCGCTTCCTCCCCTCATTTGGAATCGAAGTGCAGGGCGCCGTCGAAATCCTCCGGCGGTGGTGCGACAACGAATGACTGGCATTGGGCTAAAAACAGTTCGGCGGCTCCGTCGTCTGGCCATTGGCCAAGGAAGCATTGGAAGCCTTCGACGGCCTCGGTCCAGCGCCCGGCCCTGTAAGCGTCGAAGGCCGTTTGCCACGCTTCGACTCGGGCCAGGACAAGCGGGTCGTCCAACTCGGCGCGGCCCAGCAATTCGAACAGCGGGATCGGGATCGAGGTTCCCGACGCGATGACTGGGCCGAAGGGACGGAACAGGAAGCGCCCCCGAACCGCCTCTTCTACCGCGCCGGTGACCAGCAGCTCGGTGCCGAACTTCTTATTGATGCCTTCGACGCGAGACGCCAGGTTCACCGCCGAGCCCAAGGCGGTGTATTGCATCCGCTTGCGCGACCCCACGTTTCCCACCACCACGGTCCCGGTATGCAGACCCAGCCGGGTGGTGAAGGGGGGCAGGCCGCGCTTGGCGAAATCGACATTCAGGGCCTTACCCGCCTTGCTGCACGCCAGCATGGCGTCGCAGGCGTGGATTTGGTGGTCGGGATCCGCGCTGGGGGCGTTCCAAAGCGCCATGATCGCATCGCCGATATACTTGTCGATGGTGCCATGATGGTCGTGGATGGCTTCGGCCATCACATCGAAATAATCCGACAGTCGGGCGAGAACCTCCTCGGGGGCCAACCCTTCGCTGGCCTTGGTGAACCCGGCCAAATCGGAGAACAGGATCGTTGTCGGTTGGCGCACGCCTCCCAGCGTGGTGTCGCTGCCCGAAGCGACGATCTGGCGCACTAGCTCCTTGGGCACGTAGACGCCGAAGCTGCGCAATGCGCTTTTCATGCTGTCCAGGGCGATGGCCAATTGGTTCAGTTCGCGGACCGAGGTGTCGATTCGCACCGGCTCGTCTAGGGACAACTCGCGGATCAAATTGGTTTCCGCGATGATCTTTGAAATCGGCCGGGTCAACAGCCGGGAACCGACGACCACGCCAATGCCAGCCAGGAAAACGATGACCGCGCCAATTAACAGAATGCGGAGACTGGCGCGACGGATGGGGCCGGCGAAATCCTCTTCATCGACCGCGACCCCGATCAGCCAGTGGGTGTTGAACGAGGGCGGCAAGGACGACAAGGATATCAGATACTTAGTGTCCCCGATCGTCAGGTCGAAGCGCTTGTCTCCTCCATCCGCGAAGTGACGCACGGCACCGGCGACAACAGGATCGCTAAAATCCTTCGCCGACGCGATGTTCCAAGTGCCGTTCTCCTCGGTGAAATTGCGGCTGGAATCGGGGTAACCGATCAGCCGTCCGCTGTCATCGACGATGAACACGACGCTGTGCGCGCCAACTTTCTGGTGGCCCAGAAGGTCGGCCAGGGCCGTCATGCTGATATCGGCCCCGAAGACGCCGATCAGTTCCTTGTCGTCGGTGGTGACGCGTTGCGACAGAGTGAGGCCGGGCTTGCCGGTTCCCGAGAAGACGTAAACCCCGGAATTGGCCAGTTCGTCATTGCCCTGGGCGGACTGATACCACGGCCTCTGGCGGGGGTCGTAATCGAGCGCCAAGTTCCGCTCGACCTTCACGATATCGCCGGATTCTCCAAAGTAAACGAAGCTGTCGGTCGTCTGGCCAGAAGAGCCGTCAATGGTTCGCACGACGTAGCGGGCGCTTTCCGGCGGCTTCGCCTTCCTCGGGCCAAAGGCCTTGAGGTCGGGCGGCAGGCGAATCATCTGCAAAAATTCGCCCTCGCGGGCGAATCCGTAATACAGGCTGTAGAGCGATTTCTGCTGGCGCAATGTCGCCAGGAGGGGGGCCCATGCCTCGGGGCGGCGAAGGCTTTCCCGCTGCGCCTTGCCAAAGGTGGTCGATAACTCGACGGTTCGGGTGATCGGTTCCAACATGCCTTGGACGCCGGCGACGACCCCTTCGGTCGCCTTGTCCATAGCCTCGACGGCGGTGTCTTCCGCCAGTTTCATGTTTTGCCGATAAAGGATGCCGGTCATTGCTCCGATCAACGGCAGCATGATGGCCAGGAATAGGGAGAAAATCCCCATCCGCAATTGAATCCCGCCCATTACGGCTCTCCCCCCCGGGCCTCACCACGTTCTGTCACTTGGGTAGGCTAGCATGCTCATAAGGGCGGTGTCCCTCCGAGATTGATGGTCAAACCGCAGAGAGAATGCGCCCGCCGACCAAGGTGATAAAGGTCAACGCCGCCCACCACTTCAGGTACGCCCGCAAGGAAATCATGACGTCGGAAAGCTGGGTGTCCGGCACGACCCGCATCACCGACAGAGCCAGCAGCAACGTCAGGCCGATATAGCAATATCCCATCCAAAGAGCGTCGCCCATGGCGTTCTTGACCGCCACCACGGCGGGCTCTTCCAGGACGATCTTGAAGTTCAATGTCAGTAGGGCAAGCAGCGCCGTAAACAGGTGGGTTGGAGTGTTGGGGCCGACTGTGAAGAGCACAATCATGGGCAACAGCATGATGGCGAAGTACGGCATGAACACCTGCGTCATGACGACGCTGGACTGACGTTTGATCACGATGCCGGTGGAAAGACCGGAAATGACCCGCCCCGTCAGTTCTTGATCAAAAGGTTGGGGGGCAGGACCACCGCTCCCGTGCGCAGAACCACAGATTCGCGGCTGAAATCGGTCGATCCGAGTTGCCAGAGCAGGGTCTGGCGGTCGAATGGGTAGTCCTCAAGGTGCCAATCGATCCGCGCTTTCGCGAAGATCCGCTCGGTGAGCTTGACGGAGCCATCGGCGCGAACGACCAGGACGGAGTTGAGCGTCTTCGGCGGTTCGCTCTGGTTGAGCAGGGCGATCCGGGGCTGCCACATCTTCGCCAATTGCGCCCGCGCCGCCTCGTTCAGGTATTCGCGCTGGTCGAGACCGGTGGTCGTGGCATCAAAAGCGAGGCGGCTGTCCTTCCATTGCAGCGCCAGGGTGATTTCCGACGTGAAGGTGTTGTCCCTGACGTTGACCTCAATGATCCGGTCGGCGGTCAAACTGGGGGTGACGCGCACCGGCAAGCCGTCGTCGATTGGCAGGTCAAGCGGTGCGCCCCAGCCGTTGGCGGGCACCAGCAGGATTGCGGCAACCACCCACAAGATGGCGCGGATGCGGGCGAAGCCGCCCATGGTCACGGCGCCCGATCCGACGGACCTGGCTTGGCACCCGGGGGATAGCGTCGCAGCAGGCTTTGCCGCAGGCTTTCCAATGCTGCCGCCAAGGCCCCAATCTCGTCGTCCCTGCCAAGGTCGCTCACCGGTGCCGAGAAATCGCCGGACGCAAGGGTCCGCGCTCGCGCCGACAGCCGGGTCATCGGCCTGAGCAGCAATCCCCCCATCACCGTCAGAACGACGCCGCCGCAGGCCAGGGTTCCCACCACCACGGCGGTCATCAACCCAGCACGCAGGATCTTTTCCGTCCGCGCGAATTCGTTGATCTCGCGGACGGCGACCACGGTTCCGACCCGCTGGCCAGAAAAGTCAAACAGCGGAACATGCACTGCCGCATAATCAATGCCGTGGGCCGTATGGTAACTGAGCTTGATCCCGCCAAAGTCCTCGAGGTCCGTCGCGGTCAGGAGCGATGAGGTCA